>Ga0114997_10000510_pt1 | contig 31731 bp, 33 predicted proteins | sample ArcticOcean_MG_C_2_FD_87045 | JGI IMG/M metagenome (GOLD analysis project Ga0114997, IMG submission 87045) | Marine microbial communities from western Arctic Ocean - ArcticOcean_MG_CB4_136 | ecosystem: Environmental > Aquatic > Marine > Oceanic | place: Arctic Ocean: Canada Basin | collected... | reverse complement strand
TCAAAACTAGTTCTTCCTTTAGAGCCGTGGTAGACCACCACGTTGATAGGCTGGATGTGGAAGCGCGGCAACGCGTGTAGCTGACCAGTACTAATAGCTCAATTGGCTTGATTTATGCACTGATAAAACTTTTCAGTGTCGAGAAAACACCAAAAATAGAATTTGATATTATTTATTACATTAAAAGTAAAAGGCCAGTAAATTTTGCTGGCCTTTTTTTTATTTTAATAACGATTAATTTGAATTTAAAGTCTAAAAATGACTTTGCAAAAATCTTAAAAAAACAGTATTGTTCAATAAATGAACAAAAACGTTGAGAATGTATCTTTTTATGAGTTTAATAAAGTCTATGGTTTTTGGGGCAAGAAAAATATCTCGTCTCAAGTAAGATTCCCTCAATCGCAAGAAAAATTAATTGATGTTTCACATAACTCATTAGGGATTAGAGAAACAGAAATTGGAAAAAAAATAAAAGCAAAAAGAATTTTATGTTTCGGCGGGTCTCATACATGGGGTGCAGGGATGGAAGATAAATATCGGTATTCAAATTTATTAAACTCAAACTCAAAGTATGAAAGTTTTAATTTTGGCCAATGCAGTTTTAGTTTAGAACAAATTTATCTACTCATAAAAAAAGTTGTAAAAGAATTTGAAACAGATTTAGTTGTTATAGAACAGTATCCTTGGAGCTTAACCAGATCAATAAATCCTTTTATCAATAGTTATATAAGACCTTTATTTTTAAAAAAAAATAATAATTTTCAGCAAATGAAAATAAGACAACATTATAAAATTAAACTAATAAGAAATTTTATAGGTAATTATCTTAAATTTAAAAAAGATTTTATTGAATATTACAATGAAATACATTTACTTGATGATGAAAAAAAATATATTGACCCAATATATAAAAAATCTTTTGAGAGTTATTATTATGAAATGTATGAAATAGTAGAATATGTAATTAAGTTGATTTCTGAGTTCTGTAAAAAAAATAATCTCAAGTTATTATTTTTGGTAACTCCGTCAAAAGATGAATTGTTTAATAAAATTGTTTCAGAGGAAATAGATTACTCTCTTCCAAGATTAAATTTAATAAGAATTTTAAACAAAAACCAAATAAACTTTGTTGATGTTTGCAATGAATTTAAATCTGAATTTTCTGTTGCGCACCCAATTTATCAGGATGGTCATGCTAATGAAAAAGGTCACTCAATAATAGCTAAAAACATATTCTCGAGATATTTATGATGATGTTAAAATTAATAAATTTTTGCAATAAACAAAGTTTGGTCAAAAGAATATTATATTATTTTTATTCTATTTTTTTTTTAATTAATTTTAAAAATATAAAAAATATTCAAAGAATAACGAAAGAAAATAGCAATGGATGATCGAGAAGATATATTTAAAGTTTTAAGAAAAATTCACAAACATCCAAACTCTACTCAAAGAGAAATGGCAAAAAAATTAGGTTTTAGTTTAGGAAAACTTAACTATTGTTTAAAAGCATTAAAAGATAAAGGGCTTATAAAAATGGATAATTTTGGAAAAAATCCAAATAAATTAAATTATTTATATGTTCTTACACCAAAAGGAATAACAGAAAAAACTCGATTGACCATAAATTTTATGAAAAGAAAAATGAGAGAATATGAGGATTTAAAAAAAGAAATTAAAAACAAATCATGAGAAAAAAGATTAATAAATATTTGCCTTATAGTCGTCAATATATTGACAGAAAAGATATTTCTTCAGTGATAAGTGTTCTAAAATCTAATTTTATTACTCAAGGCAGATCTATAAGTAATTTTGAAAAAAAAGTTACATCTCGAGTCGGGTCAAAATTTGGAGTGGCTACCAATAGCGCTACAAGCGCCCTACATATTGCCTGTCTATCTTTAGGTTTATCAAAAAATGATATTTTATGGACCGTTCCAAATACATTTGTAGCTTCTGCAAATTGTGGACTATATTGTGGTGCTAAAATTGATTTTGTAGATATAGACGAAAAGACACTTAATCTTAGTATAGAAAAATTAAAAATAAAATTAGAAAAGTCAAAGAAAATTAACAAACTTCCAAAAATCATAGTGCCAGTCCATTTTGCAGGCAATCCTTACCCTCAAGAAGAGTTATATAATCTATCAAAAAAATATAAATTTAAAATTGTTGAAGACGCCTCCCATGCATTAGGATCAACTTATAAAAAAAATCCAGTGGGATCTTGTAAATGGTCCGATATATGTGTTTTTAGCTTTCACCCAGTGAAACCAATTACTACCGCGGAAGGGGGAATGGCCCTAACTAATAATAAAATTATCTTTGAAAAATTAGGATTCCTAAGGAATCATGGAATAAATAAAAATTCTAAATTTAGAAAAAAAAGAAAACTAGAGCAATGGTATTACGAACAGCAAATGCTCGGTTATAACTATAGAATGAATGATATCGAAGCTTCATTAGGAATAAGCCAAATGAAGAAACTTAATTCTTTTGTTAAGACAAGAAATAGAGTTGCAAAAAAATACAATGATGAACTTAAATCACTTCTATTACAAACTCAAATAATTTCACCTAAATCTAGAAGCACTTATCATCTTTTTGTAATTATGTTTCCAAATAAAAAAAAAATAAAAGATAATTACAATAAAATTTTTCAAATTTTTTTGAAAAATAATATTGGAGTTAATTTGCATTATCTACCTGTTCATTTACATCCAGTATATAAAAAAATGGGTTTTAGAAATGGAGATTTTCCTAATTCGGAAAATTATGCTAAGAGAGCCTTTAGCATTCCTATTTTCCATAAAATTAGCAATGAAGAACAAAACCATATTATTAATATAATAAAAAAAATTTGTTTGGAATTTAATGAAAAATAAAAAAGATAAAAAAAAAGATTGTTTAATTATTGGATTTGGTCGAATGGGGCAAAGATGGCACCAAGTTCTAAAAGAACTTAAATTTAAAAATATTTTTATTGTTGATAAATCCTCAAATAAATTAAAAAAAAATAATATTATTAATAAAAATAATATTTATAATAATTTAGAAGAATGCTTAAAATTTACCAAACCTTACATCGCTGTAGTTTCGACTACAGCCGACACACATAAATACTTTGCAATAAAACTAGCCGAAAATAATATAAAAAAAATCATAGTAGAAAAACCTATGGCTACCTCGGTTAAGGACTGCGCTGAAATAATTAAAATATGTAAAAAAAAAAAAATAAAATTAGCAATAAATCATCAGAAAAGGTTCACCAAGGAAATTAAAGTTATAAATAAAATAATTTCAAAATTTAAATTGGGTAAATTGATAAGTATGAATGTTGTTTCTGGAAGCTCAGGTTTGGCTATGAGTGGAATTCACTTTATAGAAATTTTTAATTATTTAACTAAAAATAAAATTTTCGAGGTAAGTGGTAATTTTGATAATAAAATATTGTCAAATCCTAGGGGTAAACAATTTAAAGACAACTCTGGTCAAATCCTCGCAAAAACAAAAAGCAATCAATTATTATATTTGAACCTATCTTGTTTTCAAGGTCACGGAATAAATATAATTTACGCATTTAAAAATGGAAACATAGTAGTTAATAGAAAGGGTCTAATTAACATTAATATTAGAAAAAAAAAATATTTTAACTACCCAATGAATTTGTTCAACTTACCTGAAATAAATCAAGATTTAAAATTTGAAGAAAATAATTTGATAAAAAGTACAAAAATTCTTGTAAAAAAATTTCTTAATAATAAAAATTTTCCAAAAGGAATCGATGGTATGGAGTCTGTAAAAACTATCGTTGCAGCAATTGACTCAAACAAATCAAATGGTCAATTTAAGAAATTATCAAAGATCAACAAATCAAAAACTTACCCATGGGCATAAAAAAATTTAAAATTGCATTTATCGGCTCTGGATATATGAATATTGAGCATATTAAAGTTTTTAAAGCCTTAAAAAATAAGTTTTCAGTTGAAGGGATTATAAGCAGAAAAAATATAACCGCTAAAAAGGTTGCCCAAAAATTTAAGATTAAAAATCTCTGTACTTCAATTGAGGAATTATATTTATCTACAAAGGCAGATTTAGTTGTTATTGCTGTTTCTGAAACTGAGATAAAAAAAGTTTGTTTTGAGGCATTTAAGTATCCTTGGAAAATATTTATTGAAAAACCTATAGGAAAAAATTTAAGCGAAGCACAAACTATATATAATTTTGCAAAAAAAAAGAGGATATTAAAGGACGTTGTTATTGCTTTAAATAGAAGAAATTATGTTAGTACACGCGAGACTATCAAAAGATTAAAATCTGATAGTTCTAAAAGATATATCCAGGTTTTTGACCAACAAGATTTAGATGATCCAAACGTAAAAAAATATCCAAAAAGCGTAAGAAATAATTGGATGTTCAAAAATCCAATTCATTTAATAGATTATTTTAAAATTTTTGGACGCGGGAAGATCAATTTCATTAAAAAATTTAAAATTATAAAAAATAACAAACTTCAGATATCAAATGCACATATAAAATTTACTTCTGGAGATACAGGGCAATACAACTCAGTTTGGAGCATGCCAGGCCCATGGGCTGTAATTGTTACAACTACACACTCAAGGTATGAAATGAGACCACTTGAAATTTTAAAATATCAAAAAAGGGGATCAAGATTATTTAAAAATTTAAAAATTAATTATGCTAAAGATAAAAAATTCAAAGCCGGCTTATACAATCAGGCTCTTGAAGTTTATTCTTTTTTGAATAAGAAAAAAAATAATTTAGTTAAAATAGAAGAATCTCTATCTTTAATGAAATTAATTGATAGGATTTATACTTAAACTAATATATAAAAATAAAATATTAATTATGAAAATTGAAAAAAATAAAATTAAGTTATTTGCTGACGGTCCAAATTTAAAAGAGATTAGTCAAGATTTTGGTATTAATATTGATGGATATACCTTTAATCCATCTTTGTTTAAAAAAAATGGGGCAGTCGACTACTTAAAATATAGTAAAGAAATTCTAAAATTATGCTCAGATAAATCTGTTTCTTTAGAGGTTTTCGCTGACGATGAGAATAGCATGATAAATCAAGGAGAAATACTGAGCAAACTTGGAAGCAACGTATTTGTAAAAATTCCAATCAGCTATACAAATGGCTCTTCCACAATAAAGGTTATTGAAAATTTGTTAAATAAAAATATTAAACTTAATATCACTGCAATTTTCTTATTAGAGCAAATCCAAGATATTATTGAAGCGGTAAAAGATTCAAACTCTATACTTTCAATTTTTGCAGGAAGAATTTTTGACTGTGGGATTGATGCGAAGAGAGAAATGACAATTATAAATAAATTTATAAAGGATAATAGCAAATGTCAAAGCCTTTGGGCGAGTACAAGAATGGCATATGATTACATAACTGCGCAGGAAGTAAAAACTGATATTATAACAATGCAAACCTCTCATATAAAGAAACTTAAGATGTTTGGAACTAATCCAAAAGAGTATTCTTTAAAAACAGTGAAACAATTTTATGAAGATGCGAAATCTTCTGGGTTTAGAATTTAGAAGTGGATCAATTTAAATCTTTAAAAAATAAAACCATTTTAATTACAGGAACCAGTAGAGGACTAGGGAGAAAAATTGCTGAGGGTTTTTTAAATAATGGCTCCAAAGTAATTGGAGTCTCAAAAAAAAAAAATCAAAAGAGATTAATTCAAAATAAAAACTACACACATTTTTTTTGTGATTTGGCGAAAATTAATGAAATTTTAAAAACTTTAAATAAAATTAAAAAAAAAGTGAATAAAATTGACGTATTAATTAATAATGCTGGCGTTACTAAAGAAAATGTAAATTCTTTAAAAAAAAATATTATTCATTTCAATGAAACATTAAAAATAAATCTCACTGCAGCATACCTTTTTTCAACTACAACTGTTCAGTTAATGAAAAAAAATAAATACGGGGGGACAATTATAAATATTTCAAGCATAGGAGGAGAATTAGGTTTTCCAAATAACCCAGCATATATTTCATCAAAAACTGCCCTGATCGGCTTAACAAGATCTTTTGCAAGAGACTACGGAAAAATGAAAATTAATTGTAATGCAGTACTTCCCGGTTATTTTAAAACTGAAATGAATAAAAAAAGTTTAAATAATGCCAAAAAGAGAAAACAAAGAGAAAACTTGACCATGCTTGGAAGATGGGGAGAGCTTAATGAGCTAGTTGGAACTGTTCTCTTTCTCTCTACAAATGAAGCTAAATATATCACAGGACAAAAAATTATCATTGATGGCGGGATTGTCGCAAAAGGGTTGTGAGTCTATGAGAATGCAACAACTCTTAAAACCTATTTTCAAATCATTAAAAGATCTTAACTTTATTTATAAAAAAAAAATAAGCAAAAATTATAAAACAAAAAAAGATTTTCAAATAGATCCGGTTACAGCCCTAGATATAAAATCTGAAAATATTATAAGAAAAAATATTCACAAATATTTTCCTGACCATAATATTATAGGAGAAGAAAAAAAAAATAAAATTACCAAATCTGAGTATACCTGGTTTATTGATCCAATTGACGGTACTAAAAGTATGATTATGGGCTTACCAACTTGGAGCAATCTGATAGGTCTATATAAAAATAAAAAATGTATTGTGAGTTTTGCAAATTTTCCACAATTAAAAAAGTATTATATAGCTTATAATAATGAATGTTTAATTTTTGAAAATCAAAAATTTAAAAAAATAAAAACAAATAATAATGTGACTTTAAAAAAAGCCAAACTAACTATTAATACCCTCCACGCTCTAAGAAAAAAAAATTTTTTTAAATATTTAATGAAATATAAAGGTTTTTTTAAAGTGACCGGTGTTGATGCTCTTAATTTTTGTTCGATCGCAGAGGGAAATTTTGATGTACTAATTGAAGATGGGCTGAAAATAGTAGATATCATGCCAATTGTTTTAATTGTAAAAAACTCAGGTGCTCTAATAACTGACTGGAGCGGTAATTCAGATTTCTCAAAAGGAAAAGTTCTTGTTTGTGCTAATAAAAAAATACAAAAATTTTATCTTAACCTTTTAAAAAAAGTATAAATTTAACACTTTATTATTCTTGAACCTACTTTTTCAAATTTAAAGTTTAAATAACTTATTTTTTTTTTATCTAAAATTTTGCAAAGTTTTTTTTTATTTTTTGTGCAAATAAGGAAAAAACCTCCACCGCCTGCACCAATTAATTTTCCACCAATAATCTTACACTCTTTAATTAAAACATCATAAAATTTATTAATTTTTTTATCAGTAATTTTACTAGAAAGAGATTTTTTTAATTTCCAATGATAATTAAACATTTTACCAATATTGTTGGTATCACTATTTTTCACAAATTTTAAAAATGGCTTATTTAAAAGTTTTAATTTATCATAATACTTAATTATTTCTTTCTTTCTTTTTTTTTGAGACATTATTATGTTAGACGAAATTCTTTTTGTGCGAGTATAAACTAAAAGAAAATTTTTATTTATAATATTTTCAATTTTTTTTTGTAATCCTATTTTTCTAATATTTATTGTCTCTTTTTCAGAAATCTTAATTTCTAAAAAATTTCCATATTGACTGACTATTTGGTCTTGCCAGCCACCATGGAACCCACAGATTCTTCTTTCAATTTTATATGCATCTTCAACAATTTTTTTTTTTGAAAGTTTAAGATTTTTATATTTTTTTATACAATTTATTAATCCAATTATCATAGCACTTGAGGTACCAAGACCAGTTCTAGTTGGTATAGTAGAATATGTACCAACATGAACTTTTTCTGAGACTTTATAAAATTTTAAAGTTTCTCTGATTAAAATATTTCTTATTTTACCCAATTTATCTGTAAACTGAGTATTAGTAGTCTGAATTAAATAATTATTATCTACTGATCTAGGCTCTAGTAAAACATAGACATATTGATTAATTGAAATGGATATCAAATGTCCTTTAGATTTTTTGTAATAAAAATCTAGATCTGTTCCACCACCTGATAGGGGAATTCTATAAGGAGTTTTTGATATAATCATTTTATTTTAAGTCAGATAATTTTAAAATATGCCTAGATATCAGGGTTTTTTTCGCCTTTTTTTTAATTATTTGGTAATAATATTTTGGCAATATACCTCTTTTAGAATAAGTAAGTGCAGTCTTTATATTGTTTTTATTTAATTTTTCACCTTTTTTAATATTTTTTTTGACTACAAATTTTCTTATAAGAATACCATGTAAAGTTTTTTCAGATTTTAAGAATTTTTTTTCTGAAGAACCCAGGCTAGTATGGACTTTTCTGGCAACATCTACCATATGGGAAAAAGTATCGAATTCCAATGAAGCAGCGTGATCTGGACCTAGCATTTTAGTATTCAAGGTCACATGTTTTTCAATTACTTTTGCATCTAGAGCTGTTGCTCCAGTAGCACCAGCTATTCCAATACCATGACCTGAAAAACCAACATCTTCATTTAATAAATTTCTAAGTTTTGGAATACATTTTAAATTTTTATCTCTTTCATCACTCGGATATGCAGAAGTACAGTGTAAAAAAATATGAGGAGTTTTGTATTTTTTAAAAATTTTCTGCGTTTTTAATATTTCTTTGTATGTGCACATTCCGGTGCTTATTATAGTTGGTTTCCTTTTTTGGGCAATAAATTCACAAAAATGGTAATTATTGGCATCGATACTTGCAATTTTAATAAAATTAACACCAATTTTTATAAGTGAATTCATACTTGTTTCATCCCATGGAGTTACGATCAAATCAATTTTAAGCTTTTTACAGTATTTTTTTATCTCTCTATAATCTTTATCTGATAGCTCCAATCTTAGATCGGGATAAACCCATGTTCCAAATTTTTTTGATTTATGATGAATGTCTTTTTCATTTTTACTCAAATAACCTGTAGACTTTCCTAATTTTGAAAGAGAATTTACTAAGTCCTGAGCATCTCTTTTTTGAAATTTAACAGCATCCGCTCCTGCTTTTTTTGACTCAAAAATCATTTTTTTTGCCAGCTTAAGATACCCGTTGTGATTGATACCTATTTCAGCAATAATGTAAGGTACTTTTTTGAATTTGATTACTGTATAATTTTTTACCATATTGTTCTTCCTCCATCCATAATTAACGATTGTCCAGTCATATAAGAACTATCATCAGTTGCTAAGAATTGAATAGCTTTTTTATACTCATCTACTTTTGCCAATCTATTTAAAGGTATTCTTTTCATAATATTCCTTTTTAAAAATTTTGGTTGATTATTCAATACTGCACCGGGAACAAGAGTATTACATCTTATATTTTTATGTGCCCAGTATGTTGAAATATATTTTGTAATTCCTATTACCCCATGTTTTGATATTGAATACCCTATTGGCTTAAAGTTCTTTACCTTTTGTATTTTTTCATCTTTATCATAAACTCTTTGATCAGGAGCGGTAATACCTAAGTCTGATGAAATATTTATTATAGAACCTTTTTTTCTTAATTTCATATGTTCTCCAAAAACCTTTGAACAAATAAAAGTACCAATTATACCAACAGATAGTTCACGAGATAATTCTTTTATAGAATAGTTCTCTATTGTCCCAGTTCTTGCATCACGATTTTTGTTGACCTTCTTGTAGAACGCAGTTTCCCTTTTAGGATTTATATCCGCATTATTTACTAAAACATCAATATATATTTTTTTTTCTAGCAATTCTGAACTTACTTTTTTAACTTGTGACTCAGAAGTAATATCACAATTAAATTTATAAATTCTAGTTTTTTTCTTTAACTGTTTTTTGAGTTTTTTAAAATTCATTGAAAGGTTTTTACTATCAATATCTAATAAGATTATATTAAAACCTATTTCATTTAAAGCTTTTGCGTGTTGTGGCCCCAAGAGACCAGCCCCCCCTGTAATTAAAGCATTTTTTTTATTTAACATATAAATTAAAGTTTTTTATTGATTTTTGAATATCTGAATAAAAATTCCTTTTGCTTTTAAAAGTTTGGAAAGAAATATCTTCCAAATTTTTTAAAACCTTGATATTTTTAACTAGAAATTTTAATTCATGAAAATTATTTTTTTTCAAAATTTGGGTCTTTCCATAAGATTTTTCTCTATATTTTACGTGAATACTATAAATTTTTTCTGGAAATAATCTAAAATAATCCTCAATATTAAATCCATGCGCTCTAGTATTTCCTAAATCTAATAATATTCCTAATTTTTTAAACCTTTTTTCACTTAAAATATTTATTAAACTCACCGGTGACATATCTGTTTCGATACAAACTTTATATTTGGGGCTTAGCTTTTTATATATCAACGCAAGGTTATTTAGTGCTAATTTTTTCTCATTTTTGTTATTAAATCTTGATCTTTCTTCAATCGGTATAGAAATTCTCTTTATATTGAAAAACTTCATAGAATTTTTAATTCTATTTGATAGCCAAACTATTTTCGACTTAGTTAATTTATGAAGAGGATTATCCATGATCATATCCATTGAAATAGATGAAATCTTCATTTTATTTTTAATTAGAACTTTTTTAATAACTTTAGAAAATAATGAGTTAAAAATAGGATTTGATAAATCACTTATTATCCATTCTACTGAATCGAAATTTAACCTTTTTGCTAAATAAAATTCTTTCTCCCAACTATTTATTGGAAAATATTGAAAAATTCCTGCCACTTCATCCGAGAATCTTCCTTGAACGAAAGAATAATTAAAATTTTTATTTTTAATTTTTTTTAATTTAATCAATTTAATTACTTATCTAATTCTGTTTCTAAAATTTCACATATACAATGTAATATCGACATGTGGGCTTCTTGAATAAACGCTGTAATATTATTATTAACATGTATACAAAAATTTGATTTTTTTTTTAATTCTCCGCCAGATTTACCAACTAAAGAAATTAAAACCATTCCTCTTTTTTTTGCTTCGTCTGCTGCTTTTATTAAACTTGTAGAGGCTCCTGTCTTTAGATTTCCACCACCGGTAGAAATTAAAAAAAGTATATCATCTTTTTTACCATGAGCTTTCACTTGTCGCTCAAAATAAGTTTCAAAACCAAAATCATTTGCCCAAGCTGTAATAGATGATGGCATTCCACCAATATTTATAGCAGAAATTGCGCTACGATCGCTTTTTTTATAAGTACATTGAAGTTCTCCAGTAAAGTGCTCAGCGTCAGCGCATGAACCACCATTACCACCGACCAATATTTTTTTTTCATTTTTCTTACATTCAATTATTTTTTTAGTAATTGAGTAAATTTCTTTTTCGTGATTTGTCAATTCACTTATAACTTTTGAGCTTGATTTAAAATAATTAGCTATATCAAACATAATATTTTTTTAATTTTTTAGAAAAAATTAATTCCATTACTTTTTTCTGTTTAGGGGTATCTAATTGCAAGGTTTGCCATTCTTCCATTTTATAAACACTCACTTTCCCGCCTAAACGATTCTTGTTCTTAGTTATTATCTTATTTTTAAATATATATATAGAGCCATTTTGAATAACCTGTTCCTCTTTAATCAATTGTCTCGGCTTTCTATTTTCGTAGTCAACAACTAATGGTTTATATTTACCTCTTTTTAAAGCCCAAACATCAAAGTGATCCTCTGCTTTATGACAAGAAAAGAGTGAGTCTGAATTTGTTTTTTCAAATGTTTGAAAAGCTTTATCAATATCATCTGGCTTTCTCAAAGGACTTGTTGCTTGTAAAAAGATAACATTTTTTATCCTAAAATTTAATGAATACATTACGTGTAAAATTGCTGACTCTGAAGACGCTGTATCTCTTGATAAAGAATTCGGTCTTTTAACACCATAAACATTTAATTTTTTCGCTAAATTAAGCACTTCTTCACTTTCAGATGACACGAAAATATTTTTTTTTAATTTCGATTTTTTTGCAGCCGCAATGGTCCAATATAATAAAGGTTTACCGCAGAAGTTAGATAAATTCTTTTTTTTAATGCCTTTCGAGTTTCCTCTGGCTGGAATAATGATTACATTTTTCATCATTTTCATTTAATATAAAATATTAATTGCTTTTAAGTTCAATAATTGTACAATGTTGTTCAATTATTGTACACTAAAAAATAAAATGCTTTTGGTTAAATTTATTTAGAAAAATGATATCATATTTTAAGCAATTCCTCAGTTTATGCACAAAAAAACATAAGACCGAGTATTTTATTATAGTTATTCTGATGCTTGTAGGAACTATAATGGAACTCCTTGGCATTGGCTTAATTGTCCCAATATTTTCATTAATTTTAGATTTTGAAAATTTTAAAAACTATAAATTATTAAACAACTATTTTACGTTTTTTTCAAAATATTCTTATGGAACTGTAGTTTTTTTAAGCCTAAGTTTATTGGTAATAGTTTTTCTTATTAAAAATATAACTTTACTTTTTATTTCTTATAAGAATGGAAAATTTTTAAATGTTCTAAAAGCAGATATTGAGAGAAGGTTATTTGTCAAATATCTAAATCAAGATTATCTAACTTATGTTTCAAAAAACTCATCTCAATTTGTAAGCAGTATTATCAGTGAAGCCAGAGAATATGCTGCAAATGTTATATTGTCTTTTTTAACATTAACAAACGAAATTTTAATTTTGTCAGCAATTTTGATGTTATTAATTTACATAGAACCAAAAAGTGCGTTATTTATTTTAACATCTATAGGATTTGTATTTTTTTTATTAATGCGTAAAACAAAGAAAATTGTACAAAAGTTAGGTGAAATAAGGCTACTAAACGAACAACAGAGAGTTCAAAAAATAAACGAAGGTTTTAATATGTTTAAATACATAAAGATTTTAAATTTAGAAAATATGTTTGTAGATTATTTTTCGGTATACAATGAAAAAGTTAAAAGTGCAGGTATAATTCAAAATGTTATAAGTCAATTACCAAGAAGAGTAATGGAATTTTTTGGTATTTTAATTTTATCATCTTTAATTTTATTTATGATATATATAGACTTACCAAGTGTAAAAATTATTCCAATCATTGCAGCGTTTTCGGTGGCATTCTATAGAATTCTGCCAGGTATAAATCAGATACTAGTTGCGCTACAAAATTTGTCTCATGGAATATCTACTATGAAATTAATTTCTTCAGATTTGAAAGAAATAAACAATATTAATAGTGATAAAATTAAAGAAAAAATCTCTTTAGAAAAAAATATATTATTACAAGATGTAAATTTTAAGTACCCTGGAAAAAAAGATTATATTTTTGAAAATATTAATTTGGATATTTTAAAAGGAGAGGTTATAGGTATTTCCGGTGAAACTGGTGTAGGCAAGTCAACCTTAACGGATATTATTATGGGACTTGTTCCAATTAATGGAGGTTTAATTAAACTAGATAACAAAACTTATAAAGATAACAAAATACTATCGAGCCTAAAAATTGGTTATGTACCTCAAAATATTTTTTTAATTGATGACACAATTGAAAAAAATATAATATTAAATACTCAAAAAAATTCTATAAATAAATTTAACGATGCCTTGGACATTTCCGAGTTAAATGAATTTATTGCAAGTCAAGAAAATGGTGCCAAAACGTTAATAGGTGAAAATGGTTTAAAAATTTCCGGAGGACAAAAACAACGAATAGGTATAGCTAGAGCCATTTATTCTGCACCAGATATATTAATTCTTGATGAAGCAACAAATGGAATAGATATAAACAAAGAGAATAAAATATTGAAAAAAATCATATCCCAATTGTCAAAAATGACTATTATTATAATTTCTCACAAGTCTACTACATTAGAATACTGTGATAAAGTTTACGAAATAAGAGAAAAGAAAGTTGTTTTAAAAAAAAATGTTTAATAATAAAAGCATCTTAGTAACCGGCGGAACAGGCTCTTTTGGAAAGAGTTTTGTTGAATATATATTAAACAATTTTAAACCAAAAAAATTAATAATATTTTCTAGAGATGAGCTTAAGCAGTATGATATGCTTAATTCTTTCATTAAACATAAAAATTTTAATAAATTAAGATTTTTATTGGGTGATGTTAGGGATAGAGAGCGGTTAAACTTAGCGTTTAAAAATGTTGATTTTGTTATTCATGCGGCTGCTTTAAAGCAAATTCCTGCAGCAGAGTACAATCCCCAAGAAGTAATTAAAACAAATATCGGTGGAGCTGAAAATATTGTTTTTGCAGCAATTGAACAAAAAGTAAAAAAAGTAATTGCGCTATCAACAGACAAGGCTGCAAATCCAGTCAATCTTTACGGAGCAACCAAATTAGTTTCTGATAAATTATTTATAGCCGGAAATAGAATAATTAGCTCTCAAGAGAATACCCAATTTTCAGTAGTTAGATATGGAAATGTAATTAATTCCAGAGGCTCTGTTATACCTTTCTTTTTAAATTGTTTTAATGACAATAAAATGATTCCAATTACCCATAAAGATATGACAAGATTTTTTATATCTTTAGACGGTGGAATAAAATTTGTTGTAGATTCTTTTAAAAGAATGAAAGGTGGGGAAATTTTTATTCCAAAACTACCCTCTATAAAAATTATAGATATAGCTAAAGCCATTAATAAAAATGCTAAAATAAAAATTATCGGATTAAGACCTGGAGAAAAAATTCATGAAATTTTGTGTCCAAAAGATGAATCTCATATGACTATTGAATTCAAAGATCATTACATTATCTGCCCCTCTATCACGGAATCCAAAAGTATTAAATTTTATCTATCTAACGCAAGAAAGGAAAAAGGTAAAAAAGTTAAAGAGGGTTACGAATATAATTCCTATAACAACCCAGTGAAATGGAATGTATCTAAAATAAAAAAAGAATTAAAATTTTAAAATTTTAATTTAATATATGGGAATAAATTTAATTTTATCAAATAACTTTAATTCAATTAATTCATCAGATGAAATACTCTATGTTTCTCAATTTAATGCCGATCTTATAAATCAAAATTTTTTATCAAAAAATATTTATTCAATTTGCAAACCTGTCGCAACAACAAAAAATGAAAGACAAGTCAATTTAGTAGAATGTGACAAAATATATGAGTCGATTATAAGTGACGTTACAAACTCATTGAATAATTTACACGATGTAAATTATTCAAAAAAAGAATGGGAAATTATGATTGGCATGTGGTTAAAAAGATTTGTTTGGTCTTGCTATCATCAATATAAATTACTTAAAAACGCAATTATTAACTATAAAATAGATAGAATTCATTTATTAGAAGAGAAGAATTACAAACTATATACCAAAGAAACTGTTGGACTGCACAATGCTATTTTTGATGATGAGTGGTGCAATATTTTATTAGCTAAAATATTTAAATTATTAAATTTAAAAATTTATACCGTTTTATCTAACCCAATAAACAACCATTTGAAAAATCAGGAGACATATCACGAATATACCAATGATCGAACCACATTGAAAAAAAAGTTATTATCATTGATTTCTTGGACAACCACTCATTTAAAGTCCAGTTCTGATGCAGTAATTATTAATACAAATTTTAAATTTTGGACTGAAAAAAAATTAGAATTATATTTAAATCAAATACCAAAATACTGGATATTTCCAAAGATAAATTATGGAGAATATGAAGAAAAGGAAAGACTTAAAATTGATATAAACAAAACAGGTCTAAGCGAAATTGAAACTATTATTAGAAAAATTTTACCTGAGTCAATACCCATGAGTTCTGTTGAAAACTTCAATGAGATAGACATGTTGGAAAGTAAATTGAATTTACCGAAAAATCCAAAGTTTATTTTCACTTCAATGGAACACCAGTTTAATGAAATATTTAAAAAATATATCGTAAAAAAACAAACAAATTTATATATCGGTCAACATGGGCAAGGTCAGTATAGTCATTTTATTAACAACTATTTAACTGATAAGAATATAAGCGCTAAGCAGATTTTATGGGGAGCTTATCCAAATAATAAAAAAAATATACCAGCATTTAATTTTAAAATAATGGGTAAAAAAAGAAATTATAAACAAAATGGGCTCTTAACAATAATAAGTAGAGGCTTTTCAGTTAGATCTTCACCATACGACACCTATATTGATGATAAATTACATTTGCAAAATACTTCGAAAGTAATAAACGGTTTACAACCTGAAATTAAAAAAAAAATTTTTTTCAAAACACATCCAGCGAATTGCGGAAGAGAGATTAATTTATTAAAAAGATTTATTCAAAATAAAGATATAAATTTTACTGATAATCAAAATGAATTTGAAAAAATTATGAAAAAAACTCAATTAAGCTTTTTCAACAATGACTCCACATTATTTCTTGAAAATTTAGCTTTAAACATGCCAAGCGTAATGTATTGGCACGATCCTTTTAAATACTTAAATGATGATGCTTGTGATTTTTATCAATTATTATTAAATTCTAAAATTATTTTTAAAGATATAGATAAATTAATAAGCCACATAAATGAATATTGGCAAAATATCGAAAGTTGGTGGTTTAACGCAAGTACACAGGAATCTATTGCAGCTTATAATAAAGCATTTAATATGTTGCCTAATAAAAATTCTTTAAAAGATTTATCCAAGGAATTAAGTTTATGAAAACTATTATCTTATGCGGGGGGAAAGGAACTCGCTTGGGAGAAGAAACTCAAACTATACCAAAACCAATGGTTAAAGTTGGTAATAAACCAATACTATCTCACATAATTAATACCTATAATTTTTATGGTTTTAAAGAATTTTTCATAGCTCTTGGCTATAGAGGAAACATTATAAAAAATTATTTTAAAAAACATAATCCTAAAATAAAGATACATCTTGTCGACACAGGTAAAAATACAATGACCGGCGGCAGGTTGCTAAGGCTAAGGAAATATTTTAAAAAAAATGAAAATTTTATGATGACTTATGGAGATGGGCTGACCAATCAAAACATAAAAAAACTAGTTTCTTTTCATTTAAAACACAAGAAATTTGCTACAATGACAATAGTCAGACCGCCTGTTAGATTTGGCGAAGTAAAGTTAAGAAAAAACAAAATAGTTGATTTCAAGGAAAAACCCCAATCCCAGTCTGGATGGATTAATGGAGGATATTTCGTATTAAATGAGAGTATATTTCAATTTTTAAAAGGAGATAAAGAGATGTTTGAGAGAAAGCCATTGAGTAAAATTTCACAAAAAGGTCAACTTATGGCATATAAACATAATGGCTTTTGGCAATGTATGGACACTCCACGAGATAAAAAACTTTTAAATAAAATGTGGAAAGATGGTTTAGCGGCTTGGAAAATATGATAAATAATTTTTATAAAAATAAAAGAATTTTAGTGACTGGTGCCACTGGATTTAAAGGTGCCTGGCTTTGTTATTGGTTAAAAATTTTGGGAGCTAAAGTTTATGGAACTGGAAATAATCCTAATAAAAATAAAAATTTATTTTATAGTCTTAAACTTGATAAAAAAATAAAATTAAGTTTATTTGATATAAGAGAAAAAAAAAAATTAAGTTCATTTATTAAATTAGCTAAACCACAAATAATTTTTCATTTAGCTGCACAACCTTTAATACTAGAAGGATATCAGAAACCTCATTTTACTTATGATGTAAATAGTTTTGGTACTTTAAATATTCTTGAAGAAACTAGAAAAAATAAAAATATAAAAGCTCTAATATGCATTACCTCTGACAAATGTTATGCAAGCAATAATTCGACAGTAGGTTTTAAAGAAAATGATCGATTAGGTGGATCAGACCCCTATAGCGGTTCAAAAGCTTGTGCAGAAATTATAATAAATAGCTATATAAAAAGTTTTTTTGCAAAAGAAGTAAGTCCCAGGGGAATAGCTAGCGCTAGAGCAGGCAACGTAATTGGTGGAGGAGATTGGTCACCGAATAGACTTATACCAGATACAGTTTTATCAATCTTAAAAAATAAAAAAATATTTATAAGAAACCCTAATTTTAATAGACCATGGCAACATGTTTTGGAACCTTTATATGGATATTTAATTTTAGGAGAAAAATTATTTAAAAATCCAAAAATTTTTTCAGGACCGTGGAATTTTGGAACTAAGAAAAATACAGTCACTAATGTTTTAGAAATTGTGAGAGAAATAGTTAGAGTTTGGGGCAAAGGTACTATTAAATTTAAAAAACAAAATAAATATTACGAGCAAGTTAATCTTCAATTAAATATTAACAAATCGATAAAATATTTAAAATGGGCTCCAAAATACTCAATTAGAAAAAGTATCAAAGTTACAACCGAGTGGTACAAGAAAGTTTTGGTAAACAAGACAAGTATTGAAGCTATAACAGCGTTGCAAATTAAGGATTATATGGATGCTTCTAAAAAAAATTAAACTAATTAAATTAAAAGTCATTAAAAATACCAAAGGAGATTTACTTAAATATTTAAATAAAAAAGATAAATTTTTTAGGAAATTCGGAGAAATATATTTTAATGAAATTAAAAAAAATCAAGTAAAAGGTTGGAATTATCATAAAAAATATTGGTGCTTAATTACTGTTCCAAGCGGGAAAGTAAAATTTACCTTTGCAGAAAATATAAGAAAGAAAAAAAAAGTTATTACAATTGGAAGAAAAAACTCTTCTTTAATAGTTGTGCCACCCAAAATTTGGTTTAATTTTAGGTCAATCGCAAAAATTTCACTTGTAGTGAATACTTTAGATGAAATTCATAGTAAAAATGAAACTCTCAAAGCACCACTCGAATAATTTTTATGCTTAATCCTTTTTTTTCAGTAATCATACCTACTTTTAATCAATCAAATTTTTTATCAAGAGCACTGGATTCTGTTGTAAATCAAAATTTTAATAATTTTGAAATTATAGTTATAGATAATTTTTCGTCAGACAATACAAAAAAAATAGTAAAATCTTTCAAGAAAAAAATTATTTATAAAAGAATTAAAAACAAAGGCATAATTGCAAAATCAAGGAATGTAGGCATTCAGATATCAAAAGGAAAATGGCTGGCATTTTTAGACTCCGATGACCTTTGGTCAAAAAATAAATTACAAGAAATATATAATAGAATAAAAAAAGAAAATTTTGATGTAATTTGTAATGACGAATGGATAAAGTATGAAAATAAATCTATAAGTAGTTTATGGTCCTATGGACCATTCCAAGATAATTTTTACGAAACACTTTTAAGAAATGGGAATTGCATATCAACTTCTGCATCAATAATTAAGAAGAATTTTTTAATTAAAAAAAAGATTAAATTTAATGAGAATAAACTATTTGTTACGGCAGAAGATTATGAGTTTTTTTTAAACATTTCTCAAAAAAGGGGTAGCTTTTTCTTTTTACACAAACCTTTAGGCTTACATCTATTCCATAATAAAAGTGCTTCCTACAATTATTTTAAACATAAAAAATCTTTGCTATCTATGCTTAAATATCATGTTTTTAAAATGCAAAGATTTACTTTATACAAAAATAAACTTTGGAGTGAAGTTAAACTTAACGTTGAACTTATTGAAATATTAAATTTTTTTTATAAAGATTTTAAAAGAAAAAAATCTATTTCTGAAATATTTAAAATAATTAAGAAAAAACCTTCTAAGTTTTTCCAAATTTTCATAAAAGACATATTTAATAAAGTTAAGAGAGCTATCTATTATTATATTAATTATATTATTAAAAAACCAATATTCTATGAAAAAAATTAAAATATTATTTTTTGGTTACTCTTCTTTCTTAAAGAGGAGAGTTATTCCTTCTATAAAAAAAAATAAAAAAATAGAATATGTTATTTGTTCAAAATCAAAAAAAATAGATAATATTGAAAATATTTTATTTAATGATTATTTACAGAGTTTAAAAGTATTCAATCCAGACTTGGTCTATATATCTCTTATAAATTCTCTACATTATAAGTATGCAAAACTAATATTAAAAAAAGGTTTTCATGTTATTGTAGATAAACCAATAACCCCATCTTACAAAAAAACAAGAGAGCTACTAAAAATAGCTAAAAAAAATAAATTGCTTTTGGCAGAGTCGACTCTTTTCAATTATCATAAAGTTTTCTATACTATGTTGAATCTTTGTAAGGGACAAAAAAATATTCAAAATATTAAGTCATATTTTCATGTTCCTATAGGTTATTTAAAACATGTGGATTGTGAGGCTGACATGTCACCTTATGCTGCAGCAATGGTAAGACTTTTTACTAGTAAAAAAATTAAAAATATTAAAGTTGATAAAGAATATTTTAAAAATACTAAAAATGTCAAAAGCTTTAAAATCAATGTAAATCTTCAAAACTGCCATTATTATGGAAGTTTTAGTCGTGATAGAGAGTATAAGAATCAAATTACTTTTTTCACAAAAAATCAAGAAGTAGTTTCGCCAGTTAGAGTTTTTGCATTACCGAATGAAAGTGTAACAATAAAGGTGATAAAAAAAAACATAATTAAAAAAATTAATATCAAAAAAGACGACTGCATAAATAACTTTTTTGAAGTTATTATAAAGAGTCTCAAAAGTAAAAAGTACAATTTTTTTTATAAAAATATCTTACATGATTCAGAACTAAGACAAAAAATTAATTTATTTTAGCTTTGTAATTTTTAGAAATTAATATTGCAATTATTAAAAAAATAAAAATTGAAGTCCCGGATGTGAAAAATCCACCCGATGATCTAAAAGGAAAAATTTCCAATAAGAAAACAATTATTGTTGGAATTACAATGATGTCCTTTTTATCCAAAGAGCTGATAGGTAGAAAAATTTTCTTATAACTTATAATTATTAAATATATTGATAATATTATTGATAACAAAATTCCTAGTATTCCGGTACTAACAAGAATATCAAGTATATAGCTATGAGGGTGGTTAACACAAAGTCTGTTAAGGTGATGTTCTGATTCTACACATTTTTCATAAAAGTTTTTAGGTCCTATTCCAAGTAACTTATTTTCTTTCCAAATATTAAATACAGTATTGTATATGTAAAAATGACCACTGCCTGATTTGCTTGCAACATCAGCATGTTTCATTGTACGAGTTTCTAAACCATTTTTCTTAACTGTTTTAACTTGGTAAAACATAGATTTAATATTTATAATATTACTATATAAAGATTCGTAACTCTGTTTTTGCCTTTCACTTCCTAAAGAAAATACTAAAAATAAAAAAATAACTAAACTTAAAATAATTTGTATTAAATACTTTCGGTAAACAATTGCTAAGAGTACAATACCCAAGATAATTAATATTAAAGGCATTCTGTTAGTTGATAAAAAAATAGCGAATGGAAAAATAGAGATAAACAAAGGTAAAAATACATATTTAAAAATTTTGTTTTTATTTTGAAATAAAATTAAACTGAAAAAAATAGAATAAAAAGAGAATCTTTGAATAAAACCACCGGCTATAATCTCATCTCCAAAAAATCCAGTATTCAATAGGTGCCCATGCAAAGGAGTAACAAATTTTGGATAACCAAAAAAATTAAAGCCAATAAAATTTTGAAAAATAATATCTAAAGCGATTATTGTGCCAAAAAAGCAGAATGAATATAGTAAAAAATTAAATTTTATTAAATCATACTTATTTAAGGTTTGTATAACAATTAAAAATAACAACCACCTAAACAATAGTAAAGATTTTATGAAATTCGCAAAAAATGAGTTGTCTTGATTGTATTGAGAGAAGTCGAATCCTACTGACAACAAAGCGGACACAGCGGCTGATGATAGAAATAAAAAAACTATTTTGGTTAATAAATTAATTTCAAATTTTAACTTATTTCTAAAAATTACATATAATCCAATAAAACAAATTAATAGAGTGTTTATGTTAATTGCTGTATTACCTAATATCATCGAAAATGGTATTAAGCATAAAAAAAAGTTAAAAATTGTGGAAGTATTTAGTTTTGGTAAAATTTTTATAATCATTTGAATTGAATATTTAATTTAAATATATTTTTTTATCAACTAAATTTATATTTCAGGGGGCGTGTAGTTCAATGGTAGAATGCTACGTTGACATCGTAGAGGTCATAAGTTCGATTCTTATCACGCCCACCAAGATTTAATTCTAAGCTATTTATTTAAATTACTTATAATTCCAAGTTCACCATCTTCTTCAAATGCCAAAACTATTAAATCGAGGTCATCAATATATTTTAAGTCTCTAATTCTATGGCCTACGTAAATTTTTTCATTAAATAATACCCTGCTAAAATCATCGTCGAACTTAACTCTATATATATGTCGACCATACAGAGAGGATATAACAAAATTATTTTTAAAAATTTCAGAGAAAGTATTTGGAATTTTTATAATTTCAGAAATTCCAATTGATGGCACAAACGAAAACAAAGGTTCTTCATAGCCTAAAGCACTATGACTTTTACTGTACAGAGATTTCTTAGTATTTTTTTCATAATATTTTTCACCATAAGAAGCTATTGGCCATCCATAATTTTTTTTATAAATAATTTTATTAATTTCATCACCACCACGTGGCCCGTGTTCTGTGGCTAATATTAATTTTTTATCTACAAAAATACCTTGAATATTTCTATGGCCTTTAGAAAATGTAATATGATTTTTTGTCTCAAAATCTATAAAGAGTATTTTACCAAAAATAGATCCATCATCTTGAGGTGCAGTATCCGGCGCGTCTCTTGTTAGTGCCGACGTTGTAAATAAAATACCTTTTTTATTATTATAGCTGTAGGAAATCATTCTTCCAGCCTGTAACCATTCAGAGCATACTTCAGATTTAAAAAAATCATTAAATTCTAAATAATTTAAATTTATTTTTGCAACAGCTATATTCAAATTTTTACAATTATTATTTTCACCAATGTAGGAAACGTAAATATTTTCATTATCAATAAAGTTGTCTAAAACTCTAATCTTAGATAAATTAGATTTAATCTCCTTTGTTTCAATTGATTTATCTTCGTAATTATTTAAATCGTTATTTTCAATTTTATAAAACCCACCCAAATAATCAGTTAAGATTAGAAAGTTTTTATAATTTTCTATATAAAAAGTATTAAAGTGTCCAAGGTGACCCAAGGGAAACTTATACTCTTTTTTTTGATGTGTAGCGTTATAGTTATCGTTAAATTTGATTTTTTTTTTAATTAAATTTAATTTTAAAAATTCAGTTTCAGGAAGAAATTTTACATTATAATCATTTTTTAATTTTTGTACTACAGGTTCTTTTTTAAATAAATGCCTTCTAAATTCAGTTACAAAATTTGGATAATTTTCATAAAATTTATCTTTAACATTAAATAAATTATTGTGAATAGAGGCAACACCTGCAAGAAATAAAACTAAAACGATTAAAAAAACTTTTTTAATTTTCATTAAATTCTTATATAGCAAGGGGTGTTCTGTTGCTAAGAGTCTAGAGCCTTGCGACTTTATTCCTCATTATAAGCCGCTCTCATCATTGAAATCTAGCCTATTTACATTTAAAAAAAAAAAACATATAAATACTTGCCTGGTAATTATTGCGAAGGGGCCATACCCGATACCATTCCGAACTCGGAAGTCAAGTCCTTCAGCGCCAATGGTACTTTGTCTTAAGACACGGGAGAGTAGGACGTTGCCAGGCTTTAATAAATTATGAAAATAGCTAGCTCTTTAAAATCATTAAAAAAACGAGATCTTAACTCTAAATTAGTAAAAAGAAGAGGTAAGGTATACGTAATAAATAAAAAAAACCCAAGATTTAAAGCTCGCCAAGGTTAAACTCATGAACAATGAAGATTATAAGAATACTTGGAAGGGTTTTACCAAACTTGTATTGTGGGGAACGATCGCAGTAATAACAATATTAGTAATATTGGCTCTTACACTTCTTTAATAAAAAAATATAGATATGCTTGTAGGCTCAATAAAAGAAGATTTGTTAATAGAGAAAAGAGTATCCATTACTCCTGAAACGGCAAAAAACATTATAAATTTAGGATTAAGCGTTTGCCTAGAAAAAAATTATGCAAACCACCTTGGAATAACAAATAATACATATGAAACAATCGGTGTAAAAATCTGCAATTCTTCAGAAGAAGTTATAAATAATTGTAACTTATTAACTGCAGTTAATTGCCCTTCTAATGAAAAAATTTTAAAATTAACAGATAAAACTATTTTAATTGGCATGTTTAACTCATCTAAAAATAAAAATAAACTTAAGGAAATATTAAAAAAAAATGTAAATATCTTTTCACTTGAATTGTTGCCCCGCATATCAAGAGCCCAGTCCATGGATGTTTTATCATCACAATCTAATTTAGCTGGATATAGATCAGTTATTGATTCAATTTATGAATTTGAGAAAGCTATACCAATGATGATGACTGCTGCCGGAACAGTCCCTGCTGCAAAAGTTTTAGTTATCGGAGCAGGTGTAGCGGGCCTACAAGCAATAGCAACTGCAAAAAGATTGGGGGCCATAGTATCAGCTACAGATGTTAGGGCTGCATCAAAAGAACAAGTTGAAAGCTTAGGAGGAAAATTTTTAACAGTCGAGCAATCTGAAGATTTAGAGACCACAGGCGGTTATGCAAAAGAAGCAAGTGAAGATTTTAAAAGAAAACAAGCTGAGATGATGAAGGATGCTCTGAAAAAAAACGACATAGTAATCTGTACCGCATTGATACCAGGCAAACCTGCTCCAAGAATTTTAAGTGAAGAGTTAGTTAAATTAATGAAACCAGGGTCAATAGTATACGATTTAGCTGCAGAGCAGGGTGGTAATTCTGCATTTTCTGAAATTGGTAAAATTAATGTCATAAATGGAATTAAAATAATTGGAGCTAACAATTTAATGAATAGACTACCTTTAACAGCTTCAAGTCTTTATGCAAAAAATTTATTTAGTTTTATTAGAAATTTATTTAGTAAGGAAAAAAAAGATTTTATTATAAATATGAAAGATGAAATTATAGAAAAAACTTTGATTAAGGAGATTAAGTAATGGAAATTGACCCTTTTATATTTAGATTAAGTATATTTATCTTATCAATTTTTATAGGCTATTATGTTGTCTGGAGTGTAACTCCCTCTTTGCATACACCTTTAATGTCAGTTACTAACGCAATTTCCTCTGTAATCATTGTAGGTGCAATTATTGCAGCTTTAGCAGGTTCTTCAAACAATGTTTTTGACACCTCTAGTATTTTTGGATTTTTAGCTATTATTTTAGCATCAGTGAATATTTTTGGAGGTTTTTTAGTAACTCAAAGAATGCTTCAAATGTACAAAAAAAAGAAAAATAGTAAGAAATGATTTCAGCAAATTTATCAGCAATATTCTATTTAATTTCTGGAATACTTTTTATTTTAGCGCTTAGGGGTTTATCTTCTCCAGATACATCAAGACAAGGTAATTACTTTGGAATAGCTGGAATGATAATTGCTATAGCTGTTTCATTTTTATCTGTGGGAAATTTTTCAACTTCTATAGTGTATGTATTTTTATTTTTAACTATCGGTGGCTCTATAGGAGCTTATATTGCATTTAAAATTCCAATGACTGCTATGCCTGAATTAGTTGCGGGATTTCATAGTCTAGTTGGTCTTTCAGCTGTGTTTGTTGCTATAGCGGCTTTTTTAAACCCTCAAGCTTTTAATCTTGGTTCGATAGGCGACATCAAGCTATCTAGTTTAATAGAAATGTCTATTGGAGCTGCGGTCGGAGCAATAACTTTTTCAGGTTCAATAATAGCTTTTTTAAAGCTTAGAGGAATAATGTCAGGTTCACCAATCACATTCACTGGTCAGCATTATTTAAATTTAATTTTAGGTATCGCAATTTTTGTATTGATTTTTTACTTATGTAAATTGCAAACTAATAGTTTTTTTTGGGCAGTAATTATGGCCTCTTTTTTAATTGGAGTTTTATTAATCATACCTATTGGTGGGGCTGATATGCCAGTAGTGATATCAATGCTTAATTCTTATTCTGGCTGGGCAGCAGCGGGAATTGGCTTTACCCTTGAAAACACCGCACTAATAATCACTGGAGCGCTGGTAGGATCCTCAGGAGCAATTCTCTCTTACATAATGTGTAAAGCTATGAATAGATCTTTTGTAAGTGTTATACTTGGAGGATTTGGAGCAGATAGTTCTTCCGATAATTTAAAAGATAAAAAAGATCAAAAACCTGTAAAAAGTGGAAACGCAGAAGACGCAGCTTTTTTAATGAAAAATGCATCTTCAGTTATAATTGTTCCAGGTTACGGAATGGCAGTGGCTCAAGCTCAACACGCTTTAAGAGAAATGGTAGATAAATTAAAAAAAAACGACATCAAGGTAACTTATGCAATTCATCCTGTTGCCGGAAGAATGCCCGGTCATATGAACGTTTTATTAGCCGAAGCTAACGTATCTTACGATGAAGTATTTGAACTTGATGATATTAATAATGATTTTGCTAATACAGATGTTGCATATGTAATTGGAGCCAATGATGTAACCAATCCAGCTGCAAAAACAGATCCAAAAAGTCCTATATTTGGTATGCCAGTTCTCGATGTTGAGAAATGTAAGTCCGTTTTGTTTGTAAAAAGAAGTATGTCACCAGGATATGCAGGGGTGGATAATGAGCTCTTTTACAGAGACAATACTTTAATGTTATTTGCTGATGCAAAAAAAATAACGGAAGACATAGTTAAAAATTTAGATTAATATTATATTTCTACTACTCTTAAATTACACTTTTAAATGAAAAGTAAAATTAAAAATTTCAAAGAAACTAGGCCAAATATATAGATTTTTTAAAAACTAACAAAATCTACAAATCTAAAAACTTCTTTTTTTATGAAAATAACGTAGAAAAAATGGAAAACTGGACTAATATAGATTTTAAAAAAACTCTCAAGTGGTACGAAACTGCAAGAAAAAAAAATAAAGCAAAAGTAAAAACAATCCATTTAGAAAAAATGAAAAATTGGAAATATGATAAAAAAAAAGGTGTCATAGTTCATGAAAGTGGTGAATTTTTTTGTATAGAAGGAAAGAGAGTAACTAATTCTGAAAGAGAAGTAGCAAGTTGGGATCAGCCATTTATAAAACAGATTAATTACAACGGTGGTATTATAGGTTTAGTAAGGGCAAATATTAGTGGCGTACCGCATTACCTTATAGACGCTAAATATGAGCCCGGTAACTATAACGATATACAGTTGAGTCCATCACTACAGGCCACTTACTCAAATCTGAACAGAATTCATAAAGGAGAAAAGAATAAAGTAGCTACTAAATATTTTAAGAAAAATTATAAAAGTATAAGAAAATTTTGGGTCACAGAAGATGGAGGAAGGTTATTTAAGAAAAGAAATTTTCATTGGATTATTCAATATAATGGTAAAATTAATATACCAGGAAAAACGTACAAATGGATGACATTATGGGAGTTAGATAAATTTATTAAACTAGGTTATTATGTAGGTCCACATTTAAGATCAATACTATCTTTAATATAAAAAATGAAAAAAATTAATTATTTTAAATCCATGTTTGATGTTATATTTAGTAAATACCAAATCTTAAGTTTTAAGGAATCAAACTATTTAAAAATTAAGAATCAAGTTAACCTAATGAAGAGTCTAAAATAATGAAAGTATTCTACGCGAAAGCTATATACGATAAAAAAGAAATCAATGCAGTTAACGAAGTATTAAAAAATCCTATAGCCTTAATGGATGGACCAAAAGTTAAAGAATTTGAAAATAAGGCAACAAAAGTTTTTGGAAAAAAATTCGGTTTAATGGTTAACTCTGGTTCTTCAGCTAACCTTCTAGCTTTAGCAGCGTTCAATTTTAAAAAAAACTCAGAAATTATTACGCCTTCACTAACCTTTTCTACAACTATAGCACCAATATACCAGGTTGGCTGCATACCTCACTTCATAGACGTTGAAGAAAGAAAGTATACCGCGGATCTATCACAAATAGAAGAATCAATAAATAAAAAAACAGTAGCGATTATGATTCCAAATTTATTAGGTAATATTGCGGATTGGAAAAAAATACATAAATTAGCAAAAAAATATAATTTAAAGCTAATAGAAGATTCTGCTGACACAATAGGATATAAACTTAATAATGCCACCACTGGAAAATACTCCGACTCAGTTACAACAAGTTTTTATGGAGCACACTTAATAACAGGAGCAGGATTTGGTGGGTTAGTTTGTTTTAACGATAAGAAGTTATATGAAAATGCAAAAAGACTAAGAGCTTACGGAAGGTCATCTGCTATATTTAATGAATCTGAAGGAATCAAAAGTAGATTTAAAAGTAAAATTAGCGGTATAGCATATGATGGAAAATATATATTTTCAGATATGGGGTACAATTTTATTCCATCTGAAATCTCTGCTGCTTTCGCACTTGAACAGTTAAAAAAGTTAAAAAGTATAGTTTCAGATAGAATAAAAAATTTTAATCTTTTAAATAAGTTTTTTACAAAAAATTCAAAATATTTTAGAACACCAATTCAAAATAAAGCAACCAGAACTGGATGGTTAGCGTACCCTATTTTATTAAAAAAAAATTGTGGCCTGTCAAGAACAAAGCTTCAGATTTTTCTTGAAGAACATGGAATTCAAACTAGACCAATATTTACAGGAAATATATTAAGACAGCCAATCATGCAAAAAAGAGTTTATAAAAAATCTAAATATTCTAACGTTAATAGCGACGATGTTATGGAAAATGGTTTATTAATAGGATGCCACCATGGTTTACAAAATAAAGAGATAAAATATATGCTTGAGATAATAGCTAAATTTGTAAAAAAAAATATAAAATGAAAAAAATTTTATTTAGCACACCATTACACAATAAAAAATGTGTAGATAATGTAAAAAAGCTTTTGGATTCTAAAAAATCTTTACATGGTCCTGGAGAAAATATTAAAAAAATTAAAAAAGATCTTAAAACTTTTTTTGGCTTTGAGCATGTTCATTTGACAAATAGCGCAACTGCTTCAATGGAAATTTGTGCACTTATATTGAGTTTAAAAAAAAATGAAGAAGTTTTAATGCCGTCCTATAATTACAATACTACAGCATCTAGTTTTATTAGAACGGGGTGTAAAGTGAGATATTGTGACATCGATAAAAGAAATTTGATGCCTACATTCGATCAAATAAAAAAAAATGTAAATAAGAAAACTAAAGTTATCGTTATTATTCACATGCAGGGAATGCCCGTAGATTATTTAGATAAGTTACAGAAATATTGTAAATTAAAAAAAATTATTTTGATAGAAGATGCGGCACCTGCTCTTGGATCATATGCAAAAAATAATCCAGTCGGTACATACGGAGATTTTGCAACATTCTCATTTCATGAAACAAAAAATTATCAAAGCGGTTTAGGAGGACTTTTAGTTGTAAACAATAAAAAATTTAGAAGAAAATCTGATTTAGTATTTGATAAAGGAACTGACAGAACTTACGTTGTCTCTGACCCTAATTATCATAAAAAATATTATTCTTGGGTAGAGCTAGGATCTTGTTTTAGGATGGCAGAGTTGAATGCTAGTTTTTTGCAGCCGCAAATAAAAGAAATTAATAAAATAATTCAATATAGGTCCAATTTATACAAAAGATACATAAAGAATTTCCAAGGGTGGCTAACTGATGAATTTTTAATATGTAATAAGCTCAATCATAAGCATAAATACAACTACCACGCATTTACAGTTATATTAAAAAAAAATGAAAGAGAAAAATTTTTAAAATATTTAAAAAATAATAATATAATCGCATTTATAAGCTTTGAAGCTCTACACCTTTCTAAAATGGGAAAAAGACTTATGAAAAAAAGTATAATTTTGAAGAATACAGATGAAATTATTAAAAAAATAGTAAGATTTCCGATGCACAATAAGTTAAATGTTAAAGAAGTAGATTATATTTGCAAAAAAGTTAAGGATTATTTTAGAAAGTAGATAATAAAACTATTTATTTTCTACAAGATGAAATATTTATTACTAACAGCTAATGAAACAGATGGTGTCGGACAGCATGCAGTTGGCCTTAACAAACATCTTCAAAAAAAAGGTCATAATTCAAAAATTTTACTTTTACATAAAAACAAAACCAAAAATTTAAGTATTATAAAATTAAAAAGATCTATTTATTTAAGGTTATTTAATTTTATTATTTTCGATTTGTTAAAAAAAAATTTAAAAAAAATTTTTACTTTTGGAAATAGTACGATAAAGTTTAAAGATTTAGAAAATTACATAAAAGAAGCAGATATTATAATTATTTATACTATGCATAAGTTACTGTCTTTCAAAACTTTAACCAAAATATTTGAATGTGGAAAAATAGTTTATCTAAGACCGTTGGATATGGAATTTGCTTCTGGAGGGTGTCATGTTAACCTTGTAAATAATGACAAGAATGTATGTAATAAATTTATAAAAGGATGTGATAAATGCCCTCAACTTAACACTTTAAACCTTTTTAATTTATCTAAAAGAATATTTAATAAAAAAAAATTTTTAATAGAAAAGTACAAGCCAAAAGTTTTTGTTGAAAATACTTATACTCAAAAAATTTATAATAAATCTAGTATTTTTTCTAAACACAAAGTAAAAAAAATTTTTTTAGGTACTAATCAGAACAGGCAAAAAAATTTTACACAAAAGTACGCAAGACAAATTCTGAATTTCAGTATAAAGGAAAAAATATTGCTTTTTGGAACTTATAACCTTGATGCAAAACATAAAGGTGGCAATCTTTTGCCATCAATTTTGAAGAACTTAAATAAAATTATAGAAACTTCAAATGTAAACACAAACAATAATATAAGACTTGTTACATTCGGCAGAAAAAACTCTTTTAATATAGATGAAAAAAAAATTAAATGGACACATATAGATTTAGTTAAAACTGATAAAAAACTTAATTTACTTTATAGGAGCGCAGATGTTTTGCTTTCACCGGCAACCTACTGTAATGGTCCCCATATAGTTTCAGAAGCTTTAGCTAATAATCTTCCTGTTATTGCTTTTAACGTAGGAGTTGCACAAGATAACGTTATAAATAAAAAAAATGGCTATTTAGTTTCTTGTTTCAAGACTAAATTATTTGCGGAGTCTATATATAAAGTTCTTTTTTTAAAAAAAATAGTTGATAAAGAAGAGGTAAATAAAAAATTAAAAAAAGTATTTAATTCATTTTATGAAGCAGAAACTATTATTAAACACTCTAAAAGAGATATAAAAATAGCAAGTTATGAAAACAAAAATATTTTGTGATAGTGCCGATTACAGGGTTATAAAACACTTTAATAAAAAAGTAATTGTAGATGGGTTCACAACCAATCCAAGTTTAATGAGAATATCAGGAGCAAAAGACTATAAAAGATACTCTGGGCTAGCACCAGGGAAGCATATAACTATATTCAAGCAAAACAATTAGGCTGCAATATAATAACGATGCCACCAAAAATAATTAATCAAATCACTAATTTTGGGAAAAGCTTTAATCAGCTAACACTTGAGACTGTTAAGGGTTTTTTAAATGATAGTAAAAAATCTAAATTTAGACTTTAAGAAGCTTTAGATTTTCTTTTTCTGTCATGAGGATTTAACATAGACTTTCTTAGT
>Ga0114997_10000507_pt1 | contig 31806 bp, 21 predicted proteins | sample ArcticOcean_MG_C_2_FD_87045 | JGI IMG/M metagenome (GOLD analysis project Ga0114997, IMG submission 87045) | Marine microbial communities from western Arctic Ocean - ArcticOcean_MG_CB4_136 | ecosystem: Environmental > Aquatic > Marine > Oceanic | place: Arctic Ocean: Canada Basin | collected... | reverse complement strand
TTAATAATGTTTGTAACATCTATATTTTTTGTTCTCATAGTAAGAAAAATCAATTAGATTATTTAAATAAAAAGGGCGAATGGTGGAACTGGTAGACGCGCCGGACTCAAAATCCGGTGGTAGCAATATCTTGAGAGTTCGAGTCTCTCTTCGCCCACCAAATTATGGAAATAAGTAAATTAAATAGTCTTGTAGAGTTATATTTCAATAAATGTAATAAAATTGATAGCAAAAAACCATTTTTAAAATGGTTAAAATATGAAACACTAATTTACAACTGGGGAGATGTTCAAAAAAGAATTTTTAAACTTTCTCAAAAAATTAAATCATTAATCAATGAAGGTGACAGATGTTTAATTTTATCAGAGAATAGGCCCTATTGGTTAATGTCTGATATCGCAGTTATGAATGCTGGAGGAATATCAGTGCCAATATTTACCACATACTCATCCAATGATTACCAATATATTTTAAATGATTGCAAACCTTCATTAATAATAGTTTCAAACAACGATCAGTTTAAAAAAATAAAAAATTATGTAGATCTTCAAACACAAAATATTATTTCTTTTGAAGAAATTGAAGTAGAAAGTTTGTTAATAAAAGATATTATTGATAAAAAATATTATGAAAAGAAAATAAATCAAAGTTTGAAAAGAAATATGCCCGCCTGTATTATTTATACATCAGGAACATCAGGCAATCCCAAAGGAGTAGTTTTAAGTCACGGTGGTATTTTATCTAATTGTGAGAGTGCAGTTGAATTACTCAAACCACTTATAGATGTAAGGGAGCCTGTTTTTTTAACATGGTTGCCTTTATCACACTCCTATGAACACACCGTTCAATTCATACAAATTATTTTAGGGGCACAAGTGTTTTACGCAGAAAGTTTAGAAAAATTAATTTATAATATGAATATTGCAAAACCAACAATAATGACAGCAGTACCAAGATTTTATCAAAATCTATTTACAAAAATAAATATGGGCTTTGAAAAACAAACCAATATAAGAAGAAAATTAATTTATAAAACAGTAGAACTTGGAAAAAAATTACTTAAAAAAGAAAAATTTACTCTAAGTGAAAAAATCATTAATTTTTTATGTAATATTTTAGTGCGTAAAAAAATACAAAAACAATTTGGTGGAAATCTTCAAGCTTTTATATCTGGAGGCGGAGCATTGGACCAACATATTGGTGAATTTTTGAACGCGATAGGACTTCCAACTCTTCAAGGATATGGGTTGACAGAGGCCTCACCTGTTGTGAGTTGTAATTTACCAGACCTGGTTAAAGTAAATACTGTAGGCCCACCATTTAGAACCAATAAAATTAAAATTGCAAAAGATGGTGAAATCCTTGTTAAAGGAGAAAATGTGATGTTGGGCTATTGGAACAATGAAGAAGAAACAAATAAAGTTATAATAAATGGATGGCTACACACAGGTGATATTGGTGAAATTGATATTGATGGAAATTTAAAAATAATTGATAGAAAAAAAGATATTATTATTAATCTGGGTGGAGATAATATAGCGCCAACTAAAATTGAAAATATTTTATGTTTAAATCAATTTATTAAACAATCATTTGTTTACGGAGATCAAAAAAATTATCTAGTTGCAATTTTGGTTGTAAAAAAAGATATAAATAAAGAAAAAATTATAATAATTCTAGAAAATATTAATAAAAACTTAAGTTTAATAGAGAAAATTAAAAGATTTATTTTAATTAATGAAGAATTTACAATTAATAATGGAATGTTAACACCAACACTAAAGTTAAAAAGAAAAGAAATTATTAAAAATTATAAACAGGAACTAGAAAACCTTTATTAAATTAATTATATCTTTAATTAATATGCTTAAATAATCATTGTAATTACTAACTTTTTTTAAATTTAAAATAATTCAACTAAATAATTAAAAATATAATTTTTTTTTAAATTACTGAAGTTAATTTGTATTTGACATGAATAAAAAAAAACTTAAAGATTACTAATATAAACGAATCATAAAGATTTGTTTTAACAAAGGGAGATAAAGATGGCTAAACGTAGAAAAAAAGCGAAAAAGAAAACTAAAAAGAAAGCTAAAAAAAGAAGAAGAAAAAGATAGTTTACTTTTTAACTAAACGCCCTTTTTAATTTTTAAAAAGGGCGTTTTTTTATGGAGTAGATTCTAAATTTTGATTTCTGCCCAATGCCTTATCCATTTTTTTTTGGACTTCATCAGCCGATGTATTTAAGACTACAATCATTTCACTCTTCAGACGCTCAAATGCTTTTTCAAAAAGTTGTCTTTCGCTATATGATTGCTCAGCCATAATGTCAGTATTTTTATTTAAATCTTTCACCACCTCAGCTAATTCATAAATTTTTCCTGAATTTATTTTTTGATCATATTCTTGTGCTCTTCTACTCCACATTGACCTTTTAATTTTAGGTTTTGTTTTTAATATAGATATACATTTATTAATTTGGTTTACCGAAGCGATAGATCTCAAACTAGATTGTTGATTTATAGGAATTGTTAATGTAAGCTTTTCTTTATCAATAAAAATTTTATAAAATTGTATATCTATTTCTCCTATTGTTGATTTTTCAATAGCAGTAATTTTTCCAACACCATGCTTGGGATATACAACACTATCTTTTATATTGTACTCTCTTTTCTCTGTAGCTTGCTTTTTTATCTTTTTTATTTGTACTTTTTCTTCCGTATAATTTTTAGAAACTCTTAGAGGTACAGGCTCTTTGCTTTTCCCAACTTTGTTTTTGGGTATTTTGCTTTTAAACTCTTTTTTCTTTTTGACTTTTATTAATTTCGATTTTTTCTTAGTTTTAATTTTTTTTCCCATAATTTAATTTCCTGGTTTTTCTGAAAAATGATCTTCGAATTTATTTTTAATTTTTTTATATTTCTCCGCCTCTACCATTGGTTCTTTTTTTTTTGTTATATTAGGCCATATTGCAGAAAACTTTTTATTTAGCAATAACCATTTTTCTTTTTCTTCCAAATTTTCATCTGTATCAGCAACAATAGCATTAATAGGACATTCTGGTTCACAAACACCGCAGTCTATACATTCGTCTGGATCAATTACTAAAAAATTTTCACCTTCATAAAAACAATCTACAGGACAAACTTCAACGCAATCAGTGAGTTTACATTTTATGCATTCATCTTTTACAATATATGTCATGTCTTTTTAAATTCCTCTATTACTTGAAGTTTTATTTCTCCTGATAATTTGTCAGAAAAATAAATTAAACCACAAATTTTTCTAATTAAATTTGCTTCATAGCTATCTATGTTTTTGTCTGATAGGACAATTTTCCACAAGCCTTTTATAATAACTGATTTTATTTCTAGAGGGTGTTCTTTAATAATTTTTGTAAAATTTAACAAATGATTTGAACTTTCTTCCAACTTTTTTGCATCAATTAAAATTTTACTTATAAGTGCGGTGTCTTTTAAAAATAATTTTAAGAAGTCTAATATTAATTTTTCTTCTACATCTGTATACTTTTCATCTATTTTTGCAGTATGGATAAGCAATGCTACTATACCAGCAAGTGTATTGTTATCTAATGTTCTATTATCCATATAATTTATTTTATATTCAAAGAAAGTAGTTTATCAAATGGGCTTGTTTTGTCTTTATTAGTAAATAATTTTTTTATTTTTTTATTTTCTCCCTTAAAAACATACGCATTGTCTTCATTTGTTTTTTTATAGTTCATCAAATTCATCAAAATTAAAAAATTTTCCTTTGAACAGCCTAATAAATTCATCATTTCAGTGTTTATAGTAAATTTTCGAGCAATAGTTTTTTCTATGATATTAATAAATAATTTTTCCAAAATATCAACCCTAACAAAAAAATTTCCAAAGTTTTCAAATCCACACAAAAGTAAAAATTTCTTATTATATTTCTTATTTACTATAAAATTTAAACCAAATTGTGGAATATCGTTGTTTATATCTGTTTCATAAAATAGTTTCCATAAATCTATTCTTAAGGATACTGCTTTGGGTTTTAACATGCGCGGTAAATAGATATGATATCTACCTAACTTAATTCCCATACCCCATAATTTTTTTCTCTCATCTTTTGATATTAGTTTAGTTATACTATCAACTGCTTCTCTTTTAATAACTCCATTGTTCTCATAAATTTGAAACACCAATGCCCTTAAATATTGGTCATCTATTTTTATTTTAGTTAGATTTAATAAGTCACCCAACTGTTCATTTATATGTTCGATCAACCAATTATCTAAAAAAAGATTTAATTTTTCTTTAGATTGAACAGAAATAGAGTCATCAGAAATTATTTCAATTTCTGGAGTTAAATAACTACTACCTTTTTTAATCTTAGCGATAGAATGATTGTTCCAAAAAATTTTATTGTTATTAAGTTTTATTTTTTTTTCTTTTACAATTTTTTTAACTCTTTTATCTAATTCATCATGAATTCCAGATCTGGCAGCTTTTTTTATAGACTTAATATCAGTGTCTAAAGTATTAGAGGTATATTCAACATGAAATTTCAAACCCTTAAGCTCCCCGATATATTGACCGTCAATAAGTACTTTATCATCGTCACTTACATCAGTTTGTAACATAACATCTTGTTTCAGACCTCTTGACAAAATACTTATTTTTTTATCTATAAAACTTTTGGTAAGCTCTTCGTGTAATTTGTCAGATAAATTATCTTCGATATTTTTGGTTAATTGAATCCAGTAGTCAGAATTTTCTACCCAATTTTTTTTGTTTGAAACATATGACCATGTTCTTACGTTAGAAATTCTATTAGATAATACATCAATATTCCCATGTTCACTGTCCAGTCCTTTCAACTGCTCTTTCATATACTCGTTAGGAATTCTTTTTTTTCTTGTTGATAAGAATTTAAAAACTGTATCAACAATATTAATATGTTGTCCGTAAGCTTTTTTTTCAAAGTCAGGAATTTGACAGCATTCCCATAATAATTTTAAATTTTTAGCGTATAATACATTTTGTTGTCCTTTTTTTAAAAGATATCGAAGCACATTCTCATCTAATAGCTCTTTACTTCTAATAAGATTTTTGTTTGTCGGTTTTAATTCTAACGAAGTAATTAATTTTTCTGGATTTTCAAAATCTAATTTAGAATTTCTCCAGTAAAGTATTTTAGTTCCAGGTAAATTATGTTTTTCAATTTTCTCAATTTCATCTGTGTTTAAATTTTCACAATCACCGGTTGTTCCAAAGCTACCGTCATTTTTATACCTTCCTGCGCGGCCAGCTATTTGTGAAATTTCAACTAGATTTAATCTTCTTGTTTGTTTTCCATCAAACTTTTTCAAGTTTGAAAAATAAATTTGATCTATATCCATATTCAAACCCATACCTATGGCATCTGTCGCAACTAAATAGTCTACGTCACCAGATTGATACAAACTAACTTGCGAATTTCTTGTTTTTGGACTCAGAGATCCCATAATTACTGCTGCGCCCCCTTTTTGACGTCTGATTAATTCAGCTAACGCGTACACCTCTTCAATAGAGAAAGCTATAATAGCTACTTTTCCGTCTAGTCTAGATATTTTTTTATATCCAGCGTATGTTAATTTTGAAAATCTTTCTTGGTTTTTAAATTCAACACCTTCTATTAGATTTTTGATAATATCTTGCATTACTTGCGAGCCCAGAAACATTGTTAACTTTTTTCCCCTAGAATCAAAAAGCCTTTCGGTAAAAATGTGACCACGTTCTTTATCAGAGCACATTTGAATTTCATCTATTGCAATAAACTCTACTTCTTTATCTTTTGGCATAGACTCGACAGTACAAATATAAAAACTTGCAGTGGCTGGTATAATTTTTTCTTCACCTGTAATGAGCGCAACTTTTTCAATTCCAATTTTTTGGATACATTTGTCATAAACCTCTCTAGCTAGCAATCTAAGAGGAAGTCCAAAAATCCCAGATTCATATTTTAACATTTCATTGATTGCTAAGAAAGTTTTACCAGTATTAGTTGGGCCCAATAGAGCCACAATTTTTTTTGATGAATTTTGCATTTTTTTTATTAATAAATTTAATTATAGCTTATATATTTTGTTGGATTTAATGATTTTAATTAAATGTATACTGTAATACTTCTTTTTTGAAAAATTTACTATTTTTGTGTTAATTAATTTCTAAGGCACTACATGTAGATTTTTATAGAGAACAAAATGTGATTAAAACATGACCGAATCAATAAGTCAAATGTTCTAATTTGCACAATTAATATTGACTTAAATCTACAGATCCCCGTATAGATTAAACAGAATACACTCATTAAAAATGCAAAATATAATTAAAAAAAACGTTTTAAGTTTAAAGCCTTCTTCAACTTTGATTATTAATGAAACATCAAAAAAACTAATTGCTGAAGGGAAAAAAGTTTACCAATTTGGATTTGGTCAATCACCATTTCCAGTGCCTGAAAAAATTGTAAATACTTTAAAAAATAACGCGCATAAAAAAGAATATCTTCCAATTCAAGGTTTGCCAGAGCTGAGAGAAGCTATATCAAAGTATTTAATAAAAAAAACTGGCGTAAATTATCCAAAAGAAAATATATTAATAACTCCGGGCTCAAAAGAAGCGATGCTATTAATGCACGTAGCGTTCAAAGGTGAAATAATTCTTCCGGCGCCAAGTTGGGTTTCATATGAACCTCAGGCTAAAATTGGTCAAAATAAAATTCATTGGATACAAACAAAAAGAGAAAACAATTGGTTTCCCACAGGTAAAGAAATTGAAAAAAAAATTAAATCAATTAGAAAAAAAAAGAATATTATTTTAATTTTAAATTCACCTAATAATCCATCTGGTACAGTCTGTAATAATTTGAAAGATATCGCAAATGTTGCAAAAAAATATAAAATAATTGTTTTATCTGATGAGATTTACACAGATTTAACTTTTAACGGTAACTATGAATCGATAGCAAAATATTATCCAGAATTCACTTTTGTTAGCGGAGGATTAAGCAAATGGTGTGGAGCTGGCGGTTGGAGATTAGGTTTTTTTGCAGTTCCAAAAAAATTATCAAATTTTTTAGAAAGTTTAAAATCTTTAGCTAGCGAATCATATTCCACGGTAAATACGCCAGTTCAATATGCGGCTGTTGAGGCATACAGCGGGGACTACGATAGTTATAAATCCAATGTAATAAACATTTTGAATTCTGTAGGCAATTATGTTTATAACAATTTAAAATCAAATAAGATTCTGATCAATCCCCCTCAAGGAGGTTTTTATTTAATGCCAGAATTTTTAAATAAAAAATATAAAACCTCCAAAGATTTATGTGATGCTATACTGAATGAAACAGGAGTGGCAATGTTACCAGCTTCTGATTTTGGCTTTAAACCAAATAGAATGTTAACTAGATTAAGTTATACAGATTTTAATGGAAAATTTTTTTATGATCATGCTTTAAATAGTAGTTCAATAACTAATAAAACGATCGAAAAATACGCACCACATGTAGTTGAAGGTATTAGAAAATTATCAATTTGGGCTAAAAATTTATAAAGATTCTCTTTGACCTTCTCTTGTTAACGTAGTTTAATTCTAACAATTATGAACAAAAAAAGGACAAAATGAAAAAAATAATATCAATAGTATCTGCATTTTTGGTGATGATGTCTTTTACTTCAATTGCAAAATCAGCTGAGTTTTTCACAATAGGAACAGGTGGACCAACTGGTGTTTATTTCCAAACTGGAAATGCAATATGTAAAATGTTACACAAACAAGCAATAAGTGCCGATCACGGAAGAAAAAAAGGTACAGCTAAAGCGTACAGATGTACTGCTCCATCAACTGGTGGCTCTAATTATAATATTGGACAAATTAAAGATGGTGAATTTCAATTTGGTGTTGCTCAATCCGATTGGCAATTTCATGCGGTAAATGGTTCCAGTAAATGGGAAGGAAAACAGTTTAGTAATTTAAGAGCTGTATTTTCTGTTCACAACGAACCATTTCAAATTTGGGCTAGTAAAAAATCTAAAATTAAAGATTTTAAAGGTCTAAAAGGAAAAACTGTTAATATTGGTAATCCTGGCTCAGGCCAAAGAGGAACCATGGAAGAACTGATGAAAGCTATGGGAGTTGATAGTGGCTATTTTAAAACAACTACTGAATTAACTTCATCTGAACAAGTAAAAGCACTTTGCGACGGCAAAATAGATGCGTTTGGTTATTCTGTTGGTTTTCCAAACGGAGCCATGGAACAAGCAGCTACATGCGCAGCTAAAGCAAGCCCAATTAATCTAACTGGCGCTCCAGTTCAAGGATTAATTAGTGGTGCTGACTATTATGCTCAAGCAGTAATACCCAAAGGTACTTATTCTAATCAGAAAAAAGACGCTACAACATTTGGTGTTAAAGCTACTGTTGTAACAAGTGCGGACGTTTCTGAGGAAATGGTTTATTTGGTTGCTAAAGCGGTGATGGAAAACTTTGATGATTTCAAAGCTCAACATCCAGCATTTAGTTTTTTGGAAAAGAAAGACATGATTAAAGATGGTTTGTCTGCTCCATTACACCCAGGTGCAATTAAATACTATAAAGAAGCTGGCTTAATGTAGTCTTGCTACTTGATTAAAGTAAAAAGGCCCATTTTTTTTGGGCCTTTTTTTTTATAATAATGTATCTTTTCATCAATGAATCAAAATATTCAAAGTAAAATAAAAGATAAAATTAGCGAAGATTTGTCCCCCACAAGGAATCTTACAGGTTTTCACTTAAGAATAGTAGCCACGATTGCAATTTTGTGGACGGCATTTCAATTATGGATCGCATCACCCTTTCCTTTTATTTTTAATTTTGGAATGTTTAATGGTTTGCCAGCAAGAGCAATTCACTTAGGGTTTGCATTAACACTTACTTTTTTAATTTATCCAATTTCTCGCGGAAAAAAAATTTCAATAATTGATATTTTTATTAGTCTATTAGCTGCATTTTGCTGTCTTTATATTTATTTTTTTTATGATCAAATTATTAACAGAGGAGGAATTCTTCTAAAATATACATTAGGACAATACGCTATACCCGTTGAGCTAATAATCGGCACAACTGGAATTTTACTTCTACTTGAAGCAACGAGAAGAGCGATTGGACTTCCTCTAGTTATGATTGCTGTTTGTTTTTTATTATTTTCATATTTCGGTCAATATGCACCAGACATAATATCTCACGGCGGGCTATCTCTTAAACGATTAGTTGGCTTTCAATGGTTTGACCAAGAAGCTATTTTTGGAATACCCATTGGTGTTTCTGTAGATTTTATTTTTTTATTTGTTTTATTTGGAGCTCTTTTGGAAACTGCTGGAGGAGGAAAATATTTTTTAGATTTAGCTTTCGCTATGGTTGGTAAAATGAGAGGTGGTCCAGCTAAAGCAGCAATTTTAGGTTCTGGTATGACAGGATTAATATCTGGATCTTCAATTGCAAATACAGTTACTACTGGAACTTTTACTATTCCTATTATGAAAAAAACTGGATTTTCAAAAGAGAAGGCCGGGGCAATTGAAGTTTCTTCTTCTGTAAATGGTCAGCTTATGCCACCTGTAATGGGTGCAGCGGCTTTTGTTATGGCAAGTTTTATTGGTGTTACTTATTTTGAAGTTGTAAAACATGCTTTTCTGCCTGCAATAATTTCATACATTGCTTTATTTTATATCTCTCATCTTGAGGCTTTAAAATTAGGACTCAAGGGAATGGAAGATAGTGATGTTCCAGATTTAAAAAAAACCTTCTTGTCAGGCTTGCATTTTTTAATCCCTATTTTTGTTTTAATATATATGTTGGTTTTCCTAAGATTTACCGCTTCATACTCTATATTTTTTGCCACCGTTGCATTAATTATAGTTAATCTAATAAATAGACTATTTAAAAAATCGGGTTTTAAAGTTGGGTTAAAGACCTGGTTTAATGAAACCGTGGTCGGATTTGAAAAAGGCGCACTCAATATGGTTGGTGTTGGAATTGCAATTGCAACAGCGGGGATAATAGTAGGGGCGGTCGGATCCACTGGTTTAAGCACAAACTTAATTATTGTTATAGAGACTATAGCCAAAGATAATATTGTCATTCTATTATTTTTAACAATTATTTTATGTTTGTTACTTGGCATGGGTCTACCAACAACAGCTAATTATGTAGTTGTAGCATCGCTAATGGCCACTGTTCTTGTGGACGTGGGGAACGCATCTGGATATATTTTCCCTTTAATAGCTGTTCACTTATTTGTTTTTTACTTTGGATTGATGGCAGATGTTACTCCTCCAGTTGGTTTAGCCTCATATGCTGCAGCTGCTATCTCTGGGGGCGACCCTCTAAAAACGGGTGTACAAGCTCTTTGGTATAGTCTTAGAACAGGAATATTACCCATTGTCTTTTTGTTTAATCACGAACTACTTTTAATTGGAATCGAAAATATTTGGCATGCACTTATTGTAATTATAACATCTTTAATAGGAATATTAGTTTTTACCTCAGCAACACAAAGGTGGTTTATTAATAAACTAAGATGGTATGAAGTTTTAGTTTTTTTAATTATTTCATTATCATTTTTAGCGCCAGAATTTGTTCTTAATAAATTCTCACCTAAATATGAGCAACAAAAATTATCTGCTGAAAGTATTCAATTTCTTAATTTTGATCCAGAAAAAGAAGTACATATTAAAGTAACCAGAAGAACTGATTACGGGGACAGGTATAAATTATTTGTAATTAATAAAGGAAGCTTTGATGAAGATTTTAATATTGAAATCTATGGCTTAAAATTAGCCCAAGAAAAAAATAAAGTAGTAGTTAAAAAATTAGACTGGAAAGGTTTGGCAAAAAAATCTGGAATTGAAAATGGAGATATAATAAGTAATCTTAAAATTGAAAATCTTGAAAGACCGAACAAAGGGGTCGTATATTTATTTGCGGCATTTTTACTTTTTATATTTGGATCGTTAAATTATCAAAGAAGTAAATTTTAAAGTATTTTCCAGGTTCCAGAAGCTGATGCCACTATATCTTTGTTATTGTTGATTTCACAATTTATAAAAACTAAAGACTTAGTTTTTTTTAAAATTTTTACTTTTCCACTAAGTTTTTCACCTAGTTTAGCAGCTGTAATAAACTTAATATTTAAATTGATGGTCACACATCTGCGATCACCAGCCACTCTATGTGCTGCTGTACCCATACCTGTATCTGCAATTGTAGAAATGTAGCCTCCGTGAGCTATTCTTCCAGTATTAAGATGAATGTCTTTAACTTCTGTAAAAAATTCGTAGTTTAAGTCGTCAATTTTTTTAAGGTCAATGCCACCTAAAAATTGCATTAATCCTTGATTAGTTTCGTCCATATCTTTTTTTATCATAAATTGGCATTAATTGTGAGAAAATTACTGCAGATAAAATTAAAAATATTCCTAAAATCTTAATATCATTTAAAAATTGATCCAATATTAACCACGCCAAGATAGCCGCAACAACTCCTTCTAATGAGAATATTATTGCAGCGGGCGCTGGAGATATATTTTGTAAACTATATGTCTGTAATAAAAAAGCCAATGCACTTGATAAAACACCAACATATAAAATTTCATATGAGTCTTTAAGTATATTATTAAAGGTAGGTGTTTCAAAAAAATACATAGGCAAAATTAAAATTATACAACCAATAAAACATTGAGACATTGCTATGGTGATTGGATAATTGAAAATATCAATTGTTTTTTTAATAAGTATTATGTGAACACCCCAGCACAAAGCACTAAGTATTCCGAGTAAGTCACCCAATCTAACTGAAGCATTTTTGAATTCACTTAAAAGCAACCCACCAATTAAACAAAAGACTACAGCTGGCCAAACTGACCAATGGATTTTTTTAGAAAAAATAAAATATGAAATAATTGGCACTACCAGTACATAAAAAATTGTGAACACTCCAGTATTTGCAACATTTGTATATATCAACGAGATTTGTTGAAGAGCTTGTCCTGTAGCTAAAATAAATCCTAAAAAAAACAAAAAATAAACTACTTTTTTTTTATTAATTTTTTTTATTCTTATTTTTTTCAACTCAAAAATAAAAAAGAAAGGTAGTAGACTTAAAAATCCCACCAAAAACCGACCCACACTAAAAGTATAAGGGCCAATGAAATCCATACCCATATCTTGAGCAACAAACGCGGAACCCCAGAGAATTGAAGTAACAATAGCGCAAACAAGAGAAAATGATTTTTTATTCATGGCCTGTACTATTTTAAATTTGATTAAACAGCAAGCTTGAAGGCAAAGTCTTTGCCTAAGCATTGTCCAAGATATACACAGAACTTAGCTCCTTCAGCGCCATCTATTAATCTATGATCATACGAAAGAGAAATAGGAAGAATTTTTCTTGAAACAATTTTTCCTTTAATTTTAAACAATCTATCGAAGCTTTTACCAACACCTAAGATAGCTACTTCTGGAGGGTTTATAATTGGAGTAAAAAATGTACCACCAATTCCTCCAAGACTTGAAATGGTCATAGAGCCTCCAAAAAATTCCTTTTTATTTATTTTAAGCTCCCTGCATAATTTGCTAGTTCTCTTTAGTTCCTCACCAATTTCTTTTATATTCATTTGATCTATGTTTCTTATTTTTGGAACCATAAGACCGTGTGGCGTATCAACAGCAAAACCAATATGAAAGTACTTTTTATAAATTATTTTATCAGCCACAGAATCAATTGAAGCATTAAAATTTGGAAATTTTCTTAAAGCACCTGTCAAAGCTTTAGCAATAAATGCAAGTGGTGTAACTTTTATTTTTTCGCCTGTATAGTAATCATATAAAGAAGATCTAAAATTTTCCATTTCAGTAATATCTATTTCTTCATGTTGCGTAACATGTGGTATTTCGGTCCATGACCTTGCTAAATGGGGTCCAGATAATTTTTTTACTCTAGAAATATCTTTTATCTCTATTTGACCGAATTCTTCGTGTGAATACTCCTCTTTAAATAATTTTTTTTCGACTATTTTATTATTTATTGAAACACGAGATTTTATAAAATTTTTTACATCATCTTCAGAAACTCTTCCAGCCCTTTGAGACCCAGGTATGTGAACAACATTGGCGCCTAATTCTCTTGCAAATCTTCTTACTTTTGGGCTAGCTAATTTTACTCCTTTCACAACATTTGAAATTGACGAAGCTAAAACTTCTTTTTTTGATTCTGGCTTTTCAATTTTTATAATTTCTTCGTTTTTTTCTTGATCTTTAGATTTTAAGGTTAGAATTAAATCTCCTTTATTAACTTTATCTCCAATTTTTAAATTAATTTTTTCTATTTTCCCATCATGGCTAGACGGAACCTCTACGCTGGATTTATCACTTTCAAGCGTTATAAGAGAATCGTTTTTTTTTACAACTTGTCCTTCTTTGACTAAAACTTCAATAATTTCCACGTTTTTAAAGTCGCCCATGTCAGGAATAGTAATTTTTAATGTAGACATATTTAAATTTTTGTTGGAAATATTTTATTTTTATCTATATTAAATTTTTTAATTGCTTTTGTAGCTTCGTCAGAAGCTATTAGCTGTTCTTTTGCTAAAGCACTGAGTGTATAGGCTACAATATGTTCTTTATCAACTTCAAAAAACTTTCTTAAATTTTTTCGTGTATCACTTCTACCAAAACCATCGGTACCAAGAGAGTAAAACGGTTTTTGAGTGTAAGGCCTTATCTGATCTGAAAATGATCTTACGTAGTCTGTAGCAGCAATAACTGGTCCATCTTTATTATTTAAACATTTTTCAACATAAGACTTTTTCTTTTTTTCACCTGGATTTAAAAGATTCCATCTTTCTATTTCCATTCCATCTCTTCGCAACTCGTTAAAACTTGTTACGCTCCAAATATCAGAGTCAATGCCATAATCTTTGGATAAAATTTCAGCAGCCGCAATAACCTCTCTTAAGATTGTTCCTGACCCCAATAATTGAACTTTAGTTTTCCCCTTATTATCATTTTGCTTAAGTAAGTACATTCCTTTTAATATTCCCTCATCACATTCTTTTGGCTTTTCAGGGTGAGAATAATTTTCATTCATTGAAGTGATATAGTAGAAAACTTTTTCTTTTTTCTCGTGCATTCTTCTAATACCTTCCCTAAAAATAACAGCTAATTCATATGCAAATGTTGGGTCATAACTTATGCAATTTGGAATATTTGATGCTAATAGGTGGCTATGCCCATCTTGATGTTGCAAACCTTCTCCTGCTAAAGTTGTTCTACCAGCAGTCGCTCCTATTAAAAATCCTCTGCTTTGCGAATCAGCGGCTGCCCAAGCAAGGTCTCCAACTCTTTGAAAACCAAACATAGAATAAAATATATAAATAGGTATCATTTCAATATCATGATTTGTATAAGCGGTACCTGCAGCTATCCAAGAAGACATGGCTCCCGACTCATTTATTCCCTCCTCTAATACCTGGCCGCTTTTATCTTCTCTGTATGAGCTTAATTGTTCCGAGTCCACTGGTTCATATTTCTGACCTTCGTGAGCATAAATTCCAATTTTTTGAAAAAAACCTTCCATACCAAAAGTTCTAGCTTCATCAGGAATAATCGGAACTAGTCTTGGAGAAACATTTTTATCTCTTAACAAAGCTGTAAGCATTCTTACTAAAACCATTGTCGTAGACATCTTTTTTTCACCTGTCGACTTCATAAAAGATTCAAAAATATCTTTAGGGGGTGCTTTTATAGCTTTAGCAAACGAAGATCTTTCAGGAATGAAACCTCCTAGTTTTAATCTTTTATCTTTTAAGTACTTCATTTCTTCTGAATTTTCGCTTGGTTTATAATATTCAATATCTTTTACTTGTTTATCTGTTAGCGGCACGTTGAACCTATCTCTGTAGTAGAGCAAATCTTTTTCATCTAACTTTTTTTGTTGATGGGTGGTATTTATACTTTCTCCAGACTTACCCATTCCATAACCTTTTATCGTCTTAGCAAGTATTACTGTCGGCGATCCTTTATTTTGCATTGCTGCGTGGTAAGCTGCATAAACTTTATGAGGATCATGACCACCTCTGTTTAATTTCCATATATCTTTATCTGTCATGGAAGACACAAGGTCCCTCAGCTCAGCATATTTACCAAAAAATTTTTCTCTAACGTAAGAACCTCCTTTTGCCTTAAAGGCTTGATATTCACCATCAACACAATCGTTCATGCGTTTTACTAAAAGCCCACTTTTATCCTTAGATAATAACTGATCCCAATAAGATCCCCATATCACTTTAATAACATTCCAACCCGTACCCCTGAAACTTCCTTCAAGTTCTTGAATAATTTTACCATTACCCCGAACAGGGCCATCTAATCTTTGAAGATTGCAATTAATTACAAAAATTAAATTATCTAATTTTTCTCGAGCAGCCAAACCTATTGCACCCAATGACTCTGGTTCATCCATCTCCCCATCTCCTAGGAAGACCCAAATTTTTCTTCCCTCATCTTTTACCAAGCCTCTATTAATCAAATACTTTAAAAACCGTGCTTGATAAATTCCCATGATAGGACCTAGGCCCATAGATACAGTTGGGAATTGCCAAAAGTTTGGCATCAACCACGGGTGCGGATAGGATGACAATCCCCCTTTATTTACTTCTTGTCTAAACCCGTCTAATTGATTAGACGACAACCTTCCTTCTAAAAAAGACCTTGCATAAACTCCAGGCGCAGAGTGTCCTTGAAAATAAACTAGGTCACCACCAAATTTATTGCTTTTAGCACGCCAAAAATGATTCATGCCAACATCATACAATGTTGCAGCAGACGCAAACGTACCTATATGCCCACCAAGTTCAGAACTTTTTTTATTAGCTTTCACAACCATAGCTGCCGCATTCCATCTGATGTAGGCTCTAATTTTTTTTTCAATATTTTGATCACCGTTGGATTTAATTTCTGCTTCAGGAGGAATAGTATTTATATATGGTGTAGTTCTTGTGTCTGGCAAAACTAAACCAGATTTATAAGCCTGAGCTATAACTTTATTTAACAAGTAACTCGCTCTTGAAGAACCATCATTTTCAATTACAGAGTTTAACGAATCAATCCATTCATTTGTTTCAATTGGATCTATGTCATCTTTAGATACGGGCTCAGCGAATACTTTTTTAACTTTTTCAATTGATTGTTCTGTTTTTAAATTTCCATTTTTTTTTAACGCCTCTTTTTTTGGTGCTTCTTTTTTAATTATTATTTTTTGAGCAGTTGTTTGATTATTTTCAATTGTTGCCAAAATACTACCCTTTGAAACTTTATCTCCAATTTTGACTATTAGATCTTTAATCTCTCCGTCTGAGGGAGATGGAATTTCAACACTTGATTTATCACTTTCGATAGTAATAATTGGATCATTTTTATTAATTTTATCACCTGGTTTTACCAGAACTTCGATTACCTCTACATCTTTGAAGTCTCCTATATCTGGAACTGAAATGTTCTGCGTCATAAATTCTAATTATAAACTGTATGGAACATATTAAAAAATTTATAAACAATAAACTTTAAAGATTGTGGCAAATCGTATGATAAGTAAGATTTTTTCACACATTTTATGCCATTTTAGGTCATGTGCAAATGTTTATATCAGATGTGAAATGGTTAATTAGATTATTATTTAGAAAAAAAGAAATTAAATCTAATCAAGCAGTAATAATTCAGAAAATTTTGCTTAAAAAATACCTGTTAAGATAATTTCATAAAAGCTAAACTAACTTGTATGAGTAAATATCTCTGGCAGCCTACTGAAAAAAAAGTTCAGGAATCAATCTTAGAAGATTTTGCAAAATTTGTAAAATTTGAATCTAATAAAAAATTTAAAGATTTTTGGAAGTGGAGTGTTTCAAACCCAGAGGTTTTTTGGTCAAAATTTTGGGATTATTCAAAAATTATTGGCGATAAAGGAAAAGAAATAATTAAAAAAGACAAAATTTTCAACAAAAATAAATTTTTTCCAGAAGCTAAAATAAATTATGCTGAAAATATTTTAAAAAAAAAAAATGATAGTGTGGCCATTAATTTTCTTTCAGAAAGTGGTTTTGAGGAATCTATTACTTGGATAGAAATGTATCAAAAAGTATGTAAATTTTCATCCTACTTGAAATCATTAAATTTAAAAAAAGGAGATAGAGTTGTCGGTTACGTTCCAAATAAAATAGAGTCAATTTTAAGTTTTTTAGCCTGTGCTAAAAATGGAATAATTTGGTCATCGTGTTCGCCTGATTTTGGTGTTCAAGGCGTCGTTGATAGATTTAAACAAATTGAACCCAAGGTTTTAATCACAAGTGATTATTATTATTATAACGGAAAAAAAATTAATATTTTAGATAAAGTTCAAAGTATTTTAGAAAAAATTCCTTCAATAAAAAAAACTATAGTTTACCCTTATAATAAAATAAGAAAATCTGAAATTAAAAATTTTGTAAATTTTAATGAAATTATAGACAAATCTGTATTAGATGAAAACTTTGAAAGATTTGAATTTAATCATCCGATTTATATTTTGTATTCAAGTGGAACCACGGGCAAACCAAAATGTATTACTCATGGAGCGGGAAATGTTCTAATCGAACATAATAAAGAATTTATGCTCCATTGTGATATTAGAAATGACGAAAAATTATTTTATTATACCACAACAGGCTGGATGATGTGGAATTGGCTGGTTGGTGGCCTTGTAACAGGAGCTTCAATATTTTTATTTGATGGCGCTCCGACATACCCAAAAATAGATATTCTTTTAGAGTATTGTCAAAATAAAAAAATTAATTTATTCGGCGTTAGCGCTAAATATATCGATCACTTAAAAAATGAAAAATATGAAAGTAAAAATTTAGATCTAAGTTCAATTAAAATTATAGCTTCAACAGGCTCCCCGCTTGCTGAAGAAAGTTTCCAATATGTTTACGAAAATATTAAAAAAGATGTTCATTTAACTTCTATTGCAGGTGGAACAGATATGGTTGGCTGTTTGGTTTTAGGCAATTTATACTCCAAAGTTTATAAGGGGGAGATCCAAGGTCAAAGTTTAGGTATAGATGTAGATGTATTTGACGAAAAGGGTAAAAGTGCAAAGGATGGCGAGAAAGGTGAACTTGTAATTAAACAGCCCTTTCCTTCTATGCCATTAAAGTTCTGGGGAGATGATAGTGGTGAAAAATACCACAGAGCTTATTTTACAAGATTTAAAAATATTTGGCATCACGGTGACTTTATAGAGAGAACTTCTAATAATGGGTTTATTATGAGAGGTAGATCAGACACAACCCTAAATCCTGGAGGTGTTAGAATTGGAACTTCAGAAATCTACCAGCAGGTAGAAGATATTGATTTTATTAACGAGGGATTAGTGGTGGGGCAAGATTACCAAAACGATGTAAGAATTATTTTATTTGTAACAACTAGAGACAATAAAGAGTTGGACGAAGAAAAAATAAAATTTATCAAGAATAAAATAAGAAAAAATTGTTCACCTAAACACGTACCTTCTTTAATAAAAAAAGTACCTGAGATTCCTAGGACTAAAAGTGGAAAAATTGTGGAGCTCGCAGTCAGAAAAGTTATTAATGGAGAAGAAATAAACAATAAAGAAGCTATAGCTAACCCAGATAGTTTAAATTTTTTTAAAGATTTAAATGAATTAAAATAAATTATCTCTCGACGCACATCGCGATACCCATTCCACCGCCAATACAAAGAGTAGCTAAACCTTTGTGAACATCTCTTTTAATCATTTCATGAATTAAAGTTACAAGTATTCTCGTTCCCGATGCTCCGATGGGATGACCCAATGCTATCGCACCACCATTAACGTTTACTTTTTCCTCTGGAATAGAAAGTGTTTTTAACACCGCTATACTTTGTGCCGCAAAGGCCTCATTGACTTCAAAAAGATCAACATCTTTTACAGACCACCCTGCAAGATCCAATGCTTTTTTTGAAGAAGGTATTGGTCCAGTCCCCATTAATGCGGGATCGACACCGCAACTTGCCCAAGATTTAATTGTAACTAATTTTGATAATTTTCTTTTTTCAGCCTCATCACTAGACATTAAAGTTACTGCCGCCGCACCATCATTGATACCAGATGCATTTCCAGCCGTAACAGTTCCATTTTTTTGAAATACTGGCTTTAGTCGCGCTAAGGTTTCCAAGTCAATTCCTTTTCTTGGATGCTCGTCTATATTGAAATCTACTGCTGCTTTTTTTGATTTTATTTTAAAATTTACTATTTCTTCTTTAAACTTTTTTTCAGTTTGTGCTTTCAAAGCTTTTTCCTGAGAGTTTAGAGCAAACTTATCCTGTTCCTGTCTCGTAATTTGAAATTTAGTTGCAACATTTTCAGCAGTTACGCCCATATGATAACCGTGAAAAGCATCCCATAAGCCATCTTTAATCATTGTGTCTATCATTTCCATATCACCTAATTTTTTCCCTTCCCTAATATGAATGGCATGAGGAGCTAAAGACATGTTTTCTTGCCCACCGGCAATAATTATTTTTGAATCTCCCGCTTTTATACTTTGAAAACCTGATGCTACAGACCTGATCCCAGAACCACAAACTTGATTCACTATATATGCAGGTTTTTCTTTTGGAATTCCTGATTTTATAGCAGCTTGTCTCGCTGGATTTTGACCAGTACCTCCTGTAAGAACTTGACCCATAATCACCTCGTCGACATCAGCTTCCTTAATTTTTGATTTCTTTATTACTTCTGTAATAACTGTAGATCCAAGAATATCTCCGGGTATATTTCTTAACGATTTACCAAAAGAGCCTACAGCAGTTCTATTAGCAGATGTAATTACAATTGAATTTTTATTTATCATCTAATTCAATTTAAAGTTTTAATTTTAAAATAACAAGACAGATATACAGCTTTATTTATAGGCTTTTTTTTGATAATTGTAATTTATGCGCCTGTAGCTCAACTGGATAGAGCGCTTGGCTACGGACCAGGAGGTTCTGGGTTCAAATCCTAGCAGGCGCACCAATTATGATTATTAATTTTATAGATATTAAAGTATAGTTAGTAATGCTAAAATTTTTAACCCATTTACCATTGCAAAAAGCAGTAATAGTTTTTTTTATAATAGTTTTTTTTATTATCTTGAGTCTCACTTTTATTTTATAAATAGGATAAGATTAATATAATTATGCCTAACAAAATTCTGTAAACAACAAAAATATTTAAGCTGAAATTACTTATATATTTTAAAAAATATTTAATTGTTACGTATGAAAAAAAAAATGACAAAGTAATTGCAACTAAATTTGTTATTGAAAAACTAAAAGTCTCCCCATTTAACAAATTGTTTATTCCAAAAAAACTTACTGCGGCTAAAGTAGGTATAGACAATAAAAAAGAGATTTTAGCCGCATCTTCTCTTTTAAACTCTAAAAACCTACCAGCAGTTATGGTAATGCCCGATCTACTTACGCCGGGTATTAAAGATAATATTTGAAAAAGACCTATAATTAATGCGCTTTTAAAATTAAAATCTGATTTGATTATTTTTTTATTATTAAATTTGTCACTGTAATATAAAATAATTCCAAATATAATAGTAGTCCAGCCAATTATTTTTATATTTCTTAAATAGTAAATTAAATTAAACTTAATTAATATATATCCCACTATCATTATGGGTAAAGATGAAATAAAAATTTTATAAAATAGTTTTTTGTTTTTAAAAAAACTAAAGACATCTTTTTTAAAATAGACAACAACTGCAAGAAATGAGCCTATATGCAAGCTAACGTCTATAGACAAACTTTGATTATGGAAATCGAAATATTTTGAAACTAATATTAAATGTGCAGAAGAGCTAACTGGAAGAAATTCTGTTATTCCCTGAATTGTAGAAAGAATAAAAATTTCAATCATATTTTAAATTTTAAAACTCAAGATTGTTTTTTTTGTGACAAATGATTATGCATATCAGCTATGCGTTAATTAGTCATTAAAAACATGGATTTTTGCAATTTATGGTAAATAGTATTTACCTAATTACACTATTAAGAATCGATTTAATATAATAAGTTTAATTTATGAGTAAAAAAATGTTGCAGTTTATAAATTTGAATAAACAAACTCCGTTGAAGAGGGATACTGGTAAAAGGAAGCAAGATTTTCAAGAAATTTATAGTGAATTTATTCACGATAAAGCCAAAGAACAATCAAGTAGATGCTCTCAATGTGGCGTTCCTTTTTGCCAGATTCACTGCCCACTACATAATAATATTCCTGATTGGTTAAAACTAGCAGCAGAAGGTAGACTTCAAGAAGCTTACGAGATATCGCAAAGCACAAATAATATGCCCGAAGTGTGTGGAAGAATATGTCCACAAGACCGTTTATGCGAAGGTAACTGTGTAATTGAACAATCTGGACACGGAACGGTAACTATTGGCTCTGTAGAAAAATATATTACAGACACAGCTTGGGAAAAGGGTTGGGTCAAACCACATAAAATTAAAAATGAAATTAATCAATCAATTGGGATTATTGGAGCGGGACCAGCAGGTATGGCGTGCGCTGAAGAATTAAGAAAATTAGGCTACCAAGTTACAATTTACGATAGATATGATAGATCAGGTGGTCTTTTAATTTATGGAATTCCTAATTTTAAGTTAGAAAAATTTGTTGTTGAGAGAAGAACTAAATTATTAAGAGATAGCGGAATTAAATTTGTTCAGAATTTTGAAGTTGGTAAAGATAAATCTCTTTTAGAGCTTAGAAAAAATCACGAAGCAGTTTTAATAGCTACCGGCGTTTATAAATCAAGGGAAATCAATATCCCAGGTCAAGAATTAAAAAATATTTTTCCAGCAATGGAATTTTTAACAGCATCTAATAGAAAAGGCCTAGGTGACAAAGTAGAATTATTTGATAATGGGACACTGAACGCAGAAGGAAAAAAAATTGTGGTGATAGGTGGTGGTGACACAGCTATGGATTGTGTTAGAACAGCAATTAGACAAAAAGCCAAATCTGTTAAATGCATATATAGAAGAGATAAAGAAAATATGCCTGGCTCATCTAGGGAAGTTAGCAATGCAGAAGAAGAAGGAGTAGAATTTGTTTGGTTGACTAGTCCAAAAAAGTTTTTAGGCGATACAAAGGTTTCAGGGATAGAATTAAGTAAAATGCAATTAGGAGAGCCGGATGCTTCCGGCAGAAGAAAACCTGCTATACAAGATAACTCGGAATATAAAATAGAGACAGATATAGTTATTAAATCATTAGGATTTGATCCAGAAAATATTCCTAAATTATTTAGCGCACAGGAGTTAGCAGTTTCTAAATGGGGAACAATTAAAATTGATCTCAATACAATGCAAACAAATATAGAAGGCATCTTCGCTGCTGGCGACATAGTTAGGGGAGCATCCTTAGTAGTTTGGGCTATCAGAGACGGAAGAGATGCCGCGAATCAAATTAAAAAATATCTTCAAACTAAAAACAAAAAAGAAAAAAAAATTAAAGCTGCTTAATATATGAATATTTATAAGAAAAATAAAAAATTATTAGAAGATAATCAAATATACGATTCAACGATGGAGCATGATGCTTGTGGTGTAGGAATGGTTGCTTCTACAGACGGAAAAAAATATAGAAAAATTGTAGAATTTGGAATTGAGGCTTTAAAAGCTATCTGGCACAGAGGTGCGGTCGATGCCGACGGAAAGTCTGGAGATGGGGCTGGTATGCAATTAGAAATTGCACCTGACTTTTTTAAGGAAAAAATTTTAGCTACTGGACACAAGCATGACGACACAAAAAGAATTTGTGTTGGTATGGTTTTTCTCCCAAGAACCAATTATGCAGAGCAAGAAAAATGTAGAGAAATAATTGAGTCTACATTGGTTAAAGAAAATTTTTATATTTACGGCTGGAGGCAAGTACCAGTTAACCCAAAAGTTCTAGGTAGAACCGCCGATCAGAATCGTCCAGAAATTGCCCAAGTATTATTTAAAAAAAATGAGGAGCTAAAAACCAACGATTTAGAAAGAGAATTATTTGTTGTAAGAAAAAAAATTGAAAAACTTGCAAGAGAATCTCAGCTTAAAGATTTTTATATTTGTTCTTTTAGCTCAAGATCAATTGTTTATAAAGGAATGTTTCTTGCTGAATCTTTAGCTGACTTTTACCCTGACTTAAATGATAAAAATTTTACTTCACGTTTTGTAATATTTCATCAAAGATACTCAACCAATACCTTTCCTAGCTGGGATCTAGCACAACCTTTTAGAACCTTGGCACATAATGGAGAGATAAATACGGTGAAGGGAAATATAAATTGGATGAAAATTCATGAGCAAGATATGTCAAACTCACTTTTTAAAAATGTCGAAGATTTAAAACCAGTTATACGTAGTACTTCAGATTCTGGTGCTCTTGATAATGTTTTTGAATTGTTAACACATTCTGGAAAGTTAGCACCGTTAATTAAATTAATGATGATACCTGACGCGTGGTCAAAAAGAAGTAAAACAGTTCCAAAAAATCACCAAGATCTATTTAATTTTCTTAATAGTACAATAGAACCTTGGGATGGGCCTGCAGCCATATGTGCTACTGATGCCAAATGGGTTTTAGCAGCAACAGATAGAAATGGATTGCGGCCATTAAGATATACCATTACAGACGACAATTTATTTTTTGCTGGTTCCGAGTCGGGCATGATTAAAATTCCTGAAGAAAAAATTGTTTCTAAAGGCAAACTAGGACCAGGACAAATTATTGCAATAGACTTAAAAGAAGGAAAATTATTTAAAGACCAAGAAATAAAAGACTATATTGCTAAAGATTATAAAAAATATAATAAACAGATTATAGATTTAAATAAAAAAATATTTTCTAATAGTGAAAAAGCTGAATTTACAGGAGATGACCTAAGAAGAAGACAGTACCTCTCCGGTTTAAGTATAGAGGATTTAGAGTTGATCCTTCATCCAATGGCCGAAGAAGGCAAAGAAGCATCCGGATCAATGGGTGACGATACACCCGTAGCAGTTTTATCAAGTCATTTTAGACCTGTGGCCCATTATTTTAGGCAAAATTTTAGTCAAGTTACAAATCCACCAATTGATTCATTGAGAGAAAATAAAGTGATGAGTCTGAAAACAAGATTTGGAAACTTAGGAAATATTTTAGATTTTGATAATTTAACCGAGGAAGATATTTATGTTTTAGATAGTCCAATTTTAACTAATTCACAGTTTAGAAAGTTTAAAAAAATTTTTTCAAAGAAAATAAAAATTGTAGACTGTACTTTTGAAGTTGGCGCTTCACTAAAAGATAGGATAGTAAAAATAAGAAAAGAATGTGAAATTGCCGTTAGAGAAGGTAGCAGTAACTTGATTTTATCAGATAAAAATATCTCTACCACTAGAGCAGGTATTCCAACAATTTTAGCGGTAGGTGCTGTGCATTCTCATTTAGTTAAATTAGGTCTTAGAGGATATTGTTCTATAAATGTTGAAAGTGCAGATGCACTAGACACTCATTCATTTGCTATTTTAATTGGTGTTGGGGCAACAACAGTTAATCCATATTTAGCAATCGATAGTATTTACCAGAGGTTTGAAAAAAAACTATTTGGTAAGTCTGATTTTGAAACTTGTGTTGGGAGGTTTAAAAAATCAATAGATGCTGGACTATTAAAAATTTTATCAAAAATAGGAATCTCTGTTATTAGCTCTTATAGAGGAGGCTGTAATTTTGAAGCGGTAGGATTAAGTAGAGCTATCGTAGCAGATTATTTTCCAGGTATGGTTTCTAGAATTTCAGGCATTGGTGTAATAGGAATTGAAAAAAAAATAAAATCTCTTCATAAAAAATTTTCTGAAAAAAATGTTATTATACTGCCTATAGGAGGGCTTTACAGATATAGAAAAACAGGAGAAAATCATCAATTACAAGGTAACCTGATACATTTATTACAAAGCGCCGTTACTTCGGGTTCTTACGATGTTTACAAAAAATACTCAAAATCAATTCACGATCTATCCCCAATAAATCTAAGGGATTTACTGGAGCTTAAAAGCAAAAGAGCAAAAGTTAATATTGGTGAAGTTGAACCTATTGAGGAAATTTTAAAAAGATTTGGAAGTGGCAGCATGTCACACGGATCCCTTTCTGCAGAAGCTCACGAAACTTTAGCGACTGGAATGAATAGAATACAAGGAGCTTCTTGTAGCGGAGAAGGTGGAGAGGACGAGAAACGTTTCACTAAACTACCAAATGGAGATTCTGCAAACTCAAGAGTAAAGCAAGTCGCATCTGGAAGATTTGGAGTTACAATTAATTATCTAAATAATGCTAACGAAATAGAAATAAAAATGGCCCAAGGAGCAAAACCAGGTGAAGGAGGGCAGCTTCCAGGATTTAAGGTTACAGATGAAATAGCCCGACTTAGACATTCCACACCAGGAGTGACCTTAATTTCTCCACCGCCACACCATGATATTTATTCAATTGAAGATTTAGCTCAGCTAATTTATGATTTAAAACAAATTAATCCTAAGGCGAGAGTTGGAGTGAAGCTAGTAGCCTCAACGGGAATTGGAACGATAGCAGCAGGCGTTGCTAAAGCCAAAGCAGACATAATTTTAATTTCTGGACATTCTGGAGGAACAGGAGCTAGTCCCCAAACTAGTATTAAATATGCAGGAATTCCTTGGGAAATGGGTCTTACAGAAGTTAATCAAGTTTTAACTTTAAACAATTTAAGACATAGAGTAACGCTAAGAACTGACGGCGGGTTAAAAACCGGCAGAGATATTATAATGGCAGCGATGATGGGAGCTGAAGAATACGGAATGGGAACAGCATCTTTAGTGGCAATGGGATGCATTATGGTTCGACAATGTCATTCGAATACTTGTCCAGTCGGAGTTTGTAGTCAAGATAAAGAGTTAAGAAAAAAATTTAATGGCACGCCAGAAAAAGTTGTAAATTTTTTTACTTTTGTCGCTCAAGAAGTTCGGGAAATACTAGCTTCAATTGGATATAAGTCTATTGATGAGATAATTGGTAGAACTGATCTTTTATCTCAAGTTAATAAAGGGTCGTCAAATTTAGATGATTTAGATCTCAATCCACTCTTAGTCCAAGCAGATCCAGGTGACAACCCAAGGTACTGTAAAGATAAAATTATTAATAATGTTCCTGACACGCTAGATGAAAAAATTTGGCTAGATATTCAAGAAAAAATAAAAAAAAATAAAGACAGAGTTTTTTTTGAATACAAAATTGAAAATACACTCAGGTCTGTTGGAACTAGATTGTCTCATTATATTTATAAAAAATTTGGATATAATTATTTAGACAAAGATAAAATAACTATAAAATTAAATGGCTCTGCAGGTCAGTCACTTGGTGCTTTTTTAACCAAAGGTTTAAAACTTATCGTAGAAGGCGACTCAAACGACTATGTCGGCAAAGGTCTTTCAGGAGGCACAATTGTTATTTATCCTTCTTTGAAAAGTAAACTAATTTCTAGTGAAAATACAATCATAGGAAATACCGTGTTATATGGCGGAACTTCAGGTTCATTATATGCCTCGGGACAAGCGGGAGAGAGATTTGCAGTAAGAAATTCTGGCTGCCTATCAATAGTTGAAGGATGTGGCGCACACGGCTGCGAATACATGACTGGAGGAACGGTAATTATTTTAGGTAATGTTGGAGATAACTTTGGAGCCGGAATGACAGGCGGTATGGCATTTATTTATGATGTTGATAATAAGTTTGAGGATTTTGCTAATCCCACATCAATAATTTGGCAATCCATTGAAACTGATTATTGGAGGAATTTACTCCAAAATCATTTAAGAGATTTTGTAAAAGAAACAAATTCAAAAATTGGAAATAAAATATTGATAAATTTTAATGAAGAGGTAAAAAATTTTAAACAAGTTTGCCCAATAGAAATGTTAGATAAATTAGATAATCCAATTTCTTTAAAGACGGCAATAAAGAAAGTGAGCTAAATGAAGAAAATAAATATTTTTTGTTTTGGTTTTGGTCAAGTAGCAAAAAATTTTATTAAAAAAATTAATTTTGAAAACATTAACGTTAATTTAACAGTTACTACTCGTGAGAAATCGATGAAAAAAAAGTTTGATAATATTAATTATTATAATTATCAATTTAGTGAAGATAATTTTGATGTTAATTTAATAGATAGCTTGAAAAAATCTGATCATATTTTAGTGTCCATACCCCCGGTTAATGGCGTAGATATTGTTTTAAAAAAATTTCATTCTTATATCGAAAAAAATAATACAAAGTGGATTACATATCTTTCGGCTACAAGTATTTATGGTGATCATAAAGGAAAATGGGTCAATGAAAGCAGCAAAGCTGATCCAAAATTTCAGAATGGTATCGATAGACTCAAGGCAGAAAAATCTTGGATGAAGTTATCAAACATTAAAAATTTACCTATACAAATATTTAGATTGTCAGGAATTTATTCAAACGAGAGAAATATATTGCTTAGATTGAAGTCCGGAAAAGCAAAGATAATTAATAAGAAAAATCATTGTTTTTCAAGAATACACGTAGAAGACATTGCAACACTATTGTTTAAATCATTAAAAATTTTTAAGACCAAAGAAGTTTATAATATTTCTGACGATAGACCGGCACCATCAGAAGAAGTGGCTTTATATGGAATAAAATTATTGGGGATCAGTAAACCTAAATCAGTTCAAATTGGTGATTTAGAAAATGGGATGTTAAAAAATTTCTATTTAGAATCAAAAAAAGTTAGTAATCAAAAAATGAAAACTTTTTTTAATTATAAGTTAAAATTTCCAACTTATGTAGAGGGACTAAATTATATTAATAACAATTTTATCTAGTTCTTTTAGAATTTGCTTTAGGTGAAAATTTTTAGACAGACTATGATCACCATTTTTAATAATAATTAATTTTTTTTTATAAGCTTTAAAGCTCGATAAAACTTTTCTGGAAAAGGAGACTGGCACCACATCGTCTTTAGCCCCATGTATCATAGTAACATTAATCGGTGATATAATTTTTTTTGATAATACTTTATTTTTTTCCCCATCCTTAATTAGTTGATATGTAATTGGATATTCGTATTCGCCGTGTTTTATATTGCAAATCCCATTTTTAATTATTTCATGTTTGATTTTTTTTGTGAATTTTTTCCACATAATTCTAGTTAAAAATTCTGGAGCAGAACCAATTCCAACAAAACCTTTAATTTGTTTTTTAAAGCTTTTAAAAAGATTTAATGATATCCAAGCACCCATGCTGGAACCAACCAAAATAAAATTATTTTTTTTTACAACTTTTTTTACTGCAACTTTTGCCTCATAAGACCACTTACTTAAATTACCTTGAGTGAATTTACCCGATGATTTTCCATGGCCTGAATACTCTAAGGCAAAGAAACCTAATTTTTTTAAAACCGCATATTTCATAAACGCGTGTGGTTTTTTACCTTCTAAATTAGACATAAAGCCGTGCAGAAAAACTATATACAGATTTTTTTTTGAATAGTTGTCTAAATATCTAAGTTTTTTAGTTTTTGATATTTTTAGGTATTTATATTTTTTCATAAAAAGTTTATTCCAATAATTTGTTGCTATATAGTTTTACCATATGTTGTCTAAAATAAAAGTTTTACAAGTTATTCCTAAGCTCGGTTATGGAGGGGCTGAAACTGGTTGTTATGATTTAGCACATTATCTTCATGAGAAAGATTGCAAGTCGTTTCTTATTACAAGTGGAGGAGAGTTATTAAAATATATTGATAAGGAAAAAGTTAAAGTTTTTAATTTGCCCGTTCATTCAAAAAACCCTTTTTTAATAATTTTAAATACAGTGCTAATTTCTATAATTGTTATATTTTACAATATTGATATTATACACGCAAGAAGTAGAGCACCAGCATGGTCTTGTTTATTGTCTTGCCTTTTAACTAGAAGAATGTTTGTAACGACCTTTCATGGTACATACAACTTTAAAAATCTCACAAAGAAATTTTATAACAGTGTTATGGCTAGAGCAAAATTAGTAATTGCTGGATCTAATTTTATTTTTAATCATGTGAGTCAAAATTATCAAAAATATATAATAAAAAATAAATTACTAGTTATATTCAGAGGAATTAATTTAGATTATTTTAATAAAAAAAACATATCAGAAAAAAATAAAAACAAAATAATTAAAGATTGGGGAGTAGAGCCTAATAAATTTTTAATTTTGTTACCAGGAAGATTGACGAAATGGAAAGGACAAGAAATGTTTATCGAGTCATTAAATATTCTTACCCAGGATTATAATAAAACTAATTTTCAAGCTATAATTTTAGGATCTAATCAAGGCAGAAATGTTTACTTAAAAAAATTATATGGCCTAGTTGAAAGATACCGGTTAAATAATTTGATAAAATTCATTGATCATTGCAGATCAATGCCGGTGGCATATTCCATATCTAATGTAGTTGTCTCTTCATCAATAGAACCCGAGGCTTTTGGAAGAGTGTCTGTCGAAGCGCAAGCTATGGAGAAACCAATAGTGGCGAGCGATATTGGCGGATCAAAAGAGACTATAATTAACGGTAAATCTGGTTTTTTATTTAAATCAGGTGACCCAAGAGAGTTGGCAAAAGTTTTAAATAACATTATGGAATTAAATGAAGAAGCATTGTATTCAATAGGTAACGAGGGTAGAAAAAATGTTATGAAAAAATTTGATGTTGAAAAAATGTGCTATTCAACTTTCACTGAATATCAAAAATTAATTAAATCCAATGCCTAGTATTAAACTTTTAGATGGAAAAGAAATACCTTTTAAAAATTCTATTGATGGATTTGAATTAACTAAAACAATTAGTAAATCGTTGGAAAAGATTGCTTTAATCATGGAAGTTGATGGTCAACTTAAAGATTTGAGTCATCAAATAAAAAAAGATTGTAAAGTAAAAATTATTACTATTAAGGACAAGGAGGGCTTGGAGGTTATTCGTCACGATGCTGCACATATAATGGCTATGGCTGTTCAAGAGTTATACCCTGGAACGCAAGTCACAATTGGCCCTGTAATTGAAAATGGTTTTTTTTATGATTTTGCAAGAAAGGAACCTTTTACTAGCGATGATTTGAAAAAAATTGAGAAAAAAATGTCAGAAATTATAGATCGTGACGTAAAAACTAAAAGAGAAGTTTGGAAAAGAGAGGAAGCCATTATGCATTTTAAAAAAATGGGTGAAAATTATAAAGCTGAAATAATTGAAAGCATTCCTCAAGAGGAAGAGCTTTCAATATATCATCATGGTGATACGTGGCACGATCTTTGCAAAGGGCCACATTTAGCATCTTCTGGAAAAATTGGAAAAGCTTTTAAGCTAACAAAAGTTTCAGGAGCTTACTGGAGAGGAGACTCAAACAATGAGATGCTTCAAAGAATATACGGAACTTGCTGGACTAATAAAAAAGATTTAGATGATTATCTTCACAGGATAGAAGAAGCAGAAAAAAGAGACCATAGAAAACTTGGTAAAGAAATGGATCTTTTTCATTTTAGAGAAGAAAGTCCAGGCGCTGTTTTTTGGCATGAAAAAGGTTGGATTTTATTTCAAAGACTTGTTGAGTATATGAGAATGAAACAAAGACTAGCTGGGTATAAAGAAATAAATACCCCAGAACTATTAGATAAATCTTTATGGGAAAAGTCAGGACACTGGGAAAAATTTGGAGAACATATGTTTACGTCTCAAACGCCTGATAAAAAAACATTTGCAGTTAAACCAATGAATTGTCCTGGCTGTGTTCAAATATTTAATCAAGGCTTAAAAAGCTATCGAGATTTGCCCTTAAAATTATCTGAATTTGGTAAAGTTCATAGATATGAACCTTCAGGTTCTCTACATGGTTTATTAAGAGTTAGAGCCTTTACACAGGATGACGCACATATTTTTTGCACAGAAGAACAAATTACACAAGAGTCATTATCAGTTACAAATTTAATTTTAGGTATTTACAAAGACTTAGGATTTGAAAATATAATTCTTAAGTATTCAGATAGACCAGAAAAAAGGGTAGGCGATGACAGTACTTGGGACAAATCAGAAACGGCATTGCTTGCAGCAATAAAACAATCAAAACTTGAATACTCAATAAATAAAGGAGAAGGTGCTTTTTATGGACCAAAAATCGAATTTGTTTTGAGAGATGCAATAGGAAGAGACTGGCAATGTGGAACTTTGCAAGTTGACCTAAATCTACCTGGAAGGCTTGGAGCATCCTATGTTGAAAAAGATGGGTCAAAGAAGGTTCCGGTAATGCTACATAGGGCGTTATTCGGATCTTTGGAAAGATTTATTGGTATACTAATTGAAAATTACGCAGGTAGATTGCCTTTTTGGCTATCTCCTACACAAGCGGTAGTTTGTCCGATTGCTGAAGAAAATAATAATTATGTAAAAAAGTTATTTGAAGATCTATTTAAAGAGGGTATAAAATGTGAAGTGGATTTAAGAAATCAAAAAATAAACTATAAAATTAGAGAGCACTCTTAGGCTAAAGTGCCGATGATTTTAGTTTGCGGAAAAAAAGAAGTAGAAAACAATACAGTTACAGTTAGAAGACTTGGTTCCGATAAACATGAGGTTTTTAAGAAAGAAGAATTAATT
>Ga0114997_10000506_pt1 | contig 31836 bp, 33 predicted proteins | sample ArcticOcean_MG_C_2_FD_87045 | JGI IMG/M metagenome (GOLD analysis project Ga0114997, IMG submission 87045) | Marine microbial communities from western Arctic Ocean - ArcticOcean_MG_CB4_136 | ecosystem: Environmental > Aquatic > Marine > Oceanic | place: Arctic Ocean: Canada Basin | collected... | reverse complement strand
TTTTCATCAAACAACCTTGTTGACATTATTAATATACACTCACTTTTTATTTTTTTTAGCTTTTTCATTTTTTTCGTTTTTTTTTTTTTTTTTTTTGATCATTTTTGGCCAAAAAAGTGCCGTTTTTTTAGCTTAGACGAAGAAATCATTTTTATAGATAATCAAAATTTATTATATTATGATATATGAAGCGAAAAAAATTAATTAAAATGTCATTTTTGAATTGTTTCCTATTCGGTTTTTTTCAAAATTGTTGAAAATGACCAACAGCAACCCATAAAAAAACGCTGTTTATTTAATTCCTTACCATAGTCAGTAAGAGGGGGTGTTACCGGTAAAAGCCGGAAGAAAAACCGCACTCGTAAACGCTAACAAAAAAAAATGATCACTCGCCCAGTTTGTTACGACGTTATGCTCTAAATGGGTCAGTTACCATTTCTTATCATTTTGGTGTTTATGGTAAGGACGATTTTTTGGGCAAAAATCACTTTTCGCTTGATAGTAAGGTAACGCCCTCGGTGGGCAGCGAAATCGTTGAAAATAAATATTTCTCAACGCCCTTTTTGAGCCTTTTTTTGGAGCCTTTTTTTCGCCCGTTTTCGCCCGTTTTTCGCCCGTTTTTCGTGTTTTTTAGAGTTTTTTTCACTTTTTTTGAGCAAACTTTTTTAAGACATTTTAAAGCATTGTTGGTGTAAAAATTATAATGAAAAAATCTGCCGCTTACTGAAAGAAAAGTTTGCTCGTTTTTTTTCAAAACTTTTTTCAGATTTTTGATTTGGGACATTTTTAAAATGTCCTGAAACGATATTCGAAAAAAACTTTTAAATTTTTTTCATCAAACTTTCTGATTATGGTTTAACACTATATTTTTCATTATAAAAAATACCTAGGTACGAGACCTTAAAAGGCGAAATAAAGTTTACTCACTTTTTGCACTCAAAAAAGCCGTTTTTTGGGATATGGGGTACCGTATGAACTTTTGCGATTTTCATCATTTTTCATCATTTTTTTGCATTTTTTTTGCGTTTTTTCAAATTAATTTAAATAAATGAGATTATAAATGAGTTTAGAAACAGAAATTGATTTATCAAATAATTTTTTAGAAAACAATGAAAGTCCAGAAAATGAAAATATAATTATGAAGATTTTGTTATTATCGGGGTTTGTTGTTACGCAAAATATATCTGAATTAAATGGTATAATTATACCGCGAGATTTATTGATAAACGACGATAAATACGAATATGTCACGGAATATTTAGAAAAATTGAAAAAGCATAAATTATTTAGTAGTACATTTTTAACAAGTTTGCACAAAGGGGCGAAAGAAAAGCAAAAATGGCCGTTATTAAATTTAGTGAGACAAATATTAAAAGTTAATCATTTCGTGATGAAGCCTATTAGAAAATCAGCAGGAAAAACAAAATTGGGTAAAAAAAAATATATACGATATTTTTTAATAGAAAAGTTAAAAAAAATTAATGAATTATATACGTAAAAATAAATATTTAAAAATAATAAATATTTATAAGATGAAATCGCAACTATTGATTGGTGGTGGATCTTTGATTGGTTTAATTGGGTTGTATTTTGCTTGGGATTTTTATACCGGTAAAAATAATGTTGAAATGATTGTTACCGAAAAAGATGTGGACGATAAAGAATAATGACAATTGGTATTATAAATATGATTTTTAACGGTTTTTTGCTTTCTCTTCGGCAATTTTTGTATTAATTGTATGTCTGATATTATCAAGCCATAATGGACCGGTTGCCGGAGATTGGACGTGGCCCCAGTGCCAGCTACGCGGCCAAATTATACCGGATCTTGGAACATCCCAAGATGTAAGTTGTGTTTGGATATATTTATCGTATACCTTGAGTTTGATAGCGTCATCAGAATTTAATGGTGGGTTTCCCATATTTTCCATAATTTTATCCATATATTCTTTCATAATTTTAGCACGCTCTTCCTTTTCTTGTACAATAAGTTCAGTGTACTCTAATCGGAGTTTTGATAACTCTTCGCATAATTGTGCAGGATTTCCAATATCTTCCTCCTCTGATAACATTAATCTCGCTTGCGTCGTGGCTGTTTGAGCAATTTTATCGCGAATATCCTGTCTTAAAGATTTCCAATTGTCATTTAATTCTTGATGTGCAATAGTAAACTCTCTTGTAGTTTTGGCGTTGTTTGTAAGAATATCCATTTTAGAAACATATTTAACTTCAAATTTAACTTTAACTTTAACTTCAATTTTAAAATTATAAAAAATTGATATTTTTTTTTTGAGTTTAATAATTTATTAAACTCAAAATGGTAATCAAGAACTTTGAAATATGTCCATCTGATATTAAAATTGCTGTTAAAAAGATTAAGTATTTTCGCGTAAAAAGAAACCTAAAAAAATTTAGAAAGATTCCAGGGTATGGGTTGGGTCCAAAAAAGAAACAGACTTATAAAAAAAGGATGGATAAAAAAAGGAAGAAACAACTAAAAACCGCAAAATCTGCAGGTTTTAAGAAAAATAAAAAAATATGTGTGGCGATTGGTCAATATATTTATTACCCAATAATATTAAATATATTGATAACGGGTAAAATAAAAGTAAAATATTTCAATGATAATGAAGAAATATATTCATTAAAGGTGCTGAAAAGATTGGAGGAAAATGGTAAATATATAAAACAATTGTTAAGAGAAGAATGATAATATTATTGTAATATATTTTTATTATGTTATGGTATATGGCACAGTTTATATTAGGATTTGCAGCTGGAATTTATGTGGGAACACATTATAATTGTAAACCGGGATTAAGTTATGCATCGCAAACATTTGAACAATATTGCCCAAAACGCAATGAAGGTGATGAAAATCACGTACCCATAGTAAATAATGATGATATATTAGAAGCAGCAAATGAGAAAGTAAAGGATACAGCAAACGAAATAACATCAAAATTTAAGAAATGGTTTTAATATATCTAGGCTTTCGTATCCAATATAGCGAATTGGCGGTGGGTTGTGAAATTGTTTCATCAACAATATGCGTTATAGTATACATATCGTAAACTGACCAAGATAATTGATGTATATTAGCTTGTTTGAAGATATATAAATCATATATATCGTTTTCTGGTTTACGTGGATATAAATATTTTGATTCTATCTTATTTTTTTCGGCCATATTGCGAATGATTGTTTCAATATGCGGATCACCACCAAAAATATTAATTATTTCTTTCAATTCATTTAAATCTTCTTGTCTTACGTCACCATATCTAACGGCGTTCATATAAATATCCCATCTCGTTGATGATAACGGTAAAATATCTCTAAAATAAATAATATTATTTTCAAGATCACGATAAATAGGTGTTTTAAGCAATTTAATTTCACTATTATATTGTTTCAATCCAAGAAGTTGTAAAACAAAATTATTGGTGTGGAAACTATCGGGTTTAAGTATGCGTTTTTCTCCGTCCAAGAAAATAAGTATTTCTGGTTCCATGATAAATAATAATGACGTCATTATTATTTATAAAAAAAAATCAATTTATTAAGCCGAATATGAGAATTGAACTCACGACCTCCTGATTACAAGTCAGATGCTCTACCACTAAGCTAATTCGGCACAATATATATATATTGTATTATCTTTAATATGTTTTAATTGTTAAATAAGGATGGTATTGAATAAATCTGTTCTTCATTTACCTTATCTTTTTCAATGGTTGTTTTGGTTATTTTTTCGTATTTGGCGATGATTTTTGGATTCATAATATTATTGATTATATCAGTATGTTCGTACACATTATTTTCATCATCAATATAATATATAATACCATTTATATCTTGTGCCCATATTTCTTTTTTAATGATTGTTTGAACGTTTTTATTATCATTTGAAATTTCTCCGTGTGGAATTCCTTTAATATGGGTTCCGCAAAACTTTTCAGAATTTTTCTTTCTTCTTGTACATTGCTCATTATTTGCTCGCAAAGCGCAACACCTTTCGTGGAAAGGTACAATATTTTTAACACGTTTTCTTTTTATAAAATCTTCTTTGGTAATGGATAACGTATCATAATCAAAAATGTATTGAATGAGTTGGTGATAATGTTCTTGAGAAAGTTCAATATCTGAGTTATCAATGAATTTTTTTATATCGTATTTATAATCTTTAATATAGTTATTGCATTTAACTCCTAGACGTTTTTCCATACTTATAATGTTTATAAGTATATATTTAATACAATTTTAAATATATTAAAATGAAATCAATTTAAACTATTTTTGGTGGTATTCCCGGCATTCCCGACATTCCGACATTCCCGACATTCCCGACATTCCCGACATTCCCGACATTCCCGACATTCCCGACATTCCCGACATTCCCGACATTTTTGGCATTCCTTTTGCTTTCTGATCTTGTTTTTTTTGGTCCTGTCTGGGCTCCTTTTGCTGGTTTTTCTGCTTCTGCTCCTTCTGCTGATTTTGCTCCTTCTGCTGGTTTTGCTCCTTCTGCTCCTTCTGCTGGTTTTGCTCCTTCTGCTGGTTTTGCTCCTTCTGCTCCTTCTGCTCCTTCTGCTGGTTTTGCTCCTTCTGCTCCTCCTGCTCCTTCTGCTCCTCCTGCTCCTTCTGCTCCTCCTGCTCCTTCTGCCACCGGTTCTGCTCCTGCTCCTTCTGCTGCTGCTGCTTCTGCTGGTTTTGCTGCTTCTGCTGGTTCTGATACTGGATTTCGCCTATTATCAATTTTTTTTGTAAGTGTTTCGGGATCTTCTAGTTGTGCTGCTCGTTTTTCACGAAATACTGCTTGTACTTTTTTAGCAGCCGCGTTTTTAGCAGCATTATCCGCTTTTTTATCCGCTTTTTTATCCGCCTTTTTATCCGTTTCGGAAGAATCGTCGGAGTTGGTTATTTTTTTAAACATTTTAAATATAGTAACGCCAGATTTAAATGGAAATATATAACTGGCTTGATGAGGCAATACCAATGTAAATATAAATATAGCATTTACCCAAATAACCCAGAAAATAACTTGTGATCCGGTAATAACATTTGGCATTAGTCGGGGTAATAGAAGTAACATAAAATTCATAAATAGAAAAAAAGAAATAATATAAAAAAACTTCATAATTTATATATTCTGTATATACTTTTTTTATAAATTATTCGCTAATTATCGCTAATTATTCGCTAATTATTTGCAAATCATTTCTAAGTTTAAAAAAAAAATGATTATTACTAAATTTATCTGTAAATAATATACAGCGCGTCATATTAATATCGATTATGTTTGTTTCTTGTTTGATAATATATTCTTCATTATCATAATTTTGAAAGAGTTGTGTTATTTTTTTAAAAGTGTAAATTGTTTGTGGAAATGGTAAAATATTTTGTAAAAAATTTAAATGGATTAATTCGGGGAAAGAGTAAAAAAGTGTGAATGTTGAATAGTGAATGGGTATATTAAATATATATTGTTGATGAACGATCTCATAAATTGTAGCCCAAAATAATATACTATGCGAATTATATTTTATAATTTCATCCTGTAAATCGGTAGACTCGTAAAACAAGTAAAAAATATCATCACTTTGTAGTGCACCTTTAAAAGACATATTTATTAAGTTAAAAGTATTCAACATTTTTTCAATATTATTAAATGTTTTTTGTTTACTAATATTAAATTTCAAATATAAAAATGTACATAAATCCATATCATTGATGGTTTGTTTATGTAATAAATATGTTAAAAATGGCATTTTTGCATTTGTATTTATTTTGTATGGGCAAATGAAAAAAGTGGAATTTTCCGAAGGATTAATATCATTAATATCTTTTATAAGTTTATTGTTATTTAAATAATTCATTAAGATAATTGAATAAATTATTTATTTATTTTCGCCGTATATTTTCTTTTATTTTTTCTTCACGAGAATCTAAAATGAATTGACTTAATTCATCTATCAGGTCTTTATTATCTTTAAAATAATTCCCTAAAGAAGAAAGTAAATGCTTCTTGCTTAAAGGCGCTTTTACTTTTTTCTTAGTGTATATAAGTTTTCCATCTTTAACATCAAAACAATCAATTTCATTATCGCGCATAATATTAACCAGAGATTCAGTATATGCTTTCTTTTCTTTTCTTTTTTCTTTGGCTAATTTTTGCAATTGTTTAATTTCAGTATCAAGTGTAATCCATTTTTTAACATTATTGATAAGTTCAGTTTTATCTGTCATTAATAATTTATATGTTTATTATTTTAAATTATTTTAAATCAACATAATAGGATGTTGAAAATGTTTTTCTTTTTTTACAAATCCTTTAAATTTATGATAAGTATAATTTGTTGAATTAAAAAATGTATTATAATATTTGGATAAATATGTGTTAAATGTATGATTATCCGGGATATTTAATAAATCAATATTAATATTTTTTGGAAAATTAATAATATTATTTTTTTTTACTTCTTCATTTTTATGATTGTGTGTGTTGCATAAATACCTTCTATAAAATATAGGTGAAATTTTGTTATTTTTGGATAATTTGTTAGAACAAACCATATATTTAGAACATTGTTTTCCATTTTCTTTATTGATAATATGTTGACATCTGCATCTAAAATAACTATAATTTTTTGTATGTTTTATTGTGGGACATATATTTTGTTTAATCCAATGTTTGTAATCTAATTTACATTTTAAAAATAGTGTTGTTGGTTGTTTGATTTTCTCGTTGATTTTCACGTTAATTTTCTCGTTGATTTTCTCGTTGATTTTCACGTTGATTTTCACGTTAATTTTCTTATTTTGTTTAGCTTGTCTATTTATCATAATACCATTGTGTTGTTTGCAAAATTTACTACAAGATGACCGATTGCATTTTTCATTTTTCTTTTTACCAGATAAAAAAGAATATTCACATTTAAATGGTTTATAAGTATGTTTGGGTGGCCAATTTACATATTTTACTTTAGCGCAACCGTCTTTATAAGGTAAAATACCATTTTGAGTATTGCGGCAATATGGACATTTAATTTGTGTTTTATTTAATCGTTGTGTCTCTAAATTATTAAATCGTGTTTTTTGTATTTTGATTTCATTAAATAACGGTTTATAGTTAAAAGAATGTTTGCATATTAATGTAATTTTATTAGAATTTAAGGGCTCATTCGATATTAAACACCTTTCAACAATGTTCGCATCTTTTAGCAACGCATCTTTTAGCAACGCATCTTTGGTCAACGCATCCTTTAGCAATTCATTGAAAGATAAATTTATTTCCATATTAGTTTAATAAATATAATAATCTTTATATTTATTAATAATGTCTAAAAGATGGGGCACGCCTACTTGGTATTTTTTACACACGTTAATAGAAAAGTTAGACAGTAATTATTATAAAATAATTAGCAGTTCTGTGACAAACATTATAGTGGATTTATTTGGAAATCTTCCATGTCCATATTGTAAAGACCATTCTTTGCAATATATAAAAAAAAATAATATTTATAAGATAAAAACAAAAGAAGAAATGAAAGAATATTTATTTCATTTTCATAATAATGTTAGCAAACGCGTTAATAATAATACACAGCGTAAAGACATATTGGATTTATATAAAAAGATGAATTTTCATAAAGTATTTAAATATTTTGAGACTCAGTTTTTTTATTCATCACCTTTAAATAGATCGTTTATAAGTTGGAGATCATCGTTTAATACTCGGTTGATGACATTTTTAAATAAACATCGTCATAAAATTTATAAATAATTTACATAATGAATGTTTGATCACCTTGTTTGCAACGAAATCTAGTTTTGCTAAGTTTGCATTTTTTCATAGTATTTTCTTGTCCAAAATATAAATATTCTTTTCCCGGCCAGGTTGAATTTGAAATTACTTGATGCCATAAAATACCAACAAATGATCCAAGGGCCAAACCCTTTAACATATCAGTGGGTCTACTACATTTATTTTTTTGTCTAATCATTAGGTCAATAGAACCTATAATAATTAAAGAAATTACAAAAGACCACCCAATGCTATTTGGATTTTCTAAAATACTTTGTAAAATATATGTTATTGTAAAAGCGTGAAAAATGCCGTGGGAACTTGGTCCGGATAAAAGACCATAAGAAACATTGAATGGTCCGTCAAATGTAACGCATTTGTCTTTATAATTATCATATTGTATGGAAGTATTTTCAATTGAATCGGGTGTGGAGCCGGCTGCTCTTAAAAAAAGCCCGAATATTACGGCGATGAATAATCCGAAAATCCAAACAACCCATTTCATATGTCCGTTAAACGAACCTTCTAAAATGAAATAAAATGTAATAAAAATAGGTGATACGGATGAAGCAAATACAATGACATTTTTTGGATTAAATAGTAAGACCATATTATATATATATAAACATATATTTTTGAAAATATTTTTGAAAATATATTTGAATGATGAATATATTTTCAAAATTAAATAAAAACAATATCAAAAACTTCTTTAATATTAGCAACTTCTTTAAAAACAATACCAGTTAAATCAATATTTTTATATTTTTCTAAAAAGAGAATATAATCTTTATGATTTGTTTTGGGAAAAATAAATGTTTTAACGCCGGCTTTTAACCCTCCAAGAATTTTTAATTCTAAACCACCAATTTCAGTCACATATCCTTGTAAATTTATTTCGCCTGTAATGGCAATTTGGTTCTTAATTTTTTTATTATTGATAAGACTATAAATTGCGGTGGTTATTGCAGTACCAGCGCTAGGACCATCTTTGGGTACGGCTCCTTCTGGACAATGAATGTGTAATCCTGCATTTTTAGATTTAGTATTCTTTTTAATAAAACCATCTTGTTTTTTCTTATCGGTTAAATTCCAAGCTAATGTTTTTGAGACATTCATACTTTCTTTCATAACATCGCCTTGCATTCCGGTTAATTTTAAGTCCAATAGATTGTTTGCTGGAAAATATGAACATTGGATTGGTATAATACCGCCTAACCCCATCGCGTTTGCCCATAGACCGTTAATTACGCCAACTTGTGGTACATCGTGGATGGTTTTTTTATTAATTTTGTGCCTATTTTTCAAATATTTATTTTCTATATCTTCGTTTGAAATTTGAATAGGCAATGAATAATGAACAGTTTCTTTTAACAACTCTAAATTTATTTCGCTGACAATTTCAAAAATAATTTCTTTTAATTTCCTTACACCGGCTTCGTAAGTATAATTATCAATAATAAAAATAATATTTTCATCACCAAATGTAATAATATTATCCATACCCATATTTTTGTAAATTTCGGGCAACAAGTATTTCTGCACTATGTTTATTTTGTCGTTAATTGTTAAGTAATCAAATTTGATTCTATGAATTCTATCAAGTAAAATTTTATCTATAACGGATACATCATTATATGAGAATATAAATAATATCTTACTAACATCCAGATCTATACCATTAAAGTATTTATCTTGAAAGTGTTCATTTTGAGTACCATCAATTAAATGAGTTAATATTCCAATAATTTCTTTACCGTGTTCTGTTCGCGAAACTTTATCCAATTCATCAATAAATATTATAGGATTCATACATTTTTTATCCATTAATATATCAACGATTCTCCCCCAAGTTGACCCAACATATGTATAATTATGACCAGATAACGTACTACCATTGCTTGAACCACCCAATGCTATAAAGGAAAAGGGTCTAACAACGCCGTCTTTATCTTTTAAACATTGTGATAAACCATTTTTGGCCAGGGATGTCTTGCCAACACCGGGTGGACCTTCAAACCCAAAACAATACCCAGATTGTTTGCCAGTAATCCATTGACCAATAACTCTTTCTAGTTGTCGCTTGGCATTTTTATGACCATATATTGAATCATCCAATGTTTTATTAATATCGGCCATTGTTGTGTTTATATATTTTTTCTTTGTTTCAATGGTTTCAATTTTTTCAAGGAAAAAGTTTTTGTGTATGATATCTGAATTATTTGTGATATCAATGAGATCGTGCATAAATACTTGATTATTATTAAGTTTGGTAATAATATTTTTAATTTCCACCTTCATATTATTGTTTTTTTTACCGGAGTGGCAAATTTTTTTTAATTTAATATTATGTTTTTTTAATAAAGAATTTATAAAACATATATTTGTAATAATTTTATTTTTTTTACCAGATGTAAAAAACTCAATGCATTTTTCGCTATTTATGCTATCAATTTTATTAAATATGTCCGTTGATAATTTTGTTAAAATATCCGTAATTTCTATATTTGTGAAGACATCTTTATTTTTGTAGTCAATATTAATATTCAAATTATTAAGCTTTGTTATTATTTCGTTAATTAAGTTTGAATTTTCTTTTGTAACATTTAAAATAAATTCTTTTTTATAAATACCAAATGGTATTTTTAATAAACCTTCTAAATATTGCCGGGCTTTTGAACCAGAATCTTCTGATTTGGCTTTGACTTCTTTTAATTTTATCATAGCTTTTTCTTTAATTGTGTCTGAAGATTTCATTAAACAAATTTGTTGTTCAATGGGTATTTTTGAATTATCAAACTGTGAAAGATGTTTTGTATATTTTATTGTATTTTTCATAGCCAATCTAAAAGATTTTTTTATTTCCCAGGGAAAACTATCAAATAATATAGTTTGTTCAAATGTATCAATGTTGCCGTTTTGTTCATTTGATAATAAATCATATAAAAGATAAGCCAAGTATTGGAATTCATATTTTTCAATTTGTAATAATAAAATGATAAGTGTTTTTCTTTGTTGGAATAAATTATTATTTATAAATTCTTTAATAACTTGAGATATACTTTTTTGATTTACTAGAGCACCCTGATTATTATATCCAACAAATCTATTATATAATTCTTTATCGTTATATATAAGCCACTCTTTTATGCTAATATGTGTTATAAATTTTTCAAATAATGTGGAATTGAATTCTTTATCGTTTGGTTTATTTTTTATACAATGTTGAATTCTTTTATCAATGAATTTATTCTTTAAACAAGATAATAATAATTCCGTAACAACACCGGAAATGATGATTGTATTTTTCTTTTCTTCATTTTGAAAAATAACTTTAATTCCGAAAACCTTCGTATAAAAATTATTAGAAGTTCTGCATAAATCAAAACAATCCAAATTCTTTCCCATTTCAACAATCATAAAATCCTCAATAATTTTATTTTTGATTATTTTATTGGATGTGTTTTTATTCTTGGGGGAATTTTTCCACGGCAGTATTTTATAACTGATGGGTTGTATAAAATTTAAAATCAGGTCTAATTTGCAAGTATCCAATGTATTTTCAATTGAATTAATAAAATCATTACCATAACAAACTGTTAAAATATTTGCTATTTTACTTGTACCAAAAGTTTTAAATACCGAAGAAAGTTCATCATTAATTGTTTGTAACTTTAAAATAATTTGGGTTTGATTTGAGTTGCAATTTTCAATATTTTTAAGATTCGAATATATATTTTCTAAATTTTGGATACATAAATTTAATTCACTTGCAGAAATAATATCATTTGTTTTGTATTTTTCAATAGATACTATGGTTTCGGTAATTATTTTGAAAAAAAACTCAATCTTTTCTTGAATTTTTGTTTTTTTTTTTGAAACTTTCGTTGATTCATTGGATTTTGAATCAATTGTAATTTTCGTATTTTTTTTTTCTGTGGACATATTCCTAAAATATATTGCGATTTTAATTATTTTGATCCTTCCGAGCGATTAAAAATAAAGAAAACGAATTAAACAGATATTATTTAATAAGTATAAATGGGAATACCAGCTTATTATGGTTATTTAATAAAAAATTATAAAAAAATAATTGTACAAATCAAAAAATTAAATAAAAGATCGGATAACTTTTACTTAGATTCAAATTCTATAATTTACAATTGTTTGGTGGAAGGTGAATTTTCTAAATTATTTATAAATGATTTAATTAAAAAAATTTGTTTACAAATAGACGAATATATTAAAGAAGTTAACCCGACAAAATTAGTGTATATTAGTTTTGATGGTGTTGCGCCATTTGCAAAATTAAAACAACAAAAAGAAAGGCGTTTTAAATCCAAAATTATCGCAGAATTAATAAACGATATGATGGTGGACACCAACGATGAAAAGGTGTTTGATAGAACAAGTATAACACCTGGTACATATTTTATGAATGAATTGAATAAAAAAGTTAAAGAATATTTTAAGGGGAGGGAAAAAGCATATAATGTGAAAAAAATAATTGTATCTGGGTCTGATGAAAGAGGTGAAGGCGAGCATAAAATATTTGACTATATTAGAAATAATAAAGACAGATCAGAATCACACATCATTTATGGTTTGGACGCGGATTTAATAATTTTATGTTTAAATCATATGTATATAACAAAAAATATATTTTTATTTCGTGAGACGCCTGAATTTATAAAAAATCTTTCGCCGGATATGGATCCCGGTGATTTATATGTAATGAAAATAGAGGAATTAATGTATTATGTATTGATGAAAATGTTTGGAAAAGATATGAGAAATGATAAAAATGGTGTAAAATGTATAAAAGACTATGTGTTTATTATGCAATTTCTTGGGAATGATTTTATGCCGCATTTCCCATCATTGAATATTAGAACGCACGGTATCGGGATGTTATTGGAAACGTATAAAAATATATTGGGAACGAAGCAACTGTATATTATGGAAAACAATACTATCGTTTGGAAAAATGTTCGTTTGTTGGTTGGTGAGTTTGCAAAAATGGAATTGGATAATTTAAAACGAGAGTATAAGATAAGGGATAAAATGGAGATGGGTGTATTGAGAAGAGAATCGCAACAGCCGATTGACACAGAGATGAGCAAAGAAATATTGGAAAAGGCGATTTTAAATATTCCAATAAAAGAAAGGGAATTGGAGAAGGAAATTGATCCATTTTCATATTATTGGGAAAATAGATATTATAAGAAATTATTTGGAACTGAAAGAAATGAAGATAATTTGAAGAAAATATGTTTAAATTATATACAGGGATTGGAATGGAATATTAAATATTATTCAAGCGGATGCGTTGATTGGAAGTGGAAATATAATTATTGTTATCCGCCATTATTTCAAGATTTATTAAAATATATCCCGTTGTGGGACATTGAATTTATTAAAGAAAACAATGAGTCAATTTCGGCAGTTACACAATTGGCTTATGTATTGCCGCCGAGTTCTTTATATTTAATGCCAAAACAATACCAAATGATGATGATTAAATATAAACATAAAAAAAATGATGTGTCGTTAAATTGGTCTTTCTGTCGTTATTTTTGGGAATCGCATTTTGATTTTCAATTAGAGAAATTGGATGAAATTGAGGAAATGATTGAAGATGTTGATAAAAATACAGGTTTAAAAAACGGAAACGTTTTTTAAACCATTATACCAATCCACTTTTCAATACAATTGCAATTACAATCCTCTTGGGCTAACACGGGTTTAATTGTTAAATCAATAAAATGATATTTATCCAATATTTTGTATACTTTAACTTTTTCACACGCGGTAAATGGCTTGTGGAAACGATATGCGAAAGATATATGTGGTTTCCACCCAGTATTTTTAAAAATAACATCATTCCCGCTATTATCGGAGCAAATAACAGGTAATTCTAAATTAAATAATCCTTTATAAGAGAATGCCTTAAAAGATATGGGGTGATCAAGTTTTAATGAAATACCGTTGCTTATTATTTTTCGCCATTTTTCAATAGGTTCATTGTTAGACATATCATAATTTACTGTTATGTGTGGTGAAAATTTGAAATCAGACACCGCGTTTTGCAATTCTTTACATAATGTATATACTTGCGAATTTTTAGGAATTATAAGCCATAAACACCTCCCAAAATCCAAATTCATTATATATAAACATTTTATATTAAAAAAAAAATATTATTTTAATATAAAATGGCTGATTATAGAGTTGTAGCTTTAACAAATAGACGACAATTTCAAACTTTTTTGTTGGATAATGATTCTTTTATTGTGAAAGCGTCTGCAAAATGGTGTGGTCCTTGTCAAAAATGCTCCCCTTTTTTTATGAAAATGTTTGGTGAGAAGATGCCTGATAAAATGAAATTGGTTCTGTTGGATGTGGATGAAGGGGAAGATTTGGCTCATTATTTGCGAATAAAATCAATGCCAACATTTATACATTATTATAAAGGTGAGCCAAAGGAGATATATGATTCAAGTTCGGAAAAAAATATTATATTGTTTTTTAATAAAATATTAGAATATTATAAATAAATATTATAAATATTATAAATATTATAAATATTATAAATATTATAAATATTATAAATATTATAAATATTATAAATATTATAAATATTATAAATCTAATAACATTTCATATTCTTTCCATAAATATTTAAAAAATTTATTTTGCTTATCACTATTACTAATATTTGAATCATTAGTAATTATGTTTATTTGTGTATTGAGAAAATGTGTTATTGTTGAAAGATTTTTATCTAAATAATTAATTAAGATTGTTGAGTTTTTGCTCTTATTTTTTGGATAGTCATAAAATGTTATTTGTGGGAATATTCTGTGTGGTAAAATAGACAGCGTTGTTAATAATATATATTGAACAATTCCTTGTCTGGCCGCTGCGTAAATAAATAATCTTTTATTATTGCTATTTTCATTTGTCTTTTCTTCTTCCCATATTTTTCTCATTTTTTTATGATATATGAATGGGTGTTTATCAGTTTCTTTTTGGATAATTTTTAAAAATTTTTTTTGTTTAAATTTATTCATTTCGCCATCATTTTCAATTATATTGAATGGGTCAATATTGACTTCATTATCCTTGCCTTTCGTATAATTTTCAACGACTGTATCATTGCCTTCATCAATTGTTTGATAAATTCTCTCAATGATATATGTAAAAAAATATTTGTTTTCAATTGGAAACATCATCCAAAAATCATTTTTAATGAAAGTTTCGTACATTATGATAAAAATACCAAAATGTGATATTTTTTTTTTCTCGTTGATATTTGTATTAATATTATTTTTGATTAAATTATAATAATTCAATAAATCATCCTTAAATGATTTAAATGTAATATTATGATTCATTAAATAACGCATAATAAAAACAATGATGGCATCGCGTATGGGTTCCTGTGATGGTGGTTTATCTTCCCGTTTAGCTTCTTTTTCTAATTCTGAAGCAAGTTCTTTAATGGCATCAAAAAGTTTTTCATATTTATAGAATTTGGGAACACTTATTTGTAAAAGTCCAATTAATATGTGGTATTTTTCAGGAATATCGGAAGTAAGTTTTAATAATTTAAGTCTATGTTTCAACTTATGAGCCCAAACACCTTTCTCCCCTGAAAGGTTTCTATTTTTATGTATTCTAACACCGATATTATCTTCGGATTGTGTTACTTCATTTATATTTTTTTCATCATCATCCTCACTCTCATCCGAATCATCATCATAATTATCCAAATCAACTTTATATTTTATATCGGGGGTGTATTTTTCCAAGTCAATTAAATTTTCTGGATTTAATTTACCTTTTGTTTGCATTAATAGTATAAAAGGATCTCTTTTTTTTTTAATTTTATTTTTTTTTTCAGTTCTTAAAATTTTAATAAATTCTTTTACTAATTTATTTTTGGTAGTTTTTCTTTTTTCTTTTTCTTTTTCTTCTTTGTCTTCATCTGTTTTAAAGTTTTTTTTTCCCAATGTCCTATATTTTTCTAAAAGCTCGTTTTTTTCTTTAGCTTTATTAATTTTTTCTTTTTCAATTTTTTCTTTTTTCTTTAATTCGTTGTTTTGTTTATCCAATTTAATAGGATCTTTTAATTTTGGAACATTATCATTTTTATTAATTGACAATTCTCCCGGTTTGAATTTATTTTCGGGTTTTTCATAAACATTGGTTGGTTCCATATTTAATATATAAATAGAATAAAAATATTTTATATATTAAAAATTTTTATGAATATAAAAAATAAAAATAAATACAATTAATAATGGAATCATTGGCAGATTTGAATATAGATAACTATAATTTAGAAGATATGTTGAATTTATTTGGATTAAATATAAATTATAATATAGATGATTTGAAAAATGCAAAAAAAATGGCATTAAAAACTCACCCCGATAAAAGTGGTTTGGGCACGGAAGTGTTTATTTTTTTTAGTAAAGCGTATAATATGTTATCAAAAATATATAAATTAAAAAATAAAACAGAGAAAAAGGTTGAAAACATTGATTATGATGAAAATGATATGGAAGATGATATAGGAAATAAAGAATTGTTGGATATGAAATTAAAAACTTTAAAAAAGAAAAATTTTAATAAATGGTTCAATAATTTATTTGAAAAATCAAATGGAAAATCCAACACGAATGGGTATGGTGATTGGTTAAAATCGGAAGAAGGTGTTTCAAATATTAAAATTTCAAATAAAACAGAATTTGACGCTCTATTTAAAAAAAGGAAAAGGGAGAGTAGGGAATTGGTCGTTAAAGCGGATATTCAAGATATGATTTATAATGGTGGTGGGACAATGTTAGATACAACAGAAACAGTATATTCATCGGATATATTTAGTAAATTGGGATATGATGATGTTAGAAAAGCACATATGGAAACGGTGGTACCTGTGACAGAACAAGATTTTAAAGACAAAAAACGATTTGATAATGTTGAGCAATATATTCGCCATAGAAAATCATCGGAGGGAAAAATTCCCGATTTATCTTATTCAAAGGTACAATTACAAAAGAGTAAAAATAATGATGAGATTATTGATACAAAACGGGCTTATAATTTATTAATGGAAGATGATAAAATGAAAAATAAAAATAAAATGTGGTGGAAAAATTTAAAATTATTAACATAAAAAGTTTTAGATAAAAAAATGTATGTAATATATAATAATGAAAATCCAAAGGTTATTTGCAACATTTATAATAATTACTGCAATAGGTATATTATATGATAAATATAAAGAAAAATATGATCCGGAACCAGAAAAAGTTCAATTTGGTTTAATACAGCGATACTTGTTGAATGACCCGGGTTATAGCAATGATAATAATAAACCAATAATGTGGATATTTTCTGATTATGATATAAATTCGCGACATTGGAAATCATTTGGATCAAGAAATACTACCGATTTAAACCAACCGTATATTCATATGTGTATAGAATTAATAATAAAATGGTGTGGTGATTCTTTTAATATTTGTTTAATTAATGCAAACTCATTTGATAAGTTAATAAAAGATTGGACAATAAATGTAAATGAATTATCAGAACCTATTCGCGGTAGGGTAATCAAGCTTGGATTATTTAGAATATTGCATAAATATGGGGGCGTATTAATGCCAAATAGTATGTTAATGTTGCGAGATTTCAAGTATTATCACGATAGATATTTAGGTGCCAGTGGATGTTATTTTGGCGAATTCGTGTGTAGAAATATAACATCAAGTCTCAAAGAAACATTTCCAGATAATAAATTATTTGGTTGTGCAAAGAAAAACATAAATATGAAAGAATTATGTAATTATATGGAAAAAATTATTTCAACTGACAACACTTCTGAGACAGATTTCAATGGTAATTTGGACAGATTTGTGTTTAAATTAATAAATAGACAGGCTATAAATAAGATACCCGGAAATTTATTGGGAACTAAAACGGTAACTGGTGATATAATTATTATTGATGATTTATTGGGTAATAGCAAAATAGAGTTTGATAAGGCTGCGTTTGGTATATATTTACCAGATGATGAGATATTGAAAAGAAAAAAATATGGTTGGTTTGCAAGATCAAATAAAGTACAAATATTATCTAGCAATACAAATGTTGGTAAGATGTTCGCGTTAAGTTACAATCATTGATGTATCGTTGTTTGGATATATTGTTATTTGGATATATTGTTATTTGGATATATTGTTATTTGGATATATTGTTATTTGATATATCATTATATTCATTAATAGATTGAATAATTTCATCATCTAAATAGATGATGTAATTAATTGTGTATTTTGATTTATTATAAATAATTTTTGAGGTATATGGGATATATAAACTATTTAATATTTGTCTTATAATTGTTAAAGTATTTTTATATGAAACGGCTCTTTTAATGTAGAATTGTTTTGATTTGTGATAATATTCTTGTAATTCTAATAAAAATGGTTCTAGTAAATTATTATACATTAATTTTTTATATGTAATTGGTGAAAAAATATATTCTGATTTTTTTTCAGTAGTGCAATATTTTAATAAAATATTGCCAAATTTATTTATATTATATATTTTTTTAAAATTTTGACTCATTGTTTAAATATATAAATGTGTTTATAATATTTTTTTAATTAAATTGTTTGTAAAAAATGTTAATTCTATTTTATTTTCGTGTATTTTATAAAAAATGGCTATATATTTACATATAAATTTTATAATTTTATATTTCTGTTCTTCTTCTAAAATATCAGTTATTTTAATAAAAGAGAAATAATTATCTAAGATATCTAATACGGAATAACCTTTATCGTATATTTTAAACATAATTTTGATAGATTTTTTATAATCTTTTTCTTTATACCAACAATTTGTGTAATTTTGAAGTTCTAAATAGTTAATATTGCAACATAATTCTTTTGCGTGTTGTAATGTAATTTTATTATCAAATAATTTAAATTTTTGTAAAAAAATTAATAACTTTTGAAATGAATTTTCGCAAATATTAAATAAGAATTTTTTTGCATCTTCGTCAATAATAATATTTTCTTCTTTTTCAATAAAATTTGAGAATTTTTTTAATAATTTTAAATTAATTTTATTCAATTGGATTATGATGCTGCGCGACTGAATGTTATCAATAACTTTTTGTATATTGGTACAAGAAATTAAGAAATGTACATTATGACTATATTTATCCATACAATTTCTGAATACTTGTTGACTTTGTTCGTTTATATAATCAATATCATCAAGAATTATGAACTTTTTTTTTAATGGGTTGGAGCATTTGGTTTGGCAAAATGTTTTAAGGTTATTTCTATAATAATTAATACCTTGTTCTTTAAGACTATTTATATAAAGGACATCATATTTAGAAGTTTTTGTTGTATTGTAATATTCATTGATGGTTGCTGTAATTAATGAAGTTTTTCCAACACCTTGTTCGCCTATAAATAAAATATTTAAATTGTCCATATTTTGCAATGTATTTAATAGATTTATATATTCATCGTCAATGATAAAATCTTTATAATGAGTTGGTTTATATTTTTTTAAAAATGACATTTAATTAATTACGTAAATTTGTATTTAAGTTTTTCTTAATTGATAAATATATATGGATTTATATAAAATTTTGAATGTAAAAAAACAAGCATCTTCTGATGAGATAAGAAAGGCATTTAGAAAATTATCATTAAAACACCACCCTGATCGCGGTGGCGATGAAGAAGAATTTAAAAAATTGAACAGGGCTTTTGAAATATTAAGTGATCCGCAAAAAAAAAATGAGTATGATATGAAACAAAATAGTCCTTTTAAATCAGCAAATACAAATATTTTTAGCGATGATAATGGCGGCGGAATGGGCGGCGGAATGGGCGGTGGAATGGGCGGCGGAATGCCAGATTTGTTTAAAATGTTTTTTAACGGTGCGCCAATGGGTTTTGAAAATATGCATAATATGCATAATATGCATAATATGTCCGGTGGGCCAAATATAAGAATATTTAGAAATGGTAGACCTGTGTATCAAAATAATAATGTAAAACCACCACCTATCACAAAAACATTAATTATAAACTTGGATGAGGCGTATGATGGTGTTGTTAAACCATTGGAAATTGAAAAATGGATAATTCACGATAATATAAAAAAAATGGAAAAGGAAACATTATATGTTGATATCCCAAAGGGCATTGATAATAATGAGATAATTATAATGAAAGATAAAGGTAATGTAAATACTCATAATATTCACGGGGATATTAAAATTCAAATAAAAATAAAAAATAATTCAATATTTATTAGACAGGGTTTGGATTTATTGGTTAAAAAAAAGGTTTCGTTGAAGGAAGCATTGGTTGGGCTAAAGTTTGAAATTAAACATTTAAATAAAAAATCGTATATGATTAATAATTTTAATAGTAATGTTATAACGCCTAATTTTAAAAGTGTAATAGCGAATATGGGTATGAAGCGTGGAAATAATGTTGGTAGGATGATTATACTATTTGATGTTGAATTTCCGAAAACTCTCTCAGGTGAACAAAAAGAACAATTAAAAAACATACTATGAAGACATTTCTGAAAAATTATTAAATTGAAATAATTATTTCAATTATTTCAATTATTTCAATTATTTAAATTTATGATGTGCAACTCTATCAATGTATCATTATTTATTTCACTATCATTGTTAACGAGCTCTGTTATTTTGGGAATTTTGTATGTGGTTTATAAGGATAACAAGTTTGGAGAAATATCTTTGTATTTATTTGCTATCTCATTTTTGGCTTGTATACTCCGGACCGGAATTAAAGATGAAGAAAAAAAACCAAGAAGGTCGGTTGTAACTCCTTTATGAAATAATTAAAAAATATAATTATGTATATAAGAAATGGAAAAATTGTGGGAAACTCCCTATTCAATTCCCACGCGTAAAATTTTCACACACTCGGAAGAATTAGAAATGCCACATAGCGTAGACGGTGGATGGGGTTCAACGGTTGAAATGCCAGGATGCCAACCCAAACCAAAGTCCATTGAAAATGTTTTAAAAAGAATTGACAATCTTGAATTTAATTTTAGTGAAATTAAATATAAAACAATACCATTCATAATTAATTCTTTATCTAAACTAGACAAAGAATCTCTCCGTATATTTAAACCTCGTCCACTATTAAGCAGATCTGCAAATAGATCAACACAAAAAATCTGCAAACGGAGGAACTCGGGAAAAAAACCTGCAAACGGAGGAACTCGGGAAAAAAATAATATATCCAATATATATAAAATGGGAAGTTGTTCAGCTAATAATGATGAAAATGTTGCAAGTGTACCTCAGAGTGGTGGACGCCGCAGACGCAGGAGAAGTCGTGTCAAAAGAACAAAAAAAAGAAAATCTAAATCGCGCAAAAAACGCAAAACGGTGCGTAAAAAACGCAAAAAACGCAAAAAACGCCGCTAATTGGATTATTTAAGAGGATTATTTAAGAGGATTATTTAAGAGGATTATTTAAGAGGATTATTTAAGGCACAATTGATGACTTTTTAACGGAATATTTTATCATTCATACATCTGTGTATTTTTTGATAATCTGATATTTTAGCAAAGTCAAAATATATAACATTTATGTCATCCAAATCATTTTTGCGTTTTATTATCAACCCGTGTTCTCTTAATACCGTTGCTTTTTTTATTTTTAAAAATATATTGACAACATTATGATTTAAAACAGTTTCATTTACTTGTTTAATTATTTCTTCTTTATTTTTTTCAGGTATTTTAAAATCAATTTTTAAAATACGTTGTGTTCTCCAATTCATATTTACGTGAGCGTTTAAATCTGGAACAGCTTTTTCCAAATCAAATAATAGATACCTAAATAAAGCATCTTTATCATTTCTTGTCATTTTTAAAAATACTGTTTTGATGCCAAAACTAAGCATATGTTTTTCCATAATATTTATATGGTCGGTTGTAACTGTTTCAATTTCAAGATTATTTGGACCCGATGTATTCAGAATTTTACCTGTTTGAATAAGCAAACCTTTCATATAAATATCTTTTATTTTAGTAAAAAGTGCTGTTACATCTAGTTCGTCTGGTGAAAATAAATTTACAGAAAACGGTGGTTTTGGTTCATACTTAAAAATATCATCAATTGTAATTTTTATATTATCCATAATAATATAAAAAAATATTTTTAATTTACGAGACGCGTTTAGTTTCAATATCAGACGAAACAACATAAATGGAATTTTCCGTAATAATTATAAATTCGGTTTCAACTTTATAAATCTTGGAAATAGGACTGGTGTATTCATCGGCACTTTTAACTAAAAGTTTTTCACCACTATCTCTGACACCAATTAATACATCTTTATCACAAGAAGATGTCCAATAATCAAACATAATTGGTTTGTCTTCAACGATACCTAGTTTAGCACAATGCTGCAAAGTAACTCCTTGCGGGAGTCTATAATTTTCATTTGATTGTTCAGAAGAATTTTCTTCAGTCATTTTATATTACTTATTTTATTTTCTTCTTTAAATACTTATTTATTTAATAACACAAAAAATGATATTAAATAATAATTAAAGTATTTTATATAATGAATAAACCAAATAAAAATATTTTAAATGTCAATAATTATAATAGCAAATTGGAAAATAATGAAATCATTATGCAAGAATATAATGTTTTAATAAATGAATATTTATCACATATATCAAAACAATTGTTGATTAAAGATAATATTCATTATCTATTTGTAATTAACCGTGGGATAGATTTATTGAAAAATATATTTATAATATTACTGCATTATACAAAAAATTTAGAACTAGTTATTCACCATTTAAGAAAAAGCTATCTTTATTATACGGAATTCATAGGTCAAGTTGGCGAAGATAGTAATTCATTTTTACAATTGAATTCAAAAGACGCTTGTTTATTTGTATATAAAAAGACAATTTATGATATAAACGAAGATTTTAAGAAAAAATATGAATTAACGGATGTGGAGAAGAAACAATTTTTTAATTTGAAAGAAAATATATATTTATATACTCAAATTATTAAGATTTTTTGTAAAAATTATATTGATGGTGATAATATTTTTTTAAAGGATGAAAGATATATATATATAAAAACTTTAAACAATTTTATGATTAAAATATTAAATTTATTAAAAAAAATAAAGAAAGAAAATTATGAAATTATACATTTATTTATTGATTACATTGAATGTAAAAATTTTTTATTAGAAAGAAAACAGACATTGATTTATCATTTTATAAAAAAAATGATTGTATCCGACATCAATATTGGAAAAATTTATAAATTAGCAGTGGATGATGAAAACTATGTATTATTGACGCCGATAAAATTTATAAATAAATTATTTAGAAAATAATACTATTCTTTTCCTATATTTTTTTTGTTTAACTTTAACTGGTACGGTTTTTAATTCTGATTTTATTTCTTCGCAATTATCTTTTAATAATTGTATAATAAACTTATATATTTTATTCAGTGTACTTTCAGAACAATTTCCAACGACCAATACGCTTCCTGTTCTAAAAATCATAAACGATACAATCTCGCATATATTATTTTTTTTATTTTTTTTATTTAAGGTGCATTTTTTTTCGCAATCACATACACCCGATATATTATCGCTATTACTGTTATAAAAGAATTTACATTGTATTCCTGGGTATGAACAGGGGTCAAATAATGAATGAATATTATATTTATATTTTAAGATTTGATATAAAATTGTTCTTTTAATATAAAAATTACAGGAGAAATTAGAATTGATTAGAACCGTTTGTATTTTATTTTTTAGGTATTTTATGGGGATATCCACTAGTTTATTTACAAGTGTAATAAATACATTTAAAGCCATATCCAATGTTTCAATATTTTGAATCCCCGGTATTTCCAATTTTCCAGTATTAAATACTTTAATATTAATTTCTTTAAATTCGCCTTTATAAAATATTCTTACGATAACGGCGAAACAATTATAAAACGCGCTCTTTTTCTTTTTCCGGAAGTTAATTAAATCTTTTTTACTGATGCCGATTGTTACTTTACGTATATCTTTAAATGTTAGATTTTTACCGGTAATGACGTTCACTTTTGAAATCACATCTACGCAAATATTATCTTGTTTTTCTATATTTTCTTCCAATTTATCTACTTCTTCGGGCGTTATTGAATTAATTTTCATTATCTTTTTTATAATGCCTTCTTTTGGGTCTTTGTAATCTATTATGGGTAATTTCCAAAAAAGTTGATTTAAATCTATATGTTGATCTAAAAAACCTATTTTTGTTTGTGTTGATATATATAAGTCTGTAAATTCGGGTATAAATGTATCTTTTTTTATGTTATTAATTTTATTAGTTTGTAATGATTTATTATCGATTATAAAATCTTTCCATTCATCATTGACATCTGTCATCTTTTAAATAGTTAAATTATATTATTTAAATATGTTATTTAAATAATAATTTTATATCAATTTTATTTTTATATTTAGGAAAATTTTATTTAAAAGGATGCTCTTATTTTTTTATCTAACAACTATCTATGATGTCCTTTAAAAAAAAGGAAAAGAAGCAACAATTAAAAGAAATAGAAAATGAATACAGTATAAAAAAGCAAAATTTTAACCCGATATCTCCTTCGCCGAATAAATTTATTAAAAATTTGGAAATAAGAATGAAAATGTATTATAGAGAATTGTATAAATCGTATAAATGATTTATGAAAAAAGATAAATAAATATCAATGTTTATTTGTTCATTATGTGTGATAATTTCAAGATATGTTAACCATTTGCGATTCAAGCAATATTCTTTATTTTCAATTATATAAAATATGAAATATTTCACAAATTCATAGATGGAAATATAGTTTGATTCGCAATAATTAGTTATAAAGGGTTCAATTTTATCTTTGGTGTTGGATTTAAATAATAGTATAAGATCTTCAAGTGTTTCGTTTGTGATAATATTATTAATATTAATGTTATTATGATTAGTTTGAATATAATTAATCATACTTCGTATATCTGATTTAAACATTTTTTGTATATTTTGCAATTGTTCTTTGCTGATATTTAATGATTCGGCTTTAACAATATGTTTTAGAAAATGAAAAATATCTTTTTCAGGTAAATTGCAGAAACACAGTTGTATAAATTCATTTTGCAATGCTTTATCAATCTTGCTAATATAATTACATATTAAGCAAAAACGTATATCGTCGGAGTATTGTTGTATAAGATACCTTAATGCTTGTTGTGCATTTTTTGTCATATAATCAACTTCGTCTAAGATAACGAATTTGATGCCGTTTCCGAAGAGAGATTTTGTGTTTACAAATTGGTTGATTTGGTTGCGAATAACGTCAATACCGCGATCATCGGAAGCGTTTAGGTGTATTTTCAATCCCTTTATATTTGGATAATATTTATTATGATATTCTTTAATAAGATTTATTATTGTGGTTGTTTTACCTGTACCGGGCGGTCCATAAAAAATGAGATTGGGAAAGTTTTTTTGTTTGATGATATTTTTAAGTAGTGTTTTGTTTGTTTTTTCAAGAACAATATCTTTAAATTTGGTGGGTCTATATTTTTCAATCCACGGTTTATGATCCATTAATATTTATTGTTGTAATTTATTTTTTAAATAATTTTTCTGAGAGAAAGATATATTTAAAAGTAATAAAAATAATATTGGAATATTCTAATATGTCTGGGTATTTAGAAATTATTTTAGGTTCAATGTTTGCGGGAAAAACGACGAAATTGATAGAAAAGTATCGCGAATGTATCTTTCTCTCAAAGAAAGTTTGTGTAATCAATTATGAGGAGGATAAAAGATACGACAGTGAGAAATTATCGTCGCATAATTTGGTGAAAATAGATTCTATTAATTTAAAACAACTTACAGATATATTTAAAAATAAAGAAAATTTAGACGCTGAGGTATTTTTAATTAATGAGGGGCAATTTTTTGATGATTTAGATAGTGTGGTTATAAACTTGGTAGAAAATATGAATAAAAGTGTTTATATTTATGGTTTGGATGGTGATTATAAACGAAAAAAGTTTGGAAAAATATTGGATTTGATCCCGTTGTGTAATAAGGTGGAAAAATTGACAGCTTTATGCAATATTTGCAGGGATGGAACGAAAGGGTATTTTACAAAGAGAGTAACGAATGATACATCGCAAAAATTAATAGGAGTTAATAATCATATAGCTGTATGTAGAATGTGTTATAATGAATAAAATAATAATTTAAAATTATGTTATTATTTTATATAAATGAGCTACACACATTTATTAACTCATTTTTTTAATGATAAAGTGGAATGGGGAAATATTGTTTCATTAACAAATGGATTTGATGATGAAAAATATAAATTAGCAATAATAAATGAAATAATAAAAATTTCAAAAAAAGAATATAGAAACCACCAAATCATTCATTTAAAATTAATTGGTAGTCCAACATATCTCATAACGTTTAATCCGGGTGATTTTACTGATGATTCTTTTAAAGATTTTACAGGTTTAACGTTTGACGCTATAACTGGTATTTTAGAAATTAATATTAAAGATGCAGGGGTGAAGGAGGTGAAGGAAAAGGAGAAGGAGGAGAAGGAGGAGCCGGATAAGCTGGAGGAGAAGGAGGAGCAGGAGAAGGAGGAGCAGAAGGAGGGGAAGGAGGAAGAGGAAGAGGATGAAGAGGAAGAGGAAGAAGAGGAAGAGGTGCAGAAGGAGGAGAAGGAGGAGAAGGAGGAGAAGGAAGGAGAAGGAGGAGAGGAGGAGAAGGAGGTGAAGGAGGTGAAGGAGGTGAAGGAGGTGAAGGAGGTGAAGGAGGTGAAGGAGGTGAAGGAGGTGAAGGAGGTGAAGCCACCACAACAACCACCACCAGCACCAGCAACAGCAACACCACCAGCACCAGCAACAGCAACAACACCACCACCAGCACCAGCAACAACACCACCACTGCCATATGAGGAAGAAGAGAAAGCAGCAGCAGAAGCAGCAGCACTACCACTACCAACAGCACTACCACTACCACCAGCAGCACCAACAGAAGCAAAAGCAGCAAGAGAAAAAGCAGCAAGAGAACAAGCAGCAAAAGCAGCAATAGAACAAGCAGCAAAAGAAAAAGCAGCAAGAGAAAAAGCAGCAGAAGATAAAATTAATGCGTTTAACAGTTTAATGGAAAATACCGAATTAACGTGGCAGAAACTAAAAGAAATGTGGGACACATTAAATGGAGAAGTGAGAAGAGTGCCAGAAGTACAAGATAAACTTTTAGATGCCAAAGCTGCATATAATACTAAAATAATATTCCTGAAGAAAAAGGAAAAGGAGGCGAAAATCAACATGATGAAAAAAGTCAAAGCTGCTGCTGCTGATAATGGTACATTTTCATCAGACGAGGTATCAGATTTGTATAAGGATGATATCTGGTTCAAGGCATTAGACAAATTTGGTAATAATATTATAACTGAAAAAATACCAATGAATGTATTGTTGGATAGTTGGGATAATGTGGAAGGAAAGGAAGCCAAATTCACGGAAGTCAAACAATTAAACGTTAATGATAAATACACAACGGATATGCCCAATGGTGTGTGGATGTCTGATGTGAATTACCAGGAGGCACTTAAGACATTAAATACAGAGGACAAGATCGGTATTCTAAAAACACACCCGCTTAAAAGCAAGTGGGAAAATGTTCAAAGCAAGATGAACGTTGCAACGCCAATTATAAAATTGTCCAACAATCTGGCCAACAAGACCGATCCCAATGAGATAATACAGGAGTTAACAAGGGGGAGTACTTTGATCACGAGTGGGTACACAGATTTACAGAGTGTGTTAGAAGAAATCATAAAAAATGGGTGGTTAAAATTGGTTGATTTGTTAAAAAAAAACTTAGATGAAGCATTCACCTCACTAGAACAACAATCCAGTGGTGATAGTAGTGTGTCACAACCGGCAACTGGCAAAGAAAATGACGTCATCATAATTGAGGAAGTGACTTGGACTTCGTGGGAAAGTATAATCAACTCAAAAAGTGGAGGTAATAATAAATTATTATTGCAGGGAAGTATAGATGAAAATATAATATTATTTGAAAATGTACCACAAGACGTCAAAGAAAATATAATATTATTTGAAAATGTACCACAAGACGTCAAAGAAAAGATGATTAGTAACACCAAAGCCACTTATTCATCTTGGTTTACCGAATTTAAAAGAAATTATGGAGATACTAAAAATGAGGGGGCGTGGAAAAACTTGGATAAGGCGCTAAAAGCCTTAAAAACACAAACTTATCAGGATTTAGCTAATAAAGATAAAATATTAATTAAAGATGGACAGACAGAAATATATACTTATTTTAATAAGGGTGACAAAGGTGATGTTGAGGTTAAAGAAGAGCATTTTATATCTTTTTTAAAAAAATGGAATAAATATGTAAGATCAAAGGGTTCTCAAATAGTATTTGTTGCATCTTCCAAAGATTGTAAGGGTGCGAGTGTTTGTTGGAATGATGAAGAATATAAGACGATGAAGGGCAATTGGATCACAGGTGCGGCCGGGAAAAATACTTATAAAAAAACATTGGCCCCTTTTTCCGCGAATGTATCTGATCCATTTAATTTAGAGCATATAAGTGGTACAGTGAATAAAGTAACTACAGACGGGTTGTATAATATTTCATTTAATGATGCCGTGGGTGGTCAAAAAAAAGTGAAAATAGGGGATCTTAAAAATGTAGAAGGTAAACCAATAGTTGATGATACAGTTCAAGTTAAAATTAATAATATAAATATAGTAGATGCATCATTGGATCAAGCTCGTCAAAATTTAAAAAGCACCATTGAGGATCAATTTGATGATTATAATGGTGGGGATAATGGTGGGGATAATCAAACATTAATATTGGGTGTTGCTGGTGCTAGTGGAACAGGAAAAACATATGTAACATTTGAAAGAACTACAAATTTTAATGGAACTGACACTCCAAACAATTTATTATCACGAATATTTGAAATTATTATAGATAAATGTAAAGGTTCTGGTATTAACACACTTAATATAAAATTAGATTTTTCATTATTACATGCTTGGACTGATAAAAAGGAGATAGTAGAATTTATTTATGAAAAAAATTCTATTAAAGAGAAAAAATATAAGGATGTTAAAACATTTGAATTTTACTGTGAAGAAGATATATTAATATATAAACATACCCAGGAAAAAGGCGATGATGGTGAAGTCAAACAGTACACTAGAGAAGAGCAGGAACTACTTGGGGTTAATGAAGATGGTTATAAAACAGAAAAACATAAGTTTGGGGATGTGACTAATAATCCCAAATCCGGTAATAAAATAACAAATACTTATATAATAGCAACTGCAGACAGAGAAGGCGCTAATAATCAGTTGAAAAATATGAAATTATTTATTGATTATATAAATAAACATAGAATTAAATATGATTCAAGAGATTATGCAACAAAATGGTTGGAAAAAATATGTAAAAACTCAAAAGAAATAAATTTTTTTAATGGATATGATACAAACCATTTTTTAAAAGAGGGTAATCGTGGAAATGAAAATTCTAGTAGGGATGCATTGATAATTCGTTTGATAATTCAAATACCAAATAATGACAAAATTTTTTCTATTTATATTATAGATCCACCCGGTTCAGAAAAATTATATCCACCCCAAAATCAGACAGAAATAAAAAAACTTCAAGACTCAATTAAAAAAATAAAGGATGATAACCCATTGACAGTGGGAGAATGGGGGGAAGGTCCTAAATTTAAACATTTTCAATCAATCAACGAAGGTGGAATTCCATTAGTATTTGGCAAAGGCAAAGCGGGGGAAGATTTTAAAAACCGAATTGAACAACATTGGGAAACATATAAACTTAATAAACCCAGAACTACCAATTTTAAAAAGGATTTTTTAGATGAAACCAGATTTATTAATATTTCATTGTTTGCATTAAAATTATTTATGATTAATGGTTTTGAATATAAAGTTAACGAAATGTATAAGGATTGGGAAACCAAAAGCAATCAAAAGAGAATTTACGAACTCTTTAAAGAAGATAGTGCACAAGGGAATACGTGGGATGGAAAATTAGATGTTTATCGTGATTCCACTATAGATAAAGTATCCGTCACGATCGAGGAAATGCTTGGAGGCGAAACCGGGCCGACAATATTGTTTAATAAAGGTACTGAAAAGGGTAGGGATTTGGCGAGATTGCCCTTCAAGAAACAAAACATTAAAGAAGCGATTACAAAAATAATTACAGAATATCCAAATTATAGTAAATCTTTATTAAATTTAACACCTTTAAAATATTTTCAAAATAATTTAACTTTTATAAATACAAATGGGGATAAAACGTGGGTTAAAAATATTGATATATTTTTTAAAGGTGAGAATTATTATAATTATCTGTGCTCAGGGAGGGCGGGAAAGAATGACTGTACAGGTAATTTGACTTTTAAGATTTTTATGGATGGATCATTCAATAAAGTCTATATATATAATAATGATAGTAAAGATGTGCTTAATCCCTTTACCAACCTAACAGCCAGCAAACCTGTGTATGCTTTAAATCCTAGTTTGAATTTTAGTAAATTTGATATTGATATAGAGAAAAAAAAGAAAAAAAAGAAAGGAAAGGAGGAAGACAATAATTATAAAGTAGTTGGTGGTGAATATACGAATTATGAGAATTTGAATTGTTTTGCCGATACATTAGTACAAAATGCTACAGGGTGGAAGTCTAAAGGGGCTAATAAACAGACTATACGGGTAAAAACTGGTAAAGAGGCCCGCCCAATTTATGATCTCCGAGACAGCATTGAAGAAAAAGAAGAACCTATAATTCAGGACGTTACTGACACTTTTTATTATCATTTTTTTAAAGATCCAATAAATTATCTAATTGGGAATATTGATAATGCTAAAAAAATGTTTAATACACCGGTTAATTATTTAAATATGGTAAAATTATTATTTTTAATTGGATTTAAAAAAGAAGAAAAAGAAGTGGTTACAAGAATGCTTGTCTATGCATTGGATGTTAGATTTGGTGAACCCGGCGGTACTCCAAGGACAGAAAATGTGGATGGTACAACCATCGTGGAAAGAAAAAATGTATTACAAAAAGAAATATTGAATACATTATTTTTTCATACTATTGCAAATGATGATGATGATGGATACGTTGGTGTTTGGAAAAAGTTAAAAAACACAAGAAATGAACTTCTCGATTCATTATTAAATACAGATCCCGAAGCGCGGCCCCGCCGACCTATTGGAGAGAGAGGGTCAATATCACCAAAAACGATGAATGATGAGAAAAACTACAACAAGAAAAAGGCAAGTGTTTTCCCCGGTATCGGGAAGAACCGTATATATGAAAAGGACCGTGATGCGCTAAGAAACGCAAACATAGGAGGAAAAAGAACAAAGAAGAAAAAGAAGAAAAAAAGAGGAAAAACAACAAGAAAAAACATAAAAAAAAAGTATTTAAAATAAATATTGAATAAATCAATATAAATATCATTATGCCACCAAAAAAAAGAGGAAGAAAGCCAAAGAAAAAGACCGAAAATAAAGAAAAACCACCACCAAAGAAGCGTGGGAGGAAGCCAAAGGGAGGTAAGATAATGACAGTTGAATCAAAAAAAAAGAAAATAGAAAAATATACACCCAATATTATAATGCATTTGAAAGTATCTAGTATTGATAATACAGCGGGTAACATCACGAGTTTAAAATACGAACCGAATCTTGAAAACCCAGAAGCCTATAATATGGACCAATCAAATTTAAAATATCACAGCATAGAATCCGAGAAAAAAACACCATATAAAAATATTCCACAACCGGTT
>Ga0114997_10000505_pt1 | contig 31843 bp, 19 predicted proteins | sample ArcticOcean_MG_C_2_FD_87045 | JGI IMG/M metagenome (GOLD analysis project Ga0114997, IMG submission 87045) | Marine microbial communities from western Arctic Ocean - ArcticOcean_MG_CB4_136 | ecosystem: Environmental > Aquatic > Marine > Oceanic | place: Arctic Ocean: Canada Basin | collected... | reverse complement strand
CCGAGCTTGTGTTTGGTCGAAGTCGATGAGTTCGTAATCGTAATCTGGTTCAAATCCAAGCCATGAAGGTTGAATGATAAAAATAGTAGCCGTCACCATGAGTAAAGCCAAACCGATGGCAACGAGTCCACCAAGATTGAGTGGGCCATAGACAGTTGTTGACATGCGTTGCTTGAAGGTAAGAGGTGATTCAAAATCATCATCTTCTAAACTCATATTTGCAGTCAATACAGAATCTTTTGTGGTCGGAACATCATTTATTTCATCCCAAAATCCTTTTTGTGAAATATTAGATGCACTCAGGCGTTGGATGAGGATTGATTTGTTACCACTGACAGCAAGGCCTTGACTGCGTAGCATATCTCTGAGATCAGCAATAGATTTCTGTGACAAAGCAGATTCGTGCATGTTCCGCTTAGCAGATTCGTCCATGCATCGCTTAGGGGGGTGTGGTTCAAGAATGCGGCGGTGCGTTGGTTACTCGATTTCTTCACCAGTCCAGCGTTGGCCAAGTGTGTGCTCGATGCCAATGTGGTCAAGGATTCGAGCGACGACAAAATCAACCATGTCTTCAATAGTTTTTGGATGATTGTAGAATCCTGGAGAGGCGGGAATAACAACAGCACCCCATTGAGAGAGTTTGAGCATGTTTTCCAAATGAACGGTAGCATACGGTGCTTCTCGTGGAACAATAATCAGTTTTCTTCGTTCTTTCAAAGCCACAATTGCTGAACGTGTAATCAGATTATCTCCAATGCCAGCACCGAGTTTACCAAGAGTTGTTCCTGAACATGGACAAAGAACTACTGCGTCGATGTTCGCTGAACCAGAAGCCGATTTTGCTCCAATGTTCTGGTCATCTTCGAGTAATGCACCTGTGGATTCAGCCAACTCTTCTTTGGTCGTGTTGCATTCATGCTTAAGGGTAATTTCCCCGGCATTGGTGACGACTAATCGAACTGTAATATCCTTCTCTCGAAGAACTTGAACCAAGCGTTGACCGTATGCTGCACCAGATGCGCCGGAGATTCCTACAACAACCTCGCCCATGTTTGTTGGTTAGGCTTCTGCCTTTTATGCACTTGTTTTCAAGTGAACCTCAGTTTCGGAAAAATATTCTATAGAACGGACTCTTAAGAATTTAGACTTCGACCAACCGAATTGGGCATTGTATCGAGAAGGGCAGCAAGTGCTTGGCCCCGCTCGATGTCATGACCCAATTGAGCGAGTGAGGTGGTCGTATTTTGGTCCAATCCGCAGCCAGCAAGCATCTCAACTCTTCCTTTAGGAGTGTTGTAATTTATGGTGAATCCATGTCGTGAAGTCCATCTCAAGAAGGAAAGTCCAATGCTTGAGATTTTCTTTCCATCTACCCAGACACCTTGCATTCGTTCATCTCGTTGACCCTTGATCCCACATAAGGCAAGTGCTTTGATAATCCATTCTTCGAGCATATGAATAATTGCAGCAACCGATACTTCACCTTCTAAATCCCATTTGAATATTGGATATGCGACCAATTGACCAGGGCCATGCCATGTCAAACCACCACCTCTGTCGACTGGATGCGTGGAATAATCATCAGGAGGTAGAATCCCATCATTTCGTGCCCGTGGGCCTACGGTGACGATTTCAGGGTGTTCCATAATCAACAAGGTGTCGAGTATTTCATCGTCGATTCGTTGTTTCTGCAGTTCCTTCATCAGTTCGAGTGCCTCGGTATAGTCGACCAAGCCCATGAGGCGAACATCGACTTTACGTTCTCCGCCCATGGTTGCTCCAAAGCACGACATGGCATCAATTCATGCCTTGTTAGAACTGGCCGGTTGAGCCAAAGCCACCTTGTCCACGGTCTGTTTTAGCGAGTTCTTCGATGCTTGTTTCCTGTATTGTTACCTTTGGAACGGGTGCGAAAAGAAGTTGTGCGACCCGCTCGCCTTTTGCCACAATGAATTCGTCTCCTTCTCCAATCCAGGTTGCAAGAACCATCAATTCACCACGGTAATCTGAGTCAATGGTCCCTATGCCATTGGGCATTATCATTCCTTTTTTCCCAAGTGAAGAGCGGCAACGGATTTGCCCCTCCCAACCTTCAGGGATAGCAACGGCTAAGCCCGTTCGGATCAGCGAACTTTTCCTGCGAACAACCACCGTTTCTTCAAGTGCATACAAATCCCATCCAGCAGCTTGCGATGAGCCTTGTGTAGGCAATCGAGCCTCTTCATCAAGTCGTGCAAATTCTACAGTCAGTTGGACTCTTTCCATACCTCTGTTAGGCTTGAGGGGGTTCTTGACGGTTGGCTTCAAATTTTTTGAAGCTAGTGTCCAGTTCATTTCTCAATCATTTTGAAACCGAACAACTTTTGCAACATTGTCAAGCCCTAATCGGAACCTACTGAACTTATGCGAAGTAGAAATACAACGGGATGATGGAAAACACACCGATATAAATCAAAGCTTTCAGTGGACGAATCCACCATTTATTTTCTTCAGCATCCATGAACTCCCCTAGTACTTCAATTGCGGGTACAATCAATTCAGCAGCCATGATAGTTCCATTCGTCAACTTCTAAAATAATTTTCGCCGGCCTCTTGAGGTTAAGCGGCAAAATACTGGTGAATGTTGGGATCAGCGTTTACGCGGATGATACCCATTCACATCATCGTCAAGAAACAGTTTTTTGGATGTGTTGAAATTATGGTGCTGGACGTTGAATTTCGGTGAATTATCATGCTACGGCATATTTTCTGGTTTCCGAACGGTATTTTCAACATATTAATGATAATTCGGCCTCTATTGCCTCTTTTCGTTGGGCAATTGTTCTTGAATAATCGCTATTAGGGAGGCGGAATTGCCCACATAGATAATATACCACTAGTAAAACCACGCGTCGTGGCACAAGGTACAGTCAAGTGGTTTAACCAAACAAAAGGATTCGGATTTATTGAAAGAGAAGGTGGCAATGACCTCTTCGTTCACATCTCAGAAGTAGAAGGCGAAATAACAGACGGGGATACCGTCGAATTCGAAGTCGGCGAAGGTCCAAAAGGACCTAATGCAGTCGGCGTCCGTAAGGTCGAGTGAAATCACCCCTCACATACTTTGATGGGCGGTAACGCTCTCCAATGTTCATGAGCGATTCACTATTCATTATTCAAACGACCCTTCCAAGAGATTGGAAGGAGTTTGAAGTAGGATCATTTTCTCAACTCTTAGTAGAAGCTGGCGCGGCATGTGTCCAGCGAACTCCAATCGATTCGATGTACCGTTGGAACGGCAAAATGGAATCAACATCTGAATGGGCTCTTGAAATTAAAGTTAGTTCGGCAAAAAAAGAAATCGTCCTTTTGAAGATAAAGGAGATCCATCCCGATGAGGTCCCCCAACTTTTACATTGGGAGGTCCAAGCATCTCAAGGATACGGAGATTGGGCCAGAAACGACGCAGAATAATCTATGCTGATGTGGAATTTCAGGTATCCATATGCTTTAGAGAATGAGCAAAAGAGTTTCGAATAGAAACGCAACCAAAAACAGTGTAATAATTACAGTCGTCAATCGGCCCTTATACTCTGCGGGCAGATATTGGCTCTGCAGTCCGCTGCGGCTGTTTTTAGCAAATCACAAACCCTCGTGAAATCGGCTTGCTGCATGGGGTGAAGAGGGAGAACATTATACACTACCTCGGAGGGCAAATAAATTCCAGCAAGTGAAATAAACGGGGGTACGAGTGATGGTCATTGAACACGGAAGTAAATCAGCCACTAATGATGGTTTTGAATTAGATCTTTCTCAGGAGCATATCGAGCCAATGTTGCAAGAAAACCTAGACCGGTTTGTGCTGTTTCCAATTCAACATTCCGACATTTGGGAAATGTACAAAATGGAACAGGCTTCTTTCTGGACAGCGGAAGAAATTGATCTTGCGGAAGATTTGAAAGATTGGAAGGCTTTGAATGATAATGAGAAACATTTCTTGAAACACATTCTTGCATTCTTTGCTGCCAGTGACGGAATCGTCAATGAAAATCTCGTCATGAATTTCTCCAATGAAGTGTGTTGGCCGGAAGCACGTGCGTTTTATGGATTCCAAATTATGATGGAAAACATACATGCAGAAACTTATTCCCTCCTTATTGATACCTATATTTCCGATGAAAAAGAGAAAGACCACTTGTTCAAAGCCCTTGAAACCGTTCCTTCAGTAAAGAAGAAGGGCGAATGGGCAATGCGTTGGTTGTCTCGAAAGAAGGGCTCTTTTGCAGAGCGATTGGTTGCTTTTGCCGCCATTGAAGGTATTTTCTTTTCAGGTTCGTTTTGTGCAATCTTTTGGTTGAAGAAGCGAGGACTTATGCCGGGATTGACTTTTTCTAATGAATTGATTTCACGTGATGAAGGGTTACACTGTGACTTTGCGTGTTTACTTCACAACAAACTACTACGTGGTGCTGGGGAAAATGTCATTCGTAGTATTATTGCAGAAGCAGTCGAAATTGAAATCGAGTTCGTCACCAATGCTTTACCAGTCTCTTTAATCGGAATGAATTCTGATTTGATGAAACAATATATTGAATTCGTTGCAGACCGATTATTGGTTGCTCTTGGTGCTACGAAATTATACAATACAAGCAACCCATTCCCTTGGATGGAAATGATTTCAATGCAAGGGAAAACCAACTTTTTTGAGAAGAGAGTTGCTGAATATCAGAAAGCTGGTGTAATGGATAATTCCAGTCTCGGAAGTGTCCAACAACGGTTCTCAGTAGACGAAGACTTTTGAACCGTACTGAACGAAACGAAGATGTTGCGCAATCACACATGACAAACGGAGGGGAAAAAATGACAATGCAAGTAGTGAATCGAAAAGGTGAGCGGGAAGACGTCCGTTTCGATGCAATTCACGATAAAATCAAGACATTAACCTATGGTCTTGATCCAACTTGGATTGACCCAGGTCATGTTACCAAGTTAACTATCGAAGGCTTGTATGATGGCGTCACAACCCGTGAACTCGATCAACTCGCTGCTGAAACTGCGGCCTCTCTCGCCTCTCAGCATCCAGATTACAGCCGTCTTGCAGCTCGAATCTGTGTCGATGACCTCCATCGCTCGACCAAAACCACTTTCTCAGATGTCATTACTGATTTGCGCGAATATATCGACCCTGAATCAGGGAAGCACGCTCCGCTAATCTCTGAAGAAGTATTTGCAATCATTATGGAAAATGCAGAGACTTTGAATAACCATGTTGATTATACACGAGACCACAATTATGATTATTTTGGATTTAAGACACTTGAGCGTTCATACTTACTTCGCTTGCACGGTGAAATTGCTGAACGTCCACAACACATGCTGATGAGGGTCGCAGTTGGTATTCATCATTCCAATATCAGTAAGGCTCTCGAAACCTATGATTTGATGAGTCAGGGTTACTTTACCCATGCAACACCAACATTGTTCAATTCTGGAACTCCAACTCCTCAGATGTCGTCGTGTTTCTTGCTCACTATGCAAGATGATTCACTTGATGGGATTTATGATACACTCAAACAGTGTGCTTTGATCTCGAAGTCGGCAGGTGGCATTGGTCTATCGATTCACCACATCCGTTCAAAGGGCTCCTACATCAAGGGAACCAATGGACAGAGCAACGGTATTGTTCCAATGCTCCGTGTATTCAATGACACAGCGCGTTATGTCGACCAAGGTGGCGGCAAGCGCAAAGGCTCAATTGCCATTTATCTCGAACCTTGGCACCCAGATATCCTTGCTTTCCTAGATTTGCGAAAGAACCACGGCAAGGAAGAACTTCGTGCACGAGACCTCTTCTATGCGCTTTGGACGCCTGATTTGTTCATGGAACGTGTCGAGCAAAATGCCGACTGGTCATTCTTCTGCCCGAATGAATGCCCAGGCCTTCAAGATTCATATGGTGCAGAGTTCAAAGAACTCTTTGAATCCTATGAAGCACAAGGTTTAGCTCGCGAAACACTCCCTGCACGTGTTGTCTGGGACAAATTGGTTGAATCTCAAATTGAAACTGGAACCCCATACATGTTGTATAAGGATGCAGTAAATAATAAATCCAATCAAAAGAATCTTGGAACAATTCGTTCATCGAACCTTTGTACTGAAATTATGGAATATACTGCCAAGGATGAAGTTGCAGTCTGTAACCTTGCATCAATTGCTCTCAACAAATATGTCGATGTCGAGAATCAATCCTTCAATCATCAACTTTTGTATGATGTGACCTACCATGCTACTGGAAATCTCAATCGTGTCATCGATGTCAACTTCTATCCAGTTCCAGAAGCTCGTAACTCGAATATGCGCCACCGCCCAATTGGTCTTGGTGTTCAAGGTCTTGCAGATACGTTTGCTCTTCTCAAGTTACCTTTCGAAAGTCCAGAAGCACGAAAACTCAACAAAGAGATTTTTGAAACGATTTACTTCGCAGCTTGCACCGCTTCTAAAGATGCAGCCATTGCTGAAGGACCATACTCGACTTTCCAAGGATCTCCAGCAAGTAAAGGTGATTTGCAATTCGACCTTTGGGGAATGAATGAACACAGTGGTCGATGGGATTGGACTTCTCTAAAAGCAGAGATTGTCGAAAATGGAATGCGTAATTCTCTCCTTGTCGCTCCAATGCCAACCGCTTCTACTTCACAAATCCTTGGAAATAACGAATGCTTCGAAGCGTTCACATCGAACCTCTATGTTCGTCGAACACTTTCCGGTGAATTCATTGTTTTGAACAAGCACTTGGTTCGAGACCTCATCGAATTAGGACTTTGGGGACTTGAGATGAAAGATGAAATCCTTCGTCACAAAGGCTCGGTTCAAAGTATTGCAGGAATCCCAGACCATGTGAAAGAATTATACAAAACCACTTGGGAAATCAAGCAACGTCATGTCTTGGATATGTCTGCTGACCGTGGAGCATATGTCGACCAAAGTCAATCTCTCAACATTCACATGGTTGATGCAAATCCGGCTAAAGTTACTTCAATGCACTTCTATGGATGGAAGCAGGGTCTCAAAACTGGAATGTATTATCTGCGAACCAAGGCAGCAGCAGATGCAATTCAATTCACTGTTGAAGCTAAGAAAGCAGATGACCAAACAGTTGGTGGATTAGCGGAACGTGCTGAAGATATTTCAAGTCTCGAAGCAATTGCTTGTTCACTCGACACGCCTGATGACTGCTTCAGTTGCGGTTCATGAGCACGATTGGTAGAAGTTTATACCTACTCGAAGGATAAATCCTTCACTCGGGGAATTTCAAGTCCTGCGGGTGAGGCCCTGAGTGCGTACTTCACGCTTCTTTTCCTCGCCCGTAGGCCCCTTGCCTTGCATGAAACTAGTTAAGGCTAATATCAGAATCACAGCAATCAGAATTCTTAATAGAGTTGTTTCTGGAACAGATTCTGTATGATCTTTCTCTCCAAGATTATCCTCGGAAGGAAAGATTACCGAGGTATTTTCTTCAGAAGTGGGCGATGTGATTTCACTCTGATTGTATTCTATTTCTATAATTTCAACAGGAAATTCTTGAATGAATGAATTTAATGCCTTGTTGGTTCTATCAAATTGTATTGAAATATTTCTTTGATTTGAAAGATTTAATTCTAAATTAATCAATCCATTTACATTTGCTAATTGATACGAAGTGATTACTGGAGAAGAATCTGTACGTGAATGGAGTATTGAACTGAATTGAAAATCATATAGTTCTCTTGTAGCATTAAGAATGATCAAGTCGTGAGTAGAATCAGGTGGATTATTTGGAGCATTGGCAATTAGGGCAGTTTCTAGATTTGGTTGTGGAGGAATTATCAAATCAACAGATCTATTTTCAGATACATTCCACCGAAATTTCGCCTCATTTTCAATGTATATCATCTGCATTGATTGAAGATATGACCACGGAATTTGCTCAGGCGTAGATACTTCTTGAAGCGAATGATTTGAAATCACCTCGATATCATTTATTCCATGATATGTGGAAGAGTAGTTTTGCAATTGTGCCGAACTTGAATTCATTAAATCCACAAGTATAACGCCATCGAACCCAAGGTCTATTGTCATGAAAAAGCGGCTTGAATTTACTCCATCCGTTATATTTTCTACATCTGCAGAAAGAAAACCACCATCTTCGAATACTCCGAAACTCGACAACTGTCCCGTTGCTTCTAATTGATTTTGATTTCCAACAAGTATTGTTGAATGTCCTAAAGTGCTTCGAAACCATTCTGAACTGATTGGTAGGCTGTATACTGTAACTCCATGATCAATAAACATCTCTGAACCGAGTGCAAAAAATTCAAACGATAATTTGTCAAAATGTCCATGCCACCCGCCATGTGGTCCATAGTCGAGTAACAAAAAACTGTTCTCAGTTCTCAATACACCTATACCCGACTCATTGTAAGTTCTTGAAATAGGATACGAATCTGATTCTGAAACAGATTGTCCCCAAAAGTAACTTGCCCATTGATCGCGAGGGCCAATTTCTGATGCCCTTAGTATTGCCCAATCAAATACTTCATCATCCCAAATCATGTTTGCAAGTTCGTAAATGCGCAACATATCATGTAGGTTTATACCTCGAATATCATCGTTAAGTTTCGGTATATAACCATCAGGACGAACTAATCCCAAAGGTGCTAGAAACATGTCCTTTACAGTTCTAGATGAATTTGTGGTTGAATCAAATACTGTGGTATTGTATAAATCAAGGCCAACCATTCTGCCTGCCTCCATAACGAAAATCATTGAATTCAAGGTATAATTATGATAACTTATCGAACCTTCATGCCACAAACCATCTCCAAGAACTCCATTGGCAAGTTGAAATTTAAATCCGTGAGTTCCGTTAATTGCCAAATCGACAAGTGAAGAATTTCCAAGAGTCGAGGCAACCATCATAATCCCAGCATTATGATATGCATACCAATTAGAAAGAGGTGACTTTTGAAGATTCGATTCTCGTTGAAGTGTCGATATTATGTCTAAAAGCAAATTTTCTTCAATATGTATTTTTACCTCTCCTTTTAGATTTGTTTTAATCAAATCATAACTCCAGGCTAAATCGATTAATAGTACTGCCTCATCAAGGGACTGAGTTGTTAATTTACCAACATTTCCTAAAGTAGTATTATGTTTATTTCTAAAGTTTAATTCCGGATATAAATTTGCATATTGGACAAGAATTTCTTCAGTCACGTTTGCATAGTCCATATTGGCAGATATTTGGTACGCAAATGCAGAATAGATTGCTGCATTACTGATCATTTCTCGATGTTTTAATGCTGCCCATGCAGTAGTATATTTTTCTCCTGAATACCACTTCTGTTCTGAATCGCACCAGAATTCAGTGGATTCATTAGAATCAAATACTAATTTATTTCCATTGTCACAGGTGAAATAATGAGTCCAATTCCCTCCATGCATAGGGATTTGCAAATCTTTATCTAGCCAACTATCAGCAATTTCTAAAATATTCTCACTCAAACCTGCCTTCCATGATGTGAATTGATTCTCTATGTTTGTATTATCTGGGTTCCAGTTTTGAAGAAGTAAATTAGAATTATAACTTTCGGAGGAATTGAATATTTGCGAATTTTGAATTTCAGTATTAGTAAGAGAAATACTCGAAAGCATGAGTATCAAAATAACTAAAAAAAGTCTAAACTTCATAGATATCAATTTAATTTCAAGCAGAATGAATGGCACGACCAAGTGTTGCAAGAACACCTTCATGGGTCATTTCAGTCATAGTAGGATGGGCATGAATTGTTGCAGCGATGTCTTCTAGTAAGGCACCCATTTCAAGAGCAAGCGTCCATTCACCAACCAATTCACTGATGTGAGTTCCAACACCTTGGATTCCAAGAATACGATGATCATCTTCTCGTGCGCACACTCGAATAAATCCAGCAGTCTTTTCAGCTTCTTGAGTTAATGCACGACCGTTCGCTCCCAAGGGGAATTTCCCGATAATCACTGGGTGTCCCGCAGCCTTTGCTTCTTCAGGGGAGAGTCCAACAGAAACAATCTCGGGTTCGGTGAACACGATTGCTGGAACTGCTACTGGATCATATGCGCGCTTGTGGCCAGCGATTATTTCAGCAACCATTTCACCTTGAAATGAGGCGACGTGGGCTAACATTTCTCCAGAATCACATACATCTCCAATGGCATAAACACCACGCATATTGGTTTCACAGCGGCCGTTTACTTTGACAAATCCACGTTCATCCAAAGCAACACCAGTCGGTGCCAAAGAGGCAGAGTTAGGTTTACGGCCAACAGTGACCAAAACTTTGTCGACAATGACATTCTGCATTTTAGATTCGTCTTTTTCATTTTTGGCAATGAAGTTGAGTTGTATCCGTCCACCTTTTGCCTTTTCAACACCTTTGGCGAAGACACCAAGATGGGTCTTAATCTTCTGTTTTTTAATTGAAATTTCAAGCGGTCGTCGCAGTTCCTTGTCAAAGATTGGTAGAACACTGTCCATTGCTTCAACAACAGTCACTTCTGAACCGAGCATTCGGAATGTAATTCCAAGTTCAAGTCCAATATATCCACCACCAACAATGGCAACATGCTTGGGTAGTTCTTCGAGGGATAAAGCCTCACGAGACGAGATGACGTTTTCACCGTACGGCATGAATGGAAGCTCAATGGGGACTGAGCCGTTGGCAAGAATTACATGTTCTGCTTGAATGATGGTTGCATCTTTTCCTTCTCCAACCTTGACTGTTTTTGCATCTTGGAATTCAGCCCATCCGATGATGAGTTCAGCACCGGCATTTTTGAGCAAATGTTCGACACCCTTGTTGAGTCTAGTGACAATTCCTTCTTTCCATGATACCAAATTACCCATGTTCAGTTCAGCAGGTCCAGGGATTGAGATGCCCATGTGGCCATCATTTGATGCGTGTTTTGCTAAGTTGTGAAATTGATGTGCGGCGTGAATCAAAGCCTTCGATGGAATGCAGCCTCGAATGAGACAGGTTCCACCTGCTTTTTCACCTTCTACAATGATGGTTGACAAACCGAGTTGTCCTGCACGAATTGCAGCAACGTACCCACCTGGTCCGGCTCCAATAACGAGAACTTGACATTTTTTAGTCTGCATTTTTTAGCACCTCACATGAAAATTGTAGCCGGATGTTCGAGGTATGACTTCACCAATTGAACCAGGCTTGCTCCATCATAGCCATCGACAACTCGATGATCCCATGATGATGAAAGATTCATCATTCGGCGGATGACAATGTTACCATCTCTGACAACTGCTCGATCTTTGGCATTATGAACGCCAAGAATTCCAACTTCCGGTTTGTTGATGATTGGTGTTGCACCTAAACCACCGAGTCGGCCAAGGCTGGAGATGGTGAATGTTGAGCCCAATAGGTCGCTTGCAGTTGCTTTACCATCCCTGGTTGCACTCGTGACACGCATCATTTCTTCGGCAGATTGCCAAATATCCATGGCTTCAACGTGTTGGACAACAGGAACGAATAATCCGCGGTCAGTTTGAGTTGCAATTCCAAGGTTAATCGCTTCGTGTCGAGTAACGATGTTTGAATCGTCATCATAGACAGCGTTGCATTCCGGACGTTCTTCCAATGCCTTGACCAATGCTTGCATGATGAAGGGCAAATATGTCAATTTCGGAGCACCTTCAGGGCGGGTTGCATTGAGGTGTTGACGCAATTCTTCCAGAGCAGTGACATCGACTTCTTCGAAGTAAGAGAAGTGAGGTATTGTTGTGTAGGATGAAACCATGCCTTCTGCAATTTTTCTTCGCAGACCAATGATTTTGATTTCTTCTGTTCCATTTCGTTCAGTTCGGGCTGAAGCACCCATTGGTCGAGCACGACTTGCACCACTTGCTCCACCAGAGATGTGAGCATCAAGGTCCGCATGACTGATTCTACCAGCAGGTCCGGAGCCAGCAACCATGTTGAGGTCGATGTTGGCTTGACGAGCACGTTGACGAACAGCAGGACTCGACAACGCTTTGGTTCCTGTTGTGCGTTGCACGGCAGGTGCTGCTTCGACCGGTGCAGGTTTTGGTGCAGGTTTTGGAGCAGAGGCAGGTTCAGGCTTAGGTGCCGCTTTCGATTTAGCAGGTGCAGAAGTGTCATCAGTTGATGCAGCGTTTCCGTCACCTTCGACCTCGAATTCGATACAAACTACTCCGACTGGTAATGTGTCACCGGCTTCGCCGATGACTGAAATCACTTTACCATCAACCGGTGAAGGAATTTCGACAGTTGCTTTATCGGTCATCACTGAAAGAATAGGATCGTCTTCTTTGACGACGTCACCGACAGTGACCATCCATTCAACAACTTCGCCTTCGACGACTCCTTCTCCAATATCTGGCATCTTAAATGCAAACTTTCCCATATTTATTCCTCCTGTGTTTTCCTTATTGCTTCAGCTATCCGTGCTGGACTTGGGATATAATCCCATTCCGTAGTATGAGGGAAAGGTGTGTCCCATCCCGTCACTCGAGTGATTGGTGATTCCAAGTGATAGAAACATCGTTCTTGAATTGATGCACTCATTTCTGCACCAAACCCACTGGTCTTCGGTGCTTCGTGAACTATGACGCAGCGGCCGGTTTTCTTGATTGAATTGACAACTGTATCACGATCCCAAGGAACCAAAGTTTGTAAATCGATAAGTTCACAATCAATCCCAGAATCTTTGATGGCTTGTTCACACATGTGAACCATAGTTCCCCATGCAATAACGGTGCAATCACTGCCTTCTTGAACAATACGAGCCTCTTCCAAAGGAACGATGTAATGACCTTCAGGGACTTCAGCATCAGGGTGCCCATTCCATGTTGGAACATTGTGCGGGTCACCATAAAATGGTCCTCGGTAACAACGCTTCGGCTCAAAGAAAATAACTGGGTCATTGCATTCTATGGCAGCAGTCAACAAGCCTTTTGCATTGTATGGGGTCGAACAATAGACAACCTTCAAACCGGGAGTATGGGTAAATTGTGCTTCGGGTGATTGAGAATGATGGTGACCACCTTTGATTCCTCCACCGGCAGGCGTTCTGAATGTCAAAGGTGCTGTGAACTCTCCACCTGAGCGGTGTCGTACTTTAGCTATTTCATTGACGATTTGGTCATAGGCTGGGAAAATATAGTCTGCAAACTGAATTTCAGCAACAGGGCGTAGTCCATTCAAGCCCATACCCATTGCAATGGCTGCAATTCCACCTTCGGCGAGTGGTGAATCAAAGACTCGATGCTCACCGAATTTCTTTTGCAGACCGTCAGTGACACGGAATACTCCGCCGAAGAATCCAACATCTTCTCCAAAGATGACAACGTTTTTATCCTTCTCAAGTTGTACTTCCAAAGCGGAATTAAGTGCTTTAATCATGTTCATTTCTGTCATCATCCCACCTCACTTTCCAAGTTCCTCTCTCTGTTCTTGGACATGCCAAGGCACAGTTTCGTAGACTTCGGTAAAAATAGTTGAAGCAGGTGGATACGGTCCACTTGCCAAATCACCAAACTCACATGCGGCTTTGTATGATGCCATTACTTCATCATCAATTTTCTTAGCCAATGCTGTGTGACGGGTTTCATTCCACAATTCTGCTTTCATGAGATGTTCTTTGAGTCGTTCGATTGGATCTCCACCCGGCCAACATTTGAATTCATCGCTTGGACGGTATACTGAAGGGTCATCCGAGGAAGAATGCCCGCCTGCTCGATAGGTGTAGACCTCAATATGAGTTGGCCCTTTACCAGCAGCAGCTCGCAATCGCGCCCACTTCGTTACACTGTAGAGTGCGAGGAAATCATTTCCATCGACTCGGAATGAGGGGATGTCGTAGGCTAATCCACGTTCAGCAAAGGTTCGTCCACCGGTTGCGAGATTGGCATGTGTGGAAATGGCCCATTGGTTATTGACCACATTGAGAATGACGGGTGGTTTGAAAGTTGAAGCGAAATTCAGTGCATAGTGATAGTCACCCTGTGCAGAGGTTCCATCGCCAAGCCAAGAGATACAGACTTCATCATCACCCTTGTATGCACTTGCCATTGCTACACCGACCGCTTGAGAAAATTGAGTTCCTACAGGTGATGAAATAGAGATGAATCGACCCTTTTTCCAGGTGTAGTGAACTGGCATCTGTCGCCCTTTGACGTTATCTTCTGTGTTGCCGATGCAATGGCAAATCATGCTGACCATGTCACGCCCACGAACAAATTGTGCGCCAGGTTGTCGGTATGACGGGAAAATCCAATCTTGGGTTTCAAGCGCCATGGTTTGCGCAATAGCGATTGCTTCTTCGCCAAAAGACCGCATATAGAAGGAGAGTTTACCCGTCCGTTGCATTTTGATCATACGGTCATCGAATATTCGAAGGCGCATCATGTATTCAAGTCCTTGAATCAAGGTCTCCGCATCTAAAAGAGGATTCCATTCACCTTCTGCTACACCATCATCATTGAGAACACGAATCAAACCCGATGCGTGAGCGGCAGTATCCTGTGAAGAACATTTTGCAGGGTCAGGCCGTGTTAAATCTCCGGGCTGCTCAGTAAACTTTCCACCAAAATCAGCTTCATCACCAGGGCGAAATGGAGGACGGCCGATGGTGTACGGCTTTGATGTGGCAGTCACTCTCTCGGTCATTGTTCCACCTCACTTCATACCGCCCTTAAGAGGTGCGGGTAAATCGTTTTCATCTCGAGCAACATACACATATGCACCAGGCATTACTTCCGAGTTAGCACCATCCAGTGTTTTTCGCAGTAAAAGTCCCGCTTTGAAGGATGAGCGAACCAAAGGCCCACTGGCAATTCCAGCAAAACCCATTGCAATTGCTTCCTTCGCCCAAGTGTCATACATCTCAGGTTCAGGGAAACGGTCGACCGTCAAATGGTTGGATGAAGGGGCGAGATATTGCCCAATTGTGACAAGGTCAACACCAGCACCACGCAGCAGATGTAATGATTCAGTGATTTCTTCATCTCGTTCGCCAACGCCGACCATCAACGAAGATTTGGTAATGATATCAGGTCGCAGAATTTTGGCTTGACGAAGAATCTCCAATGACTGAGAAAAAGATGCACGGTGGTCTCGAACCGTTTTATCTAGGCGAGGAACGCATTCAACGTTGTGTGCAAAGACCGAAAGTGGACTCCCCTCGAGAAGATGGGCAAGTGCTTCATGGTCACCTGCTAAATCTGAACAAAGCAATTCAAGAGTGACATTTGGTTGGCGTTCATGGACAGCAGCAATGCATTGTTTGTAGTGGTCTGCTCCACTGTCGAGAATGTCATCCCGGTTCACGACAGTAATGACTACATGTCGGAGGTTCATTGATTCAACCGCTGTTGCCAAATGTGATGGTTCTTCGGTATCAAGAGGAGGTGGTGTTTTTATGGTGCCAACAGCACAAAAGCGACAGCCTCGAGTGCATTCTTGGCCAGCGATCATGAATGTTGCATCTCCACTGGCCCAGCAATCATGGATATTTGGACAACGTGCTTCTTGGCAAACTGTATGCAAAGCATTGTCTTGAACCGCCGCTTTAGTTTTGTTGAAAAGGGCTTGCTGCTCACCTGAAGGAAGAGTTGTGCGAAACCAATCTGGAAGTCTTTTACGCTTTGGTTTTGGGCGTAAAGCAGGTGGAGTTTTACTCGCCATCGGTAGTTGTTTGCCCGACATACCTGTTTCCCCCTTGTTTCCCCCCATGCTTCGCCTTTCAAAAAGGTGTGCTGTGGGCTTTTTTTTGTCATGTATCACGCAAACATAGATTTTATGTCATTTTCCTATGAATCTTTTTTGAGAGCATTGATGAAGGGCAAAGGATTAGAACTGTTCATGGCGCAACGTATTGCATTGATTACCGGTGGTGGAAAACGCATCGGTGCAGCAACTGCTTCCTTGTTGATGGACAACGATTGGTTTGTGTTCATTCATGTGCGTACATCAGTCTCAGAAGCCGAAGAAATAATTCACGCATATGAGCAAAAACATGCTTCAAAAGCACCTGCAGAAATCATTCAAGCCGACCTTAACAGCGATGAAGAACTCACCGCTCTAATCAAGACTATTATCAGCCATGAACAAGTCAAATCCGGAGGTGGATTGCATGCTCTTATTCATAACGCTTCAATCTATAATTCGCAAGACTATGAGTCTGTAACGCTTGAATCTTTGCGTCTCAATAACCGCCTTCACATCGAAGTACCATTCCTTCTAACACAGGGTCTTTTGACCCCTCTTAAGGCGGGCCAAGGTTGTGTGATTGGCATGGTTGACACTTCATTGGGACGCGCTTGGAAAGGCTTGTCTCATTATACGGCAAGTAAAGCCGGTTTACGGCAATTGATGATAAATTTAGCAGGCGACCTTGCTCCAGATATTAGAGTGAATTGCGTCGCACCCGGTGCTATCATCGCAGCAGATTGGGAAAATGAACACTTTGCATCAATTGTAGAGAAAGTACCTTTGGGTCGTGCTGGTGAACCCGCTGATGTAGCTCAAGCAATCTTGTTTTTAGTCGAATCAACCTACCTTTCTGGTCAAATCCTCAGTGTTGATGGCGGCTGGTCAGTTTCACCTTGAAGCAATGGGCCGAGGGGTTCTCTTCAAATCCTGTTGGCAGTTCGGAGGTCTGCAGGGGTGGCTGAGGTGGTCAAAGGCGCCGGGCTTAAGATCCGGTCCCGTATGGGTTCGTGGGTTCGTATCCCACTCCCTGCACCATCAGTCGCAATTCCAAATCCCCCTCGTAGAGGGGGTTTTGTCGAACATTCAATGCAAAACCGTTTAACACTCGGGTGAACAGGCCATGATGGTGAACAGAGTGTCTTCAACGCATGCAACTTCCGTCAACCGCTTTTTGCCAGTCCTTCTGGTTGCCTTACTAGTTGGCTCAATTATGCCGATGTCGGTACCTTCCATCTCTCCTTCAACAGATGAACAAATTCTTGAAAATGAACCGGTAGTCCTGCTCTCAGGTGGCGAGTGTTCCACCTGCCAATCCTACGATTTGTATCTCGATGAGGCGACTTCGGAAACGGGTGGAGATGGTTCGATTACTACCGAAGAGCCATCCGGAACTCACCAAGAGATGAGCGCTCTTGGAGGAATTCAATTCAGAAGCAATGAGATGATTTCGGACCTATTGGTCTATGGACGAGATAATACTGATGTTGTAACGTTGACCGTTTTCATGCAATTCAAAGGAACAGAAGGCTCCACTGCTGATGTCACCTATTCATTAAAGTCCGGTGGTACTGAAATCGATTCGTTTTCAGAAACTCGTGATGACCCCTGCACTAGTAACATCATCGGCACTAGCAGTTGCCCATGGGTCACATCAACCATTGATTTCGACATCCCTTCAAGTGGGTTCACTGTTGAATACGGTGAGCAAATCGAATTGAACATTGATGCCCAAGCTACATGCGAAAGCAGTAGCGGAAGTATTGGTGGAGATAATTGTGAAGTGAATGTGGCTTATGGCGATGTCGAGGACACATCGGCAACCTCGAAACTCGAATTAAAAGCAAATGCATTATCTGATTCCTCAGTTCGCGTCCATCGGCCAGGTGCTAGTTTTACTGATGCCGAAGTCATTGAATGGTCTCCAAATCACCGCCCGGAATTCCGAACAATGCAATTCACAGTCGATGTCCGAGATGCTTTTGGACGCGATGATATCCAAGGCGTTGACTTGGTTATGAGTTCGCCAAACGGTGCGAATTCTGAGTTCGATAAAACCTTCGATGATAATGAACTAAAATTGGACAACCAAGGATTGATTGGTAATTATACATGGACCTATGATTCTGGAATTATTGCTGGAGAATATCCTTTGCAACTTGAAATCAGCGATGTTCAAGGTCATACCCTTGTCTTTGAGCATACAGGAATTACTTTTATTGAGCACGATATATACCTCACTCTACCTTCTTCTCAACCAGATACTGTTTTTATCGCTCCAGGGCAAACATCTAGTGTTGAATTTTCGATTGAACACACAGGCTCCGCTTCCTCATCGATGAATGTCAAGTTTAGCTTGGTCGGCTCACCATTCCCGTCCTCATGGTCTGACCCATTCTGGGATCAAGCCGGTGGATATACACTCAATGGTGGAGGCACCTTTGCTCGCCCGATACTTTCCTTTGATGTGGTTGATGGAGATCTTACAAATGCTCCAAGCAGTATTGAAATTGCGGCTCGAGCATATGCGGATATTGATGGTGTTACCGCGGAAGTAACGATCAAGACAATTGTCTTATCCATCGAAGTATCCGAGGTATTAGCTCCACCTCGTATTGCGGTTTTTGAAGATTATGAACATCAAATACAAATTGCAGATTCTACACGTATTGATGCTTATGACGAGTCGCTTTCACACTATGTTGATGCAGGTGATACCAAAGGAGAATTCTTCGTTGATGTCGTCAATGCTGGATTTATTACAGATTCATTCCGATTGAGAGTAACAGATTTACCGGAGGGTTGGCAATTTAAATTCTATGATAATGACACGGGGATGGATTTGACTGAAACTGGTACAATTTATTCACTCACACCCGATATTGGTTCGAATCAAATTCTCACTCTACGCATGGAGATATTCCCGCCAATTGACCGAGACGCACAAGACATTGGGCTGGTTAAATTTTCAGTTTCAAGCACCAGTGATACAGAGCTAAGTACTCCAATTGCGTTTACAGTGCACCGGACTTTCGGAATCTTGGTTGAAGTAATTGCGGATTCTGATGGAGGAATACTTGGTACCGTTGGTCCAGTTTCACCCGGCTCAAGCGTGTATTATAATATGCGAATAACCGATTCAAGTGAAACACTTGGTCAAACAACTTGGAGAATTAAAAATCCTGCTGAATTAGACCGAAACCTCGAAACTCCAAATGGAAATCCAGATTATGGCACTTGGGATTATGAACTTTCCAATGGAACTGAATCCAACATCGTCGTTGTCTACTTAGAACCAGATGAACACGCAGATATCCAACTAGACTTGACATTACGTTCTAAGGTTGAGGCTGGATTCCACACGGTTTATGTTCGTGTAATCGAAGAAGGTGTTGATTCTGAAGACGCGCGTTACTTCGACTTACCAGTCACTGTTGAAGTTCGAGCCGATGTCCAACCAGGACAACTTGAAATCACTGATGCTAACAGTGAAATCATCCGATTTGAATCGAATGAAGAGCGTAATATTAACTTCAAAATAGATAATCAAAACAATATCCCTCTCGATATCGTCATCACCTTGGAAGAACCAAATGGCTGGGGTGGCCTTATTAGAGCATCTTCTGACCAAATTGGTGGTAGTTTCCTCTTGCTCACACTCCCTGCATACTCCAGTAAAGATTTCTCAGTTGCAGTCACGCCTCCATCGAATTTGAAAGACGGGGACAATGTGAAATTCACTCTTACGGTTACGCCAATGGACGAGGAAGTTCCATATGATAGTGAGTTTACACAAGTCATGCCTTTTACTTATCAAACTCAATGCTCAGGATTACCATGTCTTGTGAACGAGATTATGAATCCTGAACCACAAACATTGGCGCTCGGAATAGGACTTGCATTCGTTCTCGTATTTGCAGTCTATCGGCGAGGCCAAAATGCTGGCGTGATGAATGAATCGCAACAAAACTGGATTGAACAAGAATCGGAATTTGGATCCAAAACATTGGAACCCATCGAAGAGATAGAGGTCGAAGTCGATGACGACTTGGAACTTTTGGATGAACTTGAAGTTCTTTGAGGTTTGCGCGAAGTTTTCCTCTTCAAAACGCTCGACTGCAGGACCGTCTTTCTAATTTTCTCTTCAAGCCATTACCCCTAGTAATGAAGTCTTGTATGAACATCGCACCATTTCCCTTATGAGGCATCAAACCAGCCCGTCAACAGTGAATCCAATGCGGACGACTGTTTCTCCCACCAAGCCGCGCTTCCAATGGAAGATTCTTCAGCATCGTAATGCCTACAAATCGTTGTCGCTGGCAGCCTTGATGCTACTCTCAACATTCGCCTCAATACCGTTTATTTCGCTCGATGTTAGAGCTGCTTCTGACCAAGATGGAGATGGTTTGACATATGGTTTGGAATACCTCATGAATACCGCTCCAAATGACCCCGATTCAGATAACGATGGATTGCCCGATGGATGGGAATGGAAATACGGACTAGACCCTCTATCGAGTAACGGTGGAGATGGCGCAGTTGGTGACCCTGATGGTGATGGGATGTCGAATCTGCAAGAATATACCTACTTACAACCTCAAAATTGGGACAGTTCTTCGACGCCCGGAGTTCTTGATCTGGGTGTTTGGTGGAATGGTACGGTTCCAGTCAATAATTGGAATGAAGAAGATGCCATGCAATACAACCGACCTGGCTGTGGCGACAGTGGCTCAGATGGCGTTGGTAGTGTGATACTCTGCGACGAAGACCCCGTAGGAAACATCTGTACGAACGGTTTCGATGATGATAAAGACGGTTTGGTTGATTCTGCCGACCCTGATAATGACGGGGATGCCGATTGTTCTTCAAACGATGATGATGGCGATGGTATAGCCGATGAAGATGTTGCTGGCTGGGATACTGACGGCGACGGAATGGATGACGGTTGGGAGGCGGCAAACGGCCTCAATGCAACATCCGCTTCCAATGCAGATGGTCCAAATGGCGACCCTGATGGAGATGGCCTCAACAATCTCATGGAGTATGTTAATCCGACATGGACTACGATGTGTGGCACTTCACCTTGTTTCCGTAATGGACCGAATGGTATTGTTACAGAAACAACTTCACCCTGTGACCCAGTTACTGGAATTGGGGTGGGTGGCTGTGCTACCTTCACTGCTGAAGTCGACGGCATCACTAGTACAAACCCACAGCGGGCAGATACTGATGGTGACGGATTAAATGACTCCTACGAGGCATTGACCCTCTTAACCGATCCAACTAGTTCAGATACAGACCGTGATGGTATCGATGATGGTGTTGAAGTCAACGGTGCTTACGGAGTCCCTCCGCAACCTAGCAACCCTAGAGATAACAACACCGACGGTGATTCGTTTGATGACGGTGAAGAAGATACTAATTTCAACGGTGTTTTGGATGCTGGTGAAACCGACCCAACCCGAATGGAAGATTCTGGTGATGAAGATAATGATGGGATTCAGAATTGGGAAGAAAACCTTTCTTGCACTACATGGGATATCGCGGATACCGATTTCGGTGGAATCAACGATGGTGATGAACGCAATGTGTCACACGGAACTGACCCCTGCGACTCCTTAATCGATTTCGAAACGACTATTGTGTCTTGGAGTTCAGGTAACAGTCAATTGCAAGTCGCAGATGGCTCCGGTTTCAACCCAAGTGGTGGTGTTGGATGGTACAATGTTTCGGGGACATGGTTTGCTTTTGCTTATGCAGGTCTGGTAAACAATGCCATACAAGGCGTCTCCCCGGCTCCAAATGTCGGTGTATCACAAGTTTCAAACCGCAACGGCTCCTTCTGTCACACTTCGGCAACAAATGCTGGAACTATTGGTACCACTCAAAATTATTGTGATGATGATTATATCGACTCCGACTCCGATGGCCTTGCAGATTGGCAAGAGTTACTCGGGACATTCGGATGGTTCTCAAATCCCACGCTCGCAGATACCGATGGAGATGGTGTTAGCGATTTCGAAGAGGTCTTCGATAACACTGACCCGAATGAGCCTTGTACCAACCTATTGGACGATGACTTAGACGGTTTGAACAATTATTTTGAAACGACAACTGGATGCGACCTTTCATGGATTGGCATTCTAAACGGTTCGACCGATGTATGGATTACCGATGATACATCCATTGATACTGATTCTGGAGGCGTTGGAGATAGAGATGAATACTTTGACGGTACCAACCCGGAAAACAATCCAACAGATGACTTATTGCCTGCCGATTTTGATGGTGACCGTATCCCGGATGCTGTTGAAAACCAAACTGGAACTGATTGGACCAATCCAGATACTGACGGCGGAGGAATGATCGATGGTTTAGAATGCACACAGGAATTCTGGATTGTCGGTTGTGTTGGTTCTCCATTCGACCCTTTCGACCCAACTGATGATTTGATTTCATCAGAAGTTATCTTTTGGGCAAATAATACTACTGGAGTTGTTGACGTTGATTCGATTCACCGATGGCGCCAAACTACCAATGACTTCTATACAGGTACAACCTATGCGCACCTTGAAGGAGTTCATCCATTCGAAACAATGATTCTTCCTTCTTCTAATATGACGCATTTGGCCGACATCACCTTTTCAAATGAAACAATTGATTGGATGATGACCTATCAACATCCACCGATTGCAGGAAATCTTCCCGTTCCATATTCACTCTCAAATTTATCGTTTTATGTTGACATCGCTGGAGTATTGCAGCGGTCAAATGATACACATAACATCCAAATAATCGCTGGACCAATCCAAAATACTTATGTTCAACAGCCAGAATATTACTTCGATTGGGCAACACTTGCATCAACATCAGTGCCAGGAACAAACTCCAGTTATGAGTTGATATTACCGTCCACCTTCAATGATCCAATGAACCAACATTCCTACCTTCTCAACGTCACGACTGCCATCATTACTGAAGCTGGTGCAACCAATGCGTATGACAGTGCAACTGCTTTGCAAACATTCCTGAGTGAAGGAAATGCTACCACTGAATTTAAACGTAATTACAACGGCTCAGGAATACCTTCTTCGGAAGATTTGAGTGTAACATTGATTGAGGCAGTACGCGAAGGAACCTGTTCAGAATTCAACACAGCATTTGTAACCATGGCTCGCCTTGCTGGTTTGCCAGCACGAATGGTGACAGGTTTCACAGGTGGTATTTGGAACGGCGATGGTTATGCGGTTTATCCAAACCATTTTTCGACTTGGGGTGAAATACGTCTGCAACAAAATTCAGCTAATGGAAACACTGACTTTGGATGGATTCCTTTCGATGCCTGTCCAGCTGCTGAAGAAGTTGAAATTGTCAATCAGACCATTTCGTCCTTAACATTCGACCGTGATGGGACGACATTACTCAACGTGACTGGACATTTGCGTTACACAGAAAATATGACTTCAATTTCAGAACTTCCACTTGTGGGATACCTCGTACCTATGGCATTACAAGATGAAATTCCAGGGCAAGGAGCAATTCCAAACTTTGAGATTGGTTCAAGCATTACTCTTCCTAATGGAACATTTAGTTTCAACGGAACTCCTCCAGAATTGGCTGGACCGGGCATGTATCGTGTTGTGGTCAAACTTCTTCAATCTGGATATGTGGCCGAAGCAGGTGTAATTTTTGATGGCTACCTCAACATTACAGATGATTCAGTAATCAATCACACCGCTCCGAATGCTATCAATGCTCCAATTGCTGGTGCGGGTGCTTTGACGATTATTGAAGGAATGCTCTCCTTGGAAAGCGACCCTAAGAATAGAATTGAAAACATTGGAGTCGATGATTTGACCCCACCATCGGTTTGGTTGTCGTATACTTCATCCGTTAATGGTTTCACGAACCAGACCAGTTTCATCAATATAGACGGTTCTTGGAGTTTTGAATTGAACCTCGATCCTCTTGAAACCAAGACAAATCTTTCCGCTACTCTCGGCTTCTCTGGATGGCAAGATACACAAGCACCTGGAATTACACCTACTCAATTCCATTTGAGGCCAACGACGACTTCGATTGTAATTGATGTACGTGATGCACCAAATTTGACAGCAACTCTTGAGGGACCACTTACAAACAAGAGTATCATTGTTATCAACGATGACCTATGGGTGAATGGTTCTGTAATGACCACTGGAGCATCCCCTGTTTCAATGGCGGGTAATCTTTCGTTCTCTATTCGAGAAAACGAGACCTCTCAAGAATGGATTCAAGTGTTCAACCGGAGTGTGAATGGACCATTTAGCATCCAACATTTACTGGTGACTGCTGATGCGCAAGTCATGGCAGGTATTCTTGAAATCCAGATACGCTTTTTCCCGAACGCTATCGAGGCAACCGATGACGCGAATGTTACGGCGGGTGGCCCTTACCTGCTGCGTGGTTTCCTTGATTTCGAAGTCCTAGCATCTCCACAATTAAGAGGCACTGAAGCAACAATATTAGTCACAGCAATCGACCATCGTGGCTCTTCAGTAGACCTTCTTCTATCCGGTAACTTTGACTTTTTCTTTAACGGGAATTGGGTCAATACAACCGTCGACCCTCAGACCGAAACAATGACCATCAACTGGTTGATTGACTCAACTCTGTATGCTGATGATTATTTGTTTGAGATTTCATTCAACGGTTCTGATTTGTACCAGGTATCGACAGGAATCCACATGGTTCGCGTCGCTGCTGAAGTCGCATGGAATTTGAGCCTCGGACAGGATTGGACGCACCTAGGAAATTCTAGTTATCTCTATGGAGATATTTTTGACGCTCAATACACAAATATCAGTGTTCTTGGCGATAACATCACTATGCTCTCAATTATTATGATGACACCAGATGGTATGCCAATTGACCTTTCGCAAGGATTATTGAACAATACGACGGGTAGTTTCATTCTCAACTTCACCGTACCAACTACTAATCCTTCTGATTCGTATGAATTTATTCTCAATATGGATTTCGACACAATGGCACCCGTAGGTGGTGCATATTTCCGATTTGTCGATAATGCGGTTCCACCTGCGATGCCGACTCTACCCTCTACACTTGTCGGAATTGAATCGGATTTTGTTGTCGAACAGGAACGAAGTTCATTGATTGTTGAAGTAAATCAATCTCTCGACTTCAATACAAAGATTACCGATGTAGCCGATAAATCAACCGTATCGGGCGCCACAGTTGAATACATTTTTGATTGGGGTAATACCAATGTTTCAATGGGTCTTGAAATCACAGATGCTGAAGGGAATGCGTCTCTTCAATGGATGGCAGCAGGTATTGCACCAGGCTATTATGATGTCTTGGTGATTGTTTATGACGATTTGACAGATGGTCTTGGACAAGGGAATTCACGACGTAGAGGCAATTCCTCCATCGTCAATGTTACCGTACAGGTTCAAAGCGTGATTCGAATCGATTCAATCCCTACTGTTACCACAGCAGGATTAAATTTCAATGTTCTAGGTCAAGTTCTCGACGGAGATAATGCCTCACGTCCTCTTTCAACCCCGGTTGAAATGTCGGCATTTTGGTTGAATAATCCTGACGAAATATTAGTCACCTCTTACCTCACATCTTCGAATGGAACGTTCAATATGAGCATTCCAACCGATACATTTGGTAACGGTACAGCCCGAGGTAATAAGATTCTAGTTTTGAGTGTGAATGAAGGTTCTTCACCATTCTACCTCACTGCGAGTTCACAGAATGGAATCTTGGTGATGGGAGTAAGTCAGTTTGATAATCTTCAACCACTGAATCCAGTCACTGTTAACCGTGGAGATACCATCAACATCACTGGACGTTTACTCGAATCCTCTAACCTCTTTGCACCCTTGTCTGGATATGATGTCGACATACAATTCCACGAAACATGGTTGGTAGGCACGCAGACGGATGGCGAAGGCTTTGCAAACTTTAGCCATCAAATTCCGATGACACACCCGCTTGGATTGATTATAGTTTCTTTGGTTTTTAATGGCTCATCTGACTTATTGAACACTCAAGTAAACCTGTCGACGGTTACGATTCGTTCAACAACAATCATGGTTGTAGACCCGATTGCAGCGAACCCAGTAGCTGGAACTTCATTCAATGTCACGGGTAGCGTGATCAGCGATAATGGAAGTGGACTTGAACAACGTGATGGAAGCGTTTTGCCTTCAAATATATTGTTCAGTATTAATGATCAGCCTACTGGATTTTCAGTAACAGGCGGCTCGGTCACTACAGGTGGGATATGGTCGGCGACAATCCTTCTCGGAGAAGGGTTCGAAGCAGGCAACAATTCTCTCAAAGCCTCGTATGTTCCAAACGTCAATTACTACATCGGGTCGAGCAATAATACATCGTTCGATAGCCGAGGATTCACAACGTTAATCTTTGTTCAACCTTCACTTGATGGCCTTGGTTCACCGTCTTTGAATGACCGGACTGAGCGTGGTAATGATGTTCAAATTCAAGTTCTGTTGCGTGACAATACCATGTCGGCAGTTGCAGCACAACAGGTCGTTGTGACGCTTCTTGGAACTGATGTAAGTATCACACTAACTACTTTTGACAATGGAACTGCCGTTGGCGTTATTACCGTTCCAAACAACCAAAGTATTGGTTTCAATGATCTCGAAGTTACCTTTGCAGGTACTCCTGGAACAACAGGTTTGTTCGGCTCAAATGCATCGACACAATTCGTTGTACTCGCGCATACCAACATGATGATATCATCATCTCCTTCGACACTTGTAGCAGGTGACTCATTCACAGTTCAAGGAACATTGTTGGATGACCTCAACCAAACTCTAACTATCAACGGAGTTTCATCACTTGCAATCGTTCATCTTCTTGTTGATGGTGTTCCAGTTTCCAGTGTCGAAACCGACGCATTGACTGGAAACTATTCGATTGGATGGACTTTGCCAGAGGACACTTCCGCAGGAGCGCACTTGATTGAAGTTCGTTTCCTTGGTGGACGCGATTGGGTTGAACCGATTGGTGTCGGAGACCCTGCAAATCCAGATTTCTATCTTCCAAGCAGTGCGCAAGTCGACTTTAATGTCAGTGTTCCTACTAAGATTATTCTTTTGACGCCAGCTGGTACGGTTGACCGAGAAGCAACGATGACTCTACAAGGACGCTTGCTGGATTTGGTTGACGCACCTTTAGCCAACCTCACTGTGGAGGTTTGGCTTGGTGGACAGTGGATGACCAATGTCTCAACCGATGAAACAGGCCTCTTTACTGCCGTCTATCCGGTGCCTGCTAATGCACAACTCGGTCCAATCGCACTTGAGATACGTTTTACCGGTACAACATTCTATCTGCCGAGTAATGAATCAGGGACCTGGACTGTATACAGTCCAATACTTGTCACAGTCTCTATGGAAAGCCCAGTTGCTGTTGGTCAAAACTCGACCATTACTGGTACTGTTGTCGATAACCAACTGATAGGAGTTTCTGGACACACTGTGGACCTTGAAGTAGAAGGGCTCATCATTGCTACCATTGTTACAGATGCTGAAGGTGGATTCACCTACACCTGGAATGTTCCTGATACCTTTGGTTTTGGAAACCATACATTGTTTGCAAATGCTGATACCCAAGGCTACTATCGTTCGAACTCAGGTAACACATCCTTCTTCTTGGCCCATCGTTCAGATATGACGTTCATCTTTGATGGTGGCAAAGATGCAACCCGGGGGAATCTATGGGAACTTTCGGGTCGTCTGTTTGACATCGACTCGATCAACAACGACGGTTTGAGTGGAATGGAAATCAGCCTTCGATTAGATGATGTCGAGATTACTACATTGGTTACAGAATCCGATGGTAGTTGGTCAACACTCGTACCTGCAACTTCAGATTTAGCACGTGGTAACCATCTCTTCACTATCTACTTTGAAGGAACTGAAGCACATCTTGGAGCTCAAGCCACTGGAACTGCAACTGTATGGGCAAATGCTAAAATCACCATTGATGCAACCTCGTCGAACATCGTGGTTCGTTCAGATTCAACCTTTGCACCAATTATCTTGACCGGTTCAGTCTCTGAAATAGGTGGACTTGGTGAAGTGTTTGATAATGTGACTCTGTATCTTGGCAACGGCTCCCAATGTTTGGCACAAAAAGATGGCGCCCGCTGCCTTGAAAACCTCGTTATTGATTGGTCGAATGGAAACTTTTCACTCACGACAACAGCACCTTCTTTCCTTGGCGCTGGAGCACAATATTTGCATCTAGAAACGCCTCGTAATGATACATATTTCCTCAACACAGCAAGTATTAGCCATCAGATATTTGTCAAAATCAATGCAGATATTATCGTTTCACTCGATGATATCGCTGAAGACGAACAAGAAAATATCGGAGGCAGTATAATCATCACAGCAAAAGATACTAACGAACCTGTTGATGGAATTACAATCACAGTTTATCTTTACTATGCGAATGGAACTCAACTTTCAACTCCACAACAACCTCTCACAGGTACTAATATTCCAGGGGTCGCAGAATTCGAGTTCAGGAATTTCGAAAATGCATACGGTGATACAGATATTTGGGGCGAGTTATACATGACGATTCTTATCAACGACCCTCGACTCTCTGAACAGACATTGGACGAGTTTGCTTTGCAATCCAGCAACTCGTATGCACCCGATTACCAATATCAAGAAGAACCGACTGAAATCCCTGCATGGGCTTACATCATCACCCTTCTAATCCTCGGATTGGCAGGCGCTGGCACAGTACTTTACCGCCGCCGCCAGTCGTCAGAGTTGTTGAAAGAGGCAGCAGAGATATTTGCCTATACAGCGGAGTTGTTGGCTGCTGGTGACTCAATTCGTGAGGCAATCTTCACCTGTTACCAGAATCTTTGCGCCACCTTCCAAGAACACGGATTCTTGCGTCGTGATTTCGAAACAGTTCGCGAATTCGAGATGGCGATTCGCCAAGCAATGCCTCAACTCTCTGAGGAATCATTACTTGCTCTTGACAACATGTTTGAGCAAGCACGTTACGGTCGTGAGGAAATGGGTTTGCAACATCAAGAAGCAGCCCAACTTGCTTTGGAACGAACGGGTCAAGAGATTTCTACACTCAAAGCGATTCCTGAACGTTGAAAGAACTCACCAGCGAAGATGAAGTCGGCCATTGATGAAATGTGCACTGATTTCACTCGCTTCAGCCGGTAATGGGAGAATGCGAAGAAGGTCATCATGACCCGCCTCTTTCACGACAATACGTAATTGGCGTTGCGTTTCATCGTGGAGTGTTGAGATTTCAATATCGGAATTGCCAGCTCCATGGAGTGGTATCATGAATCCATCGGGATTTACAGTACCGTGCAATTGGTCAACCATCCAAGCCAATCGACGTTCAGGTTCAATCTCTGCAAGATGTGATTCTGGTATCATTCCAGATGCAGTGAGTACGCGTTGATGGTTCATTTGAACTTCAGATAAATGCCCTGCTTGAATATGAAATTCCGCATGGAGTTGTTGAGGTTCAACTTCAAGTCCCAATGTCCTTGCATCCATCGTTTTTCCGCTGTCTTCATCTGTACTTTCTGTTTCCAGATGAACTGTTTCCCATGTCGACATGGTGTCTCGGTTGTGTGCGGCCTCCATGAACCTTCGTCCTCCAACATTTGTATTCTGTTCACACTTCTTCAATGGTGTGGACTTTAGAAAAGAAGCGACGAGCAAAACTCTCGGTAGTTTGCGGGTCATTGGTTGCATTCATTCGCAAATCGCTTGGATAACAACTGATGTAGGTTCTGTCGGTGTGCCGTTGGTCGAGAAGGAGGATCAATGCTCGGTCACCAACCGAACGTATTGGCCGGCCCATTGCTTGCATAATGGCATTAATTGCTGGCTGAGTTACAGTATATCGCCAGGCATTATTTTTTCCAAAACGGTCTCCAGCATAGGCTTTCAGTGCATTGGATAAGACTGACGGAGGTGGATTCGGGATTCCAACACAGACGATTGCATCCAATATGCCACCATTGTAATCGATACCCTCTGACAAACGTGCTCCATGCACTCCACACAGCAAGATTCGACGACCTGATTCTTTCTCGCTGCGTAGATTTTCAACGATGGAATCAATATCATTTTTTGTCCACTCTCGGTCCTCCATTTTCATTTTAATGCCTTTGAAGGTTGTTTCTCCGAGTACCTCTTGCATCATTTTGTATGAGGGGGAAAAGACCGCAATATGCCCGGGAGTTCCATCTATGAGAGCCTGAATATGGTTGCGAATCTTTGTCCACATCATTGGTGTTCGCTGGCTAAATTTGGTAGTGACATCACCAGCAACTAATATCGGACGCCGCTCGCCAGCAAATGGCGAGATATACGCTGTTTTAGTAGTTTTTTCAGCAGGAAGATCAAGGATGTCTGAATACATTTTTGGAGGATACAAAGTTCCTGACATCAGAATTGCTCCGTGTATTGAGGAAAATACTGGGCCGGATACAAGGCCAGGGTCCAATAGATGGGATGTGATTTTCCCCTCTTTGCCTTTCGTGCTGAATACTAAACTCAAGGCAGTAGTTTCTCCAAATGTCTCGATGCATTTGAGAATATGTCCCATCCGATAAGCATCAGGCTCCATAGCATCTTCATCATCACCAGTTTCCAAATCGACTTCAACCCGGAGCAGCACATCTGAAAGGCGAGGTAGTCGATGGCTTCTTTCAACTGCTAAATCTGCAAGATTCGGGTCATCCAGCAATGTTTTTTGCCCAGTTAATCCTTCATATTCATCACATGAACGATGGAGGATGTCCAAGAATCGGGAAACTTCAACACGCGATTCATCCGTGTCATTTGGCACATCCGTGTGAAGTTGGCGAAATAAATCAGCAATCTTTGTACGAACAATTTTCATAATTTCAAATGCCCATGTGGCAACGTCAAGCTCCAATGCGGTTGAGATCGAATTTGATTGGAGGTAATGTCCCGTAAGTGTACCTACATATTCTTCCAATTCGATGGTTGCGTTTCGAGCAATAGTGGGGGTGATCACCCGCTCCATTGACATCCGAATTCGGTTCGGGAGATTGTGCGCTTCATCGACAATGACAATTATATTTTCAAGAGAGATCCCCATCGCCTCCAAACTGGATTTCCGAACATCTTCATTGAAAATATGATTGTAATCTCCTACGAAAATATCAGCATGCCCCGCAGCTTCTCTTGCAGCCTTCCACGGACAGGTCTGGGCAATTTCGCCCCCGACTCTGTGAATCTTGGTCAACTCTACTAACTCACTGACATGAAGTGGGCTATCGAGAATTCTCTTTGTTAATCCGGGTGCACTGGTAATCCATGGGCGGCAAGATTTGGTCTTACGTGCATTACTGCACATCATTGAGAATACAAGTGATGATTCCTTGGCAAAAGGCTGAACACACATCCCTGCTTGTCCAATCATATCGACCAGTGTAATAGGGGATTTGCCAACACGAATTTGATTTATTCTGCGAACTGTATCAACAACAATCTGATGTTGACTTTGTCGAGAGGTAAGAAAGAAAATATGTTTCCTGTTCGAGGAGTTCTGTGTGATTTCAAGAGCCGCTGCCAGTGCAGCAGCGGTCTTTCCAATACCTGTCGGTGCAGCAGCCAAATGATAGCCACCACTTCGAAGGGCTTCAGTAGATTCTTGAATCATCTCTATTTGACCAGGTCGTGGCTTTTCATGGGCTAAAAAGGCAAACATTTCCCCCTCTACTTGACTCCCCTCCACTGTCATAATGGTGGTTCTGTGTCGACCCCTCTAAAGGATTGGGGAAAATTTAGTTTGCAGCGGTTGCACTGCTGAGAATAATTGTGCCCAGGTATGTGGGGGTCCTGGGCACGTGGGAACCATCCAACTTAGGAAGCTGGATTGGAATCTGAGTCCCCCCGGCCGTCTTCCGAAGGGAGGTCTGTTGGGTTTTGTTTTAGTCCAGCGCGTGCAAGACGGGCACGCAGACGCAAAGCGGCAAATCCGCACGGATTGGACAAATCCCGTACGGCATTGAAGGTGGCATCGCGAGT
>Ga0114997_10000504_pt1 | contig 31848 bp, 30 predicted proteins | sample ArcticOcean_MG_C_2_FD_87045 | JGI IMG/M metagenome (GOLD analysis project Ga0114997, IMG submission 87045) | Marine microbial communities from western Arctic Ocean - ArcticOcean_MG_CB4_136 | ecosystem: Environmental > Aquatic > Marine > Oceanic | place: Arctic Ocean: Canada Basin | collected... | reverse complement strand
CCACAAGTATTCTGGATTATATATTTAGAGATTTAGCAGTTAATTATCTTGATAGGAATGATTTAGCCCATGTTAAACCTGAAGATCTTAAACCAGATATTGTCAGAAGCGAAGGTGAAACTGAGACTGAATTCAATTTGAATTCGGGATTAAGTCCGACTGGTGCTTCAAATGACACCCATGAAATACAACTTACTTTAGATGAGTTACAACCTAATACGGCTGATACTTCTTCTTTACAAACGGGTTTCACAAAGGAGTCATCGACTTCATATCAGTTATCCTCTGAGAACAAATCAGCAGAAGCCAGTAAATTTGGGTTTGAGGGTGATCCTTGTCCAGAATGCGGTCAATTTACTTTAGTATCAAATGGGAGCTGCCTGAAATGCGTAAGTTGTGGTTCAACAACCGGTTGTTCTTAGTTAGAAAAACTAAATAAGCCCCAAGTCAACTACATCAAACAATGGGATTAGGAAAAACTCTCGGTGATGGCATGTCTAAATTCGAGAATTATAACAATAGTGAAGTCTATAAACTTGCGAATTATAGTGTAACTGGGCGTATTGTTTCAGGTTTTATGGGTTTTTTTGTTATTATCTTAATGTTGATGGTAACTTTCTCATCAGCTGCAAATTCTATTATGGTTTCAGATTTAGGTGGAAGCAAGGCTTTTGTTGGGGATATAGTTATTACTGAAGTTGACGGCCCCTCAGTTTCAGGCACCTTGAATTCTGGAGATTCTATTGATTTTGGTTATATCGCTAGTGATATGGCTTGGGATCATATTGATAATATGCGTATTTCTTATTTTGATGTTACGGTAGATTGGGATGCTAACGGAGGAGCTGGTGGAGGTCGTCAAGTTACATTTGACGTTTCATCTCAGAATAATACAAATAGTCAAAGTCAGACTGATAATGGTGGTGGAGGAACAATAACGGTCTCATGGGTAGTTAATCAAGAAATTATGTTAAATAATGAAACGATTTCAAATAATGCAGATAGTATAGATGCATTTTTATCTAATTTAGAGATCCCTGGAGAATGGATGGGAGGGACTTTCACATTTAGTTCTAGTAGTACCGGTTCTATTATTTTGTCTGAATCTGTCGATTATACTATATCTTTAAAGATGTATACTTGGGATCTTCAAAATATAAGGGAGATTCAAGAATTATGATGAATTCAGATACAGAGAATGATGAAGGTAATCTTCTTTTTACAGATGAATATAAAAAAGCCCTTGAAAAAGCCTCATATGAGATAGTTGGAAATCATTCAGCTGTTGAGATTTGTGGTTGGACTAAGAAAGGCTTGAATGAAGAGAGTAGTGGCTGCTATAAGCAGAAATTCTACGGGATTCGCTCTCATCAGTGTACTCAAATGACTCCTGCAGCCGTAGCTTGTGATCAGAAGTGTGTTTATTGTTGGAGAGCTAATGAAATGTTTTCAGGCAAGCAAGATTTAATGGAATATGCTAAAGATGATCCCGTAGACATAGTAGAAGGTTCGATTGAAGGTCATTTAAGAAAATTATCTGGTTTTGGAGGTAATCCAAAGATAGATAAGCAAAAATTTGCAGAGTCTAAAACAGTTAGACATTTTGCTATTTCTCTTACCGGAGAACCTACTTTGTATCAAGGCCTTCCGGGAATGCTTAGAGAGCTTAGAGAACGTAAGATTTCTTCCTTTTTAGTAACAAATGGATTACATCCTGAAATGGTTGAAAGACTTAGAGATGAAGATTCTTTACCTACTCAATTGTACATGTCTTTGGATGCTCCAGATGAGGCAACATGGAAAAAAATAGATGTGCCATTGATTCCTAATTTCTGGGATAAGATATTAGGAACTCTAAAATTAATGGATGGATTGAAAACCAGAAAGGTTCTTAGAATGACGGTAGTCAAGGGATGGAATGACTTTGATGTTTCAGGTTATGCTAAATTAATTAAAATGGCCGGGGAAAGAGCAATGGTTGAAGTTAAATCGTACATGCATTTGGGTCCCGCTCGAAAGCGTTTGAGTAAAGAGAATATGTTATCTTATGATGAAGTTTTGGATTTTGCTAATAAATTGGCTACCGAACTGGGTTGGAAAGTAATAGATGAGGCTCCCAACAGTTTGATTGCACTTGTGGCTGAAGAAGATTGGGATGGGCGAGTGATGGATTTTGGTGATCCATTGACTGGTCACTTAGAACCTTCATTTACTTGTTAAGCCCAAAAAAGATAAATACTACTACATTGACCTAAGTATTGTGAATTATCTTTCAGGTATCGAATCTGCGTTCAAGAATTATATTGGTGATGAATCAATAAATTTGTTACGCCAGTCTATTACAGACAAGCCAATGATTTTGATAGCTGGAGCACAATTAACGGGTAAATCGACTCAGGCTAAAAAATTAGCTGAACATTTTGATGGGGAATTTTATTCAGTTGGTAGCTTGTTTAGGTTAGCTGCTAAAGAAAGAGGTATCACAGTGGCAGAACAGGCTCGTTTATTATTAGTGGAAAGAGGTATTGACGTGGAAATAGATTACAAAACATGTCAGATGATAAGTGGCTCCATTACGAATTCCAGTATGGGTGTTATTGAAGGAAGACAGCCAGCTTACATGGGTAGTTTCATGGCTAGTTTAGGTAAGAAAAATATAATTAGGTTATATTTCCAATGTTCTATTTTAGAACAGGCCCTTCGATTTCTTAGAAGAGAAATAGGTGAAGAATTTTATCAAATTGGTAGAGAATCTATTCCTAAAAAGAATTATAAGAACTTGGAATCTTTAAGAGATGAGATTCAAAAATTAGATATAAACGATAAGAACAATACAATAGATAAGTTTATAGAAAATCAAAATAGAGATAAGGATGATAGACATAGATACTTGGAACTTTATGGTTTTGATTACGGAAACTTAGATGGTTATGATATTATTATAGATACTAATGACAAAGAACCTGAGGTTGTATTAGATCTAGTCATAAAGAAATTAAAGGATTTTGGCTTTCGAACAAATTAATAAACTACCTAATACAATGACTAACGTGGACCTATCTCAGAATGAAATAAAATTGCTCAAGTGCTTGAGAAGCGGAACACTTTCTCCCTTTGAAGCTTCAACAGAATCTGGCCTTGGTGAAAAGGAGACTATGTCTGCAGCTTCTTGGCTTCGAAATAAAGGATTGATAGAGATATCTGAAGTTTCTAAAGTTTATTTTTTTACTAATGAAGAAGGGAGAAAATATGCTGAACAGGGTCTGCCTGAAAGGAGGGCAGTTGAATGGCTTAATCAAATTGGCGAATCCCTAATAGATGAATTGCCTTTAGATGACAATGAAAAGAGAGTAGTAATTGGATGGCTTAAGAGGAAGAATTTTGCAAAATTAGAAAAGACTGACGAGGGCCTTAAGTTAACGCCTACTGGTAATCTTGATCAAACTCCAGATGAAGAATTATTAGTTAAATTGAGTCGGAAACATTTGTTGGAAGAAGATATTGAAAAAGAAGGTTTGTCTTTGCTTAAAGGCAGACAATTATTGTCTACTAAGGAAGAGGTTTCTCGCAAATTTTCATTATCGGAAGCAGGTTCTAATTTTGATATAGAGAGTATATCTGAAGATTTAATTGGCGAACTTACTCCCGAAATGATTCAATCTGGAAGTTGGAAAGAATCAAAATTCCAGAAATACAGCCATGAGACTAATGTGGAGCCCTCGCACATTTCTACACTTCATCCCTTAACAAGATTTACAGAGGAGATTAGATCAATTTTTCTTCAAATGGGATTTACTGAAATTGATGGAGATTATGTTGAATCTGCTTTTTGGAATATGGACGTCTTATTTATTCCTCAAGATCACCCAGCAAGAGAATTACAAGATACTTTTTATCTTTCTGAACCTGCCTCTTTTATCATAAATGATGAAGAGCTACTGAATCAAGTTAAATCCATACATGAAACTGGGGGCGATACCGAGTCCGTAGGTTGGGGGAGCAAGTGGAGTAAAGAAACGGCTCAACAAGCCCTTTTGAGGACGCATACTACAGTAGGCACCATACGTTATTTATCCAATAATCCAAAGCCCCCAGTTAGAGTATTCAGTGTCGGTCGGGTTTTCAGAAGAGAGGCTCTTGATGCAACTCATTTACCTGAGTTTACACAGGTTGAAGGAATAATTGTAGAACCAAATGCCAATTTTGGTATGCTAATTGGTATTCTCAAGGAATTTTACCATCGTATGGGTTTTGATGATGTTAGATTTAGACCTGCTTATTTTCCATATACTGAGCCTTCACTGGAGGTTGAGGTTAGATTTGGTGATAGATGGTTGGAGCTTGGAGGTGCCGGTATTTTTAGACCTGAAGTTACAGCACCTTTTGGGATTGATAGTCCTGTTTTAGCATGGGGTTTAGGCTTAGAAAGATTAGCAATGTTACGCTTGGGAATTAAAGATATTAGAATGTTATATCAGAGCGATCTTCAGTGGCTTAAAGAAACAGTTTAGGCAATACTAATACTTACTTTCTTTATGAGTATATTACTTCCATCTTGAACAAATGTAACATAAGATTGACCTGGCATTAATCCTAAGTCTTCTTCTACCCATTTAGGAAGATATATTCTTCGATTAATATCATATTTTTTTACATCAGTAACTTGTTCACTCATGTTACCCATATAGTCAGACACTCTAAAAGGGTTATGGGTAATTAGGTTATTTCTGAGTGTTAATTTTATCATCCCATTCTTTGTAGTAAGATTAATGAGTACAATACGTATTGCAGTGACTGGTGCAGCAGGACAGATAGGCTATAGTTTACTTCCAAGAATTGCAGCAGGAGAGATGTTTGGTTCAGAATCAAAAATATCCTTACAATTATTAGAAATTCCACCTGCTCTAGAAGCTCTTAAAGGAGTCGCAATGGAACTTCAGGATTGTTCTTTTCCTCTTTTAGATGAAGTCATAGTAACTTCGAATCCCGATGAAGCTTTTAATGATGCTAATTTATGCTTATTAGTGGGCAGTAAACCAAGAGGTCCAGGGATGGAACGTTCAGATTTGCTCCGAGACAATGGCAAAATATTTGTAGGTCAAGGCAAGTCAATTTCTGAAAACGCGGCAGATGATTGCAGAATAGTCGTAGTTGGTAATCCTTGTAATACAAATTGCATGATTGCAGCAGCACAGTCTCCTCGTTTTACTTCAGATAGATTCACAGCTATGACTCGTCTTGATCAGAATAGGGCCGTTTCAATGCTGGCAGTAAAAGCAGATGTAGATATAACTGAGATTTCACAAATGGCTATTTTCGGTAACCATAGTCCAACTATGTTCCCAGATTATTCCAATTCTCTTATTTCTGGAAAACCAGCTATAGAAATAATTAATAACGATAATTGGCTAAAGAACGAGTACATTCCTGCAGTTGGAAAGAGAGGTGCAGCGATAATTAAGGCCAGAGGCCTTTCAAGTGCCGCGTCTGCGGCGAATGCATTAATAAATCATGTTCAGAGTTTGTATACAGTTAGCGATAAGATACACTCAATAGTTGTCTGTAGTAATGGTCAATATGGTTTTGCAGAAGGAGTATGGGCCGGTATGCCAGTTCGTACCGTATCTCCCGGTAATTATCAAGTAATTGAAGATTTTAAGCATGATGATTTTGCTAAAGAAGCTTTAGCTAAGACAAATAGTGAATTAGTTTCTGAAAGAGATATGGTTTCTGAGTATCTTTAATCAGGTCCAGCCTTTGAAAAGTTTCCAAAGTTTTCATATTTAACAAAGTTTTTCTTAAAAAGATTAATTAATTCTTTAACTTTAGTATCATATGCATTCTTGTCTTTCCATGTGTTTCTCGGGTTCAGAAGCTTTTCTTCAACGCCAGGAACGCTCTCAGGTATCAATACTTTAAAATTGGAGTCTGGTGTAAATACGGAATTATTCAATTGTCCATTAAGTATTGCAGTTAACATTTGTCTGGTGACCGGTAAATCAATTCTTTCCCCAATACCATATCCACCACCACTCCATCCTGTATTAACAAGCCAAGCCTGAGCATTATGTTGTTTCAGTTTCTGGCCTAATAATCTAGCATAGACCGTTGGATATTGTGGCATAAAAGGAGCCCCAAAACAAGTTGAGAAAGTAGCCACTGGTTCAGTGATTCCCCTTTCTGTTCCTGCGACTTTTGCAGTGTAACCGCTTAGAAAGTGGTACATTGCCATTTCAGGAGTTAATTTGGATATTGGAGGTAAGACGCCAAAAGCATCACATGTTAGGAAAATAACATTATTGGGATGCCCGCCTTGTTCAGAAGGTTCTATATTTTTAATATGATCGATTGGATATGAGACTCGAGTGTTTTCTGTTATAGTTCCATTACTATAGTCTACAGTTCCATTACCATCGGTTATCACATTTTCCAATAAAGCGCCTGGTTTGATTGCATTATAGATATCAGGTTCTTTGATAGGATCAAGATTAATGGTTTTTGCATAGCATCCACCTTCAAAGTTAAAAATGCCATTATCAGACCATCCATGTTCATCATCCCCAATTAATCTTCGGTCTGGATCTGTTGAAAGTGTTGTTTTCCCTGTTCCACTTAGTCCAAAAAATAATGCGGAATCATCATTTAATCCAATGTTGGCTGAACAATGCATAGGCATTACGCCTTTCAAAGGTAGATAGTAATTCAATGCAGAAAATATGGATTTCTTAATTTCGCCTCCGTATTCAGTACCTCCTATAATGGCTATTTTCTTTTCTAGGTTTAAAATAACGAATACTTTTGAATTTAGTCCCAGTTCTTTCCAATTGGGGATATCAGTTGAATGAGCATTTAGAATAGTAAATTCAGGTTCGAAACCTTCCAATTCTTCATTTTTAGGTCTTATAAACATATTATGTGAAAAATGACCTTGCCAAGATTTGAGTGTTATAACTCTTAAAGGAAGTTGATACCTTTTATCAGCTCCTGCAAAACCATCAAAAATAAATAATTCCTTGTCTGCCATTTCCTTTTTGACAGTCTCTTCAAGTGACTCAAAAGCTTCTTCGCTGAGAGGCTGATTAATTACTCCCCAATCTACTAAGTCCTTATTCTCATTAGTCTTAACAATAAAACGGTCTTTTGGAGATCTACCTGTATATATTCCCGTATTGACAATTACAGTTCCATTATCAGACAGCCTACCTTCCTTACGATTCAGTTCTTGTTCTCTCCACCCCTCCTGAGAAAGATTGCAATGTATTGCTGAGGGATTTATTCCCATCTGCTTTAACTGCTGAATCATATTATGCTGGAAACAAATCTGTATTTATAATTGCGGGATAACTTTAGTCTTTTATTGAAGATTTTGAATTAATTACTAAAAAATAAATAAAATCTAAACAAGCCCTTAACTAAACCCATTTTCTAAGCTCTACTCCAGCTAAACTTTGTTATGGTAAAAAGCTAATATTAATAGCGCTATTACCATCTTAGTAAATAATGAGATTAGATGGTATTCCCCGAGAGAAAAACAACCAAGGGCCGGTGGTCTAGGGGTTATGACGTCGCCCTTACAAGGCGAAGATCGGCGGTTCGATTCCGCCCCGGCCCACCATTCTCGTCGGAAGCAGAAGATGCTAGGTCAGAATTTTTTAATTGATGATAATATTGCTAAGAAAATAGTGGAAATGTCTTCTATTCAGCCAGGTGAAGATATTTTGGAGATAGGCCCTGGAAGAGGTGCACTAACAGAACTACTAATCGAAAAAGGAAATTTACTGGCTGTGGAGAAGGATAAATGGTTAGCAGTTGTATTAAAACAAAAACTCGGTAAAAAAGCTAATATAATTGAAGATGATATTCTTAAGTTTGATATTCCCAAAATTGATGTTATCGTAGCTAATTTACCTTATTCTATTTCATCACCAATTCTGTTTAGACTATTCAATTATGAATGGAAACGAGCAATATTAATGTTCCAAGAAGAATTTGCTAATCGTCTCGTGGCTAAACCAGGTTCCAAAGTATATGGTCGATTATCAATAATGGCAAACCATTATGTTCAAACTAAGAAACTTTTCCGAGTGTCTAAGACTGCTTTTCAACCTCAACCAAAAATACATTCACAAGTAGTACATTTAGTTCGTCGTGAACCCGATTATGAATTAACAGACTTTGCTACTTTTGAGCGTGTTGTTCGATCATTGTTTACACATCGACGAAAGAAGATAAGGAATTGTTTAAAGCTTGATTTCCCAGATTTAGACTTAGACGATTTAGAAAATATGAATGAGAGGGCTGAAGTATTAGAACCCAAAGAGATTGCAAATTTATCTAATATTATATATTCACGATTTTCAAAAGAGACTCTTTAGTAATAGCATATCCATTATACTAGCTTTAACCTTTAGATCACCAGACATATATGCCTTAATAGGTGATGTTTTTTTTGTAATAAGGGCTATTATTACTTCTGAAGAAGCTGTAACAATTAGATCGGCAACAGTATCCTCAGTTTCTCTAAAGCTCTCTATTTTCAAATTATCTAATTTCGTTGAATAATTTTTCCCATCAGATATAGAAATACATATAGTTCTGTTTTTACCTTCAATTTTCTTAGAGAAAGTAGGTTCACTATTTATCCTTGAATTAAATTCTATAACTTTTTCTTCGAGTTTTTTTATTACTTCATTTGTCATTATTTATACCAAAATCGTTGAGTGTTTTTACAGGTCGTATTCGCTCCAAAGTTTTCCAACTTTTCCTCGTTCCTGCAGGCCACTTACTATTACTAGAATAAAAGCTCTTCAAAAACTTAATTGTTCTTTCATCGGAGGGATATCCACTTCCAAAATCTCCAATTTCCTCTTTAAGTTGGTGTATTTCTTGTTCTCTGGTTTCTTTTGCAATAATAGAAGCTGCAGCCACAACTAGTATTTTTGCATCAGCTTTATGCATGGATATTATATCAGTATCGTTTTGATTTGTTAGGCTTAATTTAATTTGCTCTCCAAATCGTTGTTCATTAACATCGGCAGCATCAACATATGCTACGTTAGGGTCTAATTTAGATATTAATTTCCCAAAGGCTTCACGGTTTAAATCGTTTAATTTATTTTTTCTACGATATTCATCAACTTTTTCAGGACTAATTATTTCGATGGCAAAAGTAAACTTTTCTTTTATTAGTTTAGCTAATTCTTTTCTTTTTGTTTTAGTTAGTAATTTAGAATCTCGTATTCCTAAATTTTCAACTTCTTTAGCATTATTAACCATAACTGCTGCTACAACTAATGGCCCCATTACGGGTCCTTTTCCAGCTTCATCGACTCCACAAATCATGCTTCAAGTACCAAGTGAGCCCACTTCCGAGCCATAAAATAAATTGCGGCTTTTTCGGGCATTTCTGATATACTATTGGGTTCTAGTTTGGCAAGTCCGTCACCCATTGTTACTGGATGATTTACTATAGAACGTATTTTTACCAAATTATCACCAAAAGCCGTAGCCTCTTTCATTGGATCAAATGTTTCTAGTTTGGTTGAATCCATTACAGTTACTTTTAGACCAGAACCACCGTGTAATGAGCCAGGCAGACGTATTAGTCGATGTATGTCTCCAGTTACGGGCTCATCTGGATGAATTGCGGTATCTTTTAGTGCAATTCTTACAAACTTTTTTTTAGGAGCCTTGGGCATCTTATTGAAAATTTCTTCGTTAGTATTCTTTGGATTAAAGACTATATTTTTCAATCCCAGTTTTTTCAGGTTATCCTTTCTTTCTTCCTTATCTAATTCTCTTAGACTGTCTAATTTTTTATGTATGTATCTAGTAATAATTCCTTGCCATCCTTTCGATTCTTTTTTTGGTAGTTTGTCCACTCCTATATTTTTTCTTTCGATCCCCCTACCTCTAACTGGAAATTCTTTCGTGTACCCTGCATCTATTAAAATTTTATTTAAGTCCAATCCTTTTCCAGTAAGATAGTCTGCAATTTCTCTTCGAGCTCCAGATGGTAGTGTCAATAAATCGGGTGTTCTTACGTGAACATGATAACCTCTTCCTCCACTAAATGTTATTAACAAATCATTCTCACTTAGGCCAAAATCACCTAATAAAACATCAACAACTAATCTATATGTTTGCTCTCTAATATAATCCATGAGTTTAGAAAACGGAATCTTACCTTTTTTTACATCTTCCATTTCAGGTAAATGGTCTGCATCTAAATCAAATATCAAGTCAGCTCCCATCCATTCCTTATCAATCATTGTATTTTTCCCAGGATCCTTGTAGTATGCAACAGAATGGTAACTATGGGCTGGAGCAGCTTTAATCAAATATCTTTTAACCTCATTTACGCTTCTAAATTGTTGATGTCTATTCATGATCCCACCTTCCCAACTAAGAAAACCCCACTCTCTAGCTGTAAATCGGGGAGGCAGTGTAATATCAGCACTACGGTAGTATTCCTGAAATTTTTCCTTTAAAAAATCTCGTGTCTTAATAGGTTCAATATCTTTTAGAAAGCTCATCCTATTACTCTGTGCCAAGATTTTTTAGCACCCATTATCCCCTGACTAAACCAGCCATTTCTTAATTTTTGAGTTATGGTATATTCCCAAGGTTTTCTAGGCAATCTTTCTGAGAATATTTGCAATAATTCTTTTATCTTTAAGTTATCTTCACCACGCACCTCAATGTAGGTTATATTTCCAGAATTCGGTCTTTCTTCCCATATGTCAATCGTGGCTGAAATATTTTCTATTATATATCTATAAACCATGGCAGTTCTTTCGAGGGCAATTACGATTGCCACACTACTATATGAACGATGTACATTCTTTCTTTCATAACTATATTCTAGTTCATCCAATAGACTTCTTAGTGCAGTAGCTGTAGACTTGGATTCGAAGCAAACTGGGAGTTTTACCAATGGATTTCTCCACCGATAGCAGGATAGCCTAGCTCCAATTTTTCCAAAATACGAGGGTGGATTTCACCATATTTTAATAGATATTTTTCATTCTTAACTTGAACGCTTCTTCCCGAGATAAATAAAGGATCATTACAATCAGTAGTATCTCCAATAATTCCTAGTCTTTTAGAAATAATTTCAGCTGTAGATTTAGCATTGGAAAATGTTGATTTAGTTGCTAATTCAACCCAGGCTAGTGATTTGTGATTGCTATGTTCTATTACCACGTCTCCGAATTCAAAAACTTTTTGTGGAAGTTCTCTATGTTTGTTATTTTTCAAAAGCTCGAGTAAATTAGGTAAAATACTAGAACGTAGTATATGGTAATCTTCAGTAACTGGGTTAGAAATTGTAGCTTCGTTGTTATTTTCTCTTTTAGTGATTCCATGAAGCATTTTTGATGATGTTAATGTAAGAGTAACTACTTCTTGAAAACCAATTCCTAACATAGTTTCTCTACAGCTATGACCTAGTTTTCTTGATTCTAGAGCCTCCCCGAATGTGACTTCACTTGGTAATTGTTCAGGTAAGTTGTCATATCCTAAACCGATTGCTACTTCTTCGAGTAAATCAACGGGATGAAGTATGTCTGCTCTGTAAGCTGGGACTTTTACATGCCATGTCCCATCTTTTAGATCTGGTTCCATAGCACACTTTCGGAATGCTTTGAAAATGGCAAAATTTTCAGGGTCGAATCCCAATAGTTTAATCAGATAATCATTTTCTATTTTATGAATTCTAGGTTTCATATCTGGTACTATTAGTTTTTCAGTAGGATATCTAATTTCTAGTTGTTCTATCTCTCCTCCTCTTTCAACTAAAGCTGCAGCTACAATATTTAGGCATGATTCAACAGCGTTTCGTTCTTGTCCAGTGACGTCAATTAGCACATCAGTTGTATTTTCAGTAATTGTTGTTAATGCACCATTAATAATGGGTGGCATAGAAGCCACTTCATCAGTCGAATCCGTAACTAGTGGATATTTATTAAAATCAGTTAAAAGGTGAGCGTATTCCATTCCTTTTGGATGCTCTTTAAGAATTTCTTCCGGTGTCATTTCATAATCCTTTTGAAGAGGGATGAAGGCAGGTTCATGAGGTGAACAAGTAGTATAGTGGAAGGGAGGTTCCAGTTTTGCTAAATCATGAATTCCAATTGAGACCTTACTCCTTTTACGACCCAAAGTGACGTGTAATTTTTCTTGAAGCTCCATTAAACATTTAATCGAGGTGTTATCTAGCTTAATGCCTCTCACAATACCGCCTAAGAATTCAGGTCTAATTTCTAAGACTTCTTTAGACACTACTATGTGAGTAGAGGGTGCTTTAGTTACGTAATCAACGAGTCCTAGCTGTTGTTCGGAAAAGGCTCTGATAGCTCTCGCTACACCTTCAGTAGATAGTAAATCCGGTCTGTCGGGGAAAAACTCAACAATAGCTTCGTCCTCTCCAATTTCATCTGGATCGGATCCAATCTGTGGAATGATCTTTGAAAATTCGTCAGAACTTATCGGCTCTTTAAGCATCCGATTCAGGTCATTAAGTATGATGTTGATTACTGGCATCTTAACCCCTCAATTAATGCCATTATAAGCCAATATCTCGGTAATTACAATATTACTACTTGTTACGCCTTCTTTCACGCTTTCTACGGCGCATCTTCTTCTTACGCCATTTCCATCGTTGCTTACCTGCTTTTTTCCAAACTCGAGAGCTTCTCTTCATTATTAGCTTGGTCGCACTCGCGCACCGTATATAAAATCCGACCTCTTAATAATCTAGAATATTTTGGCTTGGCATTTCGATTTCTTCCTTGACTTTTTTAATTAGTTCAGGAAGATTAGACGGCTCAATTGTTTTTACCCAGATTCTAACTTTTTTTATTTTGATAGCATAATCGCATTTTATGCATTTCTTACTTTTCTGTTCTAAGTCAATTCCGCAGACATTTTTGCATTTGGGGCAAGATATAACTCCTAACACAGGTCATGTATTACATCTAAGTAAATAGAATTTTCATTAGAAAGTATTATCATGGTGTATCTAATCGCATGTCAATGAAATATCCTGAATTTCCAGACGATGTAAATTATACAGCCATTGGAGAAATATTAAGTGGGCAGGTCGAAGGCAATGTTAAATTGAGAGGATGGATATACCGAACTCGTTCTTCAGGTAAGCTTGCTTTTGTAATTATTAGAGATTCTACTGGGGTAATTCAATGCACAGTATCTAAGAATAATGTTGAAGAGTCTGATTTTGATAGTGCAGGAAAGGCATTGGTGGAATCTTCAGTGATTTTAGATGGATTAGTTGTTGCAGATGAAAGAGCCCCAGGGGGTTTTGAAATACGAGCAACTAGTTTTAATGTATTTCATTTTGCAGAGACATTTCCAATAACAAAGGATCAGAGTGATGAGCATCTTTTGAATAATCGGCACTTATGGTTACGTAGCCGAAATATGGTTTCAGCTCTTAAGATTCGTTCGACTGTTTTCAAGGCTTTTAGAGATTATTGGCAGAATCTAGATTATACTGAGATACAATCGCCTAGTTTTACAACTGCCGCATGTGAAGGTGGTTCGACTTTGTTTAATGTACACTATGATGATGAAACTGAAAAATCAGGCCAAAAATTCTATGCGCATCTTAGTCAATCTTGGCAATTATATGCTGAAGCTTCAATGTTTGGTTTAGAAAATATTTTTACAGTAGCTCCTTCTTTTAGAGCTGAAAAGTCTCGCACCCGCCGCCATTTAACAGAATTTTGGCATGCCGAAGTAGAAGCTGCATGGACGCATAATCATCAAATGATGGAATTCGAAGAAGGAATGATTGTTTACATAATTGAAAAAGTTTTAGAAACTAATAGATCGGAGTTAGAGCAATTAGGCCGTGATATTTCGGTTCTTGAAAATATTAAAGCTCCATTTGAGAAAATGAAGTATGAAGAAGTTATTGATAAATTAAATTCAATGGGTTTTGATTTATCATGGGGTGATGATTTTGGTTATAAAGAAGAGAAAGCTCTTACTCAAGATTTGAAGTCTCCAGTTTACATAACTAACTTTCCACGAGAAAAAGGTTTCTATCATAGACCCGATCCTAGCGATCCGAAATCCTTAGTTTGTCACGACTTATTGGCTCCTGAAGGTTATGGGGAGATAATTGGTGGAGGTGAGAGAGTATGGTCTCCTGATGAGCTTGTCGAAAGAATTCGAGAAGAAGGTTTAGAACCTGAATCTTATGGTTGGTACTTAGATATTAGGAAATTTGGAAGTGTTCCACACTCAGGTTTTGGTCTTGGACTGGACAGAACTGTCAGTTGGATTTGCGGTTCAGATCATATTAAGCATGTGATTCCATTTCCTCGCACAATGCGAAGAACTACGCCTTAATTTTTAAGTCTTTTAATTAATGCCGCTTTTTTACCAGAAACAGAGAGTCCTTTTTCTTTTAATTCTTCCTTTAATTGGGCAACAGTCATTTCGTCATAATTGGTTTCATCTTTTGCCGGCTTTCTAGGTTCATTATCTTTTGAATCAGGAATGCCATCGCCATCGATATCGCCCTTGCCATCTTCTTCCATAGGTCCTTCTACTTTGTCTTCAGAAGGCCCAACGCCTCCAAATTTCTCTAATGATCTTCCGGCTCTTCTACGAACATGAGGGTCACTATCAGCTAGTCCTTTGACTAATGACTCACGAGCTTCACTCGATCCTGCAAAACGTGCTAATCCCTTTGCAGCTTGCCAGCGAGTATATTTATCTTCATCATCCATTCCTCTAATTAAATATGGTAAAATGGACATTCGTCCAGTTCTGCCAATTGCATCCATTGCAGTTCTTCTCGCGAAAAAGTCACCTTCTTTTAGTCCATCATTGATAAGAGGTTCAAGACCCATTTCAGTCATATTTTGAAATAAATCCATGGCTGCTTTATTAACAAATGAGGCACTGCTGCCTACATCAGATTTCCCATAAAGTTGAATCCACCGTACTAGTTCAGCAGAGATTGCTCTTTCATGTGCCGGTAGCATTTTCTTTAGACCATTTAAGGCCTCATTTCTAGTCATAAAACGTTCATTGCCTAAGTCAACAATTAAATCTTCTATTTTGCCAGATATTCCACTACTTTCTTTAGAGTCATTATCCATGGTTCTCTACTCACTACCTACTAACACTATTTAATATTTAAACATGTCTTATAGGCTATACTTCTAACATGGTCACAAAAATAATATCTCATCGGGGTCGCACATCAAAAAATAGTGAAGATAATACACTTGAGGCAATTAATGATGCAATAATTTTGGGTACTGACATGGTTGAAGTAGATATTCGACGGACAAAAGATTTTCAAATTATTTGTTTTCATGATGCTGCCTTAAACGGTATTTTGTTGAATGATATGAATTATTCTGAAATAATAAACTTAAATCCTAACATACCTACATTAGAGCAAGTTCTTTTGAAGTCTAAGAATAAGATTGAAGTAGATATCGAATTTAAAGAGGCCGGATATGAAGAAGAAGTAGTTTCGATGATATTAGATCATTTTGGTTATGGGGATTTTATTATAAAATCTTTTAATCCCTATGTTGTCAAAGAAGTTAAAGAGATAGATAAAAACCTAAAGGTTGGGATGCTTCTTGGTTCAGAGGTTAGCCTTAATCAGCTTTTAGAGGTTATATATGAATCACTATTTCTTTACAATTTCAAGGCAAGTGGTGCTGATTTCATATCTCCATATTACAAGATTTATGAGGCTGGTTGGGTTAGTAGATTTGTTAGTAAAGGAATTCCAGTGCAAGTGTGGACTGTTAATGACCAAGACTTATTGAAGACGCTTATTCATCAAGATATATATTCAGTAGTAACTGATGTACCCGAAATAGCATTGAAAATTAGGAAATCTATATGAAAATAATAGAATTAAATAAAATTAAAGAATTTGCTCCGTTTTGTTTGTCTTGTCTAGGTCGAGCTTTTGGTAGAATTGGTTTTGGTTTGGATAATCGAGAAAGAGGTATAGAAATTCTTAATCAATTAGAAATTAAAGAAAAATGTGAATTGGAAGAGACATTAATATCGTCTGAATCGGATTGTAATCTTTGTGGAGGTTTGATTTCAGAAATCCCTAATTTCAGAGATTTGGTTATTGAGTCTTTCACAGAATTTTCGATTTCGACTTTTAAAATAGGTACTATTATTGATAAGGATGTTCTCAATAGAGAAGTTGAATTCCAAACATTATTCGGGGAGGATGTGGGAGAGGCTCTTAAATCTCAATTAAATAGGGAAATAGGTATTAGCGTATACAAAAAGGCAGGGATTGAGGCATTAATGGATAATCCTGATGCCGTTGCTATAGTGGATACTAGTTACGATGTTGTAAATCTAGAAATAAAGTCATTATTTATTGAAGGCAACTATAACAAATACGATAGAACGGTTCCCCAAACACGTTGGCCTTGCCATAGTTGTAAGGGAATAGGTTGTAACAAGTGTAATAATACAGGTCAACTATATCTTGATTCAGTCCAATCACTAATTGCCAGTCCTTTCAAGATTGCAAGTTCTTGTAGTGAAGATTTATTTCACGGAATGGGTCGCGAAGATATTGATGCTGCAATGTTGGGTAATGGTCGTCCTTTTGTTTTAGAACTCCGTATGCCTAAGATTCGAAATATTGATCTTATTGAACTTGAAAAAGAGGTCAATTTAGAAAGCGAGGGTAGAATTAAAGCTTCAAAAATGAAATTTGTTAATAGGCCTAGAGTGGCCGAATTAAAGAACACCGTTTGTGATAAAACTTATCGGGTGGATATTTCAATATCTGATAAAATTCCAATCGAAAGCCTTAAGAAAGGTGCGCAGAGGTTGACGAGCACAGTTGTCGAACAACGGACACCCACACGTGTTTCACACCGTCGAGCTGACCTTGTCCGCCCCCGTCTAGTCAATAGCGTAGATGTAATCACCTTTGTAGATGGAATGGCAGAACTGGTTATTCGAGCTCAGCACGGTACTTACATACGTGAGCTTGTTAGTGGAGATGACGGACGAACAGTCCCTAGTCTTGCGTCGTTGATTGATGCTAAATGCAAGGTTGAAGTTTTGGACGTCCTTAACTTACATCTTCAAGCAAAAGAGGAAAAAAATGACTAAAAGATCCCAAGGTTTGAGAAGTGGTTCGCGCCACAAGCTATCTCGCCCAGCAAGAGAGCGAGGCTTATCGCCAATTACGCGTTCATTACAAACATTTAATGAAGGAGATACAGTTAATGTAGTAATAGATCCTTCTTATCACAAAGGGCAACCCCATCATCGTTTTCATGGTTTGACTGGTAAAGTTACAGGGAATCAGGGCAAAGCATATGTGGTCCGCACGCGTGTAGGTAAAATGGACAAAGACTTAATAGTCCGTCCAGAGCATTTAAGAAAGGCAAATTAAGGAGTTAAAATGGAAATAGAATCACAACCTAAACCAGTCCCACTAGGGGATGTAAAGGAATTATTAGAGAAAGAATTAAGCGTCCGTGAAAATAAGTTAAGATGCGTGGAATGCGGTAATTTTCAGGCAGTTCCAGACATAGAATCAGTGTCTACAAAACCATCCGAAGATGGTGATGAAGAATCCGAAGTTCCAGTAGGTCCTACTTGTGATTCATGCGGTTCAACAAGGTTAAATTTAATTGAGCAGATACAGTATGAACACAAATTAGCTTTAGATCATGTTCGTTTATTGGCCCAAAGTCTTCCAAAGGAATCTAAGGAAATAATGACTAAGGTTATTGAATTAGAGCATGTTGATGATTATTATGCCGCAAAAATTGCAGATATATTACCGATGCATCCCGATGATGTACGTTCAATTTTTGCACGTGAACGTTTCTCATTAGGTAAAGAAGAAATCGAGTCTATAATTATTGCAGTCAAGGAGACTAAGGGTGCATGATTTATGGAAGATTACGCTTATGTTTTAGATGTATTACCTGATGGAAGGCCTGACAGTAAAAGGCGGTTCCGTAGAGAACCTGTAGTTTATGGTTTAGGTATTGAAGAGTTTAAGATATTTGATATGGAGCCTATAACTGGCGCTACAATAAATATCGGTGACCGATGCTATATTGGTAAAGAAACTGAAGAAAGAACGCAGATTGATCACGTTAGGTCACGAGTCAATTTTGTTGAATTAACTCATACAGCACAGTCGGAATTGACATTTGTACTGGATGAGGTTGTTAAAGAGAATGAAGAAAAATTCATTCAATTTTATAATAATGCAGGCCCTATTTCTCGTAGATACCACTCACTTGAGTTAATACCTGGGTTAGGTAAGAAAACAATGAATCTAATTGTTAATAATAGACCATATAGTACATTTAAGGAAATGGAAGAGAAAATACCTAATTTTAAAAACCCTGAAAAATATATCTCACAGAGAATTGAGAGTGAAATCAGAGAAACTGACCAAAAATACCGATTATTTGTTAGATAATTATACAGCGTAAGTATACTGTATTGCACCGGCGATTCTCATTCTAACTTCAGCATTACCAGACAGTGAGATTTCGAAAGTCCAGTTTCCACTTGAACCTCCCACCGTGCCCATTTCATGCATACTTGTTCCAGGGCTTAAAGTTTCAACTAAAATGTCTGTTTCCAAGTGATCTCTCAAAACTAGTTCACCACCTCCTGAACTTCCAATATCTGCATTCAAGAAATATATAATATAATCCCAGTCTCCATATCTTTCATGACCTTCATTAATATAAATTGTATCATATACGCTTACGTCGGGCCCAGTAAATTGTTCATCATATAAGTCTCCACCTCTACAGAAATAAGAATTGCCAGTAAAACCTTTTCCATAATTTGCCAGTTTCATTTCGAGAATATATTCTCCATTAGAATCAACAAAAGTAAAATTTGATAACCATCTTGCTTCTCTATCATACGTATAGTCAATTCGAGCACCATCTGGACTAGAAGCAATGATGTGTGCAACATTTCCTTTAACATCATTAACTATCGCATTAAACTCTTCTTTTCCGTATAATCCAAAGCTCCACACTTTATCTTTTTCTAGTGGGAAATCCAAAATTAATTGTGGTATGTTCTTTTCATATATTGAAAAGTCAGACATTTGGATACGGCCGATAGCGGGATTATAGTTTAGAACTGCATGCCTTTTTGCGTCTTCTAATGAACCAGTGCCAATGTAATAGTCAGTATCATCGTCATCAATTGAAACAACCATTGTAGTTGAAATTTCAAGTCCCGGAGTTTTAATGCTATATTCCCAAAAATCTCCCTTTGTCCAAGTTGGTGAAGTAATCGAAATTGAATTTTCCTCATTGGAGAATAACCCATCACCCAAACACCCGCTAAGCGATATTCCTAACAAAATAGTGACGAATGTTGTAGATATTATCTTCTTCATATACACTTCTAAAAAGAGTTGATAATTATAGTTCACGGTGGCCTTTCAAATCTAAATATTGTCTTCCCTCTGAAACTGTATAAAAGGAACCTGTAACTAGTGTTTTTTGTTTTCCAACATTTTCCATAGCTTCTTTAACTGAATCTGATTCAGAACAATTATATTTCATATTCGCCGCGATTTCTCTTAGTTCTTTCGATGATGCACCTCTTTCCGTTGGTAAATTACAAACAATTATGTTTGCCTTCAGTGGTAGTATTTTAATCATATTTGTTGTATTTTTGTCTTTTAACATCCCTATAATAATATTTTCATAGGTATTATCCTTATTCATTAAGTAACGAATAGCTTGCTCATTATGTGCGGTGTCTAGAGTAAAATTTTTGTGCTTTTCAAACCTTCCAGGTATTGTGGTGATTTCAATTGATTGTTTTATTTTCATTTTTTTTAAAACAAGTTCTGTCCAGCCTTTAACGTCTTTTCTGTAATCTAGGCTTTGGCATTCAGGAATATATTGATGATATTCCTTTGGCCATCCAGTTATTAATATAGTTTTTTCTTTTACAATTTTGGCCTTTGTTACTGCAATTTTTTCGATAGTATCTCCTAAGTAGTCTACATGATCGATTCCAAGTGTGGTTAGGATTGCAATTTCAGCATTTCCTATGTTTACGGCATCCCATTCACCGCCAAGGCCAATTTCCATAATAGCATAATCTACTTTATTATCATTAAAATAAGAATAAGCTAACGCAGTTAATATTTCAAAATATGTTGCACCTATCTTCTGTTCTTCATCAATATGTTTTAAGTTAAAGATTGCTTTGGTGAATTCTTCGATGCTAATTATTGTGTTTCCAATTCTTATTCTTTCTCTTATAGAATGTAGATGGGGTGAGGTGAAGCATCCCGTTCTTATTCCTACTTTCGTCAGGTTATAATTGAGGTTGTGGCAAGTACTTCCTTTAGCATTTGTCCCACCAACCATTATAATTTTCATCTGATTTTGTGGATTATCTAGGCAATCCATTAGTTTGGCTATTCGAGCTAGTCCGGGAATTATCTTATTTTGATTTAAAGAGTCTATCCATTGGACTGCTTTGAAGTATTCCTTTTCACGACCATTCATATTTAAAAGATTATTCAATTGATTCCCATTCTACGGTATCTGGTGTTAAAATCCCTTGATCGTTCAAAACATTTCTAAAAGTATCTGGAGAAACTCCTGCAATCTCAGCTCCTTTAGTCAAAGTTGCTTTTCCTTTTTTGTATATTTCTACTGCAGAGGCGTATCGCAGATAATTCTTCTTTTCCATCAAAAAACGTAATGCTTCTTTTACTACATCAGACCTGCTACTATAGTGTCCTGAATCGACGAGAGCTTCGATTTGGAGGAGTAAGATTGGCGGTAAAGAATAAGAGCTGCTCATATAGCAACTATTAGCAACTATTATTAATAATTATTCACTAAGCTTTATAACCTGCGTTCGGGTGAAAAGTTCTGGAAATAGCAATGAGCTTAAACCAAACCAATTGGCTAGCAATCGCCTTGACCTTTGTCTTGGCCGGTTTATTTTTTGTTTTGATATCAGGTGGTGCTGAGGCTGTAGATTATAAGCATCAAATATCATTATCACCTTCAACACAGGAAGGTGAACCTGAAGAAACATTAACTTATACAGTAACAATCGAAAATCAAGGAACGAATGATGATACCTATAATTTAGATATAGCTTCTACGGTACCTACAGGTTGGGTAATGTATGTTCTTCCAGCTCAGATTAGTATAAATGATGATACTACAGGTACAGTAACATTATATGTTGAAATAGGAAATAGAACGAATGCAGCAGGTGGGGTTACCAAGCAATTATCAGTTTACTGTCAATCAGTAGGTGAGGCTAGTAATAATGAAACAACCGCAGGTAGTGCTAAAGTAAAGAAAATATATGGAACTTCACTTTCTTCAAGTACTACTGAAATCAGTGTCGATCCAAATAGTGCAGCAACATTTTCGATAACTGTTATAAATGATAAAGGTAATACTGAGGATACAATTACCTTTTCACAAACTTCTACAGGAACAGATGATTGGTCATTTACTTTACCAGGATCCATTAGTTTAGATGCCGATGAGTCTTCTACTGTTTCTTTCAGTATTACTCCCGATATTGAAGCACTAGCTGGCTTAAAGAGTATTAATTTATTTGCGAATTCAGAAGATGGTGAAACTTCGTATTCAATTTCAGTTACAGTTCGGGTTAATCAATTACCTGCTCTTGAAGTTACTAAAGTAGGTTCAAGTGCTCAAGATATTGAAGCTGGCAAACGGGTTTATTATTCATTTTTGGTAACAAATAAGGGTAATGCCGTAGATAGTTTTGATATTACTGTAGTTTCGGATGGAATACCTGATGGTTGGGAAGCTTCATTGGATAATGATGAAGTTAGCAGTCTTGGTGTTGGTCAAAGTATTAATTTGACCGATGTTTTAGTTGTTAAAGCACCTTCTGATGCTGAAGCAGATGTTGTTGCCACTATTCAAGTTAAAGTATCTTCTCAGGAGAATACTTCAGTTTCAAAGACCTTTACTTCTCGTTCAACAGTATTACAAAAATTTGATCCAAAAATCACTATTGTCGGAGGTGACACCCAATCTTCCGATCCGGATGTTGAAGTGACATATAATCTTAAAATAGAAAATCAAGGTAATGGTGAAGATGAAATTTCATTATCTTTGACTGGTTCTAATTCAACATGGGGTACTTTAGGAGAATCATCCTTTACACTTGCAGCTGGCGCTAATACAACAACTACTCTAAGAGTTACAGCTCCTGAAGATACAACTGCACAAAATGGATATAAAATAACCATTAAAGCAACATCAGAAGATGCGATTACAATTAAGAATAGAGATGTTTTCCTTAACGTTAACCAAGTTTATGAAGTGTCAGTTTCGGTATCTGGTGATACTACACAATCTGGAGATCCAGGTGATACATTAAGCTATTCAATTACAGTAAAGAATAAAGGTAATTCAGATGATACAGTTGCATTATCTCTTGAAGGAGAGATGGCTTCTTGGGGTTCAATTGTTGAAGATGTAGATTTAGAGCAAGGTCAAAGTACGACAGTTAATTTGACTGTGAACATAGATGAAGATGCAGTAGTTGGCGATAACGCAATAACAGTTAATGGAACTTCTGAAGATTCTTTTACAGCTTATGATACTAGTTCAGTAACGGTTTCTGTAAACAAGCAATACAAAGTAGATATCATTGTATCTTCTCAATCTGGAGATCCTGGTTCTGAATTAATTTACCCTATGAGAGTACAGAATAAAGGAACTGGTACTGATTCTTTCAAACTTTTAATAAATGATTATCCTGCAAATTGGATAGTTCAGCTAGAGTCAGAGTATGTTGAAGAAGTGACAGCAGGTGGGGAGAAGACAATTAATGTAACAATTACAGTGCCTTCAGGTGAACAGAACCAAGCTTTTACTACAAATATTACGGCATCCTCATTGGGTGCTTCAGATGAGAATCCACCTAAATGGGTCAACACAACTGTAGCAGTTACTACGATTGTCAATCAAGAATATTGGATAGATTTGTCTGTAGAATCTAGTACAATTGATGCAATTATTGGAACTCCAGTTGCAATTACTATAACTGTTGACAATCTAGGCACTGGCGATGACATAGTTGCATTGTCATCTACAGCTCCTGAAGGTTGGACTGGTTTAGAATTTAATACTTCATTCTTGAATGTTATTGAAGGTTCTTCTGGTTTAGTAGGCTTATCAATTACAGTTCCTGAGGGAACAAATAAGGGAGATTATGCTGTAAATGTATCAGGTGTATCGAATTGTGATGTTTGTGCAAATGGTACTAAATCCCAAGATTCCTTAACTTTAACTATTAAGGTTGAGCTTTCCAGAGGTGTGGAGATTAACGCAGATGTAACATCTATTGAAAAGATTCCGGGTTCTAGTGCTATTTTTAATATTGATGTAAAGAATACTGGAGATGGTACAGATACAATTTTAATATCTATACTTTCAGATAATCTTAATTGGGTTACTGCAAACCCTGTCGAAGTCGAATTGGCAAAGGATGCTACTGCAACTATCACGATAACGTGTGCATTGCCTGAGTATGATTTAGCTAACTTGTCAGCTCAAGAAAGAAATGCTCTTGAGGATTCATCTGCAGAATATGAATTTCAGGTTAAGGCAAAGTCTTCGGGTGACTTAGCTCAAAGTGCAACATCTTCATTGATTACCGAAATCGGTCAAATATATGGGGCTAGTCTTTCAGTGATTGGTACCGATTCAATTACGACATATCCTTCAACAGAAGATAGTGCTAATGATCGTAGAGAGAAATTCACGCTCAAATTAATTAATACAGGTAATAGAGATGATAATGTAAATATAGAGACTGTAGCTACATCTTATCCGGATGAATGGACTGTTTCGATATTCACTTCAGCGAGTTGTTCGAGTGGTAGTTTCACAGGCAGCATAGGGGCTGGAGAATCCAAGTATCTTTATCTCTGTATAACTCCTGATCTTGATTCTGAGGCTAATAATTACACTATAATAACTGAGGCTTCAGCCGGTAGTGGTGCAGAAACTGCAGTCCAAGCATCTACTACATTAGAGGTAAGAGAACCAGTTAGATCAGTTATACTCACAGTGGCTGTTGACGAAGAAGAAGTTACTTTATCGCCAGAACTGGGTAATGAAGAGAAGAACACTGCTCGTTTCAAAATTACCGTACAAAATACAGGTTCACATGATGACAAATTTACGGCAGAATTGGATAATGTTCTTGGAACTGGCTGGGATGCCGATTTCTTTACAAAGAATTCAGGTAATCCCGGTTCTTCAAGTGACAAATGGTCTTCGGTAGGGCAGTCTTTAGAAAAAGATCAAAGTAAGTCTCTATGGTTTATTGCTGAAGTAGATGCGGATGAAGTAGATGAAGGAAACTACACTATGTCCATTACTGTAAGAAATGTTGAAGAAGAAACCCAAAGTACAACTGCAGTGATAATCAATATTGCAGCTCCACAAAGAGACATGACGGCAACAGCCATTGATGAGTTTCAAGAGATATATCCGGATTATGGAGGGACTTCATCACAAAATAGTGTAAAATTCAAGGTTAAATTAGATAATACTGGTTCGAACCCAGATGTGTTTATACCTGAAATAATATCCACTTTGGATGATGATTGGACCGTTACTTTTTGGCAAGACAGTTCTAAAACACAATCTTGGTCAACTACTGCCGGTTTGTCTATAGATGACGGTGAATTAGATGACCTCTGGGTATTTGTGGAAGTCGCAGACGAGGCTGATGAAGGTAATTATACAATTCAAATTTCTGTAAGAGATGAAGAAGATGATCCTAATGCCCGTCAGGATATTACTTTGATAGTAATAGTTCAAAGACCCGAACTCATAATCACTCAATCCGTTATAAGTTTAGAAATAGATGGTGTAGTTGGTAATGCATCACAAGTTCAAGATGGAGACACAGTAGTTATTTTAGTCGATGTTTTAAACATGGGATCAGCTGACGCAGATGATGTTCGTGTTGAAATTTATTTCTATCCTAAACAGGCACCGACTGATAATGAAGTAGCAACTAGTGAAGATTGGCTTGGTTTTGAATTCGATGAAGGTGAGAATACATGGATTTATTCATTATATGACAAAACCACGAATATTAAAGCAGACAATTCAAAATCTATAGCTTCAGATGACTGGTTGATTAAAGGTGGAGAATGGTATGTTGAAGTTCGTGCAGATTACGATGATGAGGATGATAATGGAAAAATACTAGAACCTAATGAAAATAATAATGATGCTAGATATTCAGAATTATTGCGAGTAAAACCTGATTTGGCTATTGATGCAATGCGAATTGACAGTAAGTATGCTGGAAATCCCGCTAGTAGTGTACCTAACATCGACGATATAGTGACATTTACAGTAACTGTAAGTAATACAGGAGCTGCAGATGTAGATGGTGCTAGACTTTACATTACTGCAGATAGTAGTGAAGATAATGAAGTTCTCAAAGATCGTACTAACAAAGAGTATGTTGATTTTGATGTTGACGCCGGAGAGATAACTGATGTTCGTTTCCGCTGGAAAGCAATTGAAGAAGAATGGACTACTTTTAGGGCTGAGATAAATCCAGTTTGTGATGATTATGGTATATTTGAATGTGAAACTGCAGGTGATGGTTTTTCACCTGAAACTGGCCACATGTTTGACGAGTTAGGGCGCTATGCCGATAATGAATACCCACGTTCTGGAGTTTTTGAACAAAGTGGTTCAGAGGTAACATTTGAGATTTTACCTGATTTTATTATAAAGAAGATATCTATGGACCCACGTAATCCTGAGGTTGATGAACAAGTAGAAATTACAGTTACGGTAGAAAACATAGGAAATTCTGATTGGATAATTGGTACTAAGCCATTACAAGTTATTTTTGAAGATGGAACTGGTACTGAATTGACGTCCCAGGTAGGTGAGTCAATCAATAAAGGTGACACCGTTGAAGTTAAATTTTCATGGAAGGTTCCTAATGAAGACAACAAAGATGAACTAGATTTAACTTATACTATTGATGCAGGTAGTGGTAATTTTGAGATAAAGCAATGTAACTCTTGTGATTCTAACACTAATGGTGGTGGAACTGATAATGATGAAACGCAAGATAGTTTGCCATTGGTACTGGCTGCAGTTTTGGGTGAGATTGAATTCATTTCTGATTTAACGGAAAGAGAATTGATTAAGGGAGTTCCACTTCTCTGGCCAGTTTTGGCAGGTCTTGGACTAGTAATTGCAATGATTGCACTTCCAATATTAAAGAGAAGGCGAGGAAGTGTTGGAGGTTCTAGGCCAAGGGCTAACGAAGAAGAACCATCTGATGATGAGTCTGAAGAGGAAGCTGCCCCAGTTGCAGTACCTTCAAAGATTGGTGTTGTAATAGTATCTTCAGTTGATGGTAAAACAGCCAATGTCAAGGTTCCTTCTAACATGCCCGTTAACAAGCTTTTACAGAATTGTATAGACAAGTTTCAGTTACCGCATTCAAATTTTGCAGTTATGCTTAATGGTGCTCCAGTAGATGTTAATTTGTCCTTAGTAGATGCTGGTTTGTCTGATAGTTGCCAAATCGATTTAGTCCCTCTTGAGTGATTAAGTAAATGCTAGATGCATTAGTAATCGGAGCTGGACCGAGCGGTTCACGTACAGCTTGGAATTTAGCTAAGGCTGGCTATAAAACTACGATTGTTGAAGAGCATGAAATTGTTGGAGAGCCTTGCCAGTGTGCAGGACTAATAACGCCTCGGACCTTTGAGTATCTAGGATACAGTCGTCCTGTTTCTCAAGAGATGAGTGGGGCTCGCTTGTGGGGTCCTAAGGATTCATTTTTGAATTTCCAGGCTAATGAGACTAAAGCTTTAGTAATTGACAGGCCAGATTTAGATCGTTCGATAGCTGAGAAGGCCATAGATTCTGGAGCTGATTTAAGATCAGGACATAGATACCTAGGCCATAGAAAATCATCTAATGGGGTAGTTGCAACAATTCAAAGCAAGTCAGGTAAAATAGAGCTGGAAACTAAGATGTTAATTGGTTCAGATGGGCCCGCATCCAGAGTTGCTAGAGATGCTGGACTTAGCAGTAAAAGAGAGGTTTTGGCTGCGTTTGGTGCTGATGTTGAAGGATATCAAGGAAAAGACAACCATGTTGATTTGTTTGTGGGTTCTGAATTAGCCCCACGTTTCTTTGGTTGGGGCATTCCAACGGGCCCAAATACTGGACGTATAGGAATGGCTACAGTTTTGCCAAATAGACCTAAGAACTTCTTTAGAGACTATTTTCACAAGGGTGCTCCTTCTAAATTATTAAGAGGTGCTAAGATAGTAAATCGTGTCAGTGGTTTAATTCCTTTTGGAACTCGAGATCCTAGTTATACTGATAATATTCTGTTGACGGGTGATGCTGCAGGTATGGCTAAACCCACTTCAGGTGGTGGGATATATTCCGGTTTAATTTCAGCAGATGCGGCATCTGAGGTTATCGAGACTGCTCACGATAAAGAAAATTTTGACTCCAAGACGTTGAAACCCTATCAAAATTTATTAAAAGAGCGTATTGGCGGAGAGTTATCCAAAGGTTATCATTTACGCAGAGCTTTTTTGAGTCTTAATGATGATCAATTGGCTGAAATTATTTCAATACTTGGTGAATCTAAGGTTAAGAGTGTGTTAGAAAAAACAGGAGATTTGGATTATGCCTCTTTAGCGGCTTTTTCTGTACTTAAAGCGCAGCCTAAACTCATTAAGTTTGCCCCTTTGCTTTTGAAGCCATTTATTTAATTCAGGATAATTTCCCTCTTCTTCGAGGTAAAAAATTACTGAAAGACTTGCGAAAAGTATTGTTAAGCTGATGAGTCCATACAATGGCCATTTAGGAATTGGTTTTTTCACTCCGAAAGAAGAATCAGGTATGATTCCATCTACGTCTAATATAGTTAGATTGATATTCCCTGGTGATCCAGGAGGGACATTGCTTTTATTGGTAGCATCTTCCCATTCACTCATACTCCAGTGTCCACGAGATTGCATTTGGCGTTCAGTTCCATTGTGTATAAAATCCATCTCAAACCTGACAAAATAGGTGCCTTCTTTTGTGTCTTCATTGGTTATTATTTCAAATTCTAAATTTATAGTTTCATTTGATTGAATAGTGTCAATTTCAAAAGTAGCTATTTTGAGATCAGTGGTCTTAAGCTGGTTATCTTCTTCAATAATATTTGAGCTCCATATTGTATTTTGGATATATGGCCTCTCAGAGCTTGGAATTGAATCTAAACTCTCAGACTCATCAATATCAGCTCTGTGATAAATTTCTGCAAATATGGTTATTTCTTCTAGACTTTCATTGTATCTATTTAGAATGTCTAAAGAAAATTCTCCATTCTGTCCTGGCTCTAATTGTGGGGTACTAAAATTATGAAAATCAGGAATCTTGCCAGGATTACTAATATACATATCAATTTCACTTTGTGCTAAAGGTAACGAAAAAATGACAACTGCAATAATCACTCCTAAAAGACGTTTCATTATTATGTCAAATAAGGCTCCCTTTAAAACAAATATCACCCTAAACAGTCGGGAGGTTGGATTTATATGGACTTTTCTTTGGAACTACATGCGTAGATTGGGTTTAGTATCGGTTTTTTTTCTTTGTACGATTGTTTTTCTGAGTTTGAATGCTTCTTCTGAGGTTCATAAATTTGATAATTTAACCGTAGCTGAAGATGATATACTGACATTTACAGATGATCAGATTTGGCTCCAAGGTGATATTCTAATTGATGGTAAAATAACATTTGAGAATTGCAGTTTGAATGTTAATAGGACACTAGATTTAACTACTTCAGAAATAAGAGTTAAACCAGGTGGTCAATTAAATTTATTTAATACAACTGTTAGTACTATGGAGTTTCCTAGCCCTTCTGGAATTGAAAATGAAACTATTATTTCACCTTATACTTTAGTTCTAAATGAAAGTAGTCTCTCAATATATGATTCAAGAATTTATTATGGGATGATTTGGCTAGTGGGCGGAGATGCTGAAATTACGGGATTAGTTCTTGATGGCTTCAATATGCTTAATTATGGCATTTTTTCAGAAGATACTAATTTGAAAGCTTCTAGTGTGTCTATTAGGAATTATACTCAAGGTTTGAGATCTATAGGGGCTTCTCCTGATTTAGAGTCTATATTTTATTATAATTGTAGTATGCAAATGACACAAGAATGGTGGCTTACTTTTTCACCATTTGATAATTCTACTGGACTTCCTATTTCTGGTTTTGAAGTAAGACAATGGGAAAATGAACGTATGATTGGGACTTGGAATTGGGCTAAAGAGTATGAAATCGACTCTTTTGGTCAGAAAATAAATCATACTACTCATCTTTCATTTTATCTTAATCTTTATTTTGGATATATTGATCAATCTTGGGAAGGTAGGATACTTAAAAATACGGATATAATTCAAGATTTTAACTTAAATCATACTTTGATTAGCTTAGATTATCCCCTAATTTTTGCAGACGATGAAATTTTAGAAATGGGTCAGAAAGCTCCAAAATGGTCTAATGTTAATTTTAGTATCATAGTTAATAATCCAACAGATATAAATTTTTATAATTTCAATTTAAATCTTTTAATAAATGGTAATACGGGTTATTCTACAACTGTTATTTTATTAAACTCTAATGATTCGCAAAGGGCCAATGTGTCTTGGACTGCATCAATAGAAGGTCCCATGTCTTTTGGGGTTAAGGCAGTTGTTATTGATTACTCTGGTGATTTAGCTGATTATACAATTTCAGTGTATCGTTTTTTACAGGTTGAAGCTGATTCTGAGATTAATACTAAATCTTCGGGGTCTTGGACTGCATTATTGGCAATATTTGCGTTAATGTGTTTGTGTAGTTATATTATTTATACAGGTATGGAAGAAGAGACAATTGTATCAGATTTGGTTGATGGCTCAGGTACCGAGGATACTACTTCGGAAGATATGGACTTAAGAGAAATTGCGATATCTGAAGAAATAGAAGATGAGAAAGACCTTGAGTAAAATAGCAATAGGTATTGAATCTACTGCACATACGGCTGGAGTTGGTTTGATTACTTCAGAAGGTAAAATACTTTCTAATCAGAGAGCCCTTTATGTCCCTAAAGAAGGCGGAATACATCCAAGAGAAGCTGCTAATCACCATTCTGAAAAATTACCTGATTTGTTTAAATCAGCTCTTGAAGAGGCTGGTTTAACACCTGCCGACATCTCATTGGTGTCTTATGCAAGAGGTCCCGGTCTTGGACCTTGTTTGAGAACTGGAGCTACAGCTGCACGAGCTTTTGCATATTCTCATGATATTCCACTTTTAGGTGTTAACCATTGCGTTGCTCATTTAGAAATAGGTCTTCTTGAAGGGGCAATTGATCCCGTTTTACTTTATCTTTCGGGTGCCAATACACAGGTAATAGCCTATGCTGCAGGGCGTTACAGGGTATTTGGGGAAACAATAGACATAGGTATAGGAAATGGCTTAGATAAATTTGCTAGAGAGGCTGGAATGGGTTTTCCAGGAGGTCCTAAACTTGAGAAAATAGCAAAGGGAGATGAACTTTTAGATTTACCTTATTCTGTAAAGGGGATGGATTTAGCATTTTCAGGTTTAATGACTGCAGCTAAACAAAAATTGGATTCCGGACATTCTCTTAGCACGGTCGCATATTCAATTCAAGAGACTGCATTTGCAATGTCTTGTGAGGTTTCAGAAAGAGCTTTGGCCCATACTGCGAAAAAAGAATTGGTTTTAGGAGGAGGTGTGGCTTGTAATATGCGCCTTAGAGAAATGGCAAATATTATGGCCGAGGAACGTGGAGTCAAGTGTTTTGTTCCAGAAAGATCGCTCTGTGTTGACAATGGAGTTATGATTGCTTGGCTAGGGCTTCAAATGATGAAGGCCGATTATAATATAACTGAAAAAGACAATGTTGTTGATCAAAAATATAGAACTGATATGGTGGAGGTTACATGGAGGTAAATTATAGGGGAGCTGAAGCAATTGTGGAGACACGTCAATGGCTTGGGCATAAAGTTATTTTCAAGACTCGAAATAAGCGTGGATATAGACATCCCTCTCTTGAAAAAAAATTAGTTAAAGAGAGATTGCGTAGCGAATCCCGTATTATTGAACGTTTGATTTCTCGTGGTGTAAATGTTCCTGCGATATATGGGGTGGATATTTCGAATAATTGTATAATTATGGAATATATAGATGGAATAACTTTAGAAAAGGCATTAAGAGGTAAAGATTTTGAACAATACTTAGCTCAAACTGCTCAATTATTATCTTTACTTCATTCACTTAATGTAGTTCATGGGGATCCAACCACTAGCAATTTTATGGTTACAAATAGTATTTATGCTATTGATTTTGGATTGTCAACAGTATCTGAGGACGATGAGGATAGAGCTTCAGACTTACGGGTATTTTTGGAATCTTTAGATTCACATCATTCTGAGATTTCAGGTAGAGAGATATTTTTGTCTCATTACTCCGAGTGGAGTAGTTCGGCCTCAGTTATTGAAGCCTTAAAAGTATTAGAATTAAGAGGGCGTTACAATCTAATGAGAGGCTAGGGTCATCATAATAATCCCCCCATTACTAACAAAATAGAAATAGAGGTATAAAATATAATGAAGAAATTTACTCTAATGATATTATTTGTTGTCATATTATTTAGTCTTTCTAGTTCCAATGCTGAGAAGGAGCCAGTGTGGATTCATACTTCTGCTG
>Ga0114997_10000501_pt1 | contig 31926 bp, 28 predicted proteins | sample ArcticOcean_MG_C_2_FD_87045 | JGI IMG/M metagenome (GOLD analysis project Ga0114997, IMG submission 87045) | Marine microbial communities from western Arctic Ocean - ArcticOcean_MG_CB4_136 | ecosystem: Environmental > Aquatic > Marine > Oceanic | place: Arctic Ocean: Canada Basin | collected... | reverse complement strand
TCCATTCCGGGTTGCCGTAACCGACCCTCTTCGACGTGATCTATGAACGCCACACAATTTGGAAATCTCATCATCCGAGACGACGAGATCGTTAACTACTCGGTGGACCTAGCGGGACGAATCGCGAACAATTCTCATTCCCTTCAGCGCCTGTCGTCGCTCCCCCAACAATGCAAGACTCCAACCACCACAACCAACAAAGGGCGCGTAGACCTCGGTCCAAACGATGAACTCCAGAGTGTCTTCACGCGCTGAATCCCCGAGCAAACGGATCCGTCCGTCGCAGAGCCAACTGAGGGAACAACGCTCGGCGGAGGCGGCCCCTCGTCGTTCTTGGTGAAGTCGCTCGAGTCCTACCGCCCGGCGGGCGTCGCCGCGTCACCACTCGTGAACGCCGTCGGCCCCAACCGCACTCACTCCAGGATCCCGCGCCGCTTGGCGACACCGTCGAAGTCGACAAGGCCGTACCAACCAGATGAGGTATCCGCCCGAGCGGGCCGGTCGAATTCCTTGACGTAAGGCTTCAGGTCGAGCACGGCCGTACCGTCCATGAGATCGACCCCGCGGAACTCGATGCGGGCACCATCGACCGAAACCAACTCGACCAGGTGCAAACCGAACGGCGTTGGGCGAAACGGTCCACGGGTTGCGAACGCACCCACCTCGTGATCGAGATGGGCAACGAGGTGTGGTACCTCCTTCAGCGGACCCGATGTCCGCACCGCATCATCACCGAGCCAGGTGATCAGCCAGATGTAATCGAATTCGTCGAAGGCCTTCAGTCCGTCGGCGAACGCCGGGTCGACATCAACCCATCCCGTTTCCTGAGGATTGAGCGCCGCCTGCTGTGGGGCTGACATGTACTCGACGTAGTCCGACCGAACGACGCCAATCTGTGTGACCTGCATATGAACTTCCCTTTGTTGTCTGCTCAAGAGTTGGCTTCATCAAGATCACGGATGTTCTCGATGTAGATCGGCCCGGCGGAGACCAGCCAGAACTCGGCTCGGCGTCAACGGGATCTCGTCGAACCACACCCCCGTCGCGTCGAACAACGCGTCGACGATCGCCGGGGCGTACGGAAGGTACGGCATCTCCGACATTCCTCGCGCTCCGAAAGGCCCCAGCGGGTCGGCCAACTCGAGGACGACGGAATCGACCCGGTCCGGAATATCGCCGATGCCAGGGATCAGGTAGCCAGAGAACCGCGGGTTCAGGACTCGACCGTCGGCCGACTGGAGGTCCTCGGACAATGCATAGCCGTGCGCCTGAACGACACATCCCTCGATCTGGCCGACCACAAGGTCCGGGTTGATCGCCCGTCCGACATCGTTGGTCGAGACGACGCGATGGACGCGCACATGACCGGTGGCGATGTCGACGGATACATCGACGGCTTGTGCGACGTAGCCGTAGGCGAAGAACGGAACGCACGCGCCGTCCTCCGTGTCGAGCGGCGTGGTGGGCGGGGCCACGAAACGGAAGAATCCTTCCGCCGGCCGATCACCGTCAAGCCATGACTTAGCGGCCTCTTCGGCCGCGCCGAGGATCGAGTTGCCCGACATCCACGTCAAACGCGACGCCGATGCCGATCCTGAGTCTCCGGCGGTCGCCGTGTCTGAGTAGTGCGTGCGGACCGCAACGGCCGGTACACCCGTCGCTTCGGCCGCCATCTGGCGCAACACCGTGTGGCTTCCCTGGCCCACGTCGGCACCCGCGTGATACAGGTCGACGTTCGTCGGGAACTCATCTTCAGGGTCACCGTGCAAAACGATCCGCGCCTCACACGTGTCGATGTAACCGAACGAGTAGCCGACGTTCTTGAAACTGCAGGCGAAACCGCGTCCGCTCCGAAGATCGTTCGGTTCAGCAGGCAACGACGCAATCGGAGCGAGGTCATTATCGCCCTCCCTCGGTGCGGCGGGTTCGCCCCACGATGCTTCGGCCGCGCAACGCTCGACGACCGCGCCCAACGTGACGCCCGCAGGCAGCACCGACCCGGTTGGGCCGAGCGAGCCCTCTTCGACCATGTTGCGGCGTCGCATCTCAACGCGGTCGATGCCGAGCGCAACTGCGAGCTTGTTGACCTGGTTTTCCGCGACGAACGCGGCCTGCGGCGACCCGAAGCCTCGGAACGCCCCGCCGGGCACAGAGTTCGTGTACACGGCGTGGCTCGTCACGTCGACGTTCGGCACCACGTACGGCCCAGGAAGGCACGCGTGGAGGTTGCCGAGCACTTCGTTGGATGTGTAGTTGTACGAGCCCGCGTCCATGTGGCAGGTGCTCTCGATCGCGACGATGGTTCCGTCGGATCGGGCCCCCCAGCGGGCACGGATTCGAGCCCGATGGCGCTTGTTGTGTCCAATGATCGATTCCTCGCGTGACCACCGGGTCCGGATCGGGCGGTCCTCGCCTTGCGCGGCCAGATACTGTGCCGCCAACGCCATCACGATCTGCAGCGACATGTCCTCGCGCCCGCCGAAAGCGCCACCGATCGCCGGGTAGATGACACGCACTTCGCTTTCATCGAGATCCAGCGCGTGCGCAATCTGGCGGCGGTCGGTGTGGGTCCACTGCCCTGCCACCTCAACCGTGACGCGCCCGACCGAATCGATGTACGAAAGCGCGGCTTCGGGTTGGAGGTACGCGTGCTCCTGATGCGGCAACTCGTACTCGGATTCAACGACGACATCGGCTTCAGCCCACGCGGCATCCATGTCGCCGCGTCGCAGTTGATGCGTGCAGTAGATGTTGGAATCGGGTTGAACGTCAGGGTGCAATATGGGCGCATCCGGAGCAAGCGCTGCGGTGAGGTCGGGCGCCAGCGGAAGGTCTGCCCATTCTGCGTGCACCGCCGCGGCACCTGCATCGGCGGCGCGGCGGGTCTCTGCGACGACGATCGCTAGGTGGTCGGCCTCCCACCGGCTGAGCGAACAGTCGACGATGCTCCGCCCGGTGTGCTCGAGGCCGACGAACACCGGCTGGTCGAACATCGTCAGGCCATACTCGTTGACCGGCACATGCGCCGCGCCGAGCACAGCCACAACACCGGGAACGGCTCGTGCCGCGTCGAAGTCGAGCGCCAACAGCTGGGAATGCGGACGTCCGGTCATGACGACCTTCGCCCAGAGCGCATCATCGGGCGCGAGATCGTCGGGGTAGCGGGCCTCGCCGGTGACCTTGGCTCGGGCATCGATCTTGACCGGGGATGCCCCGACTCCGCCCAGCGGTCCGTGCTCCTGGTTCATGACGTCGCCCCTGCTGCTCGCACGACCGCGTTGACGATGCTGAAGTAGCCGGTGCATCGGCAGAGGTTTCCAGCCAGGCCGGCGCTGACTTGCTCCTGTGACGGCTGAGGAAATTCCTCGAGCAGTGCCGCGGCCGACACCAGGAAACCGGGAGTACAGAATCCGCACTGCACGGCTCCGCACTCGATGAAGGCTTCCTGCACCGCGTGCAGTCGGCCGTTCGATTCGAGGCCTTCGACGGTCGTAACCTCTGCACCGGCGGCACCCATCGATGGCACCAGACAGGCCAACACGGTCATGCCGCCCATCATCACCGTGCACGCTCCGCACTCGCCTTCGGCGCAGCCTTCTTTCGTGCCGGTGAGGTCCGAGTCGGTGGCCATGTGCGCGTCTTCGCGCAGCCAATCGAGCAGCGTGTCCGAAGCTTGCGTTGGCGCACTGATCGGCGTTCCGTTCACCGAGACAGTGAGCCCCCCATGGCTGCCGAACGACGAGGGAACCGCTTCGAGATCCGTCGCCTCGGCATTGGACAACTCAGGCATACCGATCGCCAAGAGCGGCAAGTCCTTCTGCCACCGTTCTCGTTGCCGACCACTCGCGAGCGCACGCAGAGTGCGGCCGAGCACGGTGCCGGTGACGTCCTGGCGGTACTCCGCGGTTGCACGCACGTCGGAGATCGGCTCGATCATCGCCTGCACCGTTGCGACCGCAGCGGCGATCGATGCCTCGTCGAGGCGCCGACCGATGAGGCTGGCCTCGACGGCTTCGGCGCGAATGACCGTCGCCGAGAGCGAACCGAGCGCGACCCGGGCCCGCGTGACGATCCGGTCATCTTGCGGGTCGTCGAAGTCGACCACGAGACCCAGGTGCACGACCGAGATCGATTGTGCGCTGCGCAGGCCGAGTTTGGAGAACATTCCGCGACGATCAGACCCGGCGCGAGGCCGCGGGATCAACACCTGGCTGACCATCTCATCAGGACGCAGCACGGTGGTGCGAAAGCCGGTGTAGAGGTCACCGACGCTGATCGTTCGCGTCGAGTCGCGTGAGCGAACGAGCAGTTCGGCGTCGAGCGCCATCAACGCCGAGATGGTGTCGTTGGCCGGCGAGGCGGTCACGAGATTTCCGACAACCGTGGCCCGGTTGCGGAGCTGCGGAGAGCCGACTTCGGCGGACGCTTGCGCGAGCGGCAATGCGTGTTCGACGAGAACGTCGGAGCCGATGACCTGGGCGTGGGTCGTTGCGAAGCCCAGCGAAATCATGTCGTCGGAGATCGCTATGTGCGATGCACCCGGGATGCGCGAAACGTCGATCAGGTGCCGGACGTCGGTTCGCCCGCTGCGCTCGAGTTCGAGCAACAGGTCGGTTCCGCCCGCGATGAGCCGCGCCCGCTCGCCGTGCTCGGCGAGGAGTTCGCATGCAGCTTCGACCGAGTCGACGATGTCGTAGTGCTCGATCGAGCGATGTCGCTCTTGAAGTGGGTGCACGGCTACTGCTCCTTTGTCAGGAGGTTGGATCGCCGGGTGTTGCCAACATCCCGACAGAGTTGGTTCCCTCACGTCGAGCCAGCAGGCTCTGTGTCTGGGCATGAATCGCATCGAGTGCGGCCGCCTCATCGACACCGGTAACGCGTCCGTCGGCAACGCGGTGATGGCCCTGCACCCAGACGTTGTTGACGTCGCTGGCTCGGGCCGCGAATACGAGGTTCCAGAGCACAGGGTCGTGTCCCTCTGAATGTGCGGTCGGGAGGAGGTGCGGTTGCCATAGGTCGACGGTGATGACATCGGCTTGCTTGCCGACCTCGATCGACCCGACATGGTCGTCGATACCGATGGTCCGGGCTCCGTCGATCGTGGCCATACGCAACGCTTGACGAGCGCCGACCGCAGTGGCGTCGAAGCGGGTGACCTTTTGGAGCAGCGATGCCATCTTCATCGATTCCCACATGCTCAGTGAGTTGTTCGAGATGGCCCCGTCGCTGCCCAGGCCCACGTTCAGACCCGCGGCTTCGAAGGCCGGGAGCGGCGCCGCCCCGCCGGCGAGCTTCATGTTGCTGGTCGGGCAGTGGGCGACACCGGTACCTGTTGTTGCCAGGATGTCGATTTCGTTCTGGTCGAGCCACACGCAGTGGGCCAGAAGGCTCCCCTGTTTGAGGATGCCGCGCTGGGCAAATACTTCGACGGGGCGAGCGCCGAAGAGTTCGACGACGACGTCGACCTCCTCCTTCTGTTCGCTCGTGTGCGTGTGGATCGACACCCCGTACTTCTCGGAAAGCTGGCGCACCCGCTCGAACATCTCCGCTGAGCAGTATGTGATGTGCTCGAGTCCGAGCCACACCTTGACCCGACCATCCTGGGTGTCGTGATGGTCGCGGATCAGTTGCTCGTTGGCATCGACAGTCTCAAAGAAGCTCTTGGTGGGGTGATCGGCTGCGTAGGGCACGAGGTGCGCTCTGATCCCGAGTTGCGATGCCGCCTCGGCCCCGCGATGCAAGAACCGAAACATGTCGACGACGGTGGTCGTGCCGCCCTTGAGTGCCTCCATGTAGGAGACGAGACACGCGTAGTACGCGTCGTCCTCGGTCAGGACCTGATGCTCGCGCTGATACTTCGGGAGCCAGTCCATCAACTGAGCGTTCTCCGAGAAACCCTTCAGCAGACTCGAGTGGCTGTGCACGTCGACGAGCCCGGGGAGCACGGCGAGCCGACCCTTGCCGTCGACAACTTCGGCATCGGCGGGTATCTCGATGTCCGCGGTCGCTCCGACCGCGGTGATCACCCCATCGCGGAAGACCACCGTGCCCGAGGCAATCGTCGTGAACGCCGCGTCGCAGCAGTAGACGGCGGCGTTTGTGATCGCGGTAGATCCCATCAAACGCACCTACGCGTTGTCCAGAGTGCTCGCGTATGCCTGATAGCGGATGTTCAGCCACTGGTAGAACTGCAGCAGCGACTCCTCCTGGAACGAATAGCGACCGGGCTGACGGAAGCGCGACTTGTTGCCGCGCTGTACCGACGCGGTCGACGCCGCATCCTGGTTATGGAAGATCACGAGCCCGTCCTGAGCAATTTGGTAGAGATGCTCGAACACGGGGTGTTGCGTGCTCTCTTCTGGGTAAAGGTGCCCGATCCGAAGATGGAGCTTGCCGGGCCCGGCCGGCAACACCAGGTAGTAGAAGAGCCCTTCGGGTACGACACCAAAGCCGAGGTTAGGTGGGATCGACGCGAAGATGACTTCCTTGCGCTGTTCCTCGGTGAGAGTTGGAATTATCGGCAACAGCGCCTTTGCCGTGGGGTTGAAGCCAGCGTCCTCATGGTAGAAACCGGTCGGATGGAAGACCGCCCCATCGGTGTCTTCGAACGGAACGAAGCTGGTGAGCCGGACGTGAGCGAAGTCGTGCAGCACACCGTGGAGATAGGCGCTGTGGTACGGCTCGATCCCGTTCTCGAGTTGCGGCTTCCAGTTCCATTCGCAATCGCGGATCTCAGCGACCGGCATGCTCACCATGTCCTCGAGGTGATAGTTCTCGAGCGCCGCGGTCAGCTTGTGGAGCGTCGGCGTGAGTGCGGGTGCGTCCGGGTCGAGGTTGGTGAAGACGAACCCGTTCCAGACCTCAACTTGGTGTGACGGCAGATTGGCCTCGGCCTTGAGCTCTGCCAACGGGACCGTTTCGTTCATCGACGGCGCGGCGACGAGGTGCCCGTCCAGGCCGTAGGTCCATGCGTGGAATGGACAGCGGAAGAGGCGCCCGGTGTTCCCCGAACCTTCACACAGCAGATGGCCACGGTGGGCGCACACGGGTGTGAACACGCGAATTTCGCCCTCGTTGTCGCGCACCATCATGAGCGGCTCGTCATCCATATCGACCCGAACGAAATCGCCCGGCTCCGGGATTTCGTCGACCCGACCGAGGCAGAGCCAACTCCGCATGAAGATCGCTTCTTGCTCGAACGCGTAGAACTCGGGGTCGTTGTAACACTCACGCGGCAGGTTGAAACCGCTGGCAAGATCGCTGCACCCCTCATCGATGGTCTTGAGCACTTGACGGAGCCGCTCAGACATCGCGACCGTTGGAATTACAGAGTGGGGAATGGACTTCACTGTGCTCCTTTGGTTCGCCCAACACTCGGCTGGGCCGCCCGGGCGCTATTCGGGCGTCTGGCGCTCGGACGATAACAGTTTGGACCCGATCAGAACAGCCAGCGAAAGTGCGCCCTGTGTTCAATGTGTTCGACACTTGAATCGCCGCATCGACCATGCTTAGCTGGAATTCTTGCAACCGATAATTGGCCGAGTGAACCAGCCGCGATGAGCCCTTCCAGCAATACGGACAACGCTCCGGGCCAGACCAATAAGCAGGAGTCTGACCCCGCTACGACCGCCTCGATAGCGGCGCTCGATACCGCCACCGTCGAACTCGCCGGTATCTCGCGCGCTGGCGATGTGACCGACATCGTGGGGTTGCGTCATTTCCTGCATGCTGGCCCGCCGATCGAAGTCGCCGATGTCACCGGCCCGATGCGGGGTGCTCTGATTGGTGGCCTGCTGTTCGAGGGTGAAGCGCAAGACGAACATGACGCTGCGGCGATCATCGACTCGGGGGAACTCACCATCAGCCCGTGCCACGATGCCGGGGCCCTCGGCGCGATGGCCGGAGTCATCACTCCGAACATGCCCGTCGTGGTTGCCACCTCGGGTGATTGCCGAACGTTCTCACCGTTGAACGAGGGCACCGGTGGAGCGGTCCGATACGGCTCGTTCGACGCCGCCACCATCGATCGGCTGCGTTGGATCGCCGGGGTGCTCGCACCCGCGCTTGACACGGCAATCCAAGCGTCGGACCCGATCGACCTCGTCGCACTTGTGGCCGAAGGGCTGCGCCGCGGCGACGATTGCCACAACCGACTCGTGGCCACCACCGCCAACCTGCTCAATCTGCTGGCTCCCGCGCTCGTCCGAGAGGTACCTCGTGACGACGCCGCCGAAACAATGTCGGTGATTGCGGGCAACGGCCACTTCGCGCTGCCGTTCGCGATCACGATGGCGAAGGCTCTCACCCTCTCGGCTGCGGACGTGCCCGGTAGCCCGGTGGTCACCGCGATGTCGGCCAACGGCCGCGAGTTCGCCATTCGCGTCAGCGGAACCGGCGATCGTTGGTTCACTGCGCCGTCGCCCGTCGGCACTCCGCAACTAGTTCCCGGGCTCACGCTCGCCGACGTCAACCCCACAATGGGCGACTCGATGATCGCCGAGACCGCCGGCTTCGGCGCGTTCGCGATGTCCGCCGCTCCGGCAATCATGTCCTTCGTCGGCGGCACCGCCGCCGAGGGTGTTGAAATCGTCGAAGAGATGCGTTCGATCACTGCCGCGACGAGCTCGCGTTTCCTTCTGCCGAACGAGGATCACCGGGGGACACCCGTCGGGATCGACGTCCACCGAGTCGCTCGCTCGGGCATCGCGCCGGTCATCAACAATGGATTGGCCCATCGTGAGATCGGGCGGGGTCGCGCGGGGGCGGGAATCACCCGGGTGCCCATCGAGTGCTTCACCGCCGCAAGTGGGGCATTGGCCGCAGAGGCCGACCGTTCGTGACCGGGGCCGACGTCGCCTCCACGCCGACCGACTCAGACATCGGCGATGCCGCTCGGCTGTGGGGAGTCCCCTCCCACCTCCTCGACGAGCTTGCTGAGGTTGCCGACGAAACACTCGAGCTCTATCAACGGGTTCGCAGCCTCGCTGCCGACGAGGGAACTACTCCCGACCAGCCTGCACCCGAGCGCACCGACCTCGCCGAAGTGCTCGGCCGCGACCCCGGCCGCGCGTGGATGTTCCGGACACCCGAACCGGGGCCGAGCCCCGACTCGAACGAGCCGCTGAGCGGGCAGCGCTTAGCCGTCAAAGACTGCATCGCCGTGTCCGGTGTACCGATGACCATTGGCACCAGCTTCTTCCGCCACGTCGCTTCGTTCGATGCGCCCGCCGTGGTGCGGTCCCTCGCCGCCGGTGCCACCCTGGCGGGCACGACCGTGTGCGAGAGCCTTTGTCTGTCCGGATCCAGTTTCACGAGTTCGACCGGAGCGGTCCCAAACCCCTTCGAAGCCACGCGCTCCGCAGGCGGTTCGTCGTCCGGCAACGCTGTTGTCATCGCCCGCGGCGAAGCCGACATCGCGCTGGGCACCGACCTCGGCGGCTCCGTTCGGAATCCTGCTGCGTGGTGCGGCATCACCGCGTTGAAACCGACGTTCGGCGTCGTTCCTTACACCGGAGCAATGCCGACCGAGGCCACGATGGACCATCTCGGCCTGATGGCTCGGACCGCCGCGGAGATCCATCCCTTCCTCGTCTCGCTCGCCGGCGCCGACGGCTTCGACTCACGCCAGGCCGGCGTCGGGTCGCTCCGCCCCACCACGAATACGACCCCTCGCATCGCTGTCCTCGTGGAAGGTTTCGATCATCCCTGCGCCGATGCTCGCGTCGACGCCGCGGTGCGGCGTGGTGCTGCTCAACTTGGCGCTCTCGTCGCGCATTCGACGGTCGCTGAGGTGTCGATTCCATTACATCGCCACGCTCCCGACATCCACGCTCCAATCGCTGGGGAAAGCAGCCTGGTCACGCTCTTCGAACAGTCCCTGCAGGGCTCGAATCATGCCGGGCCGCACGATTCGGCTCTCGCCGAGGCATTCGCTAGCGCAATCCGCGACAACGCCGATGCGCTCCCGCTCAACGCGATGGCCACGTTGGTCGCCACGTCGGCCGCGCGGCAGCGCTCCGGAGGTACCGTCCCGTCCATCGCCCAGGGGCTGCGTCGGCGGTTGCGGGCCGAGTACGACGCAGTGTTGCAACAACACGACGTGCTCGTCTTGCCAACGGTTCCGATGCTCCCCCATCTTCTGCCGCGCGAGTCACTCTCCGTTCGCGAGTACCGCCGGTTGGCGTTCGAGATGCACGACAACAACTGTGCAACCAACCTCACCGGCCACCCCTCCATCACGATCCCCTGCGCGATGATTGATGGCCTGCCGGTTGGGATGATGCTGATCGGTCGGCACCTCGAAGACCTCGACCTCATCGCTCTGGCGGCACGCTTCCAGGATGAGTGCTTCGCTCCGCCGCAACCCGCGATCGAATGACGGCAACCCGATGACCGCAGCCGGAGGAGACACCCGTGGCGCCTGACACAAACCCAAACCGAACCCGGCTCGGAATGCTCACGCCGTCGTCGAACACGGTCCTTGAGCCGTACGTCGGAGCAATCCTGCACGAACTCCTTCCCGAGGTCACCGCGCACTTCCAACGCTTCACCGTGCAGTCGATTGGCCTGGACGACACAGCGATGAATCAGTTCGCGGACGAGACCATCATCGCCGCCGCCGAAACCCTCGAACACGCCCGGATGGACGTCATCGCGTGGGCCGGCACATCCGGGAGTTGGCGCGGGTTCGACCTCGATGCAGCGTTGTGCGCGGCGATCACCGAGCGCACTGGTGTCGCGGCAACCACGAGCGTGCAGGCGATCAACGAAATTCTCACGCGGACCGAACCGAAACGAGTGGGCCTCGTAACGCCGTACCTCGGCGACGTGCAGGCGAAGATCACCGCCAACTATGCCGATGCAGGCCACACCATCCACGCCGAACGCCACCTCGAGGATCGCGGCAACTTCAGCTTCGCGGAGTATTCCGACGACGTCGTCGGCGCGCTGATCAAAGAAGTTGTGGCCGAGGGCGCGGACGCAGTCGTCGTGCTGTGCACGAACTTCCGTGGTGCGCGTTGCACTCCGAGTCTGGAACAAGAGACCGGCGTGCCGATTTATGACTCGATCAGCGCAACCGTGTGGAAGTGCCTGTCCATGACCGATCACTCTCCGTCCGTCATCACTGGATGGGGCGAACTCTTCAGCGATCCACGCCTGACCGGGCGAGAGTAGGGAGCCATCATGGACATCGACCTCGTTGTGAAGGGCGGAACGGTTGTCACCGCAGCCGACGTCACCCGGTGCGACGTCGGCATCAGCGGCGGACGAATCGTTGCCCTCGCCGACGACTTGACCGGAAAGACCCAAGTCGACGCAACCGACCTCTTGGTTTTGCCTGGTGGCGTCGACGCTCACTGCCACTTGGCTCAACAAGTTGAGCCCGGGGTGGAGATGGCCGACGGCTTCGAGTCGGGTACCCGCTCGGCGGCCTGCGGGGGAACCACGACCGTTATCCCGTTCGCCGCCCAGCAACGCGGCGCAAGCCTGCGCGAAGCCGTCGAGGAATACCACCGGCATGCAGATGGCTCCGCGCTGATCGACTACGGGTTCCACATGATCATCACGGATCCGACACCGGCCGTGCTGCGCGAGGAACTGCCAAGTTTGGTCAGCGAGGGCTACACCTCGTTCAAGATCTATATGACCTACGAAGACCTGAAGCTCGATGACCGCCAGATCATCGAGTGCCTCGCCACCGCCCGAGCCACCGGCGCTCGGACGATGATCCACGCCGAGAACAGCGATTGCATCTCATGGCTGACCGATGCGCTCGAGGCAGCCGGACAGACCGCTCCTCGTTATCACTCGAACTCACGGCCGTCACTCGTCGAACGCGAGGCAACACACCGTGCCGTCTCACTCGCCGAGTTGGTCGACGTCTCGGTGTTGATCGTGCACGTTTCCGGGGCCGAGGCGATCGAACAGATCCGCTGGGGCCAGGCGCGCGGTCTCGATATCCATGCCGAAACCTGTCCGCAGTACCTGTTCCTCACCGCTGATGACCTGGATCGGGACGGCTTCGAGGGCGCCAAATACGTCTGCAGTCCGCCGCCCCGCGACGCCGCCAACCAGGAGGCCGTGTGGACGGCTCTCCGCACCGGCGTGCTCGACGTGTTCTCCTCCGACCATGCGCCATTCCGATTCAACGATCCAGCCGGCAAGATGGCGAACGGCGTCGACGCGAACTTCGCCGACATTCCGAACGGCATCCCCGGCCTCGAAACCCGCATGGCCCTGCTGTTCTCTGCCGGAGTGATGACGGGCCGAATCAGCCTCTCTCAGTTCGTCGCATTGACGTCGACGACACCGGCGGAGATCTACGGGCTGCGACCGCGCAAGGGCAGCATCGCGATCGGCGTCGACGCAGACATCGGGTTGTGGGACCCAGAGGCCAACTGGACGGTCTCGAACGATCTCCTCCACCACGCGGTCGACTACACCCCGTACGAGGGACAGCAACTCCAGGGCCGGTGCGTCACCACCTTTTCTCGCGGCGTCGCGGTGTGGGATGACGGCAAGGTGCTCGGCACCCCGGGCCACGGACAATTCCTCAGACGTTCAACCGCGGGCAACACCATCCCGACCGGCGGCACGCGATGAGCACCTCCGGCGAGGGGGCCACCGGTCTTCCGCACGACTTTGCGCAGACCTTGGCCGACGAGATGACTCAAATCACAACGGGTCGATATCGCACGCAACGCAGAGGTGGTCACATCATGGACCGCAACGAGGCATCGATCGATCGGGTGTACTGGCCCGGCGTGGAGTTCGCTCCGACCACCGCCGGATTGCTGTTGCTCACCACATTCACATTGAGCAACGACGATCGGGTGTTTGGGTTCCGGGTCGACCTCCCCTCGGCGGTCGAGCGATGGAACCTACGCATCGGCATCGTCGATGCGGTGTCACGCCCGGCGTTGTTCGCCGCGGAATTGTGTTGGTATCTCGTGGTGCAGCTCGGCGGTGTCGATCTCGACAATGTCGAGCCCGATCAAGACGGCATCGGCTGGATCAACACGGCGACCGAAGTGTTCGGCCGACTCAAGGTGCCCGCGGCGAACTGACGTCGCCCGATTCGTTCGAGGTCGCCGCGAACTCCGCTGCGCTCAGCAGTCACGCTGTGCGTGAGGCGTCGAGCCACTCCTGCGCGATTCCTCGATGCCGATTGAGCATGTCATCGACGCCGTTCGGCGTCAGCTCCCCGTTCTCGACAAGGAACTTGCCGTTGATCACCGTGTGCTTGGCGGCAATCGGTCCGCATCGCAGCAGCGCTTCAACCGGATCGCTCAGAGCACCGGCGAACGCGATGCCATTCGTCGGCCACACCACGAGATCACCGGCCATCCCCGGAGCGAGGGCACCAATGTCGTCTCGGCCAAGACACGCGGCACCACCAAGGGTTGCGATCTCGAGCGCCTCGCGAGACAACATCGCTTCGGGACCGCCGCGCGTCCGAGCAAGAAGCAGCGCTCCACGCGCTTCGAGCCACAACGACGCATGGTCGGTCGAGGCAGAACCGTCGCAACCGAGGCCCACGGGAACGCCAGCATCTCGAAGCTCGCGAACCGGCGCAATGCCACCACAGATCAACTGGTTGGAGCTCGGGCAGTGGGCGACGCCAGTCCCCCACTGGCCCAGGCGTTGGATCTCTTCATCACTGGGGTAGATGCAGTGGGCCACCCATGTCCGATCTGATCCCCAACCGACGTGTTCGAGGTGCTCGATCGGACGCCGACCAAACATCTCCTGACAGAACGCGTCCTCGTCGCGATCCTCGGCGACGTGGGTGTGCAGTCGAACATCGAGCCGCTCGGCGAGACGTGCGGTCTCGATCATCAACTCCGGCGAAACCGAAAACGGGGAGCATGGCGCCAGAGCGATCTGGACCATAGACCCGGGACTCGGGTCGTGATGCAGCCCAACCAGCCGTTCGGAGTCGGCAAGGATGTCGTCATCTGACTGAACAACGGAGTCCGGCGGGAGCCCGCCATCCTTTTCTGACAAGCTCATCGATCCGCGGGTCGGGTGAAAGCGGAATCCCAGTTCCTTCGCGGCCGTGATCTCGGCCGAGATCAGGTCGCCGGCACCCTTAGGGTGCACGTACAGGTGGTCCGTGGTTGTCGTGCAGCCACCCAGGGCGAGCTCACAGAGCCCGATCCAAGCCGACACGTAGGCGGCTTCTTCATCGAGACGACTCCACACGGGGTACAGCGTTCGAAGCCAGTGGAAGAGGTTGCCGGCGAGCGCGGGAGCAAACGACCGCGTGAGGTTCTGGTAGATGTGATGATGCGTGTTGATGAACCCTGGGGTAACGACGCACCCGTTCGCGGCAACGACTCGTGATGCCTCAGGCTCCGAGCCAGGGCCGCCGACGCTGGTGACGAAACCGTTCGTGATTGCGATCCAGCCGCCACGAATCTCCCTGCGATTCGCGTCCATCGTGACAACTGAGTCGGCATGGGCGATGAGTAGATCGGGCCGTGTACTCACTCACGGAGTATGACCCAAACTCCAAGTGCCGCGCCCTGTTAGGCGACGTCAGGCCGGAGGCGTCCAAACGCGATCAGCAGCACGAACGTGATGAGCGCTCCGGTCGCGGAGAAGACAACAGGTCCCCTGACGCCGAATGCCTCGTAGAGCAAACCGGCGGCCGACACACCAATGCCACGGCCCACGGTTCCGGTTGCATTACTGACCGCGAGTGCTCGTCCGGGAGATTTTGGCATCGATTCACTGACCAGCGAGAACGAGGTAACTATCGAATATTCGAAGCAGACAAAGAAGACAAAGAGCCCCAACGCCCCTACGAAGAGCGAGGTGCCAGCACTTGCAATAATGGCGAGCCCAATCAGCGTTGCCAAGACTGAGAGCTTCATCGTTCGACGTTTCCCTAACCGGTCAGCGAAGGCCGATGAACTGGTTGACGCAATGAGTTCAGCGAGGCCAAACGCCATCGCGACAAGCCCCACACCGCCGGTGGAAACCCCGAGCACCTTGTCCAGCCAAGTCCCGGCAATCACACTGGTGCCGAGTGCCGACATCGCAAGCGCAGCAGACGCAAAGATGATGAGCCAGGTTTCGCGTGTGATCGACACATTGGCAGGGGGCGCGACCTGCTGACGCATTGCGTGCTCACCGTCATCGATGGCGGCGATCAAAACCGCAGCCAGCGCCGCAGCGACGGCGATAGCAACAAATGGCCCCCGCCACCCGAAGATCGAAATCAAGAGTGCTACCGAAGGCGCCCCCACAAGCAGGGCCAAGGCCCAGGAAATCTCGTAGATGCCGATGTATCGGGCCCGCCGTTCAAACGATGCCCTCACCGAGATCCACGCTTGACCAGCGACGGTGATGTGGCCCGACGCAACCCCAAGAAGCAAGAGGGCTGCCGCCAAAGTCCAGATCGACCCAATCAGAGCGAGCAATGAGGAAGCAACGATGCCCATCAGCGACAAGATGATTACCAGCCGCTCGCGACCAGCATCGAGCCATCGACCGACGAAGAACGTACTCAACCCCGATGCCTCGGCGACGCCGAGAAGGAGTGCGAGGGTTGCCGTGGACGAGTCGAACGCCACTGCAAGTGTCGGCAAGAAGAAGGGCAGCCAGCGAAGCGAGGTGTTGACCGTGGCCTTGCCAAAGGTGAGCCTCGCGAGCTCGGGTCGTCCAATCTCCACGCGGCGACGTTAGCGGATCCGGTTGCCGCTAGAAGCCTCCGGAAGAGTGCGCGGCCAATAGAACCGTTCTTCTTGGGCTGTTACTGTCTCGTTCGCCTGAACCGAGGAGCTGGACGATGGACTATGTGGAGTTTCTGACTCGACTACCGAAAGTCGAGCTGCACAGTCACCTCGAGGGAAGTGTGCGCGCAACGACCGCCGTCGAGCTCGCCCAGAAGCACTCCGTTCGACTCCCCTCCTACAACCCAGCGGAGCTCTATCAATACGAGGGAATCGTCGAATTTCTCGAAAGGTATGTGCAGGTGTCCCACGCGATCAGAGACAGGGAAGATTTTGCCCGCGTGACCTACGAGGCCCTCGAGGATGGCGCAACCAAGGGCAATCTCCGCTACAGCGAGATGTTTCTCAATCCGACGAACCACTACGGCGACGGCGTCTCTTACGACACAGCAATCGACGGCGCCATCGACGGAATCCGACAGGCGGAGCAAGACTATGGCGTCAAATGCCGGCTGATTGTGGCGATCAACCGTTCAGAATCGCTGAGCAACGCAATCGCCCTCGTGCAACAAGTGATGGACTCGCCACGCGCCGAAGTGATCGGTATTGGCCAAGATCATCTCACGCCTGACTATCAGGAACGGCCGGGCGACTTCGCCGAGGCGTTTGCTCTTGCTGCGGCGAACGGCCTTGAGATCACCGCGCATGCCGGCGAGATCGACACCTCGACCGCGGCGGACGTTGAAGCAGCTCTCGACCTGGGATGCCTCCGTATCGATCACGGATACAAGATCATCGACGATCCATCGCTCGTCGACAGGGCCAGGGGCGCTGGTGTCGATTTCACCTGCTGTTTGCATTCGACCGAGAAGCTGCACGGGTGGAGCGACTTCGCCAATCACCGGATTCGCCAGATGATCGACGCTGGTCTGAACGTCACGCTCAACACCGATGACCCTTCCATGATGAACACCGATATTGGCAAGGAGTATTCGGCGGGCTGTGTGGGCATGGGGCTGACGCCCGAACAGGCGAAGAAGATCGCCCTCGCTGGGGTCGATGCAACCTGGCTCGACGACGCTGACAAGCGCTCCCTGCGGCGTGATTTCGAGGACCAGATCTCCGCGCTGGAGGCGCAGCTCGATGTCGCTTGAGACCAACTTTGGCAGCAGATCGCACCATCCTGCTAGCTTCGTTGGAGCTAGCCGAGTTCGGACGACGTCGAGGGGATACGGCTTTTGAATATCGAAGCATTTCTCAAGGCGATACCCAAGGTCAGCCTTCACCTGCACCTGATGGGATCTGTCCAGGCTGCAACTGCGGTCGAGTTGTGCCAGAAGCACAACGTTGCTCTGCCGGACTTCGATGAGCCCGAGGACTTGTACGACTACCCCGACATCTACAAGTTCCTCCACATGTACGACAACACCGCGCTCGGCATCATCGATCGCGATGACTTCGCCCGGATTGCTTACGAAACGCTGACCGAAGCGGCCGAGCACAACGTGCGTTACCGCGAAATGTCGTTCAATCCGACAACACACATGGCCGCCGGCGTTTCCTACGAAACCTGTGTCGACGGACTCATCGATGGCATCAACGCCGCCCGGACCGACCATGGGGTCGAGTGCAAACTCATTGCTGCGGTGAACCGGATGGAATCTCCTGAGCTCGCCGTTGAGATGGTCGAGACTCTGCTCGCTCATCCAAGAGAAGAGGTCATCGGCATTGGCATGGACTACGCCGAAGCCAACTTTCCTCCCGAAGTGTTCTGGAAGTCATACCGGATGGCCGACCGCGCTGGCTACCGGCTCACTGCCCATCAGTCCGAAGATGCACCGCCTCGAAACATCGAGACCTGCCTCGACCTTCTTGGCTGCGATCGTGTCGACCACGGCTATCACGTGGTCGAAGACGAGGCCATCATGCGGCGCTGCCGCGACGAGGGAGTGGTATTCACGTGCACACCTGTCTCGACGGCCTGGGTCTATTTCAATGACGACTTCGACAACCATCCCATTTCGCGGATGCGTGAGTTCGGCCTGAAAATCAGCCTCGACTGTGACGATCCGCCAATGTTCAAGACCGACCCCACCAAAGACATGGTGATGGCTCACAACCACATGGGCTTCGAAGTCGAAGACTTCCGCCAGAGCATGCTCAACGGCATCGATGGCGCGTGGATTGACGAGCCCGACAAGCGCGCGATGCGCCGCCAGTGGGCCGACGAATTCGACGATCTAGCAACTCAGCTAGAGCGGTAGCAACCACAACCCAAAGTAACGGAACCTGGAGGGGTACCAAACATGCATAAAGATAAGAATTCCGGACTTATTCTCCCCGAAAGTGCGGGCGTCTCACGTCGCAACGCACTGAAGATGGGCGCATTCGGGGTCGGCGGCCTCGCTCTCGGCGGCTCCCTCCTGGCCGCATGCGGCGACGACGACGAAGGTTCAGGTGGCGGCAGCGACAGCATCAAGGCCCACTGGGTCTACATCGGCCCGCCAGACGACCAAGGCTGGACCCAACGCCATGACGAGGGCCGCCTCGCTGCAGTTGCCGCCATGGGAAACAAGATGGAATCCGGCTTCACGCCGAACATCGGTTTCGATGCAGGCACGACGCAGCTGTTCCAACAACTCGTCGATGACGGCAACAACATCATCTTCGCCAACACTGAGTACGCCGGTCTGATGACCGATGTTGCTGATGCGAACCCCGACGTGAAGTTTGTCGAGACCAACGGCCACCATTTCACTGAGAACACCTTCGGCTTTTACTTGGCCCACGAAGTCGCCGCCTACCTCATGGGTGTCGCCGTTGGCCATCTGACCGAGAACGGCCGTATTGGCTACATCGGGGCATTCCCAACCGCCACCGCGTACATCGACGTCAACGGCATGTTGCTCGGTGCCCGCTCGGTCAACCCCGACGCGGTTGTCGAAGCAGTCATGGTCAGCACGTTCTTCGACCCCCAAGCTGCGGCTCAGGCATCGGACGCGCTGATCAACAACGGTGTTGAGTTCCTGTTTGGCGTCATGGACGAGCCCACCATGCTCAACAAGGCTGAAGATGCCGGCGTCTGGACTGGCTACTGGAACGGTGACTTCCTCGAGCAAGCGCCCACCAAATACGTGGCCGGCTACGACTTGAGCGGCTTCAAGTCGTTCTATACCGAGCAATGCCAGGCTGTCCTAGACGGTACGTGGAGCGCTCCGAGCGAGGCCGTTCTCCTTGACTCAGCACTTGGCTCTTGGGGCGCCGAAATACCCCAAGAAGTTCAGGATGCGGTTGCCGAAGCGGCGGCCGCAATCGCCTCTGGCGAGCTGAACATCTTCGAGGGTCCGCACACCGACAACCAGGGCAACGAGGCCTTGGCGGCCGGTGTAGTGACCGACTCGCAGGGCGCCTACGCAATGAGCTATGCGCTCGAAGGCGTATCGGGCCTCTAACGAGCTACGGATACAGGTGAGCGAATCAGAATCGCCGTTCGCGATCGAGGCGCGCGGCATCTCCAAGTTCTTTGGAGGTGTCGCCGCCCTCGATGGCGTGGACTTCGACGCAGCGTGGGGTGAAGTCCACGCGCTGCTCGGCGAGAACGGCGCAGGCAAAACCACGCTGTCCAACATCTTCTCCGGGATTTATCGAGCCGAGGCGGGCGAAGTCCTGGTCAACGGCGAGCTTCAGGACTTTCGAAACCCGGCGCAGGCCATCGAGGGTGGGGTGGGCATGGTCCACCAGCACTTCAAGCTGGTCGAGCCCATGACGGTCGCCGAGAACATCCATCTCGGCTGGCCAGACACGCCGCGGGTAATTAGCCAACGAGCGCTCGAGGAGCGCACCAACGCGCTGATGGCGGAAGTCGGCCTACACATCGATCCAACCGCGAAGATCTGGCAGCTCTCTGTTGGTGAGCAACAACGCGTCGAAATATTGCGCGTTCTCGCCCGCGGCGCGCGCGTGCTCATTCTCGACGAGCCCACGGCGGTGCTCACCGCTCACGAGGCGCGAGAGCTATTTACGGTCATCCGTGGCCTCGTAGCTGGCGGCCGCACAGTGATCTTCATCAGCCACAAGCTCAACGAGGTCCTTGAGGTCTCCGATCGAATCACCGTATTGCGCAATGGAGTCCGCGAAATTACGCGTGAAGCCAAGGGTGCAACCGCACAAGAGCTCGCGCGACTCATGACCGGCGAAGAACGAACCCTTGAGGTTGAGCATCGAACCGTCACCGGCGACGCGATGCTCGAACTGCACGACGTCACCGCTCGCAACGACCGCGGCGTCGTGGCGCTCGAATCGGTCGACTTCACCGTGCATGCGGGCGAGACGTTTGGAGTCGCCGGAGTATCGGGCAACGGCCAAACCGAACTTGCTGAGGTCATCTCGGCCATGCGAAGCGTCGATAGCGGCACCATCACCGTCGGCAATACCGACATCACAAACAGCACCGTTCGGGCCATCACCGACCTCGGTGTTGGGCACATTCCCGAAGACCGTATTGGCGTCGGCATGGTGGGCTCAGCCCCGGTGAAAGACAACGCCGTGATGCGCAACTACTGGACCGACGAGCTCTCGACCGGGATCACGCTGTCGCGCGACGGCGTTGTCGACTTCGCCAAGCGACTCGTTGAACAAGCCAGGGTTCAGACCCGCTCCGTGTACGCAACAGCTGGGCAGATGTCGGGAGGCAATCAGCAACGGTTGGTCGCACGGCGCGAGGCGCTCATAGCTAAACAGGTCCTCATCGCCGTGCACCCGACCCGCGGGCTCGACGTATTGGCCGCGCAGGAAGTGCAGACCTCAATCATTGGACAGCGCGACGCGGGTGCTGCGGTCCTGTTTGTTTCCGATGATCTAGACGAAGTGTTGTTGATGAGCGATCGAATCGCCGTGATGTACGAAGGGAAGATCATGGGAATCTTCGATCGGGCCGACGCCGACCGCGAGACGATTGGTTTGATGATGGGTGGGCATTCACCGGCGGAAGTGTCAGCTACGTGACCACCTATCGGCTTGAACGCCGACTCGAGCTCGACGCTCGCACCTCAGCGCTGACTCGTGTCGCGGGTGCGATCATCGCAATGTTGGTCGTCGGCCTCATCCTCATGCTGACCGGCCGGAACCCTTTCAGCATCTTGATGGATGCGCTCGACGCAATCTTCGGTAGCCAACGCGGCATGGAAGGCGTAGCGCTACGGGCGATTCCAATCTTGATGACCGCGCTGGCAGTCGCCCTGTCCTTGAGACTGAAGATCTGGAACATCGGCTCAGACGGCCAATTCCTCATGGGCGCATTCGCCGCACTCGGAATCGGCATCCACGTCGACGGGCCGGGCTGGCTCGTGTTAATCCTGATGGCGCTCGCGGGAAGCATCGCCGGTGCTCTGTGGATACTCGTCCCTGCGCTCGCGAGGGCCTACTGGGACGTGAACGAGATCATCACCACACTGCTGCTGAACTTCGTGGCGGCGCAGCTGGTCACCTGGTCTGCACTCGGGTTCTGGCGCGATGAGGGATCCGCGGTCATTCAATCGACTGAACGAGTGCCCTACACGCTCGCGGGGATCCCCGGCACCGATTCACTCACAATCGCAATACTCGCTCCGTTCCTTCTCACCGGCTTGTTGTTCTGGCTGTTCCGCTCAACCACCATCGGCTTCGAGATCGACATGATCGGCGGCAACCCAAAGGCAGCTTCATTTGCCGGCGTCAATGTTCGCCGGCGACTGGTGTCGGTGATGCTGTTCACCGGTGGAATCGCGGGCCTAGGCGGCATGTTACAACTCAGTGCTCCCGGGGCTCAGCAGCTCGGCCCGGGGTTCTCAGCCCAGTTCGGCCTCTCAGGATTCATCGTGGCCGCCCTTGCTGGTGGATCGATGTTCGGCGTCCTCGGTGGCGGCTTCTTCATCGCAGCCATGTTCTTTGCCGGGATCATCCTGCAAACCAAGGGCCTCTCCGTCTTCATTATCTTCGCCATCTACGGCGCCATCCTGACTGGCGTTGCGCTCGGCGAAGTCGCATCGAGATATCGACTGGTCCGCGCTGAGGCAGCAGGAGTGGTCGCATGATGATCCTCGGAATTATCGACAATGCGTTCTTGAGTCTGATCTCCTCCGCAATCCCGGCCAGTACCGTCGTCGTGCTCGCCGCTACTGGCTGTCTGCTCGGTGAGCGGGTGGGCGTGCTCAACCTCGGCCAAGAGGGGCTCATCGGTATTGGCGCGGTGTACGCGGTTATCGCGGTGACGTCCTGGGGCGTCGAGAGCCCCTGGTTGGCATTCTTCATCGGCATGTTCGCCGCTGCTATCGCCGGATTGTTGTTCGCAATCTGCGTGGTTGTGTTCAAAGCCAACCAAGTGTTGGTTGGCCTCGCCCTCGCGCTGGGCGGAATTGGATTATCGAACCAACTCGGCACCAATCGCAACGGCACGCCCATCCGCGCCCTGTTCAGGGAGGTCAACCCGGGTGGGGGGCTCAAAGATGGCGGCTTCTTCGAAGCATTCTTCTTCCACGATCCAGTCGTCTACATCTCCTACATCTTCTTACCGCTCGTACTTTGGTTCGTGCTGTTTCGGACACGTCACGGGATGAACATGCGAGCAGTCGGAGAAAACCCCGCCGCAGCTGATGCGGTCGGGGTAAGCGTCCTGTGGTCTCGCATTGGCTACAGCGTGCTGGGTGCGGCAATTTCTGGAGCAGGTGGCGCCTACATGGTGCTGTCATTCACTCCAACCTGGTCACCCGACATTGCTCGGGGGCGTGGCTGGGTCGCTCTCGCGGTCGTGATCTTCGCAGCCTGGCGGCCGTTCCGGGTCGTCGCCGGCGCCCTGCTGTACGGATCGATGATCTCATTGGGCGTCACCGCTCAGGCCCGCAACTGGGGTCTCTTGTTCAGCGCACGCGACCTGGCCTTCGCGTTGTCCATGCTTCCGTTCCTCGTGACCCTCGCAGCGATCCTGCTCCCTGCGGGCGCGGCCCAATTCGGCAAGCGGGTCAGATCAACGACCGCACCCGCCGCCCTGGCGGTTCCGTACTCGCGCGAGGACCGATAGCGCCGCTGAGCACTATGGACGCGTCCGACACGATTCGCAACGAGTGGTTCCCGGTTGCAAGCACGGCGAGCGTTAAACGCGGCTCGATGCACCCGTTCCAGCTGATCGATCAGCGCTATTTGTTGCTCTGCGATTCCACAGGATCGGTCTTTGTCACGGTCGACACGTGTCCTCATCGTGGTGCGCAGCTCAGCCTTGGAAGCTTTGACGGACAACGGCTGCAGTGCGCCTACCACGGCTGGGAATACGCGGGCGACGGACAATGTGTTCACCAGCCAGCCCACCCAAACCGAACTCCCCCACTGTCAGCAGCCCTGCAACCAATTGCAGTGCGCGAGCAGTACGGACTCTGGTGGGCGTGCAGCGGCAACGAACCAAAGAACATCCCCACCTTTGCGGCGTTCGACGAAGACCGAGGCGCAAGCCTGGTCATCGATGCGGCTCGGGTGGAGTCATCGGGCCCGCGCATCGTCGAGAATTTCCTCGATCAGGCGCACTTTCCCTACATCCACGCCGACTATCTGGGCCAGACCCCGCACACCGAGATCGAGCATTACGGCGTCGAGACCGTCGACGGCGAACTGCACTTGACCAACTGTGTTGTCTGGCAGCCAAACCCTGGTCCGCGAGCGACCAAGGGTGGGCCCGTCCATTACGACTACTCCGTGTCGCACCCGTATGCGGCCACGCTCACCAAGGTCCCGAGCGAGCACGACGGTGGCGAGTTGGGCGGCTTCTCGATTCTGCTCATCGCCAGCCCCGTCACCGAGACATCCTGCGACGTGTGGCGGGTGGTGAAGGTCGCGGATGCTGATGCTGACCTCGAGGCCCAGAGCGCGTTCAATCGCACGATCTTCGAGCAGGACATCGCAATCGTCGAGTCGCAGAGACCACGACGTCTTCCGGTAACGCCACAGATGGAGAAGCACCAACCGGCTGACGCGGGAAGCCTCGCCTACCGCAAGTGGCTGCTCGCTCGAGGCACGCGATTTGGAACAGTCCGAACAGAAAGCGGAGAACAATGAACGCTGATGACGCACTACGGAAAATGCCCAAGACCGAGCTGCACCTCCACCTGGAGGGCGCGGTCGACGTGTACACATTTGCCGAACTGGCGAAGAAGCACGGCGTGGCGCTCCCCGAGCACGCCGATCCGGCCGAGCTGTACCAGTACGACAGCCTGGTCGACTTCCTCGTGATGTATTCGGCCGTGAGCCATTCGGTTCGCGACCATGGCGACTTCCAGCGTGTCACCTACGAATGCCTCGAACGATGCAGCAACAGCGGGGTTCGCTACGTCGAGTTGTTCTTCAGTCCCGAGTCACACCTTGAGATCGGGGTGGACTACCCAACCATGCTTGCCGGTGTGCTTCAGGGTGTGACCGATGCCCAGACCGACTTCGGGCTCATCACAAATCTTGTACCCGCAATCAACCGAGAGCTTGGTGGTGCTCGAGCCGTTGAGTTCGTGCAAATGGTGCAAGACCACCGAGAAGACCGGGTGATCGGCGTCGGCCTCGACTTCAACGAAGCCGGATTCCCGCCCGAGGACTATGTCGAAGCGTTTGCGCTCGCCGCGAAGGTCGGCCTGCACCGCACCTCGCATGCCGGCGAAGTTGGTCCGGCCGCGAACGTGGGGAACGGCATCGAGCTACTCGACTGCGGGCGAGTCGATCACGGGTACAACATTGTTGACGACCCCGCGATCGTTGCGGCCTGTGTCGCGAGCCAGATCGGCTTCACCGTGTGCCCGACCACGACGACCTATACGTCAGCCTTTCGAGACCTCGCCGCGCCCGACCACGCAATCCGGCAGATGGCCGACGCGGGACTGAACCTCAACATCAACAGCGATGACCCCGCGATGTTCACCTCCGACCTCGCCGACGAGTTGTCCATCGTGCATCACACCATGGGATTCACGTTGGCTGAGATGAAGCAGTTTGCGCTCAACGGCATCGATGCCGCCTGGATCGACGACAGCACCAAGGCGCAATGGCGCGAAGAGTGGTCCGCGGAGATCGACGCGCTCTTCAGCGAAGTGAGCTGACTGCCTATAGATGCCCGGCGGGGAATACCCCCGGCATGGTCGAGAACCCCGGAGTGCGCTTGAAGCGGTCGCTCCACCGCCGAATGGCCGGGTACTCCAGCCGTGAGACTCCACCCTCTTCAGACAGGATCACGTCGGGGAAAATTGCCAGGTCAGCGATTGTCGGATGTGGGCCTGAGCACACCCAATCGAGGCCCTCTCGCTCTCGAAACCAGAGGTGTTCTTCGAGGACCCGAAACAGCCGATGGGCACCTTCTCGGCACGCCTCGATGTCGAAGTCGTAGCCAAGATTCACATGTAGTCGCGCCGCCGAAGCTGTGTTGGTGGTGCCCTCAGCAAACAGCATCCACTGGGCAGTCTCGCCAATGAGCTCCGGATCTGATGTCGGATACCACAAGCCAGTGGGATCGTATTTGGCGGCGAGGTACACGAGAATCGCGTGTGCATCGCGGAGCATGAACCCGTCATCGTCGATGACCGGAATATGGCCGAGTGGGTTGATCTTCTTGAATTCGTCGCCCTTGTGTTCCCAGCCTGGGTAGAAATCGATCGGAATCGACTCGTAACCAACACCGAGGATGTCCATCATCAATCGCTGCTTGTAGCAGTTCGCCGAGAGCACATAGTCGTAGAGCTTGATCATCGAACGTCTCCTAGATGTCCAGCACGAGGCGGGCCGACTTTGCCCGCGACACACAGGTCATGATCCGGTTGCCCGCGGCCTTCTCACTCTTGTTGAGATGAACGTCTTGGTGGTCGGGCTCGCCCTCCAACACGTTCACGCTGCAGGTACCGCAGGCACCCTGTTCGCACGAGGACGGCATCGGCACACCGTTGTCGCGAAGCACCTCAAGGATCGTCTTTCCACCCGGAACGTCAAGCGTGAGTGCTGAGCGGGCGAGACTGATCTCGAACGTGCTCGAATCATCGATCTCGGTCGTGTTCTTGAAGTACTCGAAATGCACCGCGTCATCGGGCCAACCAGCGTCAGCAGCGATATCGCGAGTTGCCTCCAACATCGGGCCCGGGCCACACACATAGACGTGGTACGCCCCGTCGTATTCTGCTAGTAGCTGGGTCAGCGTTGACCCAGTGTCGTCGGGCGAGAGCCCAAGGTGACGAACCACACCATCGCCCAAGCGGTCGAGGACGGGGGCGAACGCAAGGTGGTCATCAGTCTGGGCGAAGTAGTGAAGCTTGTAGTCGAGGCCGTCCCTGGCGAGCGTTTGGGCCATCGCGAGCAACGGCGTAACGCCGATTCCGCCTGCTACCAGAATGGTCTTCACTGAATCGCGACGCAGCGGGAAGTTGTTGCGCGGAGCCGAGATTGCCAGGACGTCGCCCTCACGAACCGTCTCGTGCAGACACGACGAGCCGCCCCTCGATCCGGGCTCGAGCTTCACTCCAATGCGATACACACTGCCTTCCCCCGGGCCGTTGGTCAGTGAGTACTGGCGAATGAGGCCATTCGGCAAGTGCACATCGATGTGGGCGCCGGGCTGATAGGTCGGGAGCGGGTTACCGATTGACTCAAGCTCGAAACCAGCAACTCTCTCGGCGGTCTCCCACTTCCGGGCAACGACGACGCGGTAGTCAGCCTTTCGACCGCTGGGCGTCTCGGCAACAGCCGACAACGAACGCGGCACCTGTTCAATAGTCGCAACCATCGGTGTCGGAGCGGGTCGTGACGCAGCATCAGCCTCGATGCGTTCTCGGAGCCGCGCCAGTTCGGTGCTGTGATGGCGAAGCGTCACTATCTGATCACCATCGGCAGGTGTCTCACTCAGCACACCCCGGATGACCGACACATCCGCATCGACGGGCTGAACATAGAAGACCGCCGTGCTGGCCGCCTCGTGAGCGTGCGAAGTCAGTGTCACCGATAGCTCGCTGCGCGCGTCGGCCGTCATCGTCGCCGCCGCGCCGTCGAAGTGCCCAACAGGCTGAAACTCGTACTCCGCCAAGTGTGCAATCGTTAGCTCGGCGGAAGCGTTGACCGAGATGCTCCGGAGGCCGAAGGCTGCACCGTCATCGAGGACTGCAAAACCAGGGACCTCTCCCAGAGGATCTTCGCCAGACCACACCAACCCGTAGCGTTCGATAGCCGGGAACGTTCGGTTGCAGATTGTCTGCGCCGGCGCATCAGCCGGGTGGGCGGGGATATAGGTGCAGCCAGCGGTGCGGTTCGCGTAACGCCAACCGTGGTACTGACACTGGAGTTCGCGGCCGTCGTTAATACCGATCGACAGTCGAACACCTCGATGGAGGCATCGATTCTCCCAGACATTCACGAAGTCGTCGTCAGCTCGCCACACGGCAAGCTCACGCCCGAGGAGCTTCCCGTGGAAGGTATGGCGATGCGGCAGGTCACCAGTTGTCGCAACCGGGTGCCAGAGGTTCATCCAATCGTCGCTCATCAGATCACGCGGCCGGGATAACGCCGTAGGTAACACCTAATTCGCTGAGCCATCGCCGGTATGTGATGGCGACGTTGTCGGCGCGAATTGGGGTCTCGAATCTGGGGTCGAGCGGAAGAAGTTTTGGGTGCTGGTTCTCGAGGATTGGTTTGTCCTGCGCAAATATTGTCTGCTGAAAGCGTTTGATCTCAGAATCTGTGCTTTCGCCGTCGATGACGCTAAGAAACATGCTGGCCTCGATGTGATCAGCGGCGACCGAACGAACGAACAGCCCAATGACGTCCATGCGGGTCGGATCCAATGGGCACGACTTGTAGAGCAGAACGCAATACGGATGAGGGACGCGGTAGACGTAGTCGGTCATCTGTCCGCCCTCCGATGTGGTTGCAGCCATCGGCTGGTAAAACACACACTCGGTCGCCCAGATCTCATTCTTGTCGTCGATGTCGACCTCGTATTCAAGAACCTCGGTGTGGGGCTCAATGCCGAGGATTCCTGTGTGAACAAAGGGGAAGTGCCCCATATCGAGAAAGTTCTCGACCGCCCGAGGAGCTGAGCAGGCCACACCAATCGTTGCTGCGTGAATGTTTCGGCGATCCGGCTCCGCGTACTCCGGAAGTTCAAAGAGCTGAGCGGGCGGTTCGCCCAGGCTGCTCCACACGTAGCCGTATTGGACGAGCACGGGAAGCGACTCGTTCACCAGCGACGTATCAAAGGAATCACCAGCACGAATCCCGGGCACAGACCGCCAAGCCACAGCGTCAGCACCAGCTGCTGCGGAGAAATTCACGCAACAACCCAACAAGGTGGTCTCACCGACAACACCTTCGCGCACCTCGTTCACAACTGCGATGGGGTGCCACTGGTTGAGGATCACTTCGTTCGAACAGAGATCGGTTGTCGCTGCAGTCATATCGAGTTCGCTCCCTGAAACACTGGAATCGCAGTGATTGGTCACACTTATCAAAGCACTTGGAGTGCTCCCGTGCAAGCGGCTGGGGATGCCCGAGAAGCCCAGAAGCCCCCTGTACCCCCTGCGGCAAGCTGCTGGATGGACACCACGGAAATTGAGAGCTTCATCAAGGGGTTGCCCAAGGCTGAGCTCCACCTCCACATTGAGGGAAGCCTCGAACCCGAGCTGCCGTTCGACCTCGCTGCTCGCAACAGCATCGACCTTCCCTTTGCCGATGTCGAAGCCTGCCGGGCGGCGTATTCATTCACCGATCTGAAGTCATTTCTCGACATCTACTGCCAAGGCGCTTCTGTTCTTCTGACCGAGCTGGATTTCTTCGATCTCATGAAGGCATATCTTCACCGAGTTCATGCCGACGGCGTAAGGCGAACCGAGATCTTCTTCGATCTGCAGACCCACAGCGAACGAGGCATCGGATTCGATGTATTCATGGCTGGTTTTGGGCGAACAATCGAGGAGGCAGAGGCCGAACTCGGCATTTCCGCCGGACTCATCATGTGCTTTCTGCGGCACCTTCCGGGCTCGGAAGCCGTTGCAACTTTTGCCGCAGCGCATGACCACCTCCATCAGCTCGTCGGGGTTGGCCTCGACAGCTCCGAGGTTGACCACCCGCCAGGCGAATTCGCCGAGGCGTTTGCAATCGCCCGTGATGCCGGCCTTCACCTTGTTCCTCATGCCGGCGAAGAAGGACCACCGGAGTACATCGTCGAAGCGCTCGACGTTGAACGCACCGACCATGGGGTCAGGTGTGAGGATGACCCCAAACTCGTTTAACGGCTAGCCGACACCCAGGTGCCGCTGACGGTCTGCCCTTTCTCGAATCTCGAACTCGCGGTGGTCGACCGGTTGGGAGATCACAACCTCAAGCGTCTCGTGGACCATGGCCTCCTCGTTACAGTGAATTCCAACGATCCGGCCTATTTCGGCGGCTATGTCGCCGACAACTACCTCGGCGTTGCAACCGCTCTCCAGCTCAGCAAAGATGATCTAGTCACCCTCGCCCAGAACAGCTTTCACGCCGCCTTCGTCACCGCAGACCAGCGTGCGGAATTTCTTGCCGAAGTCGAGGCGTACGTAGAAACCACACCATGACGACGTGGCTGTACATCCAGCCGCAGAGTGCGCATCAAGCGTCGGCCGTGACGAGGATGATCCTCGCTTGCGCATCGCCAACGAGGTGCCAGCGCCGAGGGACCGATGCTGGATAAAACGCCGAGTCACCTGTCTCGAGGGTGATGTCTGGCCGCCCCTTGAACTCCATCCGGATGCACCCTTCAATCACATACGCGGCGTGTTCTCCGGTCGACACGAACCAGTCGTCGACGTGTTCCCCAGGCGCAACCGTGATGTCGTCGAACTCCGAAATTCGACGCCCGGCTCGAAACACCACATCTGACATCGCGGAAGGAAACGCCTCACTCACAGCAAGCCGTTGGCGATCAGCTGAGCGGTGCACCTCGAATTCCGCGTGAAGTGTTCCCGGCAGAATGTCGGACGCACTCACATCGAGCGCCGCAGCAATACGGTAGAGCGTTGCGATTGCCACAGAAGTCTGACCGGATTCGAGCTGGCTCAGAAATGGCTGACTCACCCCTGCCGCGAGCGCGAGCTTGCGGCCAGACAATCCCTTCGCAGTGCGAAGGGCCTTGATGGCCGCACCAATTCCCGCAGCAAGGTCACCGGTCGATCCGTCTGATGCCATTGTCGGGAGACCTTAGCGAGAATCACGAAAGCACGGCTCTCAGCCGGCCGGGTGTCTTCTCATTCCCCGTCGACCGACGAGCACCAAGTCAGAGGGAACGATCCCGCAGCGCGATGGCATGCTCCGAGAAGCGGGCAACGATCTGCTCTTCGTCGACTCCAACGACCTCTCGATTATCGAGAACGATTCGGCCGCCGACAATGGTGTGGGTCACATCGTCGGCTCTGCTGCCATAGACCAGAGCAGCTTCGATGTCGTACAGCGGCGCCACGTGGGCACCACTCAGATCTACGACGGCGAGATCAGCGGGAGCGCCTACCGAAACGGTTCCCAACTCTGGTCTGTGCATGGCCTTGGCCGAACCCTCAGTGGCCATTCCGAGCACCTCGCGTGTCGTCAGAAATGTCGGGTCGCCCGTTGCCTGCTTGTGGGTGATCGCCGCGAACTTCATCTCCTGGAACGTGTCGAGCGTGTTGTGACTTGCGGGCCCGTCCGTGGCAAGACCAACGGTCACACCCGCGGCCATGAGGCCCGCCAGGTCCATCGTCCCCGACACAAGCTTGGCATTGCAGATTGGGCAATGGGCAACCTTCACATCGTGCTCGGCGAGCAACCTCACGTCGCTCGGCGTCAGCTGCGAGCAATGAGCAGCCGTGATGTCGCTCGCGAGAAACCCGATGTCGTTGAGCCACTGCACGGTGGTTTTTCCGTGTGTCTCCTGCATGAACGCGCTCTCGCGTGGGCCCTCGGCGATGTGCGTATGAATCGGTAGCTGGCGGTCATTCGCAAGCGCCCGGATCTCTCGCCACATGGTTTCGCTGCACGAGTAGGGAGCATGCGGCGACAACGCGAGACGCACTCTGTCGCCGTCGATGTCGGCAGCACCGCTGCTGGCGGCGTCGAAGTCGGCAAGCGCAGCCCACGACCAGTCGGCCACGTCGGCGTACACGCCACCATCGGCAAATCCGTAGCCCAGCGTCGCCCGGAGATGGATCTCCTCCAGCGCCCGCACCTGCGGCGTCACCGCATAGGCATCAAAATGCTCGTTGAAACAAGTGATCCCAGACTTCGCCATCTCCACGAGTCCACACATCGAGGCCCAGTACAAGGTCTCGTGATCAAAATTCTGCTTGAGCCGCCACATCGTTTCGAGCCAGGCGAACAGCTCGGTGTCCTCCAGGAGACCACGCAGCAACATGTTGGACGCTATATGGGTGTGAGAGTCCACAAACCCGGGAAGCACGGCCGATCCCGACGCATCAATAGTTCGTTGGGCATCGATGGTCCCGCCGCCGTCAACGATGTCGACCACAACACCATCTCGCACAGCCAGGGTGGCGAGCCGAGGATCCGTGCCGTCGCACGACACCAAGGTGCCGCCGACAATTGCCAGATCGACCCGCTGCTCAGGCACTTTGATGCCCCCCGTTCTCGGGTATGCATGTGGGTGACATGGCACCGAGGTTAGCCCATTCGTGGATTCGGTTCGTTCACGGCAGAGCGTGATCGCTCACACTCAGCTCTCAGACCTGACGAACTCGAACCTCTCGACCTGCGCTGTCCAAAGCGGCACCAGCACGGACCCGGGGTTCCGGGCTGGCGGTACTTCTTAGTAGACCTAGCGGGACGGTTTGCGAACCATTCGCACTCCTTACGACGCCTGTCATCGCTTCCCCACCAGCGCCGGAATCCCGCCAAGATTCCTCACGAGCGTCAGTTTCTGCTGTCAGCTGAGCAAAGCCGGCAGTTCGTAGACAACTACTTAGCGGGAGAGAACATCGACGTGCTGGCTCAGCGTTTCGGGGCGCACGAGCAGACGATCTCGCGATATATCCGAAAGGCCGGCCACCAAACCCGAGACGTCACAAAGCGCCTAGAACACGTCGACTTCTCATCAGCTTCGGCTCTACAGCGCTCAGATCGGCTTTGTCGCCGACCTCATACGTCGCACCCTGACCGGCGGAGGGATGTCCACTCCGCCGGTCGAAGGCTAACGCAATTCTTCTCGATCAGACTCGGGCGACGCCCTTGCGGATCGCTTCAAATACGG
>Ga0114997_10000500_pt1 | contig 32096 bp, 28 predicted proteins | sample ArcticOcean_MG_C_2_FD_87045 | JGI IMG/M metagenome (GOLD analysis project Ga0114997, IMG submission 87045) | Marine microbial communities from western Arctic Ocean - ArcticOcean_MG_CB4_136 | ecosystem: Environmental > Aquatic > Marine > Oceanic | place: Arctic Ocean: Canada Basin | collected... | reverse complement strand
TTTTTTTTATTATTAACTTTGTTTTTTTTATTATTTTTTATTATATCTTCTTCAAATAAATTGTATAATTCGCTTGATATGTTCTTACTTAAAAACGAAATGATTGAAGTATTATAATTTTCATATTGAATTATTTCATTGTATTTATGGAAGTCTTTATATTTTTCTGTCAACCCCGGTTCATTTAATAGAGGTTTATTATGGAATAACGTTACCAATGTTAATAAAACACTCCTAATTGTTTGACAAGATGTCCATTGTTCCCCCCTCCAAGTGTTTAAAATAGATAAACACACTTTACCAGTTATGTATAAATTGGGGTGAAATCGGGTACGTCCATTATTCGTTAAATAAGTAAGTTTTGGTGGTGAAAATGGATAATCGGATGGGAATGAAAATTTAAACAAATAATAACCATAATTATACAATGTTTCTTCGGGGCCCATTATTAATGCGTACCCACATAACATATCATTTTCATCGTGTTTATAATAAATACCATTGTCTTCCAATGGGTTTTTTATAATATCAATTACATCTTTTAAAAGTCGTTTTTGATTTGTTTTTTGCATTTTATATTAAATTATAATAATATTTTTAAATAATATTAACATTACATTTAAGTGATTTTATAATATTAGTTTTTTAAAAATAATTAAATTGAATATAAAAATAATTATATAATTTACATATATAATTATCGAATGTCCAATTCGATTAAAACGCCCATTAAATCATTAAATAAATTATTAAAAGAATGTAAATTTGAAAAAAACGATGACCCAATGCATAAACCGTCACACACAAGAATTGGAAATGCACAATTAAAAATATACGGTGGATCGTATTATTTAGATACTTCAAACAAAAATCTAATGAATAAATTTTATAAATTTTATAATAGAAAAGTGTTGAAGAAAAATTTAACCGAGTACCTCACTGAAATTCAAGATAAAAAAAACGGAGGCCCCATTCTGATTGATTTAGATTTTAAGTTTGATAATTCATTGAATGAGAGAATTTTTGACGATGATATTATTAGCGATATGGTGTCCATTTATATTGAAGAAATCATAAAACTATTCGATTTGTCAAATATTAAAAAATTTGAAATATACGTTTTACTTAAAGACGATATAGTTGACGATGATAAAAATGACGGTAAAAAAGATGGTATTCATATTCATATTTGTTTAAAAACAAAACACAATGGTCAAGAAATTTTAAGAAAACACGTTTTAAATAAAATGGGGGAACAGGTTTTGGATGAAATAGGGTTTATTAACGATATTGAAGACGTGTTTGATAATAGTATAACTAGGGGGAATACGGGTTGGTTGTTGTATGGTTCATCAAAACCGGGTGGAACTCCTTATAAAGCAAAATATAAATATGAAATTTTACTTGATGACGATGATTATGACATAGATCGCAAACCAATTGAAACTGACTCTCTGGATTTAGTTAAAAAATTAAGTTTGCATAACCACAAGTTAAAAGAGATTACATTAAAGGAAAAGTATAAATCGGAAATAACTGTTAATAATAACAATAAAAACACGGTTATTATTAAAGAAAATCATATAGGAAAGGAATGGATTATTAAAAATTTCAAAAATATATTTACCGAAGATAGTTGCGATAGAGCCATTGAGATAATTTTATCAAATGAGCAAAATAGTTTGTCTAATATTTCTGAAATTAATATGTATGTTATGCGATGCTTAGATGAAAAATATTATAATCCATTCCATGAATGGATTAGGGTATTATGGGCTATGAAAAATATTAACCCACTGTTATATCCATTCCTACTTAAATGGTCATCGCAATCAGATAAATTTGATTGGAATGATAGTGCCAATATTGAATATATTTATAAACAATGGGTTGAAACAAAACCAAATACATTCACCGAAGGTTCCATACGTTATTGGGCAACAATATCAAATCCCGATGAATATAAAATGATTCGCGATAATACAACAAATTCATTTATTGAAATCACATTATTGGGGAAGGGTACCGACCACGATATTGCAAAATTGATCCACCATCTAATGTTTGATAGTTATAGATGTACTTCTATTAAAGGAAATACTTGGTTTAGATTCAGAAATCACAGATGGATTACATCTGAATCGGGTACTGGTTTGCGAAGAAAATTTTCTTCAATGATATCTCCACTTTATATTTTAAAGCAAGCTGAAATTATGGAACAGATTAGAACCGATGATAATATGACACAAGAAGTTCAAGATAAACTTACACACGAGGCTGCGATTTATAATAAAATTTCTATGAGATTAAAACAAACTTCGCAAAAAAACAATATATTAACGGAATCTAAAGAATTGCATTTTGATCCCAAATTAGAAAGCAGATTAGATGAAAATTCATACCTAATTTGTTTTAAAAATGGAATATTTGATTTTGAACAAAAGGTTTTCAGGGATGGTATACCCGAAGATTATGTTTCAAAATCAACAGGGATAGATTATATAAAAATTGATAATGATAATGAAAACCATATCAAAATTATTTTAGAGATTGAAGATTTTATGTCTAAATTATTCCCCAATGAAAGATTAAAACAATATGTATGGGAATATATGGGAAGTTTATTGGTGGGGTCAAATCAAAATCAAACATTCAATATTTTTACAGGAGTTGGTAGCAATGGTAAATCAGTATTGGTAAAATTACTGTCTATCGTTTTGGGTGATTATAAGGGTACGGTACCAATTAGTCTAATTACACAGAAAAGATTGGGTTTGGGTGGAACATCTTCAGAAGTTGCCCAATTAAAAGGATTGCGTTTTGCTGTTATGAACGAACCATCTAAGGGGGATGAAATAAACGAAGGTATTATGAAAGAGTTGACTGGTGGAGATCCTATTCAAGCCAGAGAATTATATAAATCTTCCATTACTTTTATCCCTATGTTTAAAATGGCTTGTTGTACAAATACATTATTTGATATTAAAAGTAATGACGAGGGGACTTGGCGAAGAATAAGAGTTGTTGATTTTGAATCTAGATTTTTAGAGAACCCTAGTTCTGACCCAAACGATAAAGAATTTAAAAAGGATAAATCATTGGATAAAAAGTTTGCACAATGGGCGCCCATTTTTGCAAGTAAATTGGTTGATATTGCATTAAAAACAAATGGTAAAGTTGAAGATTGCGATGAAGTATTAAAAGCTAGCAAACAGTATCGTGAAAATCAAGATTATTTGGCAAAATTTGTTAGTGAGAAAATTAAACCGTGGGTTTACAACGATAATAATCCTGAAAAAACTGAGAATAAAATATCAAAAACAAATATCCAAAATGAATTTAAGGAGTGGTGGAAAAGAGAATATAATACTCGTTGTCCGAAAGGTGGAGAACTTGTTAATTATTTAAATATAAAATTGGGCACATATAAAAAACGTGGGTGGTGGGGATATGAAATAGTATACGATGAATACGACAGCGAATAAAAATAAAATCATTTATAATTTTATTTTTACAATTTACAATTTATTTACAATTTACATAATTTTGGCATTTATACTTTCGGGTAAACTAATTTTGGGAGTTGGTAATATAGATGTATTTTCTGGCGTTGTTATCATTATTAATAGTTTTTGAACCAATTTGAAACCACCAAAACTAACCCCAATTGTTATAAATATTAAAATTACATATAAAACATCTAATTTAAAATGACCTATATTTTTGATAATTAAATCAAATACTCTTTTTAACAAAAAAAGTGGAAAAATAATTATAATTAGTAAAAACGCTAAGATTTTTTTATTTTTATGTTGTTTTTTATAAATTAATAATAATACCAAAACACCAATCAATATAAAGTAAATATATTTAAAATACTTTTTTAAGAGACTTTTTAAGTCATAATCTTTACTATAAAATTCAACCAACCTTCTATTTACACTTTCGTTTTTTTTTAATTCATAGATTTCTCTATTCATTTTTTCTGCATTTTTTTCATATATTTCTCCTATATTTTTCAAATTATTTTCGGTATTAAAAAGTACTTCTATTTTATTTTCAAATTCTGGAATTATTTCATCCAACCAAGAATTAACCCAATCTTTATACTTGTCAATTTCGTCCTTTAAAGTTGGACTTGATGCGATATTCTCACTGTCTATCTCATTTGGCAATTTCACATCATCCATAAGCTTGTATTCATTTACTATTCCTCTTAATTCGCCTTGCGAGGGCATTGCGAAATAATTTTTAGAAGGCATTGTAATAATATTAGATTAGAAATTAATTAATGGTTGAATATTTTAAACTTGTTATTTTAAAAGTATTGTTGTTTAAATTATTTACTGGGTATATATTTTTGCAAGATTTGCATTTACTAGTATTTAATAAAGAAAATCCTTCCGAATGCTGATCGGGATGTTGTGTTAAATCAGTTGGTTCGTGTGGCGGCGAATGATTATGAGTATTGTTATATGACAATTGATTATTTATAACATCACTTTCTAACGACGTATCTTTACATTGTTTATCCAAACCCAATAAATTACTCAAATTAAATGTATTTTTAGTTTTTTTATCATAAACCTCGTTCTTTTTTTTATAATGTCTAAATTTAGAATAATCAATATTATCTCTTTGAAAATTCCAAAATAATTTTTTAATAATTCTTAAAAAAACAAAAAAACAAATAATTACGATAAAAATTCTAGTTAAAAATTGAGGTAAAATATTTTTTGAATTTAAAAAAACAATCAATAATACAAAAAAAGAACCATACACAATAACTTTTAAAATAGATTTATGTTCAACATTTTTTGAATATTCGTATTCACCAATCTGTGCCATACGCTGTTTGTTATTTTTTTCGGCCTTTAATGCTTTTAACTTTTGTTTTTGTTTATCTAATTCCCCGTTTAAATGTTGTGACATATTAGACTGTTGCCCTAAAACTTTAGATCCGATATTTACATCATCGTTTGCGGAAGAATATAGATTTTGCAACTCTTTTAATAAATTCGTTCTTGTTGTTGTTAAATTAGTCACGTGTGATGCTATATTATCTTTTTCTTTAGAGGCCGCAGTAGAAGATGCGGCATCCTGAATTTTAGAAAATAAATAACTTTCAACGGCTTGAAGTTCTTGTAAATTATTAATAATTGATTCGTGTTTACGATTTATCTCTTCTTTATAATCGTCGCCCATTTATTATATATTATAATATAATATAAAATAATTTATAAGCTTTTAATTTTCATTAATGCTGATATTCCAAACCCCAACGCCAAAACAATCCAAACATATAATCTTAAATCCGTCGATTTTTTTAATAAAACTTTATCTTCAATGTATTTATTTAAAGTATTTATTATTTTTGGATTTGATTCATCTTTTATATCTTCAAGAACCTCTTCATAAGATTCATTTGTATTAATGAAATTCATAACTTCAACATCCCTTTCTATAACAATTTCTTTACCCAAATCCTTTAAAGATTTTACTAAATCTAATAAATTTTGAGCATTTGATGAAATTGATTCATTTTTTTGAATGACATCGCTATAGTTGTCTCTAAAACCATATCCGCTTTGAACTTTTTGCGGATTTAATTGCATATCGAATCCCTTATTACAAGCCACTTGTCTAGATTCAACACCTGTACCTTCCCACCTATCGTCCTCTGTGTCTTTGAAACCATTCTCACCGGTTGTGTCATTACAATCTGTTATTTTATTACCATCACTCCATTTATAAGGTTTAAATTTATCTTCCAATTTGCCAGGGCTACAACAGTGATTCCAAGCATCATAATTGTTTTCATCCAAAATTAATTTAAGTTGATCTTTTTCATCATCAGTAATATTAGATTTATCTGCAACGTTTTCATAAATAGTGTTACAATCGTCTCCTACTTGAACGTTTAAACCGGTCGCGTTATTCGTACCCATTGATTTTGCTGTTTCAAAACCAATACCGTTTTCACTACAATCAAGTATTTCGGGCGAGTGTTGTAAATGACAACCAATCATACAAGCTCTTTTTGCAAGAGTTTTATATGATGCTTTTGTTGGTAGACTGGGATCACCTCCGATGGAGGTTCTATCGGTTTCTTCAATTTCGTAACTGTCATCTACACTACACATATTTCTACAAGATGAAATATCTTTGTATGCATTTTGAACATTATCTAAAAAAGTTGTATACATCACACCATATTCGGCAATGTTGGTTTGGAGGGCTTCTCCTTTCACTTTATATTCATTTTCCAAACAACTTTGTTTTTCATTTAATTCTTCGTTATCACAAAATCCTTCAATATTTTGTCTACCAAAAAAACCCTCTATTAAATTATCGTCACTATGGTTTATCTTATGTTTGAGCAATGATATATTATTTTTTCTTTCACTTAATATTTCTAATCCTTGGTTTAAACAGTTGGAATTTGTTTCTTTATTGTTTTTATCTATATATTTCATAATTAATATATATATAGATATTAAAAAATTTTATTTATTTATTTGGTGCATTAATAATAAAGATATGGTTATTAAACTAATACCCCAAGTAACATAACGAAGATTTATAGCTTTTACTAAATGTTTATTATCTGTTATAGTTGTATCCAATGAAAATATTTCTTTTTGTAATTCCTTTACTTGTTTTCTATGTTGTGTTAATTCGTTTATCAACATAGTTACGGCCATATTTACTTCATTTGAAGAATCTCTTGTATCACTACTCCTATTATTAATATCATCAATTTCTATTTTCATTTCTTTGGCCAATTCAATTAATTTGTTATTTAACAATATTATGGTTGGTTTACCATCTTCTTGTGGACCCGGGCAGGGAGAATTTTTATTTAATGTACCGCCTTTATTCATTAAATTCCATTCATTTGCTTTAACTTCATACGTTGGTTTGTTTGAACTTCTTTTCGGGCAACTATTGTGTATATTGTCTTTTAATAACCCGGGTTCAAATAAATGTTTGGTTCCTTTCCAGTCGTACCAACCGAGTTCTTCGGATCCTTCTCTTTTAATAAAATGCCCACCATTTTCCCACTGACTATTGCATTTCTGCCATATATATCTTCCCTCACCAGCTGCATTTTCTAGAGATGAGTTTTGTTTAAATTTCAAAGGTTGACCCGTTTCAAATAAATTTAATGTAGCGATGTCAAGGTCGTCTTCGGACAACTTACACCCGTGAGCAATGGCTGTTTTTTTTCTACCCTCCGGTGTATGTATACTATAAGTATTGTCTTCGGGGGCCTTTAATTCTCTCTTAACACCGTTATTGGTAATCCAATATAATGCACCACCAGATGCAATTGTTTTTCCATAATACTGAACTAAATTGTTTTCATTGCTCATTGCTCCTGCTAAATGAAGTCTAAATGATTCTTCGTATTCAACGAGAGTATTTCTAAAGCTCTTTGTTAGACTATCCATTTTTGATTCTTCGTCGTGGTCTAGTCCTTCCATTCCAATATAATTACTTTTCCCAATATTTTTAATGACTTTATTAAACATTTGTTGCATTGTTCTGAATTGTTTTCCCTGATTAAGGGAAGTTTTATTATTTGACACAAACATATATTATATACTTACATTAAATAAAGAAAAACTAAAGTTTCAATAATTTATAAATAAAAAAACCTAAAAAACCATATGATAATAAATAATACATAATATAAAAATTTTCTTCAATATTTCTATCATATGAATCTATCTTTAAAATTCCCGTTGCAGCATTAGTATTATTATTTGATTCATAATTATCATCGGCTAATTCATAAACGGCTTTATCAACTTTAATATCATTATTTGTTTTTTTTAATGATTCTTTTATTTTATGTTCAATATATCTCAGTTGGTCAATAAAAAATTCACCCGAAAATCTCATAGATTTTAATTCATCAAATATGTCTTCAACTGTACCGCCATATCTATATTTATATTTATTATCGCCTGTCTTTTCAATAACATCGTTCCTTTTACCGTTGTATGCTGCGCATTTTGTCAATTTTTTGGCGGTTTCCGATTCTAATGTACAGTCGTCCGTCACTGTAAAAAACGTTACCCAATTATCCAATTGTTTGTCCATATCATCTATTTGATTTTTTATATCTCGTAATTCTTTAATTGGCATATTATATATATTTTACATTATATTATTTGCATAAACGATAATATTTTGAAAGTATTGATGTTGTACTGGGTCTAGTAATTTCACATAATTCACCGGGTCTTAATCCGATAATACTCGCGGTTGCATCAAATCTTGAAATTTCTGGAAGTTGTTTATCGTCAGTAATTTTATATTTTTCATAATGATATTTTTTTTCTTGTTCTGTCATAATTCTATGCGGTGGCACATAAATATGGTCTAAATGATTAAATAAATAATGCTGAATTTTCCTCACATTTACAAATATTTTATCTTTAATATAAACAAAATTCATTATTTCTTCTAAAGTTAAATTAATATTTTGATCTTTTAAAATTATTAATAATTCATCGTTTGGTTTTAACATATCTTCCAAATGATAAATGTCATCTATATATTCGTAAATTTTGGTTTGATTTAATGTTGCCATATGGTATTTGACATAAATTTTTTTTTTATTTTTTGGATTTTCCAATAACATATCCAATTGTTTATTATTAAACATCATTTGAATTTCACTAATACCAAAATATTTATAATCTTCTGTAACAAACCCTCTCCTCTCCAATATATCCAATAAAATCCCGCGGGATTTATGTAATTTTGCAATAAATGACGAACTAGAATTTTTTTGAGAATTCATAATATATATTTATCTTAATAAAATTTTATATAATTATTTTTTCAATTTAATTTTCAATTTAATTTTAAAGTTTTTTTTAAATCGCTATCATCTTTTTCATTATCTTTTTCATCATCCTTTTTTTTTTCTTCCTTTATTGTTAGCATATTTAATTGTTTATTTTCTTCTTTCTCAATATCTTTTTTTTCAGATGTAAAAGTATCCGTTAATATTAAATCTGGTATATCTGATTTTTGAGATAATTGGAAGGGTGTGTCTGGTGGACCATAATCTGGTGAAACAGGTATATATTCTGGAGAGTCGTAATCACTCAATTTTGTTTGTTTTAAATATTTAACACTGTTTTGTGTATCATCGGAAATGTTATAATTATCAACTTCCGAAAATTCTTGTTGAATGTCATTTAAATCTGCATATTCGGTTTGATTTTCAATTGATACGGGCGTTGTAAAACTTCCACCATCCAATTCTTCAAGTGGATCCAATATTTCATTTTGATCTATATCACCTTTAATATTCAACGAATCTGGGTTGTTTAAAGAACTATTTTTTGTTATAATATATTTATCTTCAACTTGTAATATTTTTGTACCTATTGAAACGCCGTCTTTAGATACATTTCTAACGGTTCTTCTCCCATCGGAAGATTGTCCCATTATTTCAAAATTATCTTCATCTATTCTACCATCATCCCAAATCATTACAATTCCACCCATTTCAATTTTATCAGATAATGTCGAATGTCTTTCTTTTAAATCTCTATATTCTTTATCATCGCGCATCATTTCATCGGCTTCAACCTGTACTTCTTTTTCAAACACCTCATCGTTAAATTTGACAATATCAGCTTTCATCCCTTCAATATCCCATTCTCTGGATTCTCCATCAAAATATAATTCAGCAACATTAAAATTGGGGTCAAGTTTTTCTAACATTTCTTTTAATAATATAGGATCATTTGGTAAAATATCCGGTTTATCAACTTCCCATATCTTTCTTTGATCCTTTACAATTATGTTATCTATTTTTAATTTATTATCAGAAATCATTTTATACTGTTGATTTGAAATAGCTTCTGGTGTTTTCTGCTTTGTTTGGATATTATCCTCACCATAAAACAATGATGTTAAGCGATCAACATTATCTTCGGTAATAATTCTCATCTGGACATTCATTGTTTTTAATTCTTGCATTAATAATTTAAATGCGTATGGAACCCTTATTATGCTAAAATCTTTTCCAAATTGGCTTTTTTGTACAATGTTCATATTGTTTTCAACGTTTTCTATAAATTTCAAAGGACCGTCAACCATTGGACTTAAAAAAAGGTTCTTGCTCTCATTATATATCGCTATTGTGCCCGATTGGTTACATATTGCCATATAATATTGATCACCTCTAACCAACATTGTTTCTTTCATAAAATTTGCAGCTCCGTGCGCTATTAAACAATCTCTATCCATTTCTCCGATTCTTAAACCACCGTCATTTGCACGACCACCAACGGTTTGTCTTGTTAATACGGACCGCGGACCCCTAGCCCTATAATTAATTTTATCTTTTGGCATATGTTTTAATCTTAAATAATAAGTGGGTCCTATATAAATTTCAGTTTCCAGTTGTTCACCCGTCATACCGTTGTATAATATTTCATTTCCCGAACTATGATATCCATTTTCCGTTAAAACTTTACCAAATTCTTTTTGTTTCATACCTTTATTTATAAAAGCGGTACAATCACCAAAATTCCCATTTAATACAGCAGCTTTGCTGATCAATGCTTCAACTATATGTCCTATTGTCATTCTACTTGGCATAGCGTGCGGATTAACAATAATATCGGGTTTTAAACCATCGGCCGTTGTTGGCATATCTTCTTCAGATAAAATTATACCTATTGTACCTTTTTGTCCCGCGCGACTACAAAATTTATCACCTATATCTGGTATACGCGTTGCTCTAATTCTAACTTTTGCAATACGTTGACCCATATCACCTTCGCTAATAAAAGATTTATCAACTATTCCAGTCTGGCCTTTTTTACATTTTACCGATGCGTCAATAAATTTATCGGTTTCTAATAAACTATTGTTTGCTTTTCCAATAACAATTGTTTTTTCGTTTACCATTGTATTTTCTTTAATTAATCCGGAAAATCTATCCAATTTACTATAATCATAACCTTCTTTTAAACCGTATACTTCATTATCTTCAATATTCATAAATTGTGCATCTATTTTTCCACCTCCGATTTTTGTTGATTCTTCTCGGTCTTCGTACATATTAAAATATGTTGTATTAAACAAACCGCGATCCAATGAACCTTTGTTTATAATAATAGCATCTTCAACATTATAACCACCATAACACATAATGGCAACTATCGCATTTTCGCCATATGGTTGTTCTTCGTTTGTAAAATATTTTAAATATCGACTTTTTGTTAAAGGTAATTGACCATAATTTAAAATAAATGCACTCTTGTCAATTCTGTTTTTAAAGTTTGAATGGTACACGGAAACACCCTGTTTTGCCTGTCCACAAGAAAATGCATTTCTTGGATATGGGTTATTTTCTGGAAAAATAATTTGATTTGCCATAAAACCAAGTATTAAAGAAGGATGGATTTCAACGTGTGTATTATTATTATTTCCAATTTCTTTTAAACTAGAATGTGCAATTTTATTTCCTTCACCTTCGGATGCATCAATATATTCAATAATTCCCTGTGTTTGAATTAATGATTCGTTGTTTTTAATTTTACTATTTATCATTGATTTATTAAATGTCAAATAATCTTTATCAAATCCGCAAAACATTTCATCCCACGTTAAAGAACCATCTTTTAATTTATTTCTAATTAATTCAGAATCAAAACTAGCAATTTTATCTTTAATATAAAATAATGGCCTGGTTGGTCTACCCGCATCAACCCATATTTGTATTTCATTTCTTTTTATATCAAATAATATACTGGTATAAATATAAATAATATTATTCCTTCTGTGTAATTTAATTGTATTGACAAATTCAATTGGGTTTATACATATACCAACCCAAGCACCATTTAAAAATACTTTTGTTGTTTTTGAAATTAGATCCAAAGAACATTCCTCCAACAACAACATTTCTAAATTTCTTAAATAACTTATATATGGTTTTGCAGGAACACCGCTGGTTATATGCGTTGATGTTGATATATGTTTATGCAATCCAACGTTTCCACCATCTGGCGAATGTATCGGACAAAGTAATCCATACTGGGTACCATTTAAAAGTCGTGGCGCGACAACTTTTGCACCATCGGTCCCGATATGTAAATTTGTTTTTCTTAATTGACACATAAATGAAAAATAAGATAATCTATTCAATGATTGAACAATGCCTGGTCGTTTGGTATGACTATCTCCACCCCAATCACCTTTAAAAGCTTTCCTAAAACCTTCTTCAACGATCCTTTCTTCAAAAATCATAGAAATATTATTTTTAATTATACCCGTAAAATCCTCATCTTGATAAGAGATTGCATTGGATTTAAAAAAATATTCTTTATCAATTATTAATCCAATATTATTTATCTGTTTTTTATAATATTCGCGGAAAAGTTGATTTATTAAAATCCCAGTGTGTTCTATTCTTTTCGCGTTATATTTATCTCTATTTGTTGGTAATTCAGCTTTAATAAAAACCAATAACAATCTTTTAACTATGTATCCCAAATAAATAGATTTATGTTTAAAATTTCTCTCACCGATATGTGGGAGAAAATAATTTGATAATATATCTTGAACGTGGTAATTGGTTTTTCCTTTTGTGAACAATGCTAAATATTTTATTGCGGCTTGTTGTGTAAAAATATTCCCAGCATCATAAACGGACGGTATAAAAAGATCAACCAATTCTTCATTATCTTCAATATTTAAAAGGCACGTTTCAATTATTTCTTTATCTGATATTACACCCAATGCTCGCATTAAAATGAATAATGGAACGGGTTTCCTTATATTGGGAACATTTACAACTATTTGATTATTGTCTAATTTTGAATTTGGTGCAACAATTCTTACCGATAATGTCCTAACCGGTTTTGATAAATCTTCGGATACCGAACGAATTTCACCCGAGTGACTATAAATGTCATTAACATTGTCTTTGATATATAAAATATTATTAGCCCTGCCTTCTTGAGACATTATAACCTTTTCTTTACCGTCTACGATAAAATAACCACCCAAATCATTACGACATTCTCCCATATTAAATTTTATTTCAGAATTTAATCCATTAAGAATACATAAATAAGAATTTAACATAATTGGGAAGCGACCGAGCAATACTTTTGGAATTATAAATGTTTCTTCGAATACATCAAATTTATTAACTCCTTCACCATCACCTGTATCTTTTAATATCCTAAATTCAACTTCAACATCATAATGTATTGAAAATGCGTAAGTCATATTTCTAAGCCTTGCTTCATTTGGAAACATAAAATGAGTTACGTATTCTTGATCGTATTTATCAAAAATAACTGGTTTACCATAGTATATTTTATCACCATTCTTTCCTCCAAAATATAAATCTGCAGAATATTTATATAAATTTGTTTCCGAATCCAATTCTGCGAAAAATTTCTTTGGGTTATTGTACATCATTATATTTCTTAATTCTTTTTGAAAAAAAATATTATATGATTCTAAATGATGTTTAACTGCTAATGTTGGATTATCGCGAAATAATATATCAATAAATTTAAAACTATCAGTTGTGTTCATTTATATATATATTTCTTTATTAATTTATTTTTAATCCCAAATTAATTATAAAAATATTTACAAACATTATTGAATTTACATCATTAAAAGAATTGTGTATTTTATGATCTTTTGGCATTTTTATATTAAAAGCTTTAAATATAGTACCACTGGTATATTTTGCAGGATCAATGGTCGAGTTCTTTTTTAATATATCTTTAAAATCATTAAATTTATTCATCCATGCTCTTTTCATATATTTTGATTTTTTATCATAATTATTTAATAATAAATTTTCTTTAATAACGTCATAATCATTACCATAAGAATATAATGTGTAATATTTTGAAAAATCATAGAATTTTTTAATAGCGGTTTTAAAGGTTACACCATCCTTATTCAGTTTGTTATTCGTAATGCCCGTTAATTTTGTAATAAAATTTGAAAGTTTTTTATTAATATTTGGTTTTATATATTTAATGTTTCTACCAATTTACCATTATTGATTTTAAAAGCAGCTATTTGTATTAGTTCTCTATATTCTCCCGATTTTGACCAATTATTTTTTTTACTATTTTTCCAAGCTGTAAATTCTGTATCAAATAAAATATATTTTTTCATAATATAATTATTTATTTTATAATTATATTATTCTTCAAGTTTTTTATTGTTAATTTTAATTAGTCTAAATAATAATAAACCCATCAAAATAAACATACCGATAAATGGTAATAAAACCAATAACCAAGAAATTGTTTTATAACCACTTCTACATAATAATTGTAAAATATATGTCCAAATAAATATATATATAAACTTAATTAAAAAAAATACCAAGTTGTTACAAGAAGTCTCTGTTTTAAAAATGCCTATACAATATTGATACGGGTGTTTATAGTTTTGTTTAAAAATTGTTAATACGCTAATTATTGAAATTAAAAAATACAATTGTGCGGGGGGGCATAAACTGGTAAATTTATTCCACAAATCCATATAAATTATATATATATAATATTTTAACTATTGTCCATTTTATGCGCTATAACTGGATCAGCTGAGGCTAATTGTCTATCAGCATCCCAAGTATTTTTAATATCGCTTAAATAATTCATACTATTCCTAACGGTTGTTAATGGGTGACTTAATCCCAAATTTATTAATTTGCCAGTTCCTAAACCACCAAACCCTATCAAACCACCACCTTTTTGTTCAAGAGCCAAGGATGGTAAACGATTTTGTGTTGTTTGTGGTGTTAAGTCTGACCATTGTAGATTATTTTTAGTACCTGTTATAATCTCGCCCATATTATTAGGGTATTCGCAATTATAATTTGCAGCGCCACCTCGTTGTCTTGCACCTCGTTGTCTTGCACCTCGTTGTCTTGCACCTTGACGTTTTGCACCTCGTTGTCTTGCACCTCGTTGTCTTGAACCTTGACGTTTTGCACCTTGACGTTTTGCACATCCCATTTGAACGCGACGATAACCTCTTTTAGATTTTTTCCTTTTACGATAAACTTTTCTACTTCTATTGCAAATTGATTTTCTTCTTAATCTTTTTGATTTCTTTTTTGATTTTTTTCTTTTATTTTTTTTATTGTATTTATTACTTCTGTTTTTTTTATTAAAACTTCTTTTTCGTTTTAACGGCATTATATAAAATAGATTGAGAATAAAAAATATTCTAAATATTAATTAAAGATCCAGTCTTAACATATATCCACATGAGTTAACATATGCCTACGACAACACATTTTTTTTAGACCAAGGTCGTCTAAAACCCTACCTTCCGGTGTTTTTTTGGTTGTTATTTCTGTAAGATAAACAATATCCGTATCTTCTATTTTTTCTTCTAATTTAATTTTGCGAACATTCTTAAGATAAAATAAATATTTATCACCCAACACTTTCCCACAAGTAAAACATTTTATTGGAATAATCATATTTTATATATATTAAATAAAATATAATTATAAATCAATTTATTTAATCTTTAATTTCTTTTTCTTTTTTAAATAAATAATATTCCTCATCATCGTTTTTTCCATCATCAATTACTTGGTTTATGTCTTTCCATATTGGGTTTTCATCATATATTGGTGCTATTGTTATTTTTTTATTATTTAATTTGCGATAAAAATATGTATCAGATGTCCCACCCTTTGGTCTATTTTTATATTCTGAATAATAATACCCATCAACATTATTATGTTTTTTTGAGTCATTAAAAATTTTTATCATATATTGATCTATTTTATTTTTTGAAATATCATTTTTACCTTTGGCATTAATTGTTACACAACCAGAACAATCAATCTTGGCAAGTTCTTCCGTTACATCATTACCATTATATGACAATAAACTATTTAATTTATTCATTGATGTATCAATTTGATCTTTAATTTCTTTATTTTTAGTTTTATTATATTCTGATATAAGTTTAATCCATTTATCTTTATCGTGTGGACCACCCGCTTTTCCTTTTACACATCGACCAATATTTGCATCATCATTATTCCAGTTTATATGTTTATTTAGATTAACACTTTTAAACAAACTACTTCTTTCTTTTTCTTCTTCTTCCGTTGAAAAATCACCAATTGTTATTACCTTATCTGCCCATTTTGGGTTTTTTGCAATTTTATCCCATTTTGTTTCCCATAAACAACAGGGATATTGTAGACAATTATTTTCACCTAAAGCCGTCATCTGTCTACAGAATTCTTCCCCGTGGCTTTGGCAATTATTTGCTAATCTCCACCAATCTTTGCATTCTTTAATTTTAACAACTTCGTTTAATGACGCATCGCAATTTTCTTTACTAATTCCACCATATCCTTCTGAAAATGATTTAAAACCTTCGTTTCTGCTGCCACCGGATGTATAATAATTAACTTTATCTAGTTTTGAACGACCAACCGCGCCTATTCGTTCCTTGCTATATTCACTCATTTTCCTATGTTGTTCCAGATTTTCGGGGTATACTGTGTGTATTAAATAATTTTCATCATTTCCACCATTGCATTCTTCATCGCAATCGGTGCCGCACTTTCCCCACGGACATTTGCATTTTCCGTCCATAATATCACATACGTGGAGTTTATTCTTACTGAAGTTTGTATTTTCCCAACACTCTTTGGTACCGTCAGCATATTTTGTACAATCGGTTCCATTATATTTATCTGAATCGTCATCGTCATCATCGTCGTCGTCGTCATCATCTGTATCTTGACCACATATTTTACACCCAGATCCACTACTTTTACAACACATAGCTTTCCCAATGCATTCAATATCGCATTTGGAAGGTTTACTTAATATGCTATCTCCGCCGAGAATTCCACCTTTGTCTTTATTTCCGGATAAACACTCCGAATCGGGGTGGTCTGGTTTTAGAATGACGCCATGGCCATAAATATTCTTCCAAATAGATTCGCAGCATTTTTTATTAGTTGAGACACCCAGGTGACAGTGACAATACCATTCTCTGTGTTTATTTTGCCAAGTGGCATTTGTTTGCCAATCAAATACCGATAAACCGCCCTCGTTTTCACCAGCTTCGTTTATTTTTTTTTTTATATCCATACAACAAGCCGTCGTTACTCCGGGTGAAGGTACAATACCACCACTTAGTCCATAATATTTATCCGGGTGAGAGGGGTGCGGTTTGTGAACTCTTTTATAAATCTTCTCAAGATCTCTGTGACTTCTCCCTTCTGGGGGGTCGCCGTGAATAAAATTATGACAAGTCCTATTACCAGAAGCATCGCGATCATATGCAAAACAATTCCCAAAACAATATTTATTAACATTCCCGGTATGACGTTTCATTTTTGTATATTTACCGTGTCCTTCTATTATATTTTTTTTGAAAATATATGTTTTTTCTTCGTTTATTTCATTACGTTCATTAAAATTGAGATTAAATGCTTGAAATGCAACATAAATAAAAAATATTATTAACATAAAAATCAAAATAATTACAATATTTTTAATTACATTCTGATAAAAATAAACAAGCATATTGTCTGATTTTACATCAATAGATGGCATTTTTTGAGAAAAGCTTTTTACAGATGGCATTTTTTGAGAAAAGCTTTTTACAGATGGCATTTTTTGTGAAAAGCTTTTTACAGATGGCATTTTTTGAGAAAAGCTTTTTATAGATGGCATTTTTTGAGAAAAGCTTTTTATAGATGGCATTTTTTGAGAAAAGCTTTTTACAGATGGCAATGAATTATTTATTTCAGATAAAGATTTTGTCAACGACATAATAATATATAATAATATAATTATTATATATTTTATATTAACGGCTTGTATAAGGGATTTTTAAGGAATTATTGTTCTATTAATTCATACCCACAAGATGTTTTTGTAATACAGTGTACTATTTTTTTTTTTGTTATTTTTTTGTGACACTCTTTGCAAATATTAACCAAATTCGCCTTATGGTTTTTTTTAAAATGAAAAATATTTCCTAAATCGTCGGCCAATTCTTGAGGATTTAAATGATGAACTTCTTCTCCGGGATTATCGCAAAATTCGCAATTATTTTTAATTTTTTTCGCATTATACTTTGATTGATTATTTTCCAATAATGTTCGCTCATTAGGGAATAAATTATATCTTATATCATTTGCCAACTCAATAAAATCGTCATTCAATCCCAAACTTTTACAAACTTCCAATCCATACATATTATTACCTGGGCCATCCCGCAAATCTCGCATATATATCAATTTGTCCTTTTCAGCATTATATTCCACTCTCATATGTTTCATATTCATTGTACCGATGCTTTTAATTTTATCCAAGCGTTGTAATTCGTGTAAATGTGTTGCAAATATAAAACTACTTTTTCTCTCAGTTAATGTAATTAAACTAGCCGCAAAAATACTCAATGCACTTTTTATTTCTGTTCCGGAACATAATTCATCCCCTAAAATTAAGGTGTTTTCGTCGGCTATATTTAATATTGTTTTCAATTCACTCATTTCAACTGCAAATGAACTCAAACCCTTAAAAAAATTATCATTTCCCAATATTCTTGTTGATATAATCTTATATGGTTTATATGTAAATGAATTACACGGAACATACATACCAGCTTGCGCCATTATTACCGCCATCCCCATTGATTTAATTAAACTTGATTTGCCAACCGCATTCGTGCCATATAATAATGTACCATCAATATTATTGCCTAATGAAATATCATTTGGTTTATACAATTCGTCGCAATTAATATGTTCAATTAATGGGTGTCTTATAGCTTTTGCATCAAAATATGATTTTTCTGCATTTCCGTCTATAACCGGTTTACAATAATTATATTCTCTTGCATTATATGATTTTGTCATAATAAAATCAATCAATCCGGTAAATTTGATAATTGTATTTAATTCTTTTGAATAATTTTTAAATTCTTTAATAAATTGGTTATATGATTGTTCTATGATTTCAAATAATATATGACTGCTTTGTAATATAGAATCGTACAATTCATTCAATGTTATTGATTGAAGTTTTTTATTGTTTTGCGATGTTGTGACACATTTAAAATTTTCCAATGATACGTCAAATTCTTTTACCGATTTATCATAATTTGATGTATATGATAATTTTATGTTTTTTTTTTGTAATTGATTTACTGTAATTTTTAATATTTCGCTGCGTTTTGATGTTGCTTGAAGCCATAATCCACTTTTTGGCGTTTGATGTTTTTTTATAAAACGTTTTCCCTTTTTCTTTTCATTTTTTTCCAATATACTTGATAAATATGTTTGAATCGCTGATAATTTTTGCTCATTTTCAATATGTTCTCTATGAATTGTATCCAAATGTTTAAAAATATTTTTTTTAAAAAAATTAACAGGTTCTTTTATTTTTATTATGTTAATAGCTTCTTCAAAATTTATATATTTTTCTAAAAAATGTGTAACTTTATTACACGTTTCAATGAAATCATCGCAAATTTTTTCAGCAACATAATTATTTAATACATCATTGTTTTCAATAATATTCATTATTTTTATTAATGTTTTTGTATTTGAATAAATTTCAGCAATTTCACAAGGATTAATTTTATTTAATATAATTTTTCTTTCCAATTTTTCAATATCTTTAATTGAATGTAATTTTTTTCTAATAATTTCCAATGATTCATAATTATTTAATATATAATCAATTATTTCATATTCTTTCATTAAATATTTTTCATCAAAATTTGGATGCAATATATGATAACGAAACAATCTCTTTCCCATATTTGTATAACAATTGTTTAAAAATTTTTCTAAACTAGATAATTTTGATTTTTGATTTTGTGATATAATATTTAACTGTTTTAATGAATGTGTTGCCAAGAATACTTTATCATCTGTTTTATCATATTCTGGGTAATTTAAATTTTCTACTAAATTATTATTATGTTTTTCAACAAAATTTAATAAATATATAAAACTTTGCGTTGCCCAAGAATATTCCTTTAATCTACAACTATCAAAAAAAACATTAAAATCATTCATCTTATAAAATTTTTTCAATATTTCTTGCTGCCAGATTTGTTTCTCGCATTTTAATGCTTGTATTGTTTTATCGCTTTTTTCATTAAGATTGATATTATGTAATTTAATATCCGGGTATTCGATGAATTGCAAAAGTTCTTTTACTTTTTTATTATCTTCATAATTATGAATAAGTATAAGTTCGCGGGGGTTATATATTGACATAAATCTTTCTAATTCATCAAATACACAGGGTTCGTGTAATTTATTTGCTTCATATTTGTATTGAAATAGTGTTACTTTCCCTGTATAAATATCTATCGTTGAACAACCAAAAAAAATTCTGGGTAAATTTTGTATAATACTTTTTTTAAAAGATTCAATCCATATACACGCAATATTATTGGAAATTTCTTTTGTTTGTATATCAAAATTTGTACCGACCGAAAATACGCCAAATTCTTTTCTTTCCTTTCCACCGTTTATATGATCGTCGCCGACTTCATTCCAAACAACAACAGTATATCCCGCATTATTTAGCTTTGGTATATATTTTTCTAGAGGAACTATTATACCATTTCCGGCCATAACGACCTTTTTTCTCTCACCGTTGAAATTGATATAACTTTTTTTTTCTGCAATTATAATGTCTAATATTTTTGAAAAGTCAACTATTTTACTACCAGTGATATTACCTTCATTGTCTTTCATTCCATATACTTCAAAAAAGGATCCACATTGCCATAATAAAATTGTTTTATTTCCATATTTTTTTTGATAATGTTCAACATTATCAAAATAATCTTGTATCATTAATTTCTTTGGCATAATTTAAATGTATTCTTATATAATAAATTTAAATCTTTATATTCATTAACTTGATCATTTATTCCAATTATGCATTAAAATTTCTTCAGCATTTTTTCCACCACTATTGCGAATATCTCCAGCTAAATAACGATTCATATACATTTCGCGCAACAATTTTTCAGGAGCTTGAGTACCAACCTTAATTAAAGCATTCTTTACTAAAACATTTTTAACTTGGGCTAATTTTTTTTTCTTAAGAAAATTACAATCTTTATTTATTAAACGTCTGGTTTTTTTATTTTTAATTAATACTGCCACTTTTCTAGTTTTGGAATTTTTTCCTAAAATAAATCTTTTTATTAATTTTTTACTTTTAACTTTAAATTTTTCTTTTTTCTTTTTTTTACCATCTGTTTTAATTTTATTTGATAAATAATTATCTTTTAATTGTTCCAATTTATTTTTTCTTTCCATTGGTTGTTGTCTCCCAAAATTAGATTCATCTGTAAAAACTAAAATATCATTATTTTGCAGAGGTTTTATATGCGGCTGTATATGCGGCTGTATATGTGGCTGTATATGCGGCTGTATATGTGGCTGTATATGTGGCTGTATTTGCGGCTGTATATGTGGCTGTATATGTGGCTGTATATGCGGCTGTATATGCGGCTGTATATGTGGCTGTATATTTTGCTTATATCTTGAATATAATTGTTTCTTACCATTTTTTAATATCCCATATGGTGGATCATTCTTTATTTTTCCATTTAACGGTTGTATTGTATTTATTTTTATATTGGGTTTTATAGTTTGCAATTGTTGCCCAGGCTGTTGCCCTGGCTGTTGCCCAGGCTGTTGCCCAGGCTGTTGCCCAGGCTGTTGAGCTTGCTGTTGAGCTTGCTGTTGCCCAGGCTGTTGAGATTGCTGTTGAGCTTGCTGTTGTAGTTTTTTTTTCTTTTTGCGATTTTTTTTTGTTTTACGTTTTTGTATAATTTCTTCCATAAAATTAACCGCGTTATCATAATCATCTTTATTGTCTTCTTTATTGTCTTCATTGGTGTTTTTATTTTTTTTATTATTTTTAAATGCTTTAATTTTATTAATCATTTTTGTTTTTAAAACATTCTTTTGTAAAGAATTAAAATTTGTTCTTAAACTATGGCTTAATTTGTTTTTTTTTGTTTTTTTTTTACCTCCTAAATTAAAAAAATCTGCATTAACGGATATTGTTTTTGTTGACATAATTAATATTTTAAAAGAAAATACAATTACTTTTTAAACGTTTATAATAATTTAAATTGATATAAAAATAACATTTTATTTAATTAAATTATATAAAAATTATGACCGATAAATTAAAAGATTTATCAATTGAAGAAGATGAGAAAGAATATCAAAAAGTTTCTTGGAAAATAATTGAGACATATTTTAAAAATAAATATTTAACAAGATTGGTCAGGCACCAGATTGAATCATACAATTATTTTATTGAACATCAAATACAAGAAACAATAAATATGTTTAATCCCGTGCGTATTGTATCAGAAAATGATAAACTTGAACACGGGCAATATTCATTAGAAATACTTATAACTTTTGACAACTTACAAATTTTTCGCCCACAAATACACGAAAACAATGGTGCAACTAAAATTATGTACCCGCACGAGGCGCGATTGCGAAATTTTACATATTCATCGCAATTAACATTGGATATTAATATTAAAATTAAAAAATTTCACGGTAAAAATCTTAAAGAGATTGAAACCGTTTTTAAAAAGTATCCTGGGATTCATATTGGTAAATTACCAATTATGTTAAAATCAAATATTTGCGTTTTAAAACAATTCTCTTATATTGATGCAAATATAACTAAAGAATGTAAACACGACCCGGGTGGTTATTTTATTATTAGTGGATCTGAAAAAACCATTTTAGCTCAAGAAAGAGCTGCCGAAAATAATATAATGTGTTTCAATATTAAAAAAAATAATAATAAATGGTCTTGGTTGGCAGAAATTAAATCAGTGCCGTTAAATAAATGTATTTCACCAAAACAAATAAGTATCACAATTGCAACAAAAAACAATAGTTATGGACACACAATTGATATTAATATCCCCCGGATAAAACAACCAATTCCAATATTCATTCTATTTCGCGCATTGGGGATAATTTCGGATAAAAAAATCGTTGATTATATATTATTAAATATTGAAGAAAAATACCAGTCAAAATTAATTTTTGGATTAAAAGCATCAATAATTAAAGCTAATGAATATATTACACAAGAATCAGCGTTTAATTATATTATGAGTTATGTTATGTACACACCAATTAAAATGACAAAAGAAGAAGGTATAATAAAAAAAAGCGAATTTACACAAAATGTATTAAATAATGATTTATTCCCACATTGTGATACAAAAACACAAAAAATTTATTTCCTGGGTTATATGATTAATCAGTTATTGCTAACTAGTTATGGGTGGAGAAAAACGGATGATAGAGATTCATATAAAAATAAACGCATTGATTTAGCTGGAACACTAATTAACAATTTATTCAGAAATTATTTTAATAAACTAGTAAAAGATATGCAAAAACAAATCGTAAGAGAAATAAACAATGGGTCTTGGAAATCAACAAATAACATAAAAAATATTATCAATGATACAAATATTTATAAAATTGTAAAATCAACAACTATTGAAAATGGTATAAAAAGAGCATTGGCAACTGGTGATTTTGGGTTAAAAAATACAAATTCATCAAAAGTTGGCGTTGCGCAAGTTTTGAATAGGTTAACGTATGTTTCCAGTTTAAGTCATTTGCGTCGTATTAATACACCAATTGATAAAAGTGGCAAATTAATTCCTCCAAGAAAATTACATAATACACAATGGGGGTTTATTTGTCCGGCAGAATCACCGGAAGGTCAAAGCGTCGGCGTTGTTAAAAATATTAGTTATTTGGCTCATATTACAATAACCACATCAGACACACCTTTATTTAATTTAATTTCTCCCGAAATCATACCAATTGAAGAAGATAAACAAGGGGATTATTGGGATAAAGTTAAAGTGTTCTTAAATGGGTGTTGGTTGGGTGTAAGCAATAAACCACACGAATTTTATAAAAAAATGAAAGAATACAAATACAAGGGCATTATTAACATTTATACGGGAATTATATTTAATATTCAAACAAAAGAAATTTTCATTTGCAACGATGCTGGTAGATTAACGCGTCCAGTATTAAAAGTAAAAAATAATAAATTATTATTAAATAAAAAGTATTCAGAATATATTTTTAGTAGCAAATGTCAGTGGGAAGAGTTCTTTATAAATCATAATTTTGATGAATCCATTATTGAATATATAGATGCCGATGAACAAAATAATTCTTTAATAGCAATGAAACCACGCGAGTTAAATAAACATCAAAAAAATAATATTTATTACAAATATACCCATTGTGAAATACATCCTAGTAGTATTTTCGGTATTTTAGCAAATTGTATTCCTTTTCCGGAACATAATCAATCTCCAAGAAACACATATCAATGTGCTATGGGTAAACAAGCTATGGGGACATATACAACTAATTTCAGAGATAGAATGGATAAAACTGCATATGTTCAAACTTATACAATGCGACCATTGGTTGATACAAGATTAATGAATATTATTAATTTAAATAAAATCCCAAGTGGTAATATGGTAATCGTTGCCATTATGACATATTCTGGATATAATCAGGAAGATTCTATTATATTTAACGAAGGTTCAATTAAACGGGGTATGTTTTCTGCGACAGTTTATCATACTGAAAAAGACGAGGATAAAAATATCCACGGCGATGAAGAAATTAGATGTAAAGCAGATAAAACGAAAACCAAGGGTATTAAATTTGGAAATTATGATAAATTAAACGAATTTGGAATTATTCCAGAAAATATGAAAATTGAAAACAGAGACGTTATTATTGGTAAAGTTGTCCCCATAAAAGAAAATAGAAATGATCATACAAAAACAATTAAATATAAAGATTACAGTAAAATTTTTAGAACAAATGAAGATTGTTTTATAGATAAAAATTATATTAATAGAAATGGCGATGGGTATGCTTTTGCAAAAATTCGGACGAGGGCATATAGAATACCCGATATTGGTGACAAATTTAGTTCAAGGCACGGACAAAAAGGTACAATTGGTATTATTTTATCGGAAGAAGATATGCCAACAACTAGTTCTGGTATTAGACCGGATATTATTATTAATCCCCACGCAATCCCAAGTCGTATGACAATTGCACAACTTAAAGAAACCGTTTTGGGTAAAGTTTTATTAGAATTGGGATTATTTGGCGATGGAACTAGTTTTGGCGAATACCCAATTAAAGACATTTGTAAAAATTTACAAATGTTAAATTATGAAAAACACGGAAATGAAATTTTATACAACGGTATGACGGGTGAACAATTAGAAACAGATGTGTTTATTGGTCCAGTATTTTATCAACGATTGAAACATATGGTGGCGGATAAAGCTCATAGTAGAAATATTGGTCCAATGGTAGTACTAACAAGACAACCAGCCGAGGGCAGAGCTAGAGATGGTGGTTTGAGATTTGGAGAAATGGAAAGAGATTGTATGTTGGCACACGGTACGGCAAATTTCATTCACGATAGAACTTATAAATGTAGCGATAAATATCATATACATATTTGTAATAAATGTGGTTTACCAGCCATTTATAATAAGGGTAAAAGTATATATCTATGCAAACAATGCGATAATTATACAGATTTTAGCAGAGTAAATATACCATATGCTTTTAAATTATTAATGCAAGAATTAATTACAATGAATATTGCGCCAAGACTTATTACATAAATTCGTTAAAATAATATATTTCACTTAATATATTATTTTATAATGGAATCTTATTATGAATTATTGGGTGCAAATTCATCAATGTCTATTAAAGACATTAAGAAAGAATATATTAAACTAATGAAAAAAAATCATCCAGATAGGTCGGGACAAGATGATCAATGTAAAAAAATAACTGAAGCTTATCAAAAAATAGCGCAATATAAATTAAATTTAAATAATAATGAAAAAACTTTAATACCATTGGAATATACAAAATTTGATAATACCACATTTGATAATACCACATTTGATAATACCACATTTGATAATACCACATTTGATAATACCACACTTGATAATACCACATTGGATATGGATTATGTACACGAAAAAATAAAATTATCTAATAAAAATTTAGAAGTTATTTTAGAATTAAAGGATATTAAAAGAAAGGCCAAATCTGTATTTGAAAAGGTATTTGATTTTTTTTTTGATTTAGACAGCGATGACAGCGATGACAGCGGTGGTGATTAACTTCTAATTTTTTTAAAAAATGTAATTAATAAAATCCAAAAAATAATATGACCAGTAATTCTAAATATATGTTTTTTCGTTCCCAAATATTTTTTTTCTGATGCTTTTATTATTCTAAATATAGAAAAAATAATAAATATTGCAATAATAAATTTATCAACAATTTGTAATTCACCAACGTTAATATTTTTAACGCTTCCAAATATTGAACGCTTACCAAACATTAAATAATTTGTAAATTTTTTAAAAGAATAAAAAAAAGTTTCTATCAATATTCTAAACATATTTATATAATAATTTAATATTTTTTCTTAAAAGAAAGGCCAAATCTGTATTTGAAAAGGTACTTGATTTTTTTTTTGATTTAGACAGCGATGACAGCGATTGTGAAAATTCAGATTAATTATAATAATTATTAATGAAAGATATTATACCAATGGTTAAATCAACAACCAATGCTATATATGCCGATTTTATTTTTCTAAATGCCAAAATCGCAAATATAAACCAAACCAAAGCGTGAATACCGCGAAGCCACCAAACTGGTCCTCCAAAAAAACCCTTTTTTTTTCCATTTTTTAATTGATACACAAAACTTATACTTATCAATAAAGCAGGAAGACTTAATAAACGTAAATAGACCAATGAAGCTTTTTTTGCAACATAAATAAAAAATAGTCTTATTGGTACACAACCGAAAATAAATAATAACATCGTTCTATTCATCTAACAAATAATTAGATTTAAATTTTTATTTAAAAATTCATTGGAAAGTTCTTCCGGTATCTCTCTAAAGTCAATCAATTTTTTGTTCCTATTAAATTTATCTTCAGCACACTCTTTTTCTAATTTGTCTCTGAGAGAATTTGTATCATTCCATAATTTTAAAGCTGTTTTTTTACCACATCTATTGAAAACTCTTGGAATATTATCACTTTTATCACCAAGTATAATTTTGCAAAATAAGTCGCATTCTGCATCACCGGATGAATTTTTTTCTGTCCTAAGAGGTTTTAATTTTAATGTAAATATATCCGTTTGATCATTTATCAATTGTAAATAGTCCTGATCAGCGGTTATAATAGTTACCTTCACATTGGGGACAGTATTTATTAAATGTTTTGTGGCAATGGCAATGCAATCATCCGCTTCTAGTTTTGGATGGTATAAAACGCGTTGAATTCCCGCTTCTGCGAATAATTCATTGTACGCCATCTTAAAGAATGGTTGACCGTGAAAATTTGAATAATCACGATTACCTTTATAATCATTAATAAATTCATTGCGCCAAATATCGCAACGATGACAATCTTTTGCAACAAATGTTTCGGCATCTTGAATGTTTAATTTTTCTGGAATTTCTTTAATTTTTTTTATAAATGTCCGTTTAAAACTTGAAACAAATTCTTCATTTTCAATGGGTTTTTCGCATAACGGTGTGTCTTTTTTTGCAAATTTCCACCAAGCCATTACGGCATAATATCTATAAAACACAAAATAACTACCATCGATTAAAATAATGTTTTTTGTCATAATTTTTAAAGTTAAACATAGTTAAAAAAATAGTATCAATTTAAATAAGAATGAGCAAAGGTTGTAAATATAAAAAAGCAAAAGCTATGATGCGATGGAAATGGAAAAAAAAAAGAATACGTAGACTTCAACGAAAAAGAAGAAAAATGAGGTCAAGGGCAAAATAATTTTATAGAATTATTTATTATGAATATCGTAAAACAAATCAAACAAATAATTAATAATAAAGTTGATGATTATGTTGATAATTATGTTGATAATTTAGGATATAGTCATTTTAAAAAACAAATAACTTTAGAAAAAAGAAAGGAACGATCAAACGAAATTATTGAAAAATACCCAAATAGAATTCCCGTTATTTGCGATGTTTCTAAAAAATTACCCGAATTAGATAAACATAAATATTTATTACCCGAAGATTTAAAATCAGAATTTTTTATGCAAATAATAAGAAATCGTATAAAATTAAACTCCACACAAGCTATGTATTTTTTTGCAGGTAATAAAATTTTACAAACAAATAATTATATGTCAGAAATTTACAATAAAAATAAAGATGAAGATGGGTTTTTATACATTTACGTGTGTGCAGAATCAACGTTTGGATAATTCATTATTATAAAAAAAAAATATGTACAATACTTATATATGTCAAATATTAAGAAACTTTTAGTGACTGTGCGCAAGACTTATGACCAATCTGGCGATTCAAAAAATGTTGGCCCAACAGCGGATAATAGTAGTAGAATTGCATTATTGAAAAAGGTTCAAGTTAGAACATATTATTATGATGTGGAAAAGAAGGAAACAAAATATGCACAATTATGGGGATTAAATAATTTAAGTGCAAAGGGGAATAAAACAGGGTCCGGTGGTGATTCCGGGATTAGAACTAAATTTGTCGGCATTTTCCCAAGAATGAATTTTTAAAACATTTTAATATCTAATATAATATTATAATGTTTCAAAAATTATTAGTTGAATTTTTAGGAACTACATTTTTTCTTTATGTTATATTGGCCGTTGGACATCCTTTGGCGATAGGTTTGGCATTGGCAATTGCAATTATGGTGGGTGGGAAAATATCCGGAGGACACTTTAACCCAGCGGTTAGTATTATGATGGTTGCTGCGAAGAAAATTAGTATGAATGATGCTGCTCCATACATTTTAGCACAAATTGCCGGAGGTTTAGTTGCTTTGGAATTATTTAAAAGAGTTTAATTATATATATATTTTAATATAAAATATATATATATATGACGAAATCAAATAAAAAAAAGGGGAAATCAAAAAGTATGGGAAGATTAAGACGGAAACGTAAAAGAAGTATTAAATTAAATAGGAAATTTAATAAAAAAAATTCCCGTAGACGCCGTAGAAGAAGACAATCCGGTGGCGCTTGGAAAGATTGGGTTCCAAATTTTTTTGGAAAAAAAGAACAAACCAATATTCAAAATAACAATATTCCACAAGTCAATAACCCAATTGCAAAAGAAAGAAACGGATTTATGGACAAATTTACAAATCTTACCGAAAAGCTTGAGAACGGTGTTGGGGGATTAGCAGAAAAAACATCCGCCGCCGTTAAAAATGTAACAGATATAATTAACAAACCAGAATTAAAAGGTGTTGATTTATCACGTATTGCTATGAGTGATTTTAAAAAATTAGAGGTAGATTTTAAAAAATTAAAAGATCAGTTTGGTATTATTGGCGAATGGATTAATAAACGTACAAAAGATCCAGCAAAGTGCCCTTGTTGCAAACAACCCATTCAAGATAATGCCCAAGGTAAAGGAGTGGCACCGGGGCTTGCACCAGGGCTTGCACCGGGGCTTGCACCAGGGGTTGCACCTAGGATTGCATCGGTGCCGGGGACTGTATCGGTGCCTGGGACTGTATCGGTGCCTGGGACTGTGCCGGGGCCAGCATCGGTGGACGGGGTCTAATAATAATACCCAAATAAGTTTATTTTTAACAAATATAATAATAATAATAATTATTATGTTTAAATTTGTGGTAATTGCAATATTATTAATCAATTCTATTTTTTGGGGTGTATCGCCCGTTAATGATTTTTCACCACATCAACGAATTTTAAATAAATTAAATATTAAATTTAAGATAAATTCTTTATTTCATATTTTATTGGGCACAATATTCTATTTATTAGCATTATTCATATCACATTCATATATATCATAAACATTATTCAATATTTTTGATATCTCTTGTTCTAGTTTTCATATATTCAAAGAATTTCCAAAAATCAATATGTTTTCCATCACAACTAACAACTTTCAAAAATGTTAAACATTTTTGTTCTTCGGTGAGATTATTTAAATATTTAATTTTAGTCACGATACATTCATCTTTTATTTTTTTAGAATTATTAATTTTTTCAATATTTCCTTCATTTAATAATTTTAATTCCACTTTATCTTTTTCATATTTTAATTTAGTTTGGCCTAATTTATATTTATAATCCTCATTTTCCTTTATTTTTAAATTTGATATTTCGGTAATATTATTATTAATATGAAGACTTGCAATATCTTTTAATTCCGCCGTCTCAATTACTTGATCACCGTTGCTATCCAAATGATCATATAATTTTAAAATCATTGCAAAATTGTCTTTATCGTAGTCTTTTGGACATTTTAATTTTATTGATGCTGAGGATCCCATTTAAATAATAATAAATAATAATTATTTAAATGCTTTTAACAATTGGATTCTACTTTTCTTTTTGTAAAACTTTCCATAATAAATAAGCCATTAATAACCCGAAACTCATATTAAATAATTTTGCAATTGGTTTGTCTTTTAATTTCAATATTGTATAATCATCTTTTTTTCCATTAAATAAATTTTTAAAAGTTTCCGAGGCGTGTTTTGGACATTCGCTACCTTCAACACCAGATATTGGATTTGTACTAACCCCATCCACCATATCAAAACTACACGGGTTTAATTCAATGACGTCAGACAAAGCAACATAATGTGCATCCGCACCATATTTGTGATGCCAATCAGCGGAGCTTTTACCAGTGTCCATAAATTGTATAGTTTCCATATTTAATTTCACACACGGTGGTACAGGAGGCGCTGTTATTGAATTTAACAATCCCATAGGGTTAAACGCTCCCAAATTTTCTATCATACCTGGTATTAAACCCCGCATACCCTTTAAAGTTCCTAGTCCGGGTATTTTACCGGTTGGTAAATTATCTATATATATATATCTATTTTCTGTTTCACGGGCGTCTTCGCCGGTCCATTCCACATCAGCAGTGTCGCCCTCTTCTTTCTTCTTATCTTTCTTCTTATAATAAATAAAATCACATTTATCGTCTGAACCCTCGCAACCAGTAGTAGTGGGTTTATTATCATCGTCATAAATAACCTGTTCCGGTTTTCCTTCATTGTCTACTTTAATTGGATAACAAGTACCCATTGTTTTCATAAAAAATTTATCACCCAGAGGTTCGTCGCGTTCTTCGCGATTAACTTTTGCATTTGCGTGCCCATCTCCAGTTATGAGCACTTGTCCATAACTTACCAACCCAGCAACATTTTTAACCAATGCATCCATTGAACCTTCCGGACTCATTCCAATTTCATCAGGAGCCATAACATTTTTATGATAAAGATACGTTTGTCCTAAATATCCGTGTTTCGCGTGATCTGGGTCTTCACTCGCTTCATTATTTTTTAATCCTTCTTTCATTGTTGTATAATATAATTTAATAAAATATAATAAAATAATTATTTTATTATATTTTATTATGAATAGACTTGCAAAACTTAATAATTGTGTATCAACAAAAGAGATAGAATTTAAAATTAATGAATTATATAAGCCAATGTATCAAAATATTATTATAAATCCCAAAACGTGTAGATATTGTTTAGAACAAGACGATAAAGAATATATTTCACCGTGTTTATGCAAAGGTGGTTCTAAATATATACACGAAGATTGTTTAAATCAATGGAGGGAAGTAAACATTTCAAACCCAGAAAAAAGAAACACTTGTGAAATTTGTAAATATAAATATAAATTTAAAAGGGGCGAAATAGAACATTTTTATAAATTTTTAATTACAATTAATTGTTTTTCAATAGAACATATAATAATATTTTGGTTTGTTACTATGAGTATGGGGTGTGCAGACATATTAGCTAATTTTTTTATAATTCGCACATTAAATTTTTATAATTATGATAATTCTAATTTATTAATTTTATTTAAAAATT
>Ga0114997_10000498_pt1 | contig 32127 bp, 35 predicted proteins | sample ArcticOcean_MG_C_2_FD_87045 | JGI IMG/M metagenome (GOLD analysis project Ga0114997, IMG submission 87045) | Marine microbial communities from western Arctic Ocean - ArcticOcean_MG_CB4_136 | ecosystem: Environmental > Aquatic > Marine > Oceanic | place: Arctic Ocean: Canada Basin | collected... | reverse complement strand
TAGCAACTGTTATCGCTCAATCTATTGGTACTATTTATTTAGCTTACAAAATTAACTCATGTAAATTAAGAAAGTATTTATCTATTAAATGCTTTATTCCAAAATTTATTCTTCTTAAAGAATTGTTCTCACAAGCAATGCCAATAATGATTAGTATGTTATTTATTGGTGTAGGTATTTTTAATATTTTATATTTTATTGGACAATTTGGTGATCTTGCTACAGCTGGCTATGGTGCAGCATTAAGAGTAGAGCAAGTATTCTTGTTACCTGTTATTGGGTTGAACACAGCAGTACTTTCAATTGGTGGGCAAAATTTTGGTGCTAAGAATTATGATCGTATAAGAGAATTATATTCTAAAGCTTTATTATTTGGGGCATCTTTTATGGCCGTAGCAGGTGGTATATTATTTTTTGGTGCAGAGTTTTTTGTATCTCAATTTACAGATAACCAAGAAGCTATATTTCATGGTGCTATATATTTAAAAATAGCAGCATTAATTGCGCCTGTATATCCCGTCTTCTTTATAACTACAGCAGTATTTCAGGCTGTTAAAAAACCTATTTACAGTCTTTACTTAAGTGTTTTAAGATTATCAGCGTTACCTTTTTTATCTCTTTGGTATGTTATAAATATTAGAGGAGGGGATTATGCTGATATTTTCTACACAATAATGGCAACCAATTGGTTTATAGGTATTGCAGTAATCATATTCATTGGATACTTTTTAAACAATGTTTTTAAACAAAAAAAAAGTCATTTTTCTTATTAGTATCTTAGCGATAATAATTTTCTTTATTTTTAATTATTTCAAACCACAAGAAATCAGAGTTGTCGATGGTGATACAATTCATTTAAATGGTGAAAAGATTAGGTTCACAGGAATAGATACACCTGAATTAAAGCAAACCTGCATTAAAGAGGGTTTTATTGACCCCTGTGGAGTAACTGCTAAAGAAATCTTAATTAAAAAAATTGGTGATAATAAAGTTGAATGTATTAGTGAAGGAAAAGATCGATATAAAAGAACTTTAGCGGAGTGCTTTGTAAATGATGAAAGTTTATCAAGTTATCTTGTTAGAAATGGTTATGCTTTTGCCTATAGGAAATATTCTAAAAAGTTTATTCCAGATGAAGATTACGCTAAAGCTAACAAAACAGGCATGTGGTCCATGAATTTTGATTATCCATGGGATTATAGAAAAAAAAGATGTTCTGTAATTAAACCACTTATTTGAAATTAAATAAAAGTTCATAATACATCCTGGTCCAGAATAAAAATATAAATTGGACAAGATTTTATTCAAATTTTTAGTTAAAATTTAATGATACAAATTATAAAATTTACGGTGTGAATGCAGGAATTTTTATTGATGGCAAACAATGTCCTCAGGAATTAGAAAAAGGTAAAAAAGAATTATCAGATTTTTTTAAAAATATACGTGGGGTAGATCAGCCATTTATTAAATTAAAGGCTGATAAGTCAGGCAAAAGTACATATGGAGGTATTGCTTTTTTCTTAGACTCTGGTTCTATTTCTCTTAAATGTTATGATTGGTCAGAAAATGTTCGTTCTGATGATAGTTTAAGAATAAGTATTAAAACTGAAGAATATAATAATTTTTTGATTAATTAATCAAGCGCAGGACTCATAATCCCGTGGTCAATATCCAAAATCTACTCCCCGCACTCATTATTTGAACTTACTGTAAATCTTGACACACATAGGGCACAGTGAGAAAGTATACAACATAATGTGTATTTTAAAAAATTGGGATAACAAAACTTGGTTATCCTCATCTTTATACGTAAATTCATTTAATTGTTTTTTACTTAAGAAGAAGAGACTTAATAAAAATTCACAGATCTTAGATATTGGATGTGGTAGAGGTAAAATTTTCGGTGTCATATCAAGAAAACTTAAACTAGTTAATAAACCGATTGGCATTGATCCTGTGGATCATAAAGATGTTGATGGAGGGATAGATTTCAGAAATGAAGATGTGTTTAAATTTTTTAAAACTAATCAAAATAAATTTGATTTAATAATGATTAAACAAACACTTCATTTTTTTAATAAAAAAAAAAGATCTAAATTAATAAAAATTTGTAAAAGCAATTTAAAGAATGGTGGTGTATTAATCATATTCTCTTTAAATACTTTAAATAATGAAATTCCATGTTTTAAGTTAATGAAACACAAACTTAATAGGGGGTTAGAAAGAGATTCTAGAATGATTAAATCAACATGTAAAATATTAAAAGGTAATAGGATTGATAAATTTATATTTAAAGTCTCAATAACTAAGAACAAATATATTCAAATGTTAAAACAGAGATACATTTCATGTCTTGTTAAACTAAGCAAAAATCAAATAACCAAAGGTATTAAAGAGATAAAGGATATTTATCCTAATAAGATGATGTTTGATGATATTTTGATTTGTGTAAAATATAAACATCAAGCAGAATCGTAAATAAAGAAAAGTAGGTGAGTTGTGCAGACGTATTCTGTTATAAGTGCTCTAAGACTTTAATTAACTTTATGTTGATTAATCTTAAAGAGTTTCTCACCTAAAGGACTTATTGGGTCCTGTGGTTTTGGTTTAACATTAGTTTTTTCCTGTACTATTTGTAATAATTTTTTAGCAAGGCCTTTACGTCTGAAGATTGGATTAACAAAAATATATTCAACTTCAGCTTTTTTGTTATATCTAACAAAACCAAGTGTAGTATTGATGTTTTTGAATGTGACCACGCCGTCACTAAACGAAATATCATAGTTAAAGTTATTTAATTCACTCATTAATTATTACCATCTTGTTCAAGTTTTTTTTCTAATTTTCTTACAAAAAATGAAACAATTAATATTAAAATTAAATACTCTAAAATTAAGAATGTATAAATCTCAAGTGGTCTATAAGTTGAAACAACTAATTCATTAGCTTTCCGTGTTAGGTCGGCAATACCTATGATTGATACCAAAGAAGACATTTTCAAAACATAAACAAATTGATTACCAAGTGCGGGTAGAATATTTTTAATTGCTTGTGGAAGTATTACTAACCTTAATCTTTTATAAAAAGTCAAACCTAATGAACTCCCCGCTTCCCATTGTGACTTCTTAATTGAGTTAATACCTGCTCTAAATATCTCAGCTTGAAAAGCACTTTCGCTTATTGCTAAAGCAATTATACCTGAAACAAAAGGACTAAAGCTTAGTCCTGTCATTATAGGTAAGCCATAATAGATCCATAAAATTAGAACTAGCAAAGGTATGGCTCTTACAATCTCAACATATCCAATGTTTATATAGGTAAGAAATTTATTTTTTGCTAAAGAAGGTATTGCAACAACGAAACCTAATATCATTGAAATAATTATTGAAATAACCGAGATATAAATTGTTAAACCCATACCACTTAGTAAAAATTTTAGATTGGTTAATCCTTCAGCATTATTTGGTGATAGAATAAACCAACCCAATTCTTGTCCGCTACAAGATGATAGAGGTAATATTAAAAGTAAAAAAAATAAATTTCTCACCTTTAAAGTTATAGTGAATTAAAAAATAATTTCTAATTTTTTATAAGCTTTTTAAATTATATTTGCTTAATAGATTATTAAAGAAACCTGAAGATTTTTTACTTTTAATCCATTCATTAACATAATCATTCCAAACTTTATCATCTATATTAACCATCATAGCTAAAAATGCAGGATTTTTTTCTCCATCTGGAACAATTGCTAATTGAGGATATTTAATGACAAGTTTATTAGCTTCTGTTGAGCTTGTAATATTTCCATCAGCTCTTCCAGCTAGAACTTCTTGAAAATCTCTAGCAGGAGACTCAATTGATCTTAGTTTAGACTTAGGAAAGAATTCTTTAGCTTTTTCTTCTTGAGATGTTCCAAGAGTTGTAGCAATCGTAACTTTTTTACTATTTAAAGATTCCCATGTTGAATATTTTTTAAGATTTTTTTTAAGAACCAAAGGTACAGTACCATATTTATAATATGAGTTTGTGAAACCAGCAACTTCAGCTCTTTTTGGAGTTTTTGTAACACTTGTAGAAATGTCATATCTTCCTGCAGTAATCCCTGCAACAATAGTTTTCCATTCAGTGGGTACAAAAATAACTTTTACACCCATATCTTTTGCTAACTCTTGCATGACATCAATATCAAAACCAACGTACTTATTAGTAGCTGGATCTTTCATGCTCATTGGATCCCAGTCACCTGTAGTTCCAACTTTCAACTCACCAGAAGAAATAATCTGATCAAGTTTAGATTCTGCGTTTAGTGAGAAGGGTAAAAGTACAAATAGTACCATTATAATTATTTTTTTCATACGCTTCATATAGCAAATAATCTGAGAAATTTAAGGTTATAACCTTGACGCAGCATCATCAATCCAGGACATTAAATGCTCTGAAAATGACCTTCTAACGAATAAATTTACGGAATTAATTTCCTTGAGGTGAATTATCACATCCACCTGAAGTAGTAATGTTTGGGTAACTGCACCTTTTTTCGTTTTAAATTCATTAAAGTTAAAAGGACAACCAGCACTTAATAAATCAAATATTTTTTCACCTTTTAGATTAATCATAACAAATTGATCACTAACATCCGTAACTGCTCCTAAGTTGTTTTTGGATATTTTGTTAAATAATAATTCTTCAATTTGATAATTGTTGTTTTCTTTATCAACTGTATTATTTGAAACAAGCATCCACTCATCTGGTGAAAGCCATATGGAAGTATAATCATCGCTAGAAGATGATGTATTAGCCTCCATTGGTAAAATCATATTAATATTTTTTCCAATAGTAGATATAAACTCTCTACTTTTTCCTCTTAAATTTAATTTCATAAGTGGTGAAATTTCTTTAACTTTTAGTCCTGAGTAAGATTTTTCTTCTTTTATTGGTGAATGATAATTAAGCATTTAATCTTTTATTCTCCTTATCAAAAAAAACTGGATCTGCAACCGTTACATTAATATTTCTACCTTCCATGGGTATAAATAGTTTTTTCCCCATCATAGTTTTTCCATTTTTTACAACAGCAAGTGCAATAGATTTATTTAAATTAGGGCTAAAGTAACTTGAGGTTACATGACCTAACATTTGAATAGGACTTTGATCTAATTTTGAAACTATTGGAGCTCCTTCCTCTAATACTTCCTTTGGATTATCAGTTACTAATCCAACTAATTGTTTACGATCTTCTCGTATCGTATCAGATCTGTATAAAGATCTTTTTCCAATAAAATCATATTTTTTCTTACTCACTATCCAATCCATCTGAAGATCAATGGGCGTCATTGTTCCATCTGTATCTTGTCCAACGATAATAAACCCTTTTTCAGCTCTTAATAAGTGCATGGTTTCTGTTCCATAAGGAGTGATGTTAAATTCATTTCCTGCATCCATACATTGTTCCCACAGTGACTTACCATAGCTTGCTTGAACATTAATCTCGTAAGTGTGTTCCCCTGTAAAACTAATACGCATCACTCTACATTTAATTTTTCCAATTTGTGCTTCTTTAAAAGACATATGAGGAAAATTTTCATCTGATAAATCTAAATCAGGAATTAATTTATTTAATATCTTTTTACTATTAGGTCCACAGACACTAGCAGTAGCATAATGATCTGTAACAGATGTTAGATATACATCAAGTTCTGGCCATTCTGTTTGAAGATAATCTTCAAGTTTACTCATAACATTTGCAGCACCACCAGTAGTGGTTGTCATGATATAATGGTTTTCATTTAATCTTGTTGTAACACCATCGTCATATACCATTCCATCTTCATTAAGCATTAATCCGTATCTACATTTACCAATTCCAAGTTTTGACCAAGCATTTGTGTATACTCTATTAAGGAATTCGGATGCATCACTACCCTGAATATCAATTTTGCCAAGTGTTGAAGCATCCAATATTCCAGCGCTTTTTCTTGCAGCTATACTTTCTCTTTGTACTGCTTCATCCATATTTTCGTTATTTTGCGGATAATACCAAGCTCTTTTCCACTGACCGACATTTTCAAATTCTGCTTTGTTTTCAACATGCCAATCATTCATTGGTGTTCTTCTAAAAATGTCAAAGTACTCACCAACATTCCTTCCAACTATAGTTCCAAATGTTAGAGGAGTGTAGGGAGGTCTAAATGTAGTTGTTCCAACTTCACCCATTTTAATATTTGTTGTATCAGCTATAATTCCTAGCGCATGCATATTTCCAAGTTTACCTTGATCTGTACCCATACCAGTTGTTGTATATCTCTTAACGTGTTCAATTGATCTAAAACCTTCCCTTAGAGCTAGCTTAATATCATTAGCAGTTGCATCATTTTGATAATCAACAAAAGATTTTGTTTTTCCAGCAATTTTACTTGTCGGTAATAACCAAATATTTTTTTTATTTTTTTCTTTCGATGAAGTTACAGATAAATTTTCATAGGTAGTTTTTTCAATTTCAAGAAATTTTTTTAGAATATTTGATGAGTTTTTAATTATATCATCTAGCTCAAAATCACCATTACATGAGCCAATACTTATTTGTTTTGATGGGTATTTGTTAGGGATAAATACTTGATCTTCATCTCTAAATTTTAATTTCCCACCTGATTGGGTAAATAAGTGCACAGCTGGTGTCCATCCACCAGCCATACCAAGACAATCACAATCAATAATAATTTTAGACCCTATAACTGACTGGCCATCATTAGAAAGCTCCATTACAGAAATTTTATTTATTTTTTTGTATCCATGAGTATCAACTATTGTGTGTGACCAGTAAATTTTAATACCAAGATCTTCAGCTTCTTTAATTAAAGAGGATTCAGATTTATTTCTAATATCAATAATTGCTTGTACTATTATTCCTTTTTTAGATAGTGAAATAGCACTTTCATAAGCTGAATCATTATTAGTAAAGAAAACATTTTTTTTACCACAAATAACACCATAATAATCAGCATACTTTTTAATCGCTGATGATAACATTATTCCTGGTCTATCGTTGTTATCAAACACTAGAGGTCTCTCTAATGAACCAGTTGCAACTATAACTTTTTTTGCTCTAATCTTTAAAAGTCTCTGCCTAATTTTATTTTGTTTTTCATTTTTACTTAAATGGTCAGTAAGATTTTCTCTAGCTAGTAAATAATTGTAACCATGGTATGCAGCTACACTTGTTCTTGTTTTTATCTCTAAATTATCTAATTTTTTTAATTCATTAATTTCATTAATTAACCAATCAGAAGAAATTTTATTATCAATCAAAAAATTTTTTGAATTTTGATAAATTGTTGTTCCACCAATTTCTGTTTTCTCATCTAATAAAAGTGTTTTTAGGTTGTTTTTAGCAGCAGTCTTTGCTGCCATAATTCCAGATATACCACCACCTATTACCAATACATCACAATGAATATATTTATGATCATATATGTCTGGATCTGCAACTTTAGGAGATTTACCTAATCCTGCAGAGTGTCTTATAAAATGCTCATATTTTTCCCAAAAGCTAGCAGGCCACATGAATGTTTTATAATAAAACCCAGCTGGTAGAAAAGGGGATAAAATATTGTTTATTCCACCTATGTCAAAACCAACACTTGGCCAACAGTTTTGACTAGAAGCTTCAAGTCCCTCATGAATTTCGATTTCAGTTGCTCTTACGTTAGGCTCTGTATGTGCTGTATTATCATTAACTTGTACAATTGCATTGGGTTCCTCAGAACCAGCGGTCATTATTCCCCTGGGTCTATGGTATTTAAAACTTCTACCAACTAAATGAACATCATTTGCCATTAAAGCAGAGGCTAATGTATCACCTTTAAATCCATAATAAGTTTTTCCATTAAACCTAAATGAAACCCTCGAAGTTTCATCAATAAATTTACTAGCTTTAATTCTTAAATTTTTAGACATATTATTTTAAGGGAGGCTTCTCACCCATTTTATAAACTGATTTTATTTGATCATTAGAAGTGTCCCTAATCATGTTAAACCATTTTCTGCATCCGTGAGCATGGTTCCATCTTTCAAATTGAATGCCTTTTATATTTTTTCTCATGAATAAATACTCTGCCCATTCATCATCACTTAACTCTGTTGGCTGTTTGGGCCTTTCTATGTGAGCTTCACCTCCGGCCTTGAATTCACTATGATCTCTTTCACCACAAAAAGGACAATTGATTATAAACATTTAGTGAGCCACTGCTGCTGCACCATGTTCGTCTACAAGGTCACCACTAACAAATCTATTTAAATTGAAAGCTGAATTAAGTTTATGAGGTTCATCATTTGCAATTGTATGGGCAAATAAATCACCTGAACCAGGTGTAGCTTTAAAACCACCAGTTCCCCAACCACAATTAAAATATAAACCCTTTATAGTTGTTTTACTTATAATGGGGCTTGCGTCAGGACAAATATCAACAATACCTCCCCATTGTCTAAGCATTCTCATTCTACTGAAAATTGGATATAACTCTATAATAGCATTCAAAGTTCCCTCAACAATTTGATGGCTACCTTTTTGTGAATATGAAACGTAATCATCTGTACCAGCTCCAATTACAAGCTCACCTTTATCAGATTGACTAACATAAGCGTGAACAGCATTAGACATAACAACGGTATCTATAATAGGTTTAACTGGCTCTGAAACTAGAGCTTGTAGTGGCTTGCTTTCTAGAGGTAATCTTAAACCAGCCATATTTGCAAGTACACTTGAGTGACCAGCCGCTACGACTCCAATTTTTTTTGTTTTAATAAAACCTTTTGTAGTTTCTAATCCTTCAACCTCATTGCCATTTCGTTTAATACCTTTAACTTCACAATTTTGAATTATATCAACACCCATTGCATCTGCACCACGAGCATAACCCCATGCAACAGCATCATGACGTGCTGTTCCAGCTCTTTTTTGTAAAGTTCCACCTAATACAGGATATCTAATATCAGGTGATGTATTAATGATTGGACAGAATTTTTTAACTTCTTCAGTACTTAAATAATAGGCATCAATTCCATTTAATCTATTTGCGTGTGTTCTTCTTTTTAAATCTCTCACATCTTGTAAGTTGTGGGCTAAATTCATAACACCTCTTTGACTAAACATTACATTATAATTTAGCTCTTGAGATAAACCTTCCCAAATTTTCAAAGCATGATCGTAAAGACCTGCGCTAGCATCCCATAAATAATTCGATCTTATTATTGTTGTATTTCTTCCAGTATTTCCGCCACCAATCCAACCTTTTTCAACTACAGCAATATTTTTCATGTTGTGTTTTTTTGCTAAATAATAGGCTGTAGCCAAACCATGGCCACCACCACCAATAATAACCGCATCATACTCAGCTTTCGGCTTAGGATCTCTCCAAGCCCTTTGCCAATTCTCATGATAAGAAAAAGCATTTTTGATCAGTGAAAATATAGAATATTTATTCATAAATTAAGCACTAGTTAATCAAAAAAATAGATATTTTCAACAATCAAATAACAATATAAACATTATAATTATATAAATATAGAATGACGCAGGATAACCAAAATATTAAAAAAGACCGTGGATATAAAATTTTTTTTATAAAACTAATATCTATTGTTGTAGCTGTGATAATTACAATAAATTTGCTTTTTAATATGCTTTTCGGCCAAAGGCTTGAGCAATTAGATGAAATTTTATTCTTAAATAAAAGTGACATTAGGCTAGAATTTAAAAACAAACTCAGGAATGAGTTAGAAAAAGGTTTAAAAAAAGATAATATTTTCTATGAAGAAGATAAGATTCTTTTATTCAAATTATACAAAAAAATTATAAAAGAATTTGAAGATATTGATAATAACAAAAATTAATCAAATTTATATATCTTAAGTGACTAAAAAAATTGAAAAAATAATATTAATCTTATTAATAAGTTATTCTATTTATATTTCATTAATTGTTGGCATGGGGTGGGATGAAATTGTACATCAAAAAAATGGTAAAAATTTAATTAGATATTTATTTTCTATAGGAAATTTAGAGTATCGTTCTCTAGGTTTACCTTTTCATTTTGGTTTCTATGATGCATTTTCTCATTTTGTGTCATTAAATTTTCCAATTAAGTATTCTGTTTTTTCTCACCATATAACAAATTTATTTTTTTCAATAATGACAATAATAGGAATTTCACAACTGACTAAATTTTTATTTAATAAAAAATTGTCTAAATTTGTTTATGTAATCACTTTTTTAAATCCAATTTTTTTTGGACACATGTCCGTAAATCCAAAAGATACCATAATAGCTTTTGCTTTAGTTTGGATTAACCTTTTATTTTTAAAATATCTGAAATTTCAAAAAATTGACTTTAAAAGGACTAGATATATTTATTTTATCGCATTAATTTTATCAATTGGCTTAAGTATAAGATTAACTTTTATTGCTACATTGATTCCTATTTTCTTAATATTTATATATGAGGTTGCATTTAATAAAAAAAATTCTTTTATACTAAAACATTTTTTAATTGATTTTTTAAAGATTTTTTTAATTTCATATCTTGTCACTATTGCGTTTTGGCCTGAGATGCATAAAAATATATTTACACAAAATGAAATTATTTCTAAATATTTTAATTCGTTAATAAATGGTGAATACGGTTTGTATTGGGGTCTGATAGATGGTCAAGCTTACAATCTATCAAATGTTCCAAAAAATTACTTGTATGTTAACCTTTTTTATAGAATGCCAGAGTTTTTCGTTTTTTCACTACCAATTTTAATTTTTATATTGTTTTATGATTTTAATTTTTTTAAAAATAGGTTTTTAAACTTTAAAAAAAATTTAATTTATTCTTCATGTTTTATTATTGTTCCAATATTGATCATTACACTAATGTCCGTTAAAGCTAATAATGGCTTACGTTACTTTCTTTTTTTATTGCCTTTTTTGTCAATTATACCAGCTTTAGTTATTTTTTATCTTTATGAAAATAAAAAAAAAATACTTAATAAAGTAATTCTTTTTTTTTTAATTATAAGTTTTTGTTCATATTTTATAAATTTTATTCGAATTGCACCATACCATTATACTTATATAAATTATTTTAACGGTAAATTTTCGAATAATTTAAATAAATTTCAAAATGATTATTGGGGATTAAGTATTAAAGAGTTAATTGGTAAATTTGAAACTTCATATCCAATAGATAGGCATCAAAAATATAAGATTGCCTTCTGCGGTGTTAGTTTGGATATTGCTCAATATTACTTAGATAAAATTAAAAATTTCAACTATATAAAAGTTTCTAGTAACGAAGATTATGACTTTATTGTTATGGTAAATTTATTAAATGGTGATAGATCCAGCACATTTAAAAATATCAAGTCTTGTTATACCCAATTTTCTGGAAATGATCTTTTTTCAGTTGAACGCAGTGAACTAAAACTTTCAATAATAAGAGATAATCATAAAAATAATTAAATATTGAATGATTAAATTTCTTCATGTTGATACGATCTTTATTTAGGTCTATAAGGTATAAAAATTTGGAAGAGTGGGTGAGTGGTTGAAACCAGGCGTTTGCTAAATGTCCGTACTTGGAAACGAGTACCGAGAGTTCGAATCTCTCCTCTTCCGCCAATAATTAACTAAAGAATCTATATTTAAAAATGCAATAAACAGCAATGAATGCATCCTTTAATTTTATTTTTTTGCCTTCGCTATACGTTCTTCCATTGTATGATACACCGACTTCATAAAATCTATAATTTTTCAATGCTAATTTTATTGTAATTTCTGGTTCTATACCAAAACTATTTTCATTTAATTTAATGTTTTTAATAGCTTCTTTTTTGAAAGCTTTGTAACCAGTCTCCATATCTGTAAGATTTATATTAATTAGTATATTTGTTAGAGTTGTAAGCAAAAAGTTAGCTACTCTATGCCAATAATAAAGAACTCTTTGGCCATCTGGACTTCCTAAAAACCTTGAGCCAAAAACAACATCAGCTTTATTTAATAATATTGGATTAATCATTTTTGTATAGTCATTTGGATCGTACTCAAGGTCGGCATCTTGAAAAATGACAATATCACCACTTATATTTTTTAACCCAGACCTTAAAGCCTCACCTTTTCCCATATTTAACTCATGGTTTATTAATTTTTGAATCTTTTTATTGTTAAGACATTTTTCTAGTATGTCTTTAGTTTTTTGATCAGAACCATCATTTACGACAATAATTTCTTTATCAGATATCGGTTGTTGGTTAATTTTATCAATCACATCTTCAACAAATTCATCTTCATTATAACAGGGGATAATTATTGATAGTTTCATTTAATTGTTTAATTAATATTTTTATTAAATATATTATATATTCCAAAGGTAAACAATAATAACGATATTGGTTTAATAACTCTGTTTGCAGAGGAATTTAAGTGCCATTCAATTTCAAGTGGAGTGGATAAGTAGACAATAAATAGAGCTCCTATGTAGAGTAATATTACCAAGAAGACAAAGTTAAACAATTTTTTTTCCCTATAGTATGAAACGCTAAATACAAAAAATATTAAACTTAATAGAAATTTTTCATTAAAAATTAGATATTCAGTAATTAGAGTAAAATTTTTAAAAATATAAATACTGCTTAATAAGCCCTCCAAACTATATGCGTAGTTTGTATTTGCATTATTAATGTCATAATAAAAACAATATAAATTCCACATGATTATAGGTAATAATGAAATAAAAAATAATATCATCAATCTATAATTAGTTTTTTTATTTACCAACATATAAAAAACTGAGGTTATAATTAAACATAATAACAAAACAAGGCCTTCAAGTTTTAAGAGTGTTAATATAACCGCAAAACCCAGGTATAAAAATTCATCAGAACGTATATTGTTTTGATTAAAATTCATTTTATGGATAATTAAAGCAGAAACTACAAAGTAAACTGAAATTAAGCCATCCAATTCCCCATTTACAAAATATTTTCCAATAACAAATATTGTCAAAGATAGTAATATTAAAAATTTATTACCATCAAAGTATTTACTTAATAAAATTAACCCAGGAATAAACATTAGAGAAAATCCTAACTTAGGAAAAATTTCATTCCAGTGACCTACTAATTTAGCTAAAGCAGCAGAAAAAGCAGGTGCGATATTTGGATAATCTGGATGACTAAATTGAGCATAATTATTTTTTGAAAATAAAATTGTATTTTCGAAAAATATTTGTTTACTTTTAAATAACCATATACTTCTGGCATCCCATGACTCGGTCAATAAACCAAGATTTATAAATATAAGAGCTATAATAAAAATTATTAAGAATTTATTTTTTTCATAAATTATTAAGTAAAAGATAGAAAAAAAAATAAATAAAATAAAATTAATTTTAATAATTAATTCAAAAAAAGGTATAACAAAAAATATATAATTTGTAATTATTGTGATTAAAATTAATACTATATTGTTTTTTTTATTTATTAATTTCAACATTTTACCAAAACTAAATATTCAAATTCTTTTAACTTACCACAGCTAAAAGGTATTTTTTCAGATTGAAGGTAAAAAATTTCACTTAAATCAAAATCAAGTTTAGTAGGGTATATAAATTCGGTTATTCTCTGTAATAAAAAATCATTATCTTTTATTTCATTACTCACATTAATTTTTTTATAATTATTTCTTTCAGATATAAATTTTAATTCAAGAACACTTTTTGGCAAAATATAATTAGCACCATAATTTTTTACAAATGATTTTTTAAATATTTCAATTTTAAAATTTAATCTAAAATTTGCCAGAAAAATTAATTGTATGAATATAATAAAAATTAATATTATTTTAATTTTTTTGTTATATATAAAGTTCATTTTAGTATAGAAGGTGATTTTTAAAAAAATCTTTCATTTCTATTGGTTTTTTATTTAATATGTATCTATATACATTGTAATTTTCTAACACTCTTTGAACGTAATTTCTGGTTTCTTTAAATTTTATTAACTCAACCCAATCAACATAATCTATTTCTTTTTTTTGAGGGTTTCGATTAATTTTTTTCCAATATCTAACTCTTTTTGGTCCAGCATTATATGCTGCTATAGCAAACGGATAAGCACCCTCATATTCCGTAATTAAACCAGCTATATAATGAGATCCTAGGTTAATATTGTATTCAGGATCAGACGTTAATCGTGATTTTGAATATGGAAGTTTTGCTTGTTTAGAAACTAGTTTTGCAGTGTAAGGCATTAATTGCATTAACCCTTGTGCACCGGCATGACTGTTAGCTGTCATATCAAATTCACTTTCTTGTCTAATTAAAGAAAGTATAAATGCTGTCTCGGGTATTTTACGACCATTGACATAATTAGGTGTACTTATTATTGGGTAGTTAAAATCATTGTGAAATCTTTTTTCATAAGAAGCTGATTTTGAAATTTGTATTGCAAAATCATATCTTGATATTTTTGTGGCAAGTTCTGCAGCTAATATTTCACTTCCATTATCAATATTATCATTAGCAATATGTTTTAAAATATTTTTTGTATATTTATCTTTATTTAGTTCATTTAAGAGATAAATTAATTTAACCAAATCTTTTTTATAAAAGTCTTTTCTATATTCATCTGTAATTATTTGTTGCTCATCAAGTTCAAAATTTTCATTAGGTTTGATTTTTAAGTGAGCTAATTGGCCATAATATGTTGTTAAATACTTAGTTGCCACTTCGTACCATTGCTGAGATTGTTTTTTATCACCAATTTTTTCGTATGATCTTCCAAGCCAGTATGCCCCCCTAGATAAACTTATAGGATAGCCAACATTTTGATAGAAATTATTGAAATGATCTATTGCTAAAATAGGGTCATCTAAAAAGCTTAATGCAATCCACCCACTCATCCATTCTGCCTCAACAAATTCTGGACTTTTATCAAGAGAGTGTTTGCTAGCAACTTTGTAAGCAGACTCATACTTTTTTTTATATATAAGAGCTCTTGCCATAATTGCTCTTTCTGTCCACCACTTGTCAGGTCTGACTAAATAATCCTTGTTATTTCTAACTTTAAATATAATTTCCAATGAGTCATCAACTCTTCCACGTTTTCTTCTCCACTTAAGTCGATCGTAATTTAGTCCAGCATCATTTTTTAGTTTTGTTGGGACACTTTTGATAGCTTTATCAACACCATAAGATTTGCTCATTAAAATTTGTCTAGCAGTATAAAGTAACTCGTAGTCTTTAGGTAAATACCTTAACATTCTTTTTAAATCCCAAGATTTTCCTTCCCAAGCTAAATAATCTGCTCGTTTAATATAGTCGTCTACATTTAAATATTTTTTATATTTTTTTCTAAAAAATTTCATATTAGATCTATTTAGATCTGCGGTTATCCATCCATCTTTAATTAAGGATGCGCCCTTATCAATATTACCAGTTTGTATATAGCTTTCACCCAGTATTAATTTTCCGTAACCACTTAAAGGCTCTTTAGAGTCAAACCAATTTATTATTTTTTTTGGTGAAATTTTATCTGTGGATAGTTTGTGTTCAGCTAAGTAGCGAATTCTATTAATTCTTGGATAGTTTTCATTTTTTTTAATAAATGCGAGGTAATCATAAAAACTTGCTTGATTACCTGTCGTTAGTAAATGTCTCCATTGAATGAAATTATATATAGATTTATCTTTAGCTTTTTTTGACAAAGATAAAGCTGAAGACCATTGTCGTTTTTCAATAGCTTGAATAGATTTTTTAGCTATATCAAAGTCATTTTTACTATAAAATTTAGACTTTATTTTATTTGTAACACGAGATTTTTTGACTACTAGAGGTTTAGTCTTAGGAATTAAGAAACTAATTTTAGATTTTTTTATTTTAATTTCCTTCTTCTCTAATATTTCAGTATTTTTTATTACCTTTTCAACTACCTCTGTCTTCTTCTTTTCATTAAATTTAGAAGGTTTAGATTTTGGTGTAATAGTATTTTGAGTTTTATTTTTATCTTCTATTTTTTGAGTCGGCTTAGATTTAGGTCTTATAGTACCTTGAGCTATTTTTTTTTGCTCAGTTATTTTATCTAAAAAAGGTTTTTTTAATGGAACTATTGTTAATTCTTCAGTATTTGAATTACCCATAAATATTAATGTCAGGAATAATAATTTTATAAAAAATGATATATTTTTAAGCATAAATTTTACTAAATGAATCGGTAAACTATGTTATAAGTATTTATGTTCAAAGGATCAAATGTTGCTTTAATAACCCCATTTAAAAATAATAAGCTTGATATAGAAGCATATATCAAACTTATCCATTTTCACTTAGATAATGGAACTAATGGACTAGTTCCTGCTGGGACTACAGGTGAGTCTCCGACTCTTACTCACGACGAACATCAACAAGTAATAGAGCTCTGCATAAGCGAGAGTAAGGGAAAAAACCCAGTTATCGCAGGTACAGGCTCTAACTCGACAGAAGAGGCAATTTCTTTAACCAAGCACGCTGAAAAAGTTGGAGCCAGTGCTGCTTTAATAGTTACACCTTATTACAACAAACCAACACAAGAAGGTTTATATCAACATTATAAAGCTATCAACGACACATGTGGAATACCAATTTTGATTTATAATATCCCTGGAAGATCTGTGATTGATATGTCTGTTGATACAATGGCTAGGCTATTTGAATTAAAAAATATTGTGGGTGTCAAGGATGCAACGGGAGATTTAGACCGTGTAGATAAACAAAAAAATAAAATGGGTAACGAATTTATTCAACTAACAGGAAATGATGATAATGCATTAGAGTTTAACAAAAGAGGTGGAGTAGGTGCTATCAGTGTTACTGGAAATATTGCGCCTAAACTTTGCTCTGAATTTCAAAAATTTTCTTTATCATTAATTGACATCGAAAAAAGTGAAGCTGAACGTTTAGATCAAATATTACAACCAGTGCATCACTCGATGTTTATAGAAAGCAATCCTAGTCCAGTCAAATATGCAGCAAAACTTCTTGGTCTATGTGATGACAATGTAAGACTGCCTTTAGTTAAGGTTACAAACCCAACTAAGGAAATTATTAAAAAAGCATTGGTTTCCGCTCAATTACTCAAATGAATAAAAAAGCCAACCCTGGTTTAAAAATTATATGTTTAAATAGAAAAGCTAGTTTTAATTATTTTTTTGAAGATTTAATTGAAGCTGGAATAGCACTCAAAGGTTCTGAGATAAAATCTATACGAGACGGGAAAGTTAATATTGCAGAATCTTATGCTGTTGAAAAAAATGGAGAGATAGTTTTAATTAACTCACATATTGCGGCATACAAACAGGCAAGCTATTCAAACCATAACCCTACAGATGAAAGAAAATTATTATTAAATAAGAAAGAAATCAATAAATTAATTGGTAAAATGCAAAGAGATGGCTTTACACTGGTGCCTACCAAAATGTATTTTAAGAAAGGGAAAGCAAAAATTGAAATTGCTGTTGCAAAAGGAAAAAAACAATACGACAAAAGAGCAACAAAAAAAAATAAGGATTGGGATCGTGATAAAGCTAGGTATCTTAGAAAATCGAGTTAAAATTGCATATTTGGGCATTGGTTCTAATTTAGGGAATAGAAGTAAAAATATTGATTTGACTAAATTTATGCTTCAATCTCATAATGTTCAAGTTTTAAGGTCTTCAAGTAAATACGAGTCTGAATCTTGGCCAGATCGAACAATGCCTAAATTTATAAATGTTATTATCAAGATTAAAACAGATTTATCCCCAGTAAAACTTTTAGCTATTTGCAACTCAATAGAATTATCATTAGGAAGAAAAAGATCTAAAAAAAATGACCCCAGAACGTGTGATATAGATATAATTGATTATGATAAAAAAATTATTGTAATAAAAAATAAACCAAAACTTATATTACCGCACGTATCAATGACTAAAAGAAATTTTGTTTTATTGCCATTGTATGAAATAGATAAATCCTAGAAACATCCAAAAACTAAAGTAAATATAACAAATTTAATCAATTCATTAAAAATTGATGACTTAACATCTATTAAACAATTATAAATTAATGTTATAATAATTAATGCTTAATTCTGAAGAATTAATAAATAAAGTTAAATCTTATAATAAATTTTTAAATCCCGATAAATTAAACAAAGCTTATAATTTTGCTTTAAAAGCTCACAAAAATCAAAAGAGACATTCCGGCGATCCATATGCAGTTCATCCTATTGCTGTAGCAAATATTTTAACTGAATTAAAATTAGATAGCGCTACAATAGCCACTGGCTTACTACATGATACCATTGAAGATACTTACGCAACTTACGAAACTATTAAAGACGAATTTGGTCAAGAGGTTGCAGATTTAGTTAACGGAGTGACTAAAATTTCAGTATTTGAGAATCAAGCTATTACAAATTCTAAAGCAGAAAATTTTAGAAAATTAATTCTAGCTACATCAAAAGATATACGTGTTTTATTAGTAAAAATAGCTGACCGTTTACACAATATGAGAACAATTGATGCAATTAATGATATTAAAAAAAAGGAACGTATTTCAAAAGAAACAATGGAAATATATGCACCGTTAGCTGATCGTATGGGCATGCATCGTATTAGAGATGAACTTGAAGATCTTTCTTTTAAAGTTTTAAATAATAAAGCACGTGAGCTTATCAAAAAACGATTAGATGAGATTAAAGATGATAATGTTAATAGTTTCAACTCCATATCACGTCAATTTAACGAGTTGTTAAAAAAAAATCATTTAGAAGCAGAAATCATAGGAAGAGAAAAAACACCCTTTTCTATTTGGAGAAAGGTTCAAAAAAAAAGAACCTCGCTTGAACAAATTACTGATATTATAGGCTTCAGAGTTATTCTTTTTAATGTTGAAAATTGCTATAAGGCTCTTGGAATTTTTCATAAGGAGTGGAACTGCATACCAGGAAAATTTAAAGATTATATATCGTCTCCTAAGATTAATGAATATAAATCTTTGCACACATCAATAATAGGTCCGAATAGAAGACCTATTGAAATACAAATTAGAACTATGTCTATGCATGAGTTTGCAGAAAGAGGAATTGCCTCACATTGGAAATATAAATCGTCAGAAAAATTTAATTCATTAACATGGAAAGAGTATGATTGGCTTAAAGATTTGGTTGAAATTATTGATAGAGATGAAAATCCAGAACATTCCTTTGAGTATACCAAATTACAAATGTTTCAGGAAAATGTTTTTTGTTTTACACCCAAGGGTTCAGTTATAAAGCTTCCGAAAGATGCTACACCAATAGATTTTGCTTATGCTGTTCATACAAAAATTGGCAATAGCACTGTGGCTTGTAAGATAAATGGTAATGATAGTGAGTTACAAAGCTTACTCCATAATGGAGATGTTGTAGATATCATAACTTCTAAAAATAAATCTCCTTCTTTGCATTGGATACCTATTACAAAAACTGGAAAAGCAAGATCAGCGATTAGAAAATATTGGTATAAAAAAGGTGAAGAAAAAGCTCAAAGAATTAAGAAATACAATACTACGCTATGGATCTCTTTGCCTGATAAACCAGGTAAATTAGGTGAGGTTACAACTCTACTTGGCCTTCATAGCTTAAACATCTCCAATGTAGAAATGAAAGAAAAAACCCATGAATATATTAATTTTAGATTTAATTTAATTATTAATGATTTGAAAAACTTTACAAATTTTATTAGTGAGTTAAAACAAAAAGAAATAAGATTTAAAATTATTAGACATGAAGACAACTGGTTAAAGGAACGTAATGCTTTCACACAAAAAATCTTTAAATATTTTAAAAAAAACTAACGCTCTCTTAGAGGGTCATTTTGTATTATCATCTGGTCTTCATTCATCTAAATATATTCAGTGTGCAAAATTAATGAGTTTTCCTCATTTAGCCAAAGATATTTGCTTATCTCTCTCAAAAAAAATTAACAAGAAATATAAAAAGATTGATATTATTTTAGCTCCAGCAATGGGTGGGGTTGTAATTGGGTATGAAATAGGAAGACTTCTTAAAAAAGAAACAATTTTTTGTGAACGCATTAATGGTAAATTTAAACTTAGAAGAGGTTTTACAATTAAAAAAAATTCAAATGTATTAATTATTGAAGATGTTATAACAACAGGTAAATCAAGTCTAGAATGTGTGCAGCTGATCAGAAAATCAAAATCTAAATTAGTAGGTTTTGCATCTTTAATAGACAGATCAACAAAAAAGAGTCTAAAGATTAAAACTAAAATTATTTCATTTTTAAAAATCGAAGTGCCAACTTTTAAAAAAAATAAATTACCAAATTATCTTAAATTATTACCAATTACAGTGCCAGGTAGTAGATTTATCAAATGAAAAAATTAGGCATCAACATAGATCATGTGGCAACTATTAGAAATGCCAGAGGTGAGTCACATCCCGACCCATTAGATGCAGCTAAGCTTGCAACTAAATATGGAGCAGATTCAATTACGATACATTTGAGGGAGGATAGGAGACATATAAATGATTCTGATGTTGTAAAAATCTGTAAGCAAAAAAAAATAATTGTAAATCTTGAAATTTCTTTGAATGAAAAAATATTAAAAATTGCAATTAAAAATAAACCTAATTATGTATGTATAGTACCAGAAAATAGAAATGAAGTAACTACCGAAGGTGGTCTTGATCTTTTAAAAAACTTTAAAAAATTAAAGAAAACAATTTACAGGTTAAAAAAAGCAAACATACGAATAAGTCTTTTTATAAATGCTAATATTAAAAACATCAATTTATCAAAAGATCTTGGTTCTAATTGTGTCGAATTTCACACGGGCAAAATATCAAATTTAATAAAAAATGGTAAAAAATATAAAAAAGAATTTGATAATATTAAGAAATGTTCTTCATTTGCAAATAAATTAGATCTACAAGTACATGCTGGACATGGACTTGATTATAAAACTGCTCAAATCTTAAATAATATTAGTGATATTAAAGAATTTAATATAGGTCATTTTATTATCGGTGAGTCTATTTTTGATGGATTTAAAAAAGTTATTAAAAAATTTAAAAGATTATCCAATAATTAATTTTATGAAAATAATAGGTATAGGTGTTGATTTAGTTGAAAACGCAAGAATAAAACGTTTAATTAAGAATGATAACTTTATAGATAGAGTTTTTACCAAAAAGGAAATCAATAGTTCAAAGAAAATAAAAAATTTAAGTGCATATTTTGCAAAAAGATTTGCAGCTAAAGAGGCATTTTCTAAAGCTATAGGTACTGGTTTTAGAAATAATCTTAATTTAAAAGATATTTCTATTGAAAATGATAAATTAGGAAAACCTTCATTTTTAATTACAGATAAGTTAAAAAAAATATTAAAGAAAAAATTTAACCTAAATGCATCTAATTTCTTTCTATCAATTTCTGATGAAAAAAAATATTCTATAGCATTTGTAATATTTAAAAATTAATGAAAATAGATAAACCTTATTTAATTGAAAATTTTAAAACAATTTTTTATGCACTTATTATTGCTTTATTTATCCGGTCTTTGTTAATTCAACCTTTTGTTATTCCTTCATCATCCATGGAACCAAGTTTGTTGATTGGCGATAGATTGTTTGTAACTAAATTTTCATATGGTTATAGCAAGCATTCCTTTCCTTTTAGTCCACCTATATTTAAGGGTAGAATGATGTCAAAATTACCAAAAAGAGGGGATGTCGTTGTTTTTAAAACACCAGCTGACAATAGAACTGATTATGTTAAAAGATTAATTGGTTTACCTGGTGATCTAATTCAATTTAAAAATGGTAATTTATATATTAATAACAATGAAATACTCAAAGATCAAATTGATATTGTTGAAAAAATTTACTGTGGAACAAATAAATTTATTTCTGTGAATACTTATTTAGAAAAATTACCAAATGGAAAAAATTACAAAACAGCATATAGAAAAAAATACAGTTTTCAAAATTCAGATAAATTTTTAATACCTGAAAAACATTATTTTTTTTTAGGTGATAATAGAGACTGCTCAAAAGATAGTAGATTTTTATCAAGTGTAGGTTATGTCCATGAAAATAATCTTGTAGGAAAAGCTCAATTTATTTTTTTCTCGTCAGATAATAAAAAAGGTCAATTTTATCAATTTTGGAAATGGCATAAAACTTTAAGATTTAATAGGTTTTTTAAAAAAATTATATAATGGATAAGAAAATTACACGTTTACAAAAAATAATTAATATTAAATTCACTAATTTAGAATTGTTAACTAAATGCATCACACATAAGAGTTATAATAATGAAGTTAATAATGAAAAATTAGAATTTCTTGGTGACCGTGTTTTAGGTCTTATAATCTCAAAAAAACTTTTAGAAACTTATCCAAATGAAAAAGAAGGTATTTTAGACAAAAAACTTGCATCACTGGTCAACAAAAAAAAATGTTTTGAAATTGCTAAATTGATTAGCTTAGAAAAATTTGTATTAATTGCTAATAATAATAAAAAAAAAATTAAGATTGCAGATAAAATCGTTTCTGATTGTTGTGAAGCATTAATTGGTGCTATATTTTTAGACAAAGGTTTAGATGTTGTTGAAAAATTCATATTAAAATTTTGGAAAGATGATTTAAAAGCAAGCATTATTACATTTGTCGATGCAAAAACCAAACTACAGGAATTTTCTTTAAAAAAATTTAAAACACTCCCTATATACAAGGTATTAGAAAACACAGGTCCAAGACACAAACCTATTTTTAAAGTTGCTGTTAGGTTGGAAGATTCAAAATTTGTTGCTGCTACTGGAAATTCTAAAAAAGAAGCTGAACAAATGGCAGCGAGCTCTTTTCTCAAGAATGTGGATTTATAATGCAATGGGATGATACTGGTTTTCTATTATTTAAAAATAAATATAACGAAAATTCTATAATTGCTGAAATTTTTACTAAAAAACATGGTAAAATTTCTGGAATAATTTTTGGAGCTTCTTCAAGAAAAATTAAAAATTATTTGCAAGTTGGAAATAAGATACATGTTAACTACACTTATAAAGCTGAAGGTAGGCTAGGTTATTTTAAAATAGAAATTTTAAAAGCACTAACACCATTATATTTTGATAACAAAAAAAAATTAATGTGTTTATCTTCTGCAATAAATTTAATTAAATTACTTACCGCCGAGGCCCAGGAGAATATTAAGATATTTAATCTAATTGATGATTTTTTTATACTTTTATCAAAAAAAGATTGGATAAAAAAATATATACTCTAGGAACTAGAATTATTAAAGTTAGTTGGTTATGATCTTGAACTTAAGAATCTTGTTCAACAGGAAGTCATTAATGATAAAGTTAACTACTTTGTTAAATCTAGCAAAGAAAAAAAAGTTATCCCTAATTTTTTAATTGAAATAGAAAAGGAAGAACTTAATAATTTAAATTTATTAAAAGGACTAAAACTTGTTGGTGATTATCTAGAAAAAAATATTTTAAAACCTAACAACATTAATTATCCCTCTTCTAGATTAGACTTTATAAATATACTGAAGTAATTATTTTATTAAACTTGCTATTCTGTCAGCATAATAAGTTACTATTGCATTTGCTCCTGCTCTTTTGAAGGAAACTAAAGTTTCAATTATTGCCTTTTCATCAAGAATACCTTTTTTTATAGCATTAGAAATTATGCTATATTCCCCTGAAACTTGGTAAGCTAAAACAGGAATCTTAAAGTTATTTTTTACCGTTCTGATAATGTCAAGGTATGGAAGTCCAGGTTTTACCATGACCATGTCGGCACCTTCTTTTATATCAAGTGCAACTTCTCTTAATGCCTCATCACTATTTCTAAAATCCATCTGATAATTTTTTTTATCACTTTTTAGTGATCTTTTAGATCCTACGGCATCTCTAAATGGACCATAAAAACTTGATGCATACTTAACAGCATATGAAAGTATTTGAACCATTTGATAACCCTCTTTATCTAATGCTTTTCTTATCTTTCCAATTCTACCATCCATCATGTCAGATGGTGCTAACACATCACAACCCATTTTTGCTTGAAGTAGAGACTGATTGATTAAGACTTCTATAGTTTCATCATTTAAAACATAGCCTGACTTTAATAATCCATCATGTCCATGTGATGTATATGGATCTAATGCAACATCACACATAATACCAATTTCATTTTTATATCTTTTCTTAATGTATTGAATAGCTTTACACACGAGGTTATCTTCATTTAAAGCTTCGGTTCCAAGATTATTTTTTACGATTTTTTTTGTATAAGGAAATAATGCCACCATTGGTAACTTGTTTTTGATTGCTTTATCCACAATTAATCCAAGTTTATCTATTGTATATCGATAAACATCAGGCATTGTTTTGATTAATTGTTTTGTGTTTTTTCCATCTATTAGGAAAATAGGCAATATAAAATCACTTGAAGATAGGCTATTTTCTTGAATTAGCCTTCTTGACCAATCATTTTTCCTACTACGTCTTAGTCTTAAATTTGGGTAATTTCCTGTTATCATGTTTTTAATTTATTTTTAAAATGCGACAAATGTATTATACAAATATATATTAAAAAATGTAGAAAATAACTTACATGACCATTGATACAAAAAATATTATTGATTTAAATTTAAAACAAGAGAATAAAGTTTTAGATTTTAGTGACTTTCAAAAGCAAAATCTTAAATTTGATATTAATAAATTGCAAAATGCTTACAATCAAATTGCTCAAACTAAAAAATTTGATGATGGAGGTGGTATAGCTCACTTTGGTGCTATTTCTTTGACACAAGTACCTGGTGACCCTGATTCTGTTAAAGGTAGCAAAGCTAGGGGTGCTTATTGGACCAAACCAGATAAATCAGGAAAAGAAGTTTCCAGAGATATAGCGATTGATGAATCTGCTTACTCTGAATTTATAAAGGATTATGAAAATACTTATTTTAAGGAAGTTTTTGACATTTTGTCTTCAAAATACAAATTAGGAAGAGTTAGAATTTTATTAAAAGAACCCAGGTCAACTTTAAGCTGGCACAGAGACCCAGAGCCTAGGCTACATGTACCTATAATCTCAAACCCAGGATGTATAATGGTTATTGATAATGTTGCAAAACATATGCCTGCCGATGGTTCTGTTTGGATTACTAATAATAAAAAATATCACAATGCTTTTAATGGTGGTGAAGAAAACAGAATACATTTAGTAGCATGTGTTTTAGATTATAAATTTGATTAACTTGAAAAAATTATTTATTTCATCTGACCATGCTGGTTATAAATTAAAAGAATTAATTAAGATTCATTTAGATAAAAAAAAAATTAAATATTTAGATCTTGGTCCTGAGAATTATCATAGTGTTGATTACCCTGACTATGCACACAAAGTTGCTAAAATAGTTAATGCTAACAATAAATATAAAGGAATATTAATTTGTGGATCTGGTATAGGCATGAGTATTGCGGCAAATAGACATAAAAATATACGTGCTGCTCAATGTTTTAATTTAAAATCAACGAAATTATCAAGATTGCATAACGATGCAAATATCATTACATTAGGAGCAAGATTGTTGACTAACAAAACTGCTTTAAACTGTGTTAATGTTTTTTTAAACACTAAATTTGAAGGTGGTAGACACGCTAAAAGAATAAAGAAAATTTAATTATGTCTAGTGAAAAAAATTATTTAAATGATAAGTACAAAAGTTTTTTTGAGGATGCTCTTTCAATAACCGATCCAGAGTTACATAAGGCAATTAATGATGAGTTAAGAAGACAACAACAACACATAGAGCTAATTGCCTCTGAAAATATTGTTTCACATGCTGTCTTAGAAGCTCAAGGTTCTGTTTTAACTAACAAATATGCAGAAGGCTATCCTGGAAAAAGATATTACAATGGATGTGAACACGTTGATGTAGCAGAAAATTTAGCTATTGATAGACTTAAAAAATTGTTTGATTGTAAATTTGCTAATGCTCAACCTCATTCAGGTGCTCAAGCAAATGGAGCTGTATTTTTAGCTTTATTAAATCCTGGTGATACTTTTTTAGGTATGAGTTTAAATTCTGGAGGACATATTACTCATGGATTAAAAATTTCAATGTCGGGAAAATGGTTTAATGCAATAAGTTATGATGTTGATAAAGAGTCAGAACTTATCGATTACGAAAATGTAGAGAAACTTGCCTTAGAACATAAACCTAAACTTATAATTTGTGGTGGTAGTGCCTACTCTAGAGTGATTGATTTTAAGAGATTTCGAGAAATAGCAGATAAAGTAGGAGCATATCTTATGGTCGATATGGCACATTTTTCTGGTTTGGTTGCCGGAAAAGGTTATCCAAATCCTTGCGAGTATGCTCATGTAGTTACTTCTACAACGCATAAAGTTTTTAGAAGTGCAAGAGGTGGAATTATTTTAACTAATCATGAAGATTTAGCAAAAAAATTTAACACAGCTGTTTTTCCTGGTTATCAAGGTGGACCATTAATGCATGTAATTGCAGCTAAGGCTGCAGGATTTTTAGAAGCATTAAGACCTGAATTTAAAGATTATATAAAATCTGTTTTAGCAAATGCTAAAATTTTATCAGAAACTCTTAAAAATAATGGATTTAAAATTTATTCTAATGGTACAGACACACATTTAATGCTTGTTGACCTAAGACCTTTTAATGTAAAAGGTAATACTACTGCTGAAAGTCTTTGTAGAGCAAATATTACTTGCAATAAAAATGGAATTCCTTTTGACAATGAAAAACCAATGATTACCTCTGGAATAAGACTTGGAACTCAAGCCGCAACAACAAGAGGATTTGGTTTAAAAGAATTTCAAATAGTTGGCGAACTAATTACAAAAGTAGTTAAAGGATTATCTGAAAACCCAGATGATAATAGCAAAATTGAAGAAGAGGTTAGAAATGAAGTTATAGAACTTACTTCTTCTTTTCCAATATATAAGAATTTAAAATAATGATTTGTTCAATTTGCAAAAAAGGTGAAACATCAGTTGTAGACTCTAGACCCACAGAAGATGGAACAGCTATACGTAGAAGAAGACTGTGTGCTTGTGGGGCAAGATTTACCACCTTTGAAAGAGTTCAGTTTAGAGAAATAATGGTTATTAAAAAGAATGGAAGAAAATCATCTTTTGATAGAGATAAACTGTCTAAATCTATTTATATAGCACTTAAGAAAAGACCAATTGATACTGAAACAGCTGAAAAGTTTATTAGTAAAATTTCTAGAGCACTGGAAGAGCTCGGACAAAGTGAAATTTCTACAAATACAATAGGAACTATGGTTATGGAAGGTTTAAAAGAACTTGATCCAGTTGCCTATGTTAGATTTGCTTCTGTATATCGAAACTTTAGAGAAGAAAAAGATTTTGTACAATTCGTGGACAAGCTAGATGTCTACAAGAAAAGATAAATTTTCCTTAAAAGACATCAAATATATGGGGATAGCTTTAGATTTAGCAAAAGCACGCCATGGTCTTACAGGTGAAAATCCATCAGTCGGTTGCGTAATTGTAAAAGATGATGAAATTATTTCAATCGGTCAAACAGGTTTTAATGGAAGACCACACGCTGAAATTAATGCAATTAAAAACTCGAATATAAGTTTAGCAGGTTCAAAAATGTACGTAACTCTTGAACCCTGTAATCATCAAGGAAAAACACCTCCATGCACTAACAAGATTCTTAAAAGTAAAATAAAAAAAGTTTTTTATTCGATTGATGATATTGACAAAAAAGTTAAAGGAAAAAGTCTTAAAATTTTACAATCAAAAAATATTATTGTAAAAAAAGGTTTATTAAAAAAAGATATGATTAATTTTTACACACCATACTTTTTTAATAGAAAATATAACATTCCTTATGTAACGGGTAAAATTGCAGTTTCAAAAAATAATTTAATTTATAGTAAAGGAACAAAGAGAATTACTGATATTCATTCAGATAAATTTTCACATATTTTAAGATATAATAATGACTCAATAATGATTTCTTATAAAACTTTAAATAAAGATAATCCAAAATTAAATTGTAGAATTGAAAATTTTAATAAATTTTCGCCGAAAAGAATAATTTTAGATAGAAATTTAGAAACGAATATTAATTCATATATATTTAAAACAGCTAATAATAATAATACAATTATATTTTATAAAAATGCAGATAATTTTAAAATTTTATTTTTTAAAAGAAAAGGCATTAAGCTAATTAAATCTGATTTAATTGATGATAAATATTTTGATTTTAAGCTAATACTTAAAAAGCTCTACAAACTAGGTTGCAGGAATTTACTTGTTGAAGGAGGAAACGATTTATCTAAGAATATATTGAAAAGTAAATTATTTAATCAATTTTACTTATTTAAAAGTTCAAAAATATTATCAAAACTAGTGACGCATAAAGACTTTAACTCCTTTAAATGTTTGTCACAAAATTATAAAAGTAAAATAAAAATTAATACAAAATTAGGCAATGATTCAATTATGCTCTATAAAAAATAATATGTTTAATGGAATTATATTTAATCAAGGAATTATTACAAAAGCTGAAAAAAGACAAAAGGGGATTAATATTTTTGTAAAATCTGATTTTAAGTTAACCAATAAAGATATCGGTGTTTCGATTGCTTGCGATGGTGTTTGTTTAACATTAATAAGCATAACAGAAAAAATAATGGAGTTTTATCTTTCAAATGAAACTATACAAAGATCAAAATTTAAATTTTTAAAAATCAAAGATAAAATTAATCTTGAATTACCCTTAAAGTATGGTCAAAAAATATCAGGTCATATTTGCCAAGGTCACATAGACATAGTCGGTAAAATTTCAAATATTAAAATAATTGATAAATCCTATCTATTTGAATTTGACATTATTAAGAAAGAAAGAAAAAACCTAATCGAAAAAGCATCAATTTGTATAAATGGTATCTCTCTAACAATCTCTAAATTAACAAAAAAAGGTTTTCAAATATGGGTTATTCCGCATACCTTTAAACTTACAAACTTATCATCATTGAAAAAAAATAGTCTAGTTAATATAGAGATAGATATCTTATCTAAATACGTTAGAAATTATTTTAATGAAAAAAAATAATTACTCACCAATTGAAACTATCATTAATATTGCTAAAAAAGGAGGCATGTTCATCTTGGTTGATGATGAGAAAAGAGAAAATGAAGGAGATTTAATAATTTCTACATCAGACTCAAATGCTAAAAATATAAATTTCATGGCAAAGTATGGTCGTGGATTAATATGTTTAGCAATGGATAGCGTTCAAGCTAAAAGATTAAATTTATCTTTAATGTCTCCCGTAAATCAATCTAGAAATAAAACTGCATTCACTGTTTCAATTGAAGCAAAAAAGGGAATAACCACCGGTATATCCGCAAAAGATAGAGCTAAAACAATAAAAATAGCATCAAAAAAAAATGTAAATAAAAAAGAAATTGTATCCCCAGGACATATTTTTCCAATCATTGCTAAAGATGGGGGTGTTCTAGTTAGAGCTGGTCATACAGAAGCATCTGTTGATATTTCAAAATTAGCAAAGAAAAATAATTCAGCCGTTATTTGTGAAATAATGAATGAAGATGGGACAATGGCTAAAGGACAAGATTTATTTAATTTTGCAAAAAAACATGATTTAAAAATTGGTAAAATAGAAGATCTTATTGCTTACCGACTTAAGAAAGAAAAATTAATTAAATTAAAAAAAGAATCTGATATTAAGTTTAAAAATCAAAAATATAAAATTAGAATTTATGAGAATCTTTTAGATGGTTCTGAGCATTTTGCTTTAATTAAAGGAAATATTAAAAGAGGTGTAGTGCCTCGTGTTAGAGTAATTTCATCTAACGTCGTACAAAACTATCTGATTAATCAACAATTACCAAATTCTTTTAATAAAACATTAAATTATTTTAAAAAATTTAATAATTGTGTTTTAGTATTTATTAAAGATACAAATTTGAAATCTGTTACACAAACACTTAAAGATTATAAGAATAAAGATTTTTATAAAAAAGGTAATGACAAGCTTATAAGAAATTATGGCATTGGAGCACAAATTATCAAAGATTTAAAGGTTAGAAACATGATACTAATTACCAAGTCTCTCAAAAAAGTTATTGGTTTAGAAGGATATGATATAAAGATTACAAAACAGGAAATAATTTAATGAAAAAAATTTTAATTGTATTAGCACCATATTATGAAGATATTGTTACTGAAATGTATAAAAATGCATTAGACGTTTTAACTATTCATGACGGGAAGTTAAGTAATAAAGTTAAAATTAAATATGATATTATTAATGTAGCAGGAGCATTTGAGATACCTGTAACTATATCGAAAAATATCAAAAAATATGATGGTTTTATTGCCTTAGGTTGTATTATTAAAGGTGAAACACCTCATTTTGATTTTATATCAAGGGCAGCAATTGATGGAATAATGAAAATTTCTATAGAAAGTAAAAAACCTATTGGCAATGGAATTATTACTTGCCTAAACATGAAGCAAGCTATGGCTAGAAAAAAAAAGGGAAGTGAAGCAGCTGAAGCTGTAATGTCTGTCTTTTCACAATAAAAATGAAAACACAATATAATCCCAATCAAAGTCCGAGAGTTATAATAATACAAAAATTATATGGTAATTTTTTTAATAATGATACTGACTTAATTTTTTCAAAACATAGATTTAAAAAGTTTATTAAAGATGTAGTTTTAGGTACAATTGAAAGAGATGAGGTGATTAATGAAGAGATTAAAAATCATTTAAGTGAAGACTTGCAATTAACAAATTTAGATAAAGTTTTTCAAGTAATAATTAAATCTGCTGTATTTGAATTTATGTATAAACCTAAAATTTCAACTAAAATAATTATTAAAGAATATTTGGATGCATCAAATTTTTTTTTAGAAGATTCACAAACAAAATATTTAAATGCCATACTTGATAAAATTGCAAAAAAAATAAGAATTACCAATGCATGAATTTGAATTAATAAAAAATTATTTTCAAAAACTCTCTAAAAAATCACCAAGTGCTTTAAATTTGAATGATGATGTGTTTTTTGATAAAAAAAATAGATTAGTGGTTTCTGTTGATACATATACTGAAGGTAATCATTTTATAGATTTTAAAAAACCTACCCTAGTTATTAAAAAAATAATTAGATCATCCATATCAGATCTTATTTGTAAGGGTGTAAAACCAAAATATTATTTTATTTCAGGGTCAGGAAATAAAAAAAGTTTTTCTAAATCTAATTTATCAAAAATTAGCAAAGCACTTAATCAAGAACAAAATAAATACAAGATTTTTTTAAGTGGTGGAGATACAGTTTTTTCAAATAAGTTAAGTTTTACAATCACTTCAATTGGTTATGCTAAAAATATTGTTTATAGAAACAAAGCTGAAATCAATGATGACATTTATGTTTCTGGAAATTTAGGAGATAGTTATTTAGGTTTGCTAATTTTAAAAAATAAACTTAAACTTAATGATCGATTAAAAAAATATTTTATTAATCAGTATTATTTGCCAAATATTCAATTAAAATTAGCAGATCAAATTAATAAATTCGCCAATACTTCAATTGATATCTCTGATGGTCTATTAACAGATCTTGATAAAATGATAAATAATCAAAAACTAACTTACAAACTTTTATTAAAAGATATTCCAATTTCTAACAATCTTAAAAAGTTTCTAGATCTTAAAAAATTATCCAAGATTAATTATATTTCTAATGGTGATGATTATCAGGTACTTTTTACAGCCTCTAAAAATAAGACGAGAATCATAAAAAAAATAGCTTCTAATTGTGGAGTTAAACTTACAAAAATTGGCCTGATTCAAAGCTATGATAAAAAATCATCAATTATTGATGATAAAAACATGAAAATTACACTCAAAAACAAAGGTTATTTTCATAAATTTTAATAAGTTAAATATTGCCTTTTATAGCTTTTTTTGTATTGTCCGGACTTTAAACATTAAAATTTT
>Ga0114997_10000497_pt1 | contig 32162 bp, 29 predicted proteins | sample ArcticOcean_MG_C_2_FD_87045 | JGI IMG/M metagenome (GOLD analysis project Ga0114997, IMG submission 87045) | Marine microbial communities from western Arctic Ocean - ArcticOcean_MG_CB4_136 | ecosystem: Environmental > Aquatic > Marine > Oceanic | place: Arctic Ocean: Canada Basin | collected... | reverse complement strand
CTATCCACCAATTAAAAAATTAGTATAAAAAATAATTAAAATATTTTTGCCTAATCATTTTATATATTGTCTATATTTAAAAATATCAGATTCTTTTTTAAAACGTATTTTAATTTTTTAAGTGTTGTGACATCAATTTTTTTGGTGAGCCGTGCTGGATTCGAACCAGCGACCCATTCCTTAAAAGGGAATTGCTCTACCAACTGAGCTAACGGCCCAAATAAAAAGTATTTTATATTTTAAATTTTAAGTAAAACTTTTGGTTAAGTTCGAAATAAAATTTTTAAATTTCTTTACACTTAAAAATTTAAACAATAAAAAATATATTTTTATTACCAAAAAAATATTGTTTACACTTATCGAGGCAAAATTACAAACTAAATTATGTTAATATACTTATTATAAAAATCATCGAAAGTATTACTTTTAATAGCTTCACGTATTTTTTTCATTAAATCTTGATAAAAAATTAAATTATTTAATGTTATTAACATAGATGCGAGTATTTCATTAGTATTTATCAAATGATTAATATAACTTTTTGAGTATGAATTGAGATCTCTTAATGTCGTATTGTTATTGATTGGGCTTTCGTCATACTGATACTTGGAGTTTCTTAGATTAATCTTACCATTCCAAGTAAATGCTAAACCAGTTCGACCTGAGCGAGTTGGCATAACACAATCAAACATATCTATTCCTCGTTTAACAGCTCCTAATAAGTCTGATGGTGTACCAACCCCCATTAAATAACGAGGTTTATCTTTGGGTAGAAGAGGCGTTGTATTTTTTAAAACTTCAAACATTTCTTCTTGGGACTCACCAACTGCTAAACCACCTAAAGCATATCCATCAAAATCTATTTTTATTAGCTTTTCTAAACTTTCAATTCTTAAATCTTTATATAGACCCCCTTGAACAATTCCAAATAATGCTTTTTTAGGATTGTCACCAAATTCTGTTTTGGATCTTTCTGCCCATATATTAGACAGATCAACTGACTTTTTTATTTTATTTTTATCAGAAGTTAACTTAGGGCATTCATCTAAAACCATTAAAATGTCTGAATTTAAATCTTTTTGAATTTGAATTGATTTTTCTGGACTTAATATAAATTTTTTACCATCTATATGGGAATTAAATATTGCACCATCGTTAATATCAATTTTTACCATTTTTGATAACGACATAATTTGAAAACCTCCAGAATCTGTCAGGATTGGAAGTTTGCAATTCATAAATTTATGTAATCCACCAAATTTTTTAATTCTTTCAACACCAGGTCTAATCATTAAGTGATATGTGTTAGATAAAATAATTTGTGAACCAGTGTTTATTACATCATCAATAAAAGCTGCTTTAACTGTGGCTTGCGTGCCTACTGGCATAAAAGCAGGTGTATCTATATTGCCTCTATGAGTAAATATTTTTCCAAGTCTAGCTAAACCACATTCTTTCAATAAATTGAAAGAAAATTTTTCTGAATTCATTAATCAAAAATTACTTGGATAAACTTAAAATAGTATCAGGATTTCTAACTTCACCATTTCCACCTTCGCCTTTAACAATTTGATCAATAAATTCCATTCCGGTTACAACTTTTCCAAAGATCGTATATTGATTATCTAAAAAAGGAGAATCTTTAAAACAAATAAAAAACTGGCTATTAGCGCTATCCGGATCGCCAGACCTTGCCATAGATAAAGTTCCTCTTAAGTGTGGTAAATTACTAAATTCAGCTTTTAAGTCAGGATATTCTGAGCCTCCAGTGCCAGCTTTTTTTAAATCAAAATTTTCTTCTTTTGAATTTCCAAACTTTACATCTCCTGTTTGAGCCATAAATCCATCTATAACTCTATGAAATACCACTCCATCATATTTTTTTTCTTCAGCTAATTTTTTAAATCTTTCCACATGTTTTGGAGCTATATCTGGAAAAAGTTCAATAACAACTTTGCCATGTCTTATTTGCATTATCATAATATTTTCCTCTGCATTTGCTGGGTTAATAAATAAAAAAAAAGCAAAAAATGTTAAAATTTTAATCATTATAATTTCTTCTTAAGTTCATTTATAGTGCTTTTAGTTACAAAATCATTAATATTTCCACCTAATTTAACAATTTCTTTAACAAATTTAGAAGATATAACTTGTTTATCTACATCGGACATTAAAAAGACTGTTTCAATATTTTTATCTAATTTTTTATTCATTCCAGCTAGTTGAAATTCATATTCAAAATCTGAAACTGCCCTAAGACCTCTAAATATTATTGATGCTTTGTTTTTTTTACAAAAGGAAGTTGTCAAAGTATTGAATGATAATATTTTAACATTTGTTTTACTTAGTTTTAAATCTTTAAAAAGTGAATTTTCAATTATTTTAACTCTTTCTTCGGCATCAAAAAAATAGCCTTTAGAATAATCATTAGAAACTCCAATAACTAATTTTTTAACTATTTTTAATGCACTTTTAATGATTTCTATATGACCAAATGTTAAAGGATCAAATGTTCCTGGATATATTCCTATTTTTGATTTCATTTGTTAATTTAAATTATTGTCAATTTTAACTGCAGAAACAACTTTTTCTGTTCCTGATAATTTAAAAATTCTTACCCCTTGTGTGTTTCGGCCTGCACTTCTTATTTCACTTACCGCACATCTTATCACTCTACCTTTGTCAGTAGATAAAATTATTTCATCACCTTCATTTACTGGAAAAGAAGCTGCTACATTTCCATTTCTAGGAGAATTAATAATTCCTATAATGCCTTTACCTCCTCTATTAGTTACTCTGTATTCGTAAAATGAAGTTCTTTTTCCAAAGCCATTTTCTGTGATTGATAAAATAAATTTTTGTTTAGCTGAAATTTCTGACACCTGGTCTTTATTGGCAGATTTATTTTTAATTTGATTTTTAGCTGTTTTAGCTTTTATTGTGGAATTATTAACTATTGATAAATCTATTACATTATCAAATTCAGTTAATGCTATTCCTCTAATTCCTTTTGAAGATCTTCCTTTAAATATTCTTAACTTTTTTGACATAAATCTTATGCATTTACCTAGTTTAGTGCTCAAAATAATGTCTTGATCTTCAGAGCATATTTCAACACCTATTATTTTATCATCTTCATCAAGTTTCATAGCAATCTTACCAGAAGCATTTATATTGATAAAATCTTGTAAACTATTCTTTCTAATTTTTCCTTTTGCAGTAGCAAAAATAACAGTCATGTTTTTCCACTCATCTTCAGCTTGGGGTATTCTCATGACTTTACTAATAGAATGATGACTTTTAAGAGGCAGCAAATTAAATAAAGTTTTTCCTTTAGAATTTAAAGATCCCTGAGGTATTTTCCATGCTTTTAGTTTATAAGCTAAACCTTGAGTAGAAAAGAAAAGTATAGAGTCGTGGGTATTTGCATTAAAAATTTGAACTACGTTATCTTCATCTCTAGTAGTAATTCCCGCCTTACCTTTTCCTCCACGTTTTTGTATCTTTAATGATGATAAAGAACCTCTTTTGATATAACCTTTGTGAGTAACTGTTATTACTACCGCTTCTTTTAGAATGGTTTCTTCTATATTATAATTTAATACTGCGTCAATAATTTTTGTTCTTCTTTTTACAGAAAACTTTTCTTTTATAGTATTAAGTTCTTTTATAACTAAGTTAAAGAGTTCTTTTTTAGATTTAAGTAATTTTTCAAATTCATTAATTTGAATTGCTAATTTTTTTAATTCATCTTCTATTTCATTAATGCCAAAAGCTGTTAACTTTTGTAATCTTAACTCAAGTATAGATGTAACTTGTTTTTCTGAAAGAGAATAGTTTCCTTTGCCTTTTTCAGAAGCAATAAGTTTAATCAATCTAGAGGTTTTATTTATTTTCCATTTCTTATTTATTAAAGTTTTCTTTGCGGAGGCGACATTATCAGAACTTTTTATTATTTTTATAATTGTGTCAATATTTTCAACAGCTACGGATATCCCTATTAAAATGTGGGCTCGCTCTTGAGCTTTATTTAAATCAAATTTTATTCTTTTTATTAAAGTCTTCTCTCTAAAGTTTACAAATTCAGAAATAAATTCTTTTAGATTTAAAATCTTTGGTTTGCCGGCAACAATTGCTAATGTATTAAATCCAAACGAACTTTCTATAGATGTAAGTTTGTAAAGTTGTCTTTTTATAGTTTCTGGTTCAACATTTCTTTTTAAATCAATTACAACTCTTACTCCTTTGCTATTAGACTCGTCTCTAATGTCACTAATACCTTCAATCTTTTTGTCTCTTGCTAACTCTGCTATTCTTTCATTTAAAACAGATTTATTGACTTGGTATGGTATAGATTTTATTACTAAACGTTCTCTTCCATTTTTAATAGTTTCCTCTTCAATTTCACCTCTAATTTTTATAGAACCTCTTCCTTTGCTGTATCCTTGTTTTAAATTATCTTGCCCAATAATTATTCCTCCAGTAGGAAAATCTGGGCCAGGAACTTTTTTCATTAATTGTGAAATAGTAATGTCCCTATTATTTATATATGCAGTAGTAGCATCTATAATCTCACCTAAATTATGAGGTGGTATACTTGTGGCCATACCTACAGCTATACCTCCGGCTCCATTGACTAATAAATTTGGAAATTGAGATGGTAAAACAGTTGGCTCTTTTTCAGTTTCGTCATAATTGCTTCTAAAATCAACAGTGTTTTTTTCAATGTCATCAATTAAAGATTGTGAAATTTTTGCTAATTTTGTTTCTGTGTACCTCATGGCAGCAGGAGGATCTCCATCAATAGATCCAAAATTGCCTTGCCCATCTATTAAAGGCAAGCTCATAGAAAAATCTTGAGTAAGTCTTACAAGTGCATCGTATACAGCTTGGTCGCCGTGAGGGTGATATTTACCAATTACGTCACCGACTATTCTAGCAGATTTTCTAAACTGTTTAGACCAATCAAAACCTCCTTTATACATCGCATAAATTATTCTTCTGTGAACTGGTTTTAATCCATCTCTTACGTCAGGTAACGCTCTACTTACTATTACGCTCATCGCATACGACAAATAAGATGAGCTCATTTCATCATAAAGCATAATCGGTTTATGATTATTTTTTACTATATTGGTTTCTGTATTTTCCATTTAATTCTAAAAAGGAATCTCATCATCCAAATCATTGGAAGTATTATTTTCATCGTTTGGAAGTGTGCTTTTTTCAGTTTTATCTTCTTGAACAGCATCTGGTTGGTTATTTTTGCTACTTAATATTTTAAAAGTAGAATTAAAACCCTGTAATACTATTTCTGTAGAATATTTATCAGTTCCTAGTTTTTCGTCTCTCCATTTTCTTGTTGTGAGCTCGCCTTCAATATAAACTTGTGCTCCTTTTTTAACGTATTGCTGAACAACATTAACAAGACCTTCATTAAAAATTACAACTCTATGCCATTCAGTTTTTTCTTTTTTTTCACCAGTGTTTTTATCTTTCCATGTATTGCTAGTTGCCAAACTTAATCTTGCTACGCTTTTACCATTAACCATTTGTTTGATTTCTGGGTCTGCGCCTAGTCTACCTATTAAAAGAACCTTATTTAAACTACCTGCCATATTTTTTATAGATTTTGTTAAAGATTAATTGTTAATATATGTAAATATAACACATTTCCATCTTTTTATTAATAGGTTAGATATATAGTTAACCAAATATGCTTAAAAAAATCGTTATAAAAGGGGCAAAAGAACACAACCTAAAAAATATTTCGCTCGAAATACCAAAAGACAAATTTATAGTAATTACTGGACTATCTGGATCAGGAAAATCGTCTTTAGCTTTTGACACAATCTATGCAGAGGGTCAAAGAAGATATGTGGAAAGTTTGTCTTCATACGCAAGGCAGTTCTTAGATAAAATGAAAAAACCCAATGTTGATTTAATTGAAGGCTTGAGCCCAGCTATAGCTATCGAACAAAAAAATACTTCAAAAAACCCTAGATCAACAGTTGCTACAGTTACAGAAATTTATGATTATATGAGAGTGTTATTTGCTCGCGCAGGAACTCCATATTCTCCATTTACTGGTAAGCCAATTAAATCACAAACTGTTACAGAAATTGTTGATAAAATAAAAAAACTTCCTAAAAAAAATACAATTTATTTATTGGCACCTGTAGTTAGAGGAAGAAAAGGTGAATATAAAAAAGAAATTGCTGGTTATAAAAGAAGAGGTTTTCAGAGAGTTAAAGTAGATGGGGAGTATCATAATATTGATGACTTTCCTGATCTCAATAAAAAAATAAAGCATGATATATCTATTGTAGTTGATAGAATAATTATTAATAGCGATTTGGGAAATAGATTAGCAGAAGGTGTTGAATCTTCTTTAAGTTTATCTGATGGGTTGTTGTTTGTTGAATATGAAAATGAGACACTTCCAAAAAAGTATAGAAAAATTGAAAAAATAACATTTTCATCAAAGTTTGCTTGTCCAGAAAGTGGATTTACAATTGAAGAGATTGAGCCAAGATTATTTTCTTTTAATAGCCCATATGGAGCCTGTGAAGAGTGTGAAGGAATTGGTGTAAACCTCAATGTGGACCCAAATCTAGTTGTTCCAAATTCTAAAAAGAGTTTAGCTGAAGGAGCAATAGAACCTTGGTCAAAATCTAAATTTTTGTATTATGCTCAGACATTATCTTCATTAGCAAAGCATTATAAATTTTCTTTAGATGAACCTTGGAAAAAACTATCAAAAGAAATTAAAGATATAATACTTTTTGGGTCAAACGATGAAGAAATTAAATTTTCTTATGACGATGGACATGAAAAATATTCCACAAAAAAGACCTTTGAAGGTGTTGTTAATAATCTAGAAAGAAGATTTCTAGAAACTGAAAGTGAATGGAAAAGAGAAGAAATATCTCAGTATCAAAGTGAATCTTCTTGTGAAAAATGTAAAGGATTAAGATTAAAAGATGAAGCTCTATGTGTAAAAATAGATAATTTAAATATAAGTGAGGTTACAATTAAATCTATATCTGAAGTTAAAAAATGGTTTGAGGGGCTTAATGATAGTCTAAAAGAAAAAGAAAAAAAGATTGCTCAACATATTTTAAAAGAAATCAATGAAAGGTTAGATTTTTTATTAAATGTAGGGCTTGATTATTTAACTTTATCAAGAGAATCAGGAACATTATCTGGCGGTGAAGCTCAAAGAATTAGGTTAGCTTCACAAATAGGTTCGGGTTTGACAGGAGTGCTTTATGTTTTGGACGAACCTTCTATTGGATTACATCAAAAAGATAATGTTAAATTAATAAGAGCTTTAAAAAGATTACGAGATTTAGGAAATACTATTATTGTTGTAGAACATGATACTGAAACAATGGAAAACGCTGATCATATTATAGACATTGGACCTGAAGCTGGAATAAATGGAGGAAGAATCGTAGCGCAAGGCGATTTAAAAGAAATTCTAAAAAATAAAAATAGTATAACTGGAAATTATTTGTCTGGTAAAAAAAGTATACTCATACCTAACAAAAGAAGAACGGCAAAGAATGGAAGATTTCTTGAAATTATAGGAGCAACAGGTAATAATTTAAAAAGTGTTAATTTAAAAATACCGCTAGGAACCTTTACTTGTATTACTGGTGTTTCTGGTAGTGGTAAATCTACCTTGATACTTCATACGTTGTATAATGCCTTAAATTTAGTTTTAAATAATAACAAATCTAGAAAGCTTCCAAAAAAATTTAAAACCTATAAAGGTGTTGAACAGATAGATAAAATTATTGATATAGATCAATCCCCTATAGGAAGAACACCTAGGTCAAATCCTGCAACATACACTGGAGCTTTTGGCCCAATAAGAGATTGGTTTGTAAGTTTGCCAGAATCAAAAGCACGAGGATACAAAGTGGGAAGATTTTCGTTTAATGTAAAAGGTGGAAGATGTGAAGCCTGTGAAGGAGATGGAGTAATTACCTATGAGATGCATTTTTTACCAGATGTGTATATAGCGTGTGATGTTTGCAAAGGTAGTAGATATAATCGCGAAACATTAGAAATAAGATATAAGGATAAGAATATTGCTGATGTATTAAACATGTCAGTTGAAGAAGGTTGTGATTTTTTTATTAATATTCCAAATGTAAGAACTAAATTATTAACTTTAAAGAAAGTAGGTCTTGGCTATATAAAAATTGGGCAACAGGCAACAACATTGTCTGGCGGTGAAGCTCAAAGAATAAAATTAGCAAAAGAGCTTTCTAAAAGATCTACAGGAAGAACTTTGTATATCCTTGATGAACCTACTACTGGTCTACATGCGCATGATATAAAAAAATTATTAGAAATTCTACAAACATTTGTATCTTTAGGAAACACCGTAGTTGTTATTGAACATAATTTAGATGTAATTAAGACTGCTGACTGGATAGTCGATATGGGTCCTGAAGGAGGTATTAATGGTGGAAAAATCATAGCTGAAGGAAATCCTGAAAAGGTTAGTGAAATAGAAGGTAGCTATACGGGAAATTTTTTAAAACAAATTATTAACACAAAAATCAAAAAAACTGCTTAATTTTTAATTAAAAAGTGGTATGGTATAAAGAATCATGATTTCAATATTACAATCACTATCAAAAACAATTCATCTTTCTATTGTACTAGCAATTTTGCTATTCATAGGGCTATTTTTTTCAGGAGGTGATTGGGCTTTTGATCAGCTTTTTTGGAGTTGGTTCTTTAGATATTTACACGTTCTTGCTGGTATCATGTGGATAGGATTGCTTTGGTATTTAAATTTTGTACAAATACCTAGTATGCCTAAAATTCCTGACGAACAAAAACCTGCTATTGGTAAAGTAATAGCCCCTGCTGTATTGTTTTGGTTTAGATGGGCGGCTCTAGCAACAATAGTTACTGGTTTAATCGTTGCTACTTTAAGTGGATATGTTCATCAAGCTATGACTTTAGGAATTGGAAGCGGTGGTGGAAAAAATACTGCTATAGGAATTGGAATGTGGCTAGGGATAATAATGGCATACAATGTATGGTTCATTATATGGCCAAATCAAAAAAAAGCTCTTGGAATGATAGAGGTTTCGCCTGATGAGAAAGCTAATTCTGCAAAGAAAGCAATGTTAACTTCTAGAGTAAATACATTACTATCATTACCCATGTTGTTGACTATGGTAATGGCTCAAAACTTATATTAAATACTAGCTTTATCTTCTTCTTTTAAAACTGTTTTAGAATTAACATTTGTAAATTTTAATATAGGAGTTGCGACAAAAATCGATGAGTACGTTCCAACAATAACTCCGATTATCATGGTTAAGGAAAAACCATTTAATATTTGACCTCCAAAAAAATATATTGAAAATAAAGCTAATAAGGTAGTAACTGAGGTAATTAAAGTTCTTGAGAGAGTTTCGTTTGTTGAAATGTCGGCGATTTCAAGAATTGAAATTTTTGTATATTTTTTTAAATTTTCCCTTATCCTATCAAAGATAACAACTGTATCATTCATTGAATAACCAACAATTGTTAAAACTGCAGCGACAATTGACAAATTTATTTCAAATGAAAAAAGTGAAAATATTCCAATAGTAATAACTACATCATGGATAATTGCAATTATTGCGCCTAGACTAAATTGCCACTCAAATCTAATCCAAATATAAAATAACATTGCAGCTAAAGATAAACATATAGCTAATAAACCTGACATTAATAATTCATTGCTAACTTTAGGACCAACATTTTCAACTCGTCTAAAATTAACTTCAGTTCCTAATGAATTTGATAGACTGGTATTTATAGATTTGATAAAATTTTTATCAGAAACTTTTGTTTTTTCAATTTTTACTAAATAATCATTCTTTTTTCCAAATTTTTTAACATTTACTTCGCCTAAGTTTAATTTAATTAAGGATTGTCTTATGTCTGATATTCCAACACTTGAATTTGATGTTCTGAGTTCAATTAATGTTCCTCCTTTAAAATCAACTCCTAAGTTTAAACCTTTAAAAACAATAATTAGAATTGATAAAATAATTAAGAATAGTGATAAAAAATTTAACTTACTATAAAAATTAGTAAACTTGATATCTTTTTGAATAGTAAAAAAAATCATAATATTATTTTTTTATCCTTATTTTTTAATACGAATACAGATGATAAATGTCTAGCAAAATAATATGCGGAAAATAAAGTGGTTAAGATACCGATGCCTAATGTTACAGCAAACCCTTTTACTGGTCCTGATCCAAGAAAAAAAAGAATTACAGCAGATATAAGAGTTGTAATATTTGCGTCAAAGATTGCAGATTGAGATTTCTTGTATCCAATGTCAAATGCGTGAATATTAGAATTTTCAGTCTTCATTTCTTCTTTTATTCTTTCAAAAATCAAAACATTAGCATCTACTGCCATCCCTACTGTTAATATTATTCCAGCAATACCAGGAAGTGTTAACGTTGCTTCTAAAAGCGAAAGCAATCCTATTAATAATATTAAATTTATAATTAGAGCCGTATTTGCAATTAACCCTAATAATTTATATTTAAAAAACATATAAAAAATTACAGCTATAAAACCTATTATAAGGGAAATGGTTCCTGCAAAAATAGAGTCCTCTCCTAAGTCTGGGCCTACCGTTCTTTCTTCAATAATTTTTAAAGGGGCCGGCAAAGCACCTGATCTTAAAAGTAGAGAAAGATCAGTGGCAGATTGAAAAGTGAAATTGCCTGTAATTTGTCCACTTCCTCCTAAAATTTGCTCTCTAATGTTTGGAGCACTAATAATTTTATTATCTAGTATTATAGCAAGTCTCTTACCAACATTTTGAGAAGTAATTTTTGCAAATTTTTTTGCACCCACTCTATTTAGAGTGAAACTTACTATAGTTTCATTGTTTCTATTATCAAGATTTGGAATAGCATTAATTAGATTATCTCCACTCATAACTACTCTTTTATTTACTTTAAGTTTATTAATGCCATCTTCAAAAAATAAAAATTCTGATCCAAAGTCATCTTCTTCATTAGAAACTAAACGAAAAGTTAGATTTGCTGTTTTGCCAAGTAAATTTTTAATTCTATTTGGGCTATCCAAGCCCGGCAATTCAATTAAAATCCTATCATTACCTCTTTTAATTATAGTTGGATCTTTTGTTCCAATCTCATCTATTCTTCTTCTTACTATCTCAATAGATTGGTCTAATGTTGAATTTTTTATTTCAATTAAACCAAACCTAGTAAATGAAATTAAAATTGTGTTATTTTCAAATACATAATCCATTTCAAAAGATTTGTACTGTTCATAAAATATATTTATTGGATTTTCTTTATTTTCAAAAAATTTAGAAAATTTTACAACGTTTTCTTTCAAAATTTCAAATTTAATATTTTGATTTATTAACTTAATGTTTTTGTATTTAATATTATTTTTTTTTAATTCTTTCTTTAAAAAAAGAATTTTATTTTGTAATTTTTGTTTAATTAAAGGTTTAGAATCTACTTCGAGTAATAAATAAGAGCCTCCTTTTAAATCAAGACCTAGATTAATACCTTTCGATAAAAAAAAATTGCTATCATTATCGGTAAAATTTGTTAATGAAAAAAATGATAAAGTAATAATAATAAAATATATAATAACTAATTTTAGTTTTGAAAAGTATAACACAACTTTGTAATTATTTTTTTGCTGTAGAATTGTTTAATAAACTTTGAATAGTGGATCTAACAACTTGTACTGAAACATTTTCAGAGATCGTAACATCTAATCTATCATCATCTAATATTCTCTCAACTGTGCCAACAATTCCACCTGAAGTTATAATTTGATCTCCACGTTTAAGTGAATTGACCATAATTTTATGATCTTTAATTTTTTTTTGCTGAGGTCTTATTAAAAAAAAGTAAAAAATTACAAATATTAAAATAAGAGGTATGAATTGCGCTATTCCTGATCCGGCCATAATTATTCCTAAATTATCTTATGAATATACTATAAAAAAAAAATAAACAATAAAATTATCCTATTTTTTCTTGTCCTTGCATGTATGGTATTAGGGGTTTAGGTATACTGATACTTCCGTCTTTTTGTTGATAATTTTCCATTATAGCTATTAATGTCCTTCCTATAGCAAGTCCTGATCCGTTTAAAGTACCAACAAAATTTGTTTCATTCATTTTATTTTTATACCTAGTTTTCATTCTTCTTGATTGAAATTGTCCACAAGAAGAGCAGCTTGATATTTCTCTATATTTATTTTCTGATGGCATCCAAGCTTCAATGTCATAAGTTTTTTCTGAACTAAAACCCATGTCGCCAGTTGAAAGCAAAAGTATCCTATAAGGAATTTTTAAAATTTTTAAAATTTCTTGTGCACATTTTAACATTCTTTCAAGTTCATTTTTGCATTCTTTAGGATCAACAATACTAACAAGTTCAACTTTATAAAATTGATGTTGTCTAATCATTCCTTTTGTGTCTTTGCCATAACTTCCAGCTTCTTTTCTGAAACATGATGTTGAGGCAACAAATCTTAACGGCAAAAGTTTTTCATTAACAAAAGAATCTCTTACCATGTTAGTTAAAATAACTTCTGCAGTTGGTATTAAATATTTTTTTGATTTCTCATCGACTAATTTTAATTCAAATTGATCATTTTCAAACTTTGGTAATTGTCCTGTACCAAACATTGAAATATCATTTGCAATTAGTGGAGGTGAAACTTCTTGGTAACCAAATTTTTGTGTATGAATGTCTAGCATAAAATTAGATAATGCTCTTTCTAGTAGAGCTAATTGTCCTTTAAGAAAAACAAACCTTGATCCAGATGTTTTTGAAGCAAGATCAAAATCCATTAAATTTAGTTTTTTTCCTAAGTCATAATGTGAAGAAGGTTTAAAATCAAATTTGTTTATACTTCCAAATTTAAGAATTTCTTTATTTAAACTTGCATTAGGTCCAACAGGTACATCTTCTAAAGCAATATTAGGTAAATTGCTCAACACAATATCAATTTCACTTTTAAACTTAGTGTTTTGGATCTCCAACTCATCAATTTGTGTAGTTATTTCTTTCGATCTAACAAAAAGATTTTTATCTTTTTTTTTTGATATAGTTTTCTTTTCTTGTTCAAGAGTCTCTTTTTTTTGAATTAATTCTCTGTGCTTTTTATCTAAACTTAATAAATCATCAATGTTAACTTTTGAATTTCTGTTTAAAATTTTTTGTTTAAAATTTTTAGAATCATTACGTATTTCTTTTATGCTATGCATTTTTTTTCTTCTTTTCTATGATACTTACGGACAATATAGATAGTTCATATAAAATTAATAGAGGAATTCCTAAACCAATCTGAGTAATTGGGTCAGGTGGTGTTAAAACCGCCGCAACAGCAAAAATAATAACAACAACATATTTTCTTCTCTTTCTTAAATAAACTGAATCAACAAAACCAACACGTGCCAACAGACTCAGCAAAACTGGCAATTGAAAACTCACACCAAAAGCAAAAATAAGTCTTGTTACCAAAGATAAATATTCATTAACTTTGGCTTCCAACTGTATTGGTAAGGAATTTAATTGTGAAGTTTCAAATGTTAAGAAGAATTTAATAGCTAATGGCATAATTAAATAATAAACCAACATTCCTCCTAACAAAAATAAAACTGGAGTGGCTATTAAATATGGTAATAAAGTTTTTTTTTCATTTTTATACAATCCAGGGGCTATAAATTTATAAAGTTGCGTGATGACTATTGGGCTTGACATAAATATTGCCGCAAAAAAAGCTAACTTTAAATAAGTAATAAATGTTTCATGTAAAGCAGTAAAAATAAGACGACGACTTGTTCCGTCATCTTTTACAGCTTTTGCGTATGGTTCAACAAGGAAAGTATAAATATGTTCAGCAAAAATATAACAGAATATAAAAGCTAAAAATAAAAAAATAATAGATTTTATTAGTCGTGATCTTAGTTCGGTAAGATGTTCTACAAAACTACTTTTGCCTGTATTTTCATCATTCATCTTTTTTTTTATCATTGTCAATCTTTAATAAATCTTCTTTTGTAAAAATTTCTTCTTCTACAGAATTTTCAATCTCAGAAAACTCTTCTTGTATATTATTAAAATACTTCTTAATTTTTTTTATCCAGCTTCCAATCTTTTTAAGCATGAAAGGGAAATCTTTAGGTCCAATTATTAATATGGCTAAAACCACAATTACTAGTATTTCAAACCATCCGATTTGTGGCATTTTTTACTATTTATTTTCTGAATTTTTTTCTTCGGTTGTTGAATCTTTGTCTAACGATTGCGTTTCATTATCTGAAGTTGGGTCTTTATCTGAAGTTGGGTCTTTCATACCTTTTTTAAAACTCTTTATACCTTTAGCAACATCGCCCATTAAGTCAGAGATCTTACCTCTACCAAAGAGAAGCACTACTAATACGACAACTATTGCTATCTGCCAAATCCCTATACTCATAGTTATCTTATATACAATTTTTATCCTTATTTCAAAGATATCTTTTAATCTTCTTCTGACTTTAGTGAAGTATTTAACATATCATCTATGTTTGAATAAATATTCTCTTTTTTTTCCTTATTTTGTTCACTGTAGAATTTTCCAGTTCCAAAAATTGACATATCTATATTTCCTCCATCAATTAAACCAGCAGAAGTTAGTTCTTCTACGTTTGGTAAATCAGAAAGTTTTTGCAAATTAAAATGACTAAGAAATTCATCTGTAGTGCCATATTGAATAGGTTTTCCTGGAACATTTTTTCTTCCTGCTGGTTTTACCCAATCAAGTTCGAGCAATTTTTCTAAAGTTCCTGAAGCAAATGCAACTCCTCTAATTTCCTCAATTTCTGATCTTGTTACAGGTTGATGATAAACAATGATAGATAAAGTCTCCACCGCAGCTTTGGAAAGCTTTTTTTCTGAAGAGATTTGAAGCGACATTAACTTAGATAAATTTGATGCAGTTCTAAAAGACCATTTGTTTGCTATACAAACTAAATTTATTCCCCTTTTGCTATATTGATGCTCAAGAGTTTTTAATATTTTTTGAACATCTCCACGAACTTTTATTCTTGATTTAATGCTATCAATATCAAGAGGTTCTTCTGCAGCAAATAAAATAGCTTCTACCTGTCTCTCTGCTTCTATTATGTCTTTTGGAAATTTAATTATATTTATTTTTTTATTTTTCATTCTTTTGTTTGATTAAAATTGGCCCGAAATTTTCTTTTTGCATTATTTTAATTAAACCCTCTTTAGTCAGTTCTAAAGATCCGGCAAAAAATCCTGCTAATCCAGTTTTTTTAAGTTTTTTAGTTTTTTTAAATTTACTAGGGATAATAGTTGAAAGTTCTCTCCAATCATAAAGTTTATTTATGTTTGCTTTTATTATTTCAATTGCCTTTTCTGTAGTGCAAACAGGCAATTTAGGAATGCTAATTGATAAAAAATTTTTTCTCATTACGTGATTAGAGTAAGATTTTAATAGTTCATACAAAGAAACTTCATATTTTGATTTTTTAAATAATCTAATGCCGCCTTTCATTCCTCTCATTCTAATATTTGAACCCAATCTATCTTTTTTATACAACTTATCTGAAAGCAAGCGAATCAGCTCAAGTTTTTTAAGTTGAAGCTTTAACTTTTGAGCAACCTCAGATGCTTTAAATATTTCTTCATCATCTTGAGGAAGTAAGAGTTTTGATTTTAAATATGCAAGCCATGTTGCCATAACTAGGTATTCTGCAGCCAAATCTAAATTAATATTTTTTGCAGAATTAATAAATTCTATAAATTGATCTGCTAATTGAGTTATAGAGATATCCATTAAATTCACTTTTTGAGATTTAGCCAAGTCCAATAAAACTTCCAAAGGGCCAGTATAATTATCAATTTTTACTTTCATTAAATTATTAGTTGAGTCCATAAGTTTATTTTATCTTAAAAAATTATAAAATTGTGATGTTTTTTTCTCAATAAATTTATCAATTTGTGGAACTATGTTGGATAATGTGTGCATTTCTTTAATATTTCCATTGCAATGAAGAATTATATTACAACCTGCATTAAGCGCTTTTATTGTGTTGATGGGCAGGCTGTATTTTAAAGCTTTCATTGAAATATCATCAGTAATTATCAAGCCATCAAAACCAATATGTTTCCTAATTACATCATTTATAATTATATTAGAATGTGTTGCTGTATTATGAAAATCATATTTCTTATAAATAACATGTGCAGTCATGGCAAAAAAAGATTTACATTTCTTAAAAGTTTTAAAATCATTTTTTATAAGATTATTCTTTTTTTCGACAACAGTAGGAAGGTGTGAGTGGCTATCTAATAAAGACAAACCATGGCCAGGTATATGTTTTACAACAGTAGCAATTTTATTTTTGCTGTATAGCTCTATGCATAAATCTCCAATTGCAGATACAATTTTAGGATCCTCTGAAAAAGATCTATTGCCTATAATTTTATGAGTTTTTTTTCTTAAAACGTCTAGGACAGGCGCAGTATTAATATTAATTCCAGCACTTTTAATTAAATCTGAAACACCATTAATATATATTTTGTAATAATTTTTAAAATTTTTAAAATTTTTTTTGTATAAATTTCCAAAATAGTATTGAGGAAACATGCTTAAATCAAAAATCTTATTAAGCCTAGATACTCTGCCACCTTCTTGATCTATAAGAATAGGATAATTTTGGTCATTAAATATTTTTTTGATACTAGATGTCAAATTCCTTAATTGAAGTAAATTTTTAACATTCCTAGAAAATAAAATTATACCCCAAGGTTTAGATTTTTTTAAAAATTCAATTTCCTCGTAATTAAGTTTTAGACCTTTAATTCCAAATATAATTGCTTTTCTGTTCATATACAATTTTTATAATAAGTTCCAAAATTTATATTTTTTTTTCTTTTTTTGATATGTATTAACATCATTTTTAAATTCGATAATATCATTTGTATCATTTTTTAATAAAGGTAAACTAAGATTAAAGTCAGGGGAACTGACAGAATTTAATGATCTTATTTTATTTGTATTCATAATGTTAAAAGATGAAAAGTAATACTTAACTACTAAGAAAATAAAAATTAATAGCAAGAGTGAATAAATAAGATTTCTAATTTTTTTTACCATTACATACTTTTTGGAACTGAAACGCCTAAAATAGACATTCCATTTTCAATAACGATCGCTAAAGCTTGTAACAAAAGAAGTTTTGAACCACTCTTTTTTTTATTATTAACTATAAATCTAAAATCTTTACTTTCATTTCCCAAGTTCCAATAAGAGTGGAAAAGTGTAACTAAATCATACAAATAAAATGGAATTCTATGAGGTTCTAGTTTGATTGAAGTTGTTTCAACTACTTTAGGCCATTCAGAAATTTTTTTTAGAATTTGTATTTCGTATTTATTTAAAATAAATTTTTCTGAATTTAATTGGACATTTTCTTTTAAATCTAAATTCAGCATTCTAAAAATTGAATTGATTCTTGCATATGCATATTGAACATAAAATACAGGATTTTCTTTTGATTTTTCAGTAACTTTTTCAAAATCAAAATCTAATTCTACGTCATTACTTCTATTTAACATCATGAATCTAACAGAATCTTTTCCTACTTCTTTGACCAAATCATCTACAGTAATGTAATTGCCTTTTCTTTTTGACATTTTAAATGGTTGTCCTTTTTTGTATAATTTTACTAGCTGTGAAACCTTACATATCAAGTCAACTTTATTATCAGAAATAGCTTTGGTGGCTGATACAATTCTTTTAATATAACCTGCGTGATCTGCTCCTAAAATATTTATTAAAAAATCAAACTTTCTATCAACCTTATTAGAATGATATGCAATATCGCTTGCAAAGTATGTCCAATCTCCATTCTCTTTTTGTAAAGCTCTATCTGTGTCATCGCCAAATAATGTTGACTTAAATAATATTTGATCTCTTTTTTTCCAATCAGTGTTTATTTCACCTTTTGGAGGAGAAAGTTTTCCTTTATAAATGTAATTTTGATTTTTCAAACTTTCAATTGTGATTTGAACTTTATTTTTATTTACTAGATCAGACTCATGTATAAAGTTATTATGTTTAACACCAATCAATTTTAAATTATTTTTAATTAAAACTAGAGATTCTTTTAAGGATTCTTTAGAAAGTTCACTATATATTTTATCAAAATTTTTATAGTTTTTAATACTTTGGGTTTTAATTATATTATTAGCTATATCGATTATGTAATCACCAGGATATAAGTTGTCATTATTAGGAAATGGTTTTTTTTCTAAAATTTCTAAAATTCTATAGTAAACAGATTCGACAAACTTTTTAATTTGCTCACCATAATCATTAACATAATACTCTCTAGTAACTTCATTTCCATTAAACTCAAGAAGATTGGATAGAGTATCGCCTAATATAGCTCCACGACAATGCCCAACATGTAGAGGGCCAGTAGGGTTTGCAGAAACAAATTCAATATTATATTTTTTTTTAGTTCTTATATTAGAGCCATATTTTGAACCTAAATTTATTGTTTCAAGTAAATAATCTTTCCAAAAAGAAATTTTAAAACTTATATTCAAAAACCCTGGTTTTGCTATATCAATACTATCAAACTCTGTAACAGATATTAAAAAATTTTCTTTTAAAAGATTTGCTATTTCTGTTGGCGGTTTTAAATTATACTTTGATAATATCATGGCTGCATTACAAGAAATATCAGCATTTTGATTTTTTGGGGGTAATTCGACAGTTAATGCATTTAAAGTATTTGGTAATTTGATAATTTTTTTTGACTCTAGGTTCTTTAAAATATCAGATATTTTTTTTTTATAATTTAAAAATAAATTCATTTTATATTACTATAAAGATTTATAGCGAACCTATCAGACATTCCAGCAATATAATCAGCAATAATTCTTTCTTTTGGTTCATTTTTAAACAGATTTTTCCCAATATATTTTTTATGGTTTTTTAATAAATTAATAAACAAAGTATTAATAACCTTTTTCCCTTTATTGTTATTGTGAACGACTTTTTTATTATTATACATATTAATTTTCAAAAACTCTTTTATTTCTGATAGATTTTTTTTCATACTTGTAGAAAAATCAACTATAAGATGATCCTGTTTATAAATATCTTTTATAGATTTTGGATTAAGCATTTTTAAATTTTTTTTCGTATTTGATATAACGTCTAAGACCATACAATTTATTGTTTCTCGAATAATTTGGTTAACTATTACCTCTCTTCTGAAGTCTTTTTTATTTTTTAAATGTTTTTTCATTATTTTTGATATAAAGCTTACTGACTTAAGAGCATTCATATCAAAAAGTTTAGCACGTAATCCGTCTTCTAAATCATGATTATTATAAGCAATGTCATCTGATATTGAAGAAATTTGAGCTTCTAAAGATGGATATTGTTTGAAATAAATTTTATTTTTAAAAATACTTTTTTTAATTATTTCATCATAAACACTAAAATCTTTAATTGGACCATTGTGTTTTATTAAACCATCTAAAGTTTCTATTGTTAAATTTAGGCCATTAAATTTATAATATTTATTCTCAATAATAGACACAATTCTTAAAGTTTGTATATTGTGATTAAAACCCCCAAAATTTTTCATACATTCATTTAAAATTTTTTCACCCGCATGACCAAAAGGTGTGTGACCCATATCATGAGCTAAACTTATCGTTTCACACAAATCTTCATTTAATCCAAGGTATTTAGCTAATGTTCTTGAAATTTGCGAAACTTCCATAGAATGAGTTAGTCTAGTTCTATAGTGATCTCCATCTGTATTAACAAATACTTGAGTTTTATGTTTTAGTCTTCTAAATGAAGAAGAGTGGATTATTCTATCTCTATCTCTTTGGAAAGGTGTTCTAATTAAACTTTCCTTCTCTTTATAAATTCTACCTCGGCTATAACTTGCCCTTGAAGCATATACTTTAAGATAATCTTCTTGATATTTTTTTTGCATAAATTTATTATGAAGATTATAGTAAGATTATGATTAAAGAAATAAATTTTAGTAAAGAGGCTGTGGAAAAAATTAATAATTTATTATTAAAAAAACCTTCTGGAACCTTTTTTAGAATAGCTGTAGAAGGTGGAGGTTGCTCTGGTTTTAAGTATAATTTTACTTTTGATGATAAAATTGACTCAGAAGATGCAAAACATAAAAATATTGTTATAGATAGGTCATCTTTGCAAATGTTAAAAGGTTCGCTGGTAGATTTTAATAACGAGCTAATAGGAAGTTCTTTTAAAATATCAAATCCAAAAACTAAATCATCTTGTGGTTGTGGAATATCTTTTTCATTTTAATGAAAATTGCTACTTGGAACGTAAATTCAATAAGAGCAAGGATAGAAAATATTAAAAAATACTTAATTTCAAGTAAACCAGATATTATTTTATTACAAGAAATCAAAACACAAGAGGAAACATATCCTTTTCATGAAATTGAAAAATTAGGTTACACATCTTATGTTAATGGTCAAAAAAGTTATAATGGCGTGGCTATTTTATCAAAAAAAAAAATTTCAAAAATTAATAAATTATTACCAGGTGATAAAATTAAACAAGCTAGATTAATCTCAGCTAAAATTAAAATAAAAAATAATAGTATAAATTTATTTAACATATATGTACCAAATGGTAATCCCATCGACACTGATAAATATGCTTATAAAATTTCTTGGTTAGACTTGTTTATTAAATATATAGAAAAAGAAATTAAAAATAATAAACCTATAATTATTTGTGGAGACTTTAATATAATTCCTGAAGAGATTGATGTTCATACACCAGAAAATTATACAAATGATGCTTTGTTTAGATTGGAGATAAGAAAAAAATATAGAAAATTAATAAATTTAGGATTCAGTGACGTTTTTAGAACTTTTAATAAAAAAGAGGGTAATTATACTTTTTGGGATTATATGAAAGGATCTTGGCAAAAAAATAATGGTTTAAGAATTGATCATATATTGGTAACGAACAATATTTTAGACCAAATAAAAAAAATTGAAATTAAAAAAAAAATTAGGGGTCAAGAGAAGCCTTCAGACCATGTTCCTGTAGAGTGTACTTTTATTTAATTCTACCATATATATCTTTAAATCTCACAATATCACTTTCTTTTAATATTTTTCCCATCTGAACTTCTATTATTTGCACAGGCACATTATAAATATTTTGTATTCTATGAATTGAACCTTTGGGCACAAGAATAGTATCTCCTTCAGTTTTAAAAAAAGATTTTTTATCAATTGTGATTTTAGGTCTTCCAGAATTAATAAGCCAGCGTTCTGATCTGAAAAAATGCTTTTGCAGACTTATAGCTGAATTGGGATTAATGATTAATTCTTTTAACAAAAAACCCTTACCAACAAATAGGTTTATGTACTTACCCCAAGGACGCACAAAAGTATTCTTTTTAATATAATTTTTTGATTTGGACTTCTTAAAAAACTTCCATATTTCTTTCCAATTACCTAAGTCTGTTAAAGGTAAGTTTAACTTAATTGCATTTATATCCTGAGATTTTTCTAATATCGAATAATCAAAAGAAATTGGGATTAAATTTTTAAAATATTTTTTATTTGGATAATAAATATTATTTTCATTTTTAGCTTTCATTAAAGATTCTAAACATTTTTTGTAAGTATCAAAATCATACTTGATAAAGTTATTTATTATAGAATCTTTCCTAGCAAAAAAAATTCCTGCATTCATGTAAGCTTTTTTTTTAATTATTTTTTTTAATGTATCATTTTTTGGTTTTTCAATAAAACTTTGCACTTTATTTAAATTTTTCTTATTTTTTTTGCTTATAAAATATCCATACTCTGTAGAAGGGGATGTTGGTTTTATTCCAAAAATAAAAATATTATTGTCTGTTAAATGTTTTGAATGTAAATAAACCGCTCGATTAAATACATTAATTTTTTTAATTAAATTATCAGATGAAAAAAACAACATAGGCTGATTCAAAGGAATTTCTTTTATCAAAGCTGAAGTAAGTATAGCTGGAGCTGTATTTTTTTTTAAAGGCTCAAGGATAATTTTGTATTTTTTTATTTTATGTTTTGCTATTATTTTTTTTATAAATTTTAAATAATCGAGATTTGTGGTGATAATTGGGTAATCAAAAATAGGATTTTTAACTCTATCTAGAGTTTTTCCAAATAAAGTCCACCCTCCCCAATCAATGAATTGTTTTGGTAAGTTTTTTTTAGATTTGGCCCATACTCTTGTTCCCGCACCTCCACATAAAATTATTGGTCTTATTTTCATATATATTTTATATGTCTGCGTAACATTTTTTTTCTTTTGAAGCTCCTGGATGAGTTACAGCTCCTTCAAAAGCAGGTCCAACTGTTTGGGAATATTTCCATAGTGTTCCTGAAGTATATTCAATACTTTTAGGTTTCCATTTTGCTCTTCTTTTTTTAAAATCATCATCACTAAGATTGACATTAAGAAGACCTTTATCTGTATCAATTTCAATAATATCACCATCGTTAAGCAATCCTATAGGGCCTCCTACAGCTGCCTCCGGTCCTACGTGTCCAATAGAGAAACCATGTGTTCCCCCTGAAAAACGTCCATCAGTAATCAAAGCTACGTCTTCTCCAAGACCTTGACCGTATATAGCTCCTGTTGTAGATAGCATTTCAGGCATTCCAGGGCTTCCTTTAGGTCCTTCATACCTGATAACGACAACATCACCAGCTTTTATTTTTTTATCAAGAACGGCATTTAAAGCGGACTCTTCGTTGTCAAAACATTTAGCATAACCTTTAAATTTTTTTCTTTTCATTCCGGCTACTTTAACAATAGCACCATCCGGTGCTAAATTTCCTTTAAGTCCAGCAAAACCACCTGAAGAACTTAAAGGTTTCGCTGTCGTGTATATAACCTTTTGATTTTTAGGAAATTCAATGTCTTTATGATTCTCAGCGAGTGTTTTTCCTGTAACAGTTAAACAATCTTTGTGTAACAATCCACCATCTAATAATGCTTTGATTAATACGGGCACTCCACCTATTTCGTATAAATCTTTTGCAACATATTTACCTCCAGGTTTTAAATCTGCAATATAGGGTGTCTTTTTAGAAATATTAGTTACATCTTCTAAAGTAAATTTAATGCCTGCCTCGTTAGCTATTGCTGGTAAGTGCAAAGCTGCATTAGTTGAGCCTCCAGAAGCTGCTACAATTACTGCAGCATTTTCTAATGATTTTCTTGTAACTATATCTCTTGGTCTTATGTTGTTTTTAAGTAAATTCATTACAGCTTCACCGCTAGAAACTGCAAATTTATCTCTTGACTCATACACGGCTGGGGTTCCGGCAGACCCAGGTAATGCCAAACCAATAGCTTCTGAAACACATGCCATAGTGTTTGCGGTGAATTGACCTCCACAGGATCCAGCAGAAGGACACGCCAGACTCTCAAGCTCATCTAAATCTTTTTTTGACATTTCTCCTGTTGAATATTTTCCAACACCTTCAAAAACATCAACTATAGTTACATCTTTACCCTTAAACTTGCCTGGAAGAATAGACCCACCATAGATAAAAACTGAAGGTACATTTAATCTAAGCATAACCATCATTAGTCCTGGTAGTGCTTTATCACACCCAGCTAAACCTACTAATGCATCATAACAATGGCCTCTCATAGTTAATTCTACTGAATCGGCTATAATCTCACGACTAATTAAAGATGCTTTCATTCCAGCGTGACCCATTGCTATTCCATCCGTTACAGTAATAGTTGTAAACTCTCTTGGGGTACCACCCGCTGATTTAATTCCTTTTTTAGCTGACTGTGCCTGTCTCGATAAAGTAATATTGCATGGCGCAGCTTCATTCCATGTTGTTGCCACTCCAATAAAAGGTTTCTCAATATCTTCATTTTTTAAACCCATGGCGTGATACATTGATCTATGTGGAGCACTTTTTACACCAACTGAAACATGTCTGCTGGGTAATTTTGATTTATCAAATTTCATAATTAATTTTTAATACTATTTAATATACTATTCAACTTTTTAAGTTCAATGCTATAATTTACTAATGTATTTTTTTCTTTTTGAACAATCTGTTTTGGCGCATTATTTAAAAAAGATTTATTCTGCATTTTGTTGTTCAAAACATTCATTTTATTGTTCAAATTTTTAACTTTATTTTCAATATTTACCTTCTGTTCATTCAAATTTATATCTTTATCAAAATATAAAGTAACACTATCAACGCCAACTATAATATTAACACTATTTTTGCTTAATTTAGATTTATGAACATTGGTAACTCTGCCTAATCTTTGGAAAACACTTAAATTGTCATTAATAATCTTCCTTTTTTCATTTTTTAAATCTTGAACAGAAATATCAATAAATTCACCTGGGGAAACATCTAAGCTTGCCTTGGTAGATCTTATGTTCGTAACTAATTGTATTAGCCAATCAATTTTTATGAAACTTTTTTTAAATCTAGCATCAGTCTTAATAGGTAATGACCAATCTTTAAACATCAGGGGGCTTTTTAAATTTACATTAAGTTTAAGATCGAGCCATATTTTGTCTGTAAAAAAAGGAATAAAAGGATGGAGCATTATTAGTATACAAGATTGTATATATGCTGCAAAAGATCGAGATTCTTCAAGTTTTTTTTTATTTTTAGAATCGAGTAATGGCTTTAAAAACTCAATGTACCAATCGCAGTAAGAGTGCCAAACAAACTGATAAATTATTTTAGCAGCCTCATCAAATCTAAAATTTGTAATATGTTTTTGAGCTTGTGTATTTATTCGTGATAGCTCAAAATAAATCCATTTATTTACATCTAAATCAGCTTTATTGATTTTTATTTTTTTATTATATTTACATTTATTTAATTGTAAAAATTTATTTGAATTCCATATTTTGTTTAAAAAATTTCTATAACCTTTAATTCTATCTTCCGAAAGTTTAACGTCTCTGCCGGGTGATGCCATAGAAATTAAAGTAAATCTTAAAGAATCAGCTCCATATTTTTTTATTAATTCCAAAGGATCAATTACATTGCCCTTTGATTTAGACATTTTTTGTCCTTTTTCATCTCTTACTAACGCGTGAACATAAACTTTATTAAATGGTGTTTTTTTAATAAGGTGATTACCCATCATCATCATTCTGGCAACCCAAAAAAAGATAATATCAAATCCAGTAACTAATATAGAAGTTGGATAAAATCTTTTTAATTCATAGGTTTTTTTTGGCCATCCAAGTGTAGCAAAGGGCCATAGTGCTGATGAAAACCAAGTGTCAAGAACATCTTCATCTCTAACTAAGTCAACTTTTTTATTATAATATTTAAGAGCTTGTTTTTTAGCATCTAGTTCTGTTTCGGCAACAAATATTTTTTTATCCTTCGAATACCAAGCAGGTATTCTATGACCCCACCATAGCTGTCTTGAGATGCACCAAGGTTGGATATTGTTCATCCACTGAAAATATGTATTCGCCCAATTAGAAGGAAAAAAATTTGTTTTTTTATTTTTTACTGCTTTAATTGCATCCTTAGATAAAGTTTTTGCATTTACAAACCATTGTTCAGTTAGCAAGGGTTCAATTATAGAATTAGATCTATCTCCATAAGGAACTACATTGTTAATATTCTCTATTTTTTCTAATAATTTTTTTTCTTTTAACTCATGTACAATTTTTTTTCTGGCTTCAAATCTGTCTATGCCAATATAATCGTTCGGGGCATTATTATTTAACTTACCATTTTTTTCAAAAATATTTATATATTTTAATTTATGTCTTTTGCCAATCTCAAAATCATTAAAGTCATGCGCTGGTGTAACTTTTAAAGCTCCAGATCCTTGATCTATAGAAACGTACATATCAGAAACTATCTCCACTTCCCTTTCAACAATTGGTATTTTAATTTTTTTTCCGATAAAACTTTTATATCTTTCGTCATTTGGATTAACTGCAACTGCTGTATCTCCAATCATAGTTTCAGGTCTAGTTGTTGCTATTGTTATATAATTGTTTTCATTTGAAAGTTTGTATTTTATATAATAAAGATTTGATTGAACTTCTTTCTGTTCAACTTCTAAATCAGATATTGCTGTCTCCAGTTTAGTATCCCAATTGACTAATTTAGTATCTTTATAAATTAATTTTTTATTATACAGACTAACAAAAGTTTTAATTACAGCTTTAGATAAATCCTTATCCATGGTGAATCTGTTTCTCCCCCAATCACAAGAGCAACCAAGCTTTTTTAGTTGATTTATAATTTTGTCACCAGATTCTTTTTTCCATTTCCATACTTCTTTAATGAATTTTTCTCTTCCTAATTCTTTTTTATAAATTCCTCTATTTAAAAGTTGTTTTTCAACAACTGCTTGTGTAGCTATGCCAGCATGATCTGTTCCCGGCTGCCAAAGAGTTTCATAACCGTTCATTCTATAAAATCTTACCAATAAATCTTGTAAAGAATTATTAAGAGCATGCCCCATATGTAAACTTCCAGTTACATTTGGTGGCGGTATAACTATAGAAAAATACTTTTTTTTATTCTTTTTTGGACTAAAAAAATTATTTTTCTCCCAATATTTATATATTTTGCCTTCTGTGCTGTTATGGTTGTAATTTGAATTTTGCATTTTATATAAACATATAATAATTTGATATAAAGCAAAGAATTGATTTAATCAATTTTAAAGAAAAAATTGGCCACGTGGCGGAATGGTTACGCAGAGGATTGCAAATCCTTATTCGTTTTTACATTATCTCTTTATATATAAGTCTATTTAACTAATTTATTGTCCGCAAGTAGTCTGTGGGTCACTCCTGGGTCACCGATACAATTCCCCTTCTCCTCAAGACAAAGCCTCTCGACTTACGGTGTAAAATCTTGTGTCAGAGAAAATAGCATAATAAACTAAATTTTTTTTTCAGTTATTGAGGGATGAATGTATTTTAAAAAATTAACTATATATATTTTCTGTCTATTTTTTTCTATTAAAGCTTATGGAGCTTCAATCAGTTTTCCCTCTACTCTTACTGCTGATACTACAAGCTTTGTTTTAGTTTCTAATTCGGGAACTACTCCTGCGATCAGCGGATTTTCAACTGATGTATTTGTTGTTGTAACTGGTACTGCTGGAAGTATAAAAATAGTTACTTATGCTGGGCTGGAACAAAGAACTGGTTACTGTGGTTATACAGCTGATTCTACAAGTGAACCCGAGGACTGTGCTGGAAATTCAATAAATGCTACAGATGGAATAGGTTTTGAAGGATCTCAAGCTGAGGTTAATACTGCACTAGCTACATTATCATACAAAGGAGATGGTAGTACTTCTTCCGTTAGTATATCGGTTTCAGCAACTCCAACAGGTGCGTCTTATAATAAAAGCAATGGACATTATTATGAACTTGTAACTCACACAAATAAAGATTGGCCAGATGCCAAAACTGGGGCTGCATCTAAAACTTACAATGGATTGACAGGATATCTTGTTACTATTACAGACGCTACCGAAAATACTTTTGTCAGCGGCAAAGTAGCCCAAAATATTTGGGCAGCAGGTTCTGATAGCTACGCAAACTCTACAACTGAATCAGATAATTCTGCTGAAGGTACTTGGCGGTGGATAACAGGTCCTGAAGCTGAAAAAATTTTCCATTGCCAAGTCGCGATAGCCGGTAAAGCAAATGATGCTAGGGGTTCTTGCGCAGTAGATGCTTCACTCTCATCATATGCTGGTAATTGGGATACCAATGAACCGAATGACTATAATTCTAATACTGTTGGTGAAGAAGATTGTTTACATTTGTATGCTAACGGTACATGGAATGACTTTCCATGTGATGAAGAAGCTAGAGTTGATTTTTATGTAGTAGAATATGGAGGGATGGGTGGCACAGCAACTATTGAAGCTACAACATCATTAACTATTACTTCTACGGAAAGTACAGCTGGGTTTACAATCTTTGATGTTGAGTTAAAGACTATGATCAAAGCTCAAATTGAAGCTTCAAATAGAATAGTGGATGCATCCGTTGAGCCTGTATTAAATAGAATTAATCAACCACGAAAAAAAGTTAAAAAAATTAAAAATAGAAAAAAAAGTAAGAAAAAAAACAAAACTGATTTTAATGTAGTAAAATTTAATTTACCTATAATAGAAAAAAAATATCCACGTGTTTTAAAAAAATGGGATATAGATTTTAATAAAGCTTACGCCTATGAAGATTATATAAAATTATTTTCTAAATTAGATAAAGAAAATAAGTATCCTTTACTGGCTTTTTTACCTATCACAACATATGTATATTCTGATGAAGAGCTTGTGTCGGAAAGTCCTACAACAACTGAGTATACTCAAATAGATAATACTTGGTCTACTTGGACAGCAGGAAGTATTACTATCAGTGAGCGGCAGTTTAAAATTGGATCGCTAGGTAGAAAATCCGATAGCGATAGTTTAACTTTTGGAGTTGATAGAGCAATCGGTGAAAATGCTATTTTAGGAATTGCCTATCGTGAAGGTCAGGATGATACAGATATCAGAAATCAAGGCTCTAAAGTAAAAATAAAGTCACAAAACATAACTACTTATACTAGTTGGAGAAGTTCAAATAACAATTCTATAGATTTTATTTTGGGAGCGGGTCATCTTACTAATGATTTAACACGTAAGGAATCAAGCAGTGCTACAAACACAATTACCGGATCTCGCGCAGGAGATCAAATTTATGGAGTTTTAAATTTTGCTTTAAGAAAAAGTTTAAATCAATTAACAACCTCTTATTATGGTAGAATTCAAGAAGGTTATACTAAACTTTATGCATATTCAGAAAATGCAAATGATTCGGCTGCACATTTTAAAGATCAACATATAACAACATCAATAATTTCTATAGGAACATCAATGAATTATCAAATGGAACTACAAAATGGAAATATCTTTAATCCAAACGCTCTACTTGAATTAGCTTCAGATGAAAGCGATAGTTCAAAAGCAGTTGCTTATTATTTATCAGATTCATCATCAGTTTATACTTATCAAGCAAAAAATGATGCGTCAGAAATATATAAACTTGGCTTGGGATTCGATTTGGATTTTGTTGATAGTTGGAGTGTAAATAGTAAAATACTAAGAAAAATTAATAAGGACTCGGGTCACGAAAATACTTTTATGATAGATGCTTCTCTAGCATTTTAACTTATGAATAGCTTTATCCTGGAACAATAAATCCTGGGCCACTCCTGGGACACTTTCATTACTTTTTATATCTACTTTCATATTTGTAGAATTAATGTAAAAGTATACAAAGTACAGTAATACCTAGAGACTTGGTCTAGGTAGGTCTACTTGGCCACGTGGCGGAATGGTTACGCAGAGGATTGCAAATCCTTCCATCCCAGTTCGATTCTGGGCGTGGCCTCCATTCAGCAATTAATTAATTGTGAACCAAATTTTGATGGGAAATAATTCATTTTCGTTATGAATTCTGACTAAAAGATTTTATAACTTAAGTGTATAGATAAAAAATCAAATGGTTGTTTTTTGTTTTTTTTAAATTAAATTCATCAAAAATTCATTAGAGTTACAGTTGAATTTTTTGTTAAACTAAATTATATAAGTATATCAAGTTATTCCTCGGTAGCTCAGTTGGTAGAGCAGTTGACTGTTAATCAATTGGTCGCAGGTTCGAGTCCTGCCCGGGGAGCCAAATAAAATTAACCTGTTTGAGTTAAGTTTCTAGTATTCTTCAAAACTTGAAATATTTTATCTTTCTGATTTTCTGACAAGGATGAAAAAAGTTTTGCCAAAAAAGAATAATTAAGATCTTCATTAGAATCCATTGCACCTTTTTCTCCTTGTACATACGCTGGATAGTCTTCAAAGAAATAAACAACCGGAACTTTTAAGAAACTTGCTAGCTGCATAATTCTTAACGAACTAATTCCATTTGTTCCTTTTTCATATTTCTGTATTTGTTGAAATGTAACATGTATAGCTTGAGCAACTTTTGTTTGAGTTAAGCCCAAGGCTAATCTTCTGTTTCTAAGTTTAGAACCTAAGTGACGATTGAAATTGCCTTCCATTAATCTACCCCCCTTGTATTAAATAAAGTCTATAAATATTAGTAAAATCTAATAAAATATAACCTTAATATGTAGTTAAGCGCAATAGATAATATTAAAAATAACTATTTTTATTTTCATGTTTTAACAACATAATTCCTTGATTCTAGTAAGCCAACTTATCAAAATATCTTATTTTTTTGTAATATATTTATTGACAGGTTTTTTAAAAAATAGACTTATTGCATAAAAAATATTTAATTCAATACTTTCAATTAATTTACTCAATATTAATTAGCTTATATTCCCATTTTCCTTTTTTGTTAAAAGTTGCCTTTACCCAACTAAAGCTTTCTTCTTCATACCATACGTCAGTATTTAATTTTTTACCTTTATCTAAATTCTTATCTGTTGAAGAGAAATTAAAATGAAGGGTTTTATACGTTTTTCCATCAATCTTAATAGTTTCTTTTCCTATTAATGTAGCCTTCTGTTTAATTATTCTGCCTGAAACAGCACTAATTTGAGCTGGAGCCTCAATTAAACTATGATTCCACCATGTACCTATTAAATAATCAGTTGGAACATTGCCTTTAAATGAAGATCCATCTATTAACTGTTCGTTTTTTTCAAGTTTAATATTTACATATTTAGATTTGCCGTTTTGATTAGTTTTGGAATTAAATTTGATCAAATTTCCATCTTTATATACTTCAGTGCCAGTAACTTTATAATCGTATAAAACAACTCCAAGTTTCTTGATTTCGAATTTTATTTCACTTTTAACTTCAAGAAAACCATCATTTTTTTTAAAAGAAAAAACGTGATAACCTATATGTTTGTTGTTTCTATAGATGTCAAATTCAATTTTATTTAAATTTTTATAATGCTCTACATGAGCAAAAGAGAGAGAAGGAAAGGTTATAAAAAATATTAATAATATAGTTTTACATTTGTTCAACATTATAAATTCTATACTATAGTATTTGGCTTAAAAAAAGCTTAGTTCTATCACTCTTCGGGCTAGCAAAAAATTGTTTGGTAGGTTGCTTTTCTACAATCATACCTTCGTCCATAAAAATTACTTCGTCTGCTACTTCTTTTGCAAATCCCATTTCATGAGTAACAACAATCATTGTCATTCCGCCTTTTGCTAGGGCAACCATCGCGTCTAAAACTTCTTTTATCATTTCAGGGTCTAATGCTGAGGTAGGTTCATCAAAAAGCATAATTTTAGGCTGCATGCATAGTGCTCGTGCAATAGCACATCTTTGCTGCTGCCCCCCTGATAGCTGGCCAGGAAATTTTTTTGCTTGATCAACAATTTGTACTTGCTCCAACTGCTTCATTGCTAACTCTTCAGCGTCTTTTTTTGCCATTTTTTTTACCCATATTGGTGCCAAGGTACAATTATCTAATATAGATAAGTGTGGAAATAAATTAAATTGTTGAAAAACCATCCCCACTTCTGCTCTAATTTTTTCTATATTTTTTGTATTTTCTGAAAGTTCAGTTCCATCAACAACTATATTTCCTTTTTGATGTTCTTCTAATCGATTAATACATCTTATTAATGTAGACTTACCAGACCCTGAAGGACCACAAACAACAATTTTTTGTTTAGACACAACATCCAAATTAATATCTTTTAAAACATGAAAATCATCAAACCACTTATTGACATTTTGCATTTGAATAATTTTTTCTGGCATTATTTTATTTATCTGTTTTATATTTTATTTCTAAATTTTGACTATATCTACTCATAGAATAACAAATAATCCAGAATATTATAGCGGCAAAAACATAGCCTTCCATTGAAAAACCCAACCATTCTGGATTAGTTTTTGCTAAACCAAGCATTCCAGCTAATTCCAGTAGACCAACAACAAAAATAAGTGGTGTATCTTTTACTAATGCAAGAAATGTGTTTGCAATTCCTGGTATAACTAATTTTAGTG
>Ga0114997_10000495_pt1 | contig 32183 bp, 37 predicted proteins | sample ArcticOcean_MG_C_2_FD_87045 | JGI IMG/M metagenome (GOLD analysis project Ga0114997, IMG submission 87045) | Marine microbial communities from western Arctic Ocean - ArcticOcean_MG_CB4_136 | ecosystem: Environmental > Aquatic > Marine > Oceanic | place: Arctic Ocean: Canada Basin | collected... | reverse complement strand
CATCCCTAAAATTTTCTTTATAGTCAAAATTTAGTAAAAGCTGATTTAAGTCCTTCATTTGACTTTCCAGATTGCTTTTTCAATATTAATTATAATATTTTCAGCTTTCATTTCATTAATAAATTTATTAGGTAGACCATTATAAATAATTTTTATATAAATGTTTTGATTATCAAATTTTATAATTTCATAACTAGCTACCAAGTCAAGTTTAACTAAAATATTTTCTAATGAATCAATTTTATCATGCTGTTGCGCGTCAACAGAAATTGTTAAAGGTAATTTAATAGATGTATTTATTTGATTAATTTTTTTCCAATAATCCTCATAGTTTAATTTTAATTCTTGCAGAACAAAAAAAAAATCTTTTTCATTTGACAAATTGATATTGTCAAATTTTTTATTATTTATCTTAAAATATTGATTTAAATTTATTTTTGATAAAATTTGTAATTTTTTTCCATTTTTATAAATAATTACAATTATATAATCTTCCATATCATATTTTTTAATAATTTTTTTAAAATCATAATCTTCAATAGATTTGCTATTAAGTGAAATTAAATTTAAATCCTCTATATCTTCGGTTGGTAATAGGTAATTTAATAAATTAACTCTTTCATTTTTCTTATTCCAGCTTTTATAAAAAATATTATTATGAAACAAAAAAATATTATCATGTTGTAAATCCACCAAAACCGGTATTAAAATCAAATTTTTTTTTATAGGGATTGAAGGAAAAATATTCTTTTTATTAAAAAAAAATAAAGTATTTTTTTTATTAAAATTAACGTCAAAATTAACTAAGTATGTTTCGTTAATAAATCTTTCATTACTCATATTAAAACTATCAATTAAATTTTTAATTTCCATTAAGCTTGTATCTTTAATTTTTATTTTATCATCTGAAGTTGCAATTCTTGAGATCATTTCTTCAAATGCTTTCCTAAAACCTTTGTCTATAACTCTTTCCTTATTAAAATTTAGTTCAAAAGGCTCTGAAATCTCAAGATCTATAATTTTAAATAAATTGGCATTTAGAGGTGTTAAGAAAATTATATTAATAAATAGAATGGATGAAAAAAAAAATATATACAGTTTATTAAAATTATTTAATTTTTTATTAATTTGCATATTTAATACTAATGAAAAAACAAAAATTTACATACGAAAAAAGTGGTGTTAACATTAATGCTGCAGATAATTTTGTTAAGTTTATATCCAGCATTTCATCAAAAAATAAAGGCAAAAAAAAGTATAGTAATATAGGTGGTTTTAGCTCAATTTCTTCTATACCAAAAAAAATTAACAAACCAAAAATTGTGGCTTGTACAGATGGTGTTGGCACAAAAATTGAAATAGCTAATACCCTAAATAAGTATGACACTATCGGCATTGATTTGGTTGCAATGAGTGTAAATGATTTAATTGTACAGGGCGCCAAACCTTTATTATTTTTAGATTACATCTCTATTAATAAAATCGATTTAAAAAAACTTAAATTAATTATCAAAGGTATAATTAAAGGTTGTAAGATTTCAGATTGTGAATTAGTTGGTGGAGAAACAGCAGAAATGCCAGGAACTTATGAAAAAGGAAAATTTGATATAGCAGGCTTTGCCATAGGTATTGTTGATGAAAAAAAAATTTTACATAAGAAGAATATAAAAAAAAATGATCTAGTGCTAGCTGTGCCCTCAAGTGGTGTCCACTCTAATGGCTACTCGTTAGTGAGATATGTACTTGATAAAAGAAAAATTAATTTAAACAATAATAAATTTCTTAAAGAAGAATTGCTAAGACCAACTAAAATTTATGTAAATGAAGTTTTGAATTTAATTAATAATAATCTTATAAATGGTTGCGCTAACATAACTGGTGGTGGACTTGGGAATAATATCAAAAGAGTCATTCCAGAAGGATTAGTTGCCAACATTGATTTAACTAAAATTAAAACTAAAAAAATTTTTAGGTGGTTAAAACAAAATAATATTGATGATGCAGAAATGTTAAATACATTCAATTGTGGAGTTGGTTTTTGTTTAATAATTAATCCAAAGTATTTAAATAAAATTAAAAAGTTTTTTAACAAAAAATATCAGCCTTATGTTATTGGAAAAATAATTTCTGGAAAATATAAAGTTAAACTTGATGGAAAAATTGACTGGTCCTAAAAAGATAAAAACTGCTGTTTTTATCTCTGGCAGAGGAAGTAATTTAAATAATTTAATTAAATTTTCTAAAACCCTAAAATCTCCAATAATAATTGATTTAGTTGTTTCAAATAAAAAAGCAAAAGGTTTAAAATACGCAGATCAATATCAAATTAAAAATAAAGTATTAAATTATAAAAATAATAAAATTACTGAAAAAAAAATTCTTTTAATTCTTGAAGAAAGAAAAATTAATTTTATTTGTCTTGCTGGTTTTATGAAAATTTTATCTATTGATTTCATTAAACAATTTAAAGGAAAAATTATTAATATTCATCCTTCTTATCTTCCAAAATATAAAGGGTTGAACACAAGCGTAAGAGCTTTAAATAATAACGAAAAATTTTCTGGTTGTACTGTTCATTATGTTAGTGCAAAACTTGATTCTGGAAAAATAATTATGCGAAAAAAAGTTAAAATTATAAAAAATGAGAGTGAAACCTCATTAGATAAAAAAATTATCAAAGAAGAGCACAAACTATACCCTGCTGCTATTATGAAAATTTTTAATTAGTCTTTAAAAAAGAAATCAATTTCTATTTTGGCATTTTCAACACTGTCAGAGCCATGAACCGAGTTTTTATCAATAGAAATTCCATACTTTTTTCTTATAGTTCCTTCTGCAGCTTCTTCTGGTTTGGTAGCTCCCATTAATTCTCTATTACCTAATACTGCATTTTCTTTTTCAAGGACCATTACAACGATTGGTCCTGATGATAAATATGCGCATAAATCATTATAAAATGGTTTTGTTTCGTGAACTTTATAAAATTGTTCTGCTTCAGATTTTGCTATTTGAATTTTTTTATCTTTGACAATATTAAATCCCTTATTTTTAAACATTTCTTTAATTTCATTGTCTAAATTTCTCTCTACTGCATCTGGTTTAATAATTGATAATGTTTGTTCTATATTACTCATAATGTTCCTCTATTAGTTGATTTAATAATCTTACTCCAAAGCCAGTAGCTCCACCTGGGTTTAAATTTGCAGCTTTTTTAGAAAAAGCCATCCCAGCTATATCTAAGTGTGCCCAAGGTGTTTTGTTTGTAACAAATCTTTGTAAAAATTGTGCAGCAGTAATTGACCCTGCTCCACCTGAGTAGTTTATGTTTTGGATATCTGCAATTGGAGAGTTCATTAATTTATCATAATTTTCATGTAATGGTAATCTCCATACTTTTTCTTTAACTTTTTTACCTACTTTAAACAATCTATTTGATAGCTCATCATTGTTGGAAAATAAACCAGCACACTCTTCTCCTAATGCCATTATTATTGCACCAGTTAAAGTTGCAAGGTCTATCATAAATCTTGGTTTAAATTTTGCTTCTGTAAAACTCAAAGCATCTGCTAATACTAATCTACCTTCAGCATCTGTATTTAAAACCTCAATAGTTTTGCCATTATAAGCTTTAACTATATCTCCTGGTCGTTGAGCATTTCCACCTGGCATATTTTCAACTAAACCAACTACACCAACCGCATTTACTTTTGCTTTTCTGGTAGCTAAAGTTTGGATTAATCCTGCTACAACAGCTGAACCAGCCATATCATATTTCATTTCTTCCATAAATTTAGCAGGCTTTAAAGAAATACCACCTGTATCAAAACAAACACCTTTTCCTACAAAAGATAAAGGTGCTTTTTTATCTTTTTTATTACCATTCCATTCGAGTGTAACAAGAAACGATTCATTGATACTGCCTCTTCCAACTCCCAACAAAGAATGCATTCCTAACTTTTTCATTTGTGACTCATTATAAACAGTAACTTTAATTCCTAATTTTCTTAATTTTAAAAGTCTATTTGCGTACTCTTTCGGATTAAGAACATTGGGTGGTTCAGAAACAAGGTCTCTTGCAAAAAAGGTTCCCTTTTCAATCGCCTTGAACCTTAATTCATTCTGAATAGTTACTTTATTTCTATTTCCGATTACATTTATTGAAATAATTTTTTTATTTTTTTTTGATTTATAAATAATAAATTCATAAGATTTTAGTTTTAACCCATGTAAAAAATGACCTAAGAAATTTTTAAATTTACTACTTACACTATCTGAGTTTACAGAATACTCACTTTTCTTATCATAATTTATAAAACCATGAAATTCTGCTCCCAGACTTTCTATGTCAGAAGTTTCTAAATTTTTTTTAACAGATATCAAAAATATTGTTTTTTTAGAATTGACTTCAAAAAAAAGTAAATTCTTTTTTAAATCACTATTTTTTAATAAGTCGTATATGTAAGAAAATTCTGCATTAGAAATGTGTTTTTTTAAACTGCTAATATTGAAATTTTCCTCAACAAACAAGACTAGGTTGGTTGATGATTTATTAGTTAGCTTGTTTGAATAATTAATATTAATAGACATAAATTTTTAATACACTCTATACGTGTTCGATGCTATATATGTTGTTAATTAAAGAATTTCAATGAAAAAAAAAATTTTCCGAAAAATTATATTTGATATTAATATTTTATTTTTAGTGATTTTAATATCAATTGGATCAATTGTGTGGGTCATTCAAGCTGTAAATTATTTAGATTTTATTAGTGAAGATGGACACGGATTCAAGGTTTACTTTTTTTACACACTCTTAAATTTTCCCAAAATTTTAAGCTCGATATTTCCTTTTATTTTATTTTTATCATTATTTTATACATTCAGTAAATATGAAGACAATAATGAATTATTAATATTTTGGACAAATGGAATAACAAAAGAAGATTTTGCTAGAACCATTACGAAGTTATCCATGCTTTATTTAATAATCCATATCTTATTAACCACAATAATTGTTCCCAAAAGTCAGAGCATCGCAAGATCTTTTATTAGAACATCAACTATTGATTTTTTTCCATCTTTACTTAAAGAAAAAAAATTCATCGACACTGTTGAAAATCTAACAATTTTCATTGAAAAAAAAAATGCTAAAGGAGAAATGTTTAATATTATTTTAAAAGATAAACTTGATAGTTATAGCTCACAAATTATTTATGCTAAAAAAGGTTACTTGGATATTACTAATAAAGAAAATTTTTTAATTTTAGAAGAAGGTAAGATTATTAACATTAATAATAAAGAAATAATATCTTTGAACTTTGGACAAACTAAATTTAATCTATCTAATTACACAACTAAGACTACTACTTGGCCCAAGATACAAGAACATAAAACTTTTGCTTTATTTAGTTGCATAATAAACACTTTAACTAAACAAATAATATTAAAAGAAAATTTTTATTTAAGATGTTCGCCTAGTTTTTACAAAGAAGTGGTTCAAGAATTACTTAAAAGAATTTATCTACCAATTTATCTACCTCTTGTTTCATTAATAGCTTGTTTTCTCATAATAAGATCAAAAGAAACTTTTAATTATTCTAAATTAAAAATTTTATTATTTATATTAGGTATTTTAATTTTAATTATTTCAGAACTATCTATTAAGCTAGCAAGTATTAATCAATTAGCCTTCATAATATTTCTATTTATTCCAGTTTTAATTTTTTTCATAACTTTTAATATTTTTAAAATAAAATCTAGAACAATATAAAATATGTTTTTAAAAACTTACGTTAAATATATATCTAAAGAATTTACAGAAATTATTCTCAAAGTTTCATTTATTTTTTATTCATTAATTTTTATTTTAACAATATTTGAAGAATTAAACTTTTTTAAAGAAGTTCAAATTAATTTCATATATCCAATATTTTTAACATTTTTAAACTCACCAACAATACTTTATGATATTTTTCCATTTATATTTTTAATTTCTACTCAACTTTTCTTTATTAGAATCCTTGAAAGAAATGAGTTAATTATTTATAAAAATTTTGGTTTAAATAATTTCAAAATATTAAAAATTTTAACTTTATTATCTTTAATTTTATCTTTATTAATAGTATTTATTTTTTATAATTTTTCAGCAAAGTTAAAATTTTTATATTTAGATTTAAAAAATGATTATGCTGTTGATAATAAATATTTGGCCGTCATCACTGAAAATGGGTTATGGATAAAGGATGAGGTTGAAAACTCCATACTGATTGTAAATGCCTCTATAATAGACGGTAATTTTTTGAGAGATGTTTCAATTATTGAACTATCAAAAAATTTTGATTTAATTAGAAATATAGAAGCTGAAAAAGTGGATATTAAAGATACCAAATGGATAATATTTAATTCAATGCAGCATATTAACAAAGATAATATTACAACTTCAGAAAATAAATTATATTTAGATACTCATTTTAATTTAGAAAAGATAAATAGTTTATTTTCTAATTTATATTCTCTAACCATGTGGGAACTTGAAAGCCTTAAAAATGATTATGAATCTCTTGGTTATTCAACACTGGAAATCGACTCTCATAGACATAAGATTATTGCCTATCCATTATATTTAATGATAATGACAGTGATTTCTGGAATAATTATGTTAAACATAAAAGCTAATAAATCAAAAATGTTTAATTTAATATTAGGGATTTCATTGTCTGTAATTATATTTTATATCAAATATTTCTTCAACCTTCTTGGAGAAAATGGAAAAATTCCTATTATTATATCTATATGGTTTCCACTAATAATATTATCAATTTTAAGTAGCGTTGGATTAATACGAATAAATGAAAAATAAAACTATAAGAATATTTTTTTTGGGATTATTTTTTTTAATGTTTTTTTTAAAAAACTCTTACAGTGAAGTATTTGAATTTCTTGGGTCTGAATTAAATCTTTTAAATAATGGGAATTTACTTGTTGGAAGTAATGGGATTAAAATAACATCTGAAGGTCAAATAATTGAAGCAGATAAATTTGAATATAACAAAACTAATTTGCACTTAAAGTTGTTAGGTAAAATCAAAATAGTAGATACTTTAAAAAATACAATCATAACTGGAGATAAAATAGAATATTTTGAAAATCTTGAAAAATTTTTTGCTGAAGGAGATGTTAGGGTTAAAGTTAATGATAAATATATAATTGATTCTAGTGATCTTACGTATTTAAAAGCAAAAGAACATTTTTTTTCTAAAAATAAAAGTATCTTTAAAGACAACATTGGAAATAAATTTGAATTAAATAAACTTGATTATTTTAAATTACTTGACAAAATTCGTGGTTCTAAAATAAAATTTACTGATACTCAATTAAATAAATATTATATTGATGATGCTATAATTGACCTACAAGCAAATAAAATTGTTGGAAAGAATGTGGCTATTGACTTTGTTAATTCAGCTTTTGGAAACAATAAAAATGAGCCTAGGTTAAAAGGAAATAAAATATATTCCGATCAAAATATTACAACAGTTTCAAAAGGTATTTTTACCACATGCAAAAAAACTGATAACTGTCCGCCCTGGACAATGCAAGCAAGTGAAATTAAGCATGATAAAACAAAAAAAACAATAAATTATAAAAATGCATGGTTAAAAATCTATGATAAACCAGTATTGTATTTTCCAAGATTTTTTCATCCTGATCCTACTGTCAAAAGACAATCTGGTTTTTTAATACCACGTTTAACGAGCTCAAATACAATTGGTTCTGCAATAGAAATCCCATATTTTAATGTATTAGCAGACAATAAAGATTTTACATTTAAACCTAGACTTTATTTGGATAAAAGTATGATTTTACAATCAGAATATCGTATTGAAAAAAAAAAATCCTCTCACATTTTTGATTTTGGTTTTTTTAATGATGGCAGTGAAGATTTATTTGACAGCAATAATAGAAAAAATCACTTTTTTTCAAATTCCATATTCAATTATAATCTTGGAAAGTTTGATGAAACAAAAATAGAAGTTAATATTGAAACAACATCCAATGACACTTTTTTAAAAACTTACAAAGTAAAATCACCCCTAATAAAAAGCGATACTTTATTAAATTCTTATACTAAAGTGGAGATGAGTAACGAAGATACTTACATCAAGGCTTCTGTAGAATCTTATATAGATTTAGCTCAAAATAAAAGAGAGAGATATGAATATATCTATCCAAATATAGAATATATAAAAGATATAAAATTAGATTCAAGTTATAATGGATCATTAAAATTTGATTCAAACGCTTATCACAAAAAATATAGTGTTAATTCACATGATAGTATAAATATTAATAATTTTGAATATCAATCATTTGACTACATTTTAAATAATGGATTAAAAAATAATTTTAACTTACTGATAAAGAACATAAATAGTGATGGCCATAACTCAACTATAAATAGAAATAAAGTAAGTAATAAATTACTAGGATCATTTGTATTTGAATCATCTTATCCTTTAAAGAAACTAGGAACTAACTATTCTAGTTTTTTAGAGCCTGTAGTTTCGTTAAGGTATAGTCCAACAGAAACTAAAAATATTTTAAACAACGATAGAAGGATAGATATAAATAATATTTTTTCAGTAAACAGAATATCAAATAACAGTGTTATTGAAGGTGGCGAATCGATGACAGTTGGTAATACTTACAGGTTAACTGACAAAAATAATGTGCAAGAATATCTATTTTTAGGCTTAGCTTCAAATTTTAGATTTGATGAAAATGAAGACTTGCCAGTAAAAAGCACTATTGGTAAAAAAAGTTCAGATATAGTTGGTAAAGCAAAAATATCGCCCAGTAAGTATTTTAATATTAGTTATAATTTTTCATTAGATAACAACTTAGAATCGAGTAACTACGATTCTGTAAAGACAACTTTATCACTTAATAACTTTGTAACCAGTTTTGAATTTCTTCAAGAGCAAGGTGATATAGGAAATGAAAGCTTTATTAAAAATAATACATCTTATAATTTTGACGAAGAAAATTCTTTAAACTTTTCTACTCGAAAAAATAAAGTAACAAATTTAACAGAATTTTATAATTTGATTTATCAATATAAAAATGACTGCTTGATTGCAGGCGTCGAGTATAACAAAGAATACTATACTGATAATGATCTAAAGCCTACCAATCAACTTCTTTTCACAATAACGATTGTACCCTTTGGAAAAATTAATAGTACTAATTTAAGGTAATCAAATTAAATACAATGAAACTTTTGATAAAAAAATTTATTTTAATAATAATATTAATTTTTAATTATTCAAATTTAAATGCTAATGAAAATGTTAAAATTATTTTGAAAATTAACGAAGAAATTATAACTAATATCGACATTCAAAATGAATACAATTATCTAGCAATTTTAAATAATGATTTTAAAAAAATGCAAAAGAAAAAAGCTTTAAAAATAGCAAAAAATTCTGTCATTAAAGAAAATATTAAAAAAATAGAAATACGCAAATATTATGATTTAAGCATAGAATCAAAAGCCCTTCCTAATATAATTGAAAACTTATATAAAAGTATTGGTATAAAAAATGAAGTTGAATTTCAAAATTATATAAAAGAAAATAACCTTAATTACTCATACATTAAAAAAAAGCTAAATATAGAAGCAATATGGAATAATATGATATATGCAAAATATAACGATCAAGTAAAAATTAATTTAGAGCAATTAAAAAAAATATTATTAGATCAAAAGTCTGAACAGAATTCCTACCTTATTTCAGAGATACTATTCAACAAAGATATTGAAGAGAACATGAGTGAAAAATATAAAAAAATTAAACTTAGTATAGAAGAAAATGGATTTAAAAATTCGGCCAATATTTATAGTATATCAGAAAGCTCAAAAGTTGGTGGTAGACTCGGATGGATAAACGAAAGTCAACTTTCTAAAGAAATTAATTTAAAAATTAAAAAGCTTAAAGTTGGACAATATACAGACCCAATAACCGTACCTGGTGGTAATTTAATACTTGTGCTGGAGGATATAAAAAAAATAAAAAAAAATCTTGATATTAATATAGAATTAAAAAAATTAGCAACCTATGAAAGAAATAAACAATTAAATCAAAGTTCTAATATATTTTTTAATAAGATTAAAAATAATACACAAATAAATGAAGTTTAAACCAATAATTATTGTTGCTGGTGAACCATATAGCATTTTTTTAGAAATTTTTTTTAAAAGCTTTAATATTAAAAAAATTAAAAAACCCATAATTTTAATTGTTTCTAAGGGTTTATTTCTTATACAAATGAAAAAGCTTGGTTTTAATTTTAAAATTAATTTGATTAACGTTAATAGTATTAAAGTTAACTCACTTAGTAATAAAAAAATTAATTTAATTGACGTTAATTTTAAATTTAAAAAACCTTTTGATAAAATATCCAATAAATCAAATGTGTATATTAACAACTGTTTTATGATCGCTCTAAATATCATTAAAAAAATTCAATGTGCTGGATTAATTAATGGACCTATCTCTAAAAAAAATTTTTTAAAGACTAAATTTTTAGGAATTACAGAATACTTGGCTCATAAAACAAATAAAAGGAACAAAGTTGCAATGCTAATTTATAACAAAGCATTATCTGTGAGCCCAATAACAACTCATTTACCTCTAAAAGATGTTCATAAATATTTATCTAAACATAAAATAATTGACCATGTAAAATTAATTGATCAATTTTATAAAAAAAACCTTAAAAAAATACCTAAAATTGCGATTACAGGCTTAAATCCACACTGTGAAAGTAATTATAAATCAAGTGAAGAAGATAAAATTATAAAACCAGCTATAAAACTACTGATTAAGAAAAAATACAAAGTGAATGGCCCTTTTCCTGCTGATACTATATTTTTAAAAGAAAAACTAAAAAATTTCGATGTAATTATTGGAATGTATCATGATCAAGTATTAACTCCTATAAAAGCTCTTTTTGGTTTTAATGCGATCAATATTACTTTGGGCTTGCCATTTATTAGAGTTTCACCTGATCATGGACCAAATGTTAAAATGCTTGGCAAGAATTTATCCAACCCGGAAAGTTTAATTGAAGCTTTAAAATTTTTAGATAAATAAGTGAATATTTTAACTAAAAAAAGTTTAGGTCAAAATTTCTTAATAGATAGAAATGTACTTGAGCAAATTGTTAATACTGTTGAAATAGAAAATAGAGAAATTTTAGAAATAGGTCCTGGAAGTGGAAATTTAACTCAATATATCCTAAAAAAAAAACCAAAAAAAATTTATGTAATTGAAAAAGATAATGATTTGTCTTTACTATTACATGAAAAATTTAATAAAGAAATTAATATTATCAACGAAGATGTTTTAACAGTTTCTGAAGATAAGATTTCAAAAGACAAATTAACTGTATTTGGTAACTTACCATATAATATTTCCACTAAAATCCTTTCAAAATGGATTGATAATTTAAATAAAAAAATTTGGTTCAATGAACTTGTATTAATGTTTCAAAAAGAAGTAGCAGAACGAATTATTGCCAAATCAAACACGTCAAATTATGGAAGATTATCAATTTTATCAAACTGGAAATTAGATGTTAAAAAAATTATAGATATAAAGCCAGAAAGCTTTTCACCTAGACCTAAAATTGATAGTTCTTTATTAGTTTTTTTTCCTAAAAAAGAATTTTTTTATTTAAAAAACCCCAAGAATCTTGAAAAAGTTACTCAAGTTTTTTTTAGCCAAAGAAGAAAAATGATTAAAAAACCTTTTAATCAAATATTTAAAAACGCTGAAGAAGTCTCTAAAAAACTTGGAATTGATCTAAATCTAAGGCCACAAAACCTTACACCTGAAACATATTATAAAATCACAAAAGAATATGAGAATTTAAGAGGTTAAAATTTCAACATGCTTTCTAATGATTTTTTTATCATAATCTCTAAACCTATTATTGGTTTCCGCATCTATTAAATTATTAATTTTTGAATAACAGTCTTCAAGATTATCATTTATAACCACATAGTCATAGTTAATCCAATGCAAAACATCTCTGCTAAATTCTTTCATTCTTTCTTCTGCTATTAATTTATCTTTCATATCTCTGTTTGAAAGTCTGTCAAATAATACTTTTTTACTAGGGGGTAATACAAAAAATGTAATTAATTTATAATTTAATTTTTTATTTTTTATTTGGTCTGCACCTTGCCAGTCTATATCGAAAACAACATTTTCGCCTTTTTTTAATTTTTCTATAACAGGAGTTCTGGTGGTTCCATAAAGGTGATTAAAAACTTTAGCATACTCTAAAAATTCTTCATTTTTTATTAATCCTTGAAATTTTTTATCATCAATAAAATAATAGTCTTGATTTGGAATTTCGTTAACTCTTGGTTCTCGTGTTGTATGAGATACGGAAATATTAAAATTTTTATTCTTAGATAATAATTTTACTAATGTAGTTTTACCAGCCCCAGATGGGGATGATAAAATTACCATTATCCCATCCTTTTTTATGGACATTTAATTATTTTAATTGCTGTGGCCTTGAATAAATTTAATTGCATCGCCTACAGTTAAAATTTTCTCTGCTTCACTATCAGAAATTTCTGAACCAAATTCTTCCTCGAAAGCCATTACTAATTCAACAGTATCTAAACTATCGGCACCTAAATCATCTATAAAACTTGATTCTTCAGTTACTTTTGCTTCATCAATGCCTAAATGATCTGCTACAATTTTTTTTACTTTGCTTGAAATATCTTCTGACATATTCTTCCTTTTTGTTATAATTCGTTAATAGATTAAAACATAGTTTTGTCAACCCATATACATGCCTCCATTAACATGTATCGTTTCCCCATTTATATAGTCTGAAAGATCAGAACATAAAAAAATCACCGCATTAGCTACATCTTCAGGCTTACCAAGCCTCTTACAGGGAATTTTTGCCATTATTGCTTCTTTAAATTTTTCGTCTATTTTATCTGTCATAGCGGTATTTATAAATCCAGGAGATATACAGTTAACATTTATATTTTTTTTAGCATATTCGATAGCTAAACTTTTGGACATTGCAACTATGCCTGCTTTAGATGCTGTATAATTAGCTTGCCCAACATTACCTGTGTGTCCAACAACTGATGTTATGTTAATAATTTTCCCAGATTTATTCTTAAGCATCTTTTTAATTGAATATTTGCTTATTAAAAATGTTGAGGTTAAATTTACATCTATTACTTTAGTCCATTCTTCTAAATTCATTCGAATTGATAAATTATCTTTTGTGATCCCAGCATTGTTAACTATACTGTCAAGAGATCCTCCCAACTGATTGGTTGCGATGTTTATAAATTCTTCAATTTTTTCATGTTGTGAAATATCAAATTTTAAGATTTCAACATTTTTAAATCTTTCTTTTAATTCTTGTAATTTTTCTAATCTTGTACCTGTTGCTAAAACATTTGCACCATTATCATATAACTTTTCAACTATTGAGTTTCCAATTCCACCCGAGGCTCCTGTTACTATAATATTTTTATTTTTTATACTACTCATCTATATTAATTAACTTTATATCCTCTTCATTATTTATTGCACTAACTTTAACACTTCTATCAATTCTCTTTATCAACCCTGACAAAACCTTACCTGGTCCTATTTCTATAAATTGATTAACTCCTCTATTAATCATATATAAAACACTTTCTCTCCACCGAACTGGGCTTTCTATTTGTTTAACTAGTAATTCTTTCAAAATTTCTGAACTCGTTGTCCCTTTCGCATCAACATTGGTAATAAGCATAGGTCCAGGGTTTTTAATATTAAGTTTAGCAATTTCTTCTTTCATTATCTTTGTGGCTTTGTTCATTAATGGACAATGAAAGGGTGCGCTTACCGGTAATTTAATATTTTTAATATTTTTTGACTTTAAATCTGTCATCATTTTTTCTAAATCAGAGTTTTTACCACTTAAAACTATTTGACCATCTGAGTTATCATTTGCAATATAACATTTATATTTTTTTACGTTATCGACAAGAACTTTTGTTATAATATCTATGTGAGAACCTAATACAGCTACCATTCCACCTTCTCCTTTTGGATTAGAGCTTTGCATAGCTTTACCTCTAATCTTTAAAATTTTTAAAGTATCTGAAAAAGACAAACAGCCAGCAGAAGCTAAAGCAGAATATTCTCCAAGTGAGTGGCCAGCAAAACAGTTAGCTTTGTTTAAATCAACATTAAATTTTTTTGTAACAAGCTTAAATATTGAGTAACTTAAAAGGAATATGGCTGGCTGGGTATTTTCTGTTAAATCCAATTCTTCTTTGGGACCTTCTAGAATTAACTTCGATAATGAAAATCCAAGAGTTTCATCTGCTTCTTTGAATAAATTTTGGACTAATCTATGTTTCTCATAGAGCTCTTTACCCATACCTACTAATTGTGAGCCTTGACCAGGAAAAATAACAGAAAACATTTAAATATCTAAAGTTTATTATTGTTTTAAGTGTTGTAATTAAAGGATTATAATAGTATATCCTCACTTTTTATTAAAGAACAAATATGAATTTATACGAACATACAATTGTAACAAGACAGGACACGAGTCCAAACGAAATTATACAGTTAACTGAAAAATACTCAAAAATTGTTGAAAAAAACGATGGAGATATAGTTAAAACAGAAAATTGGGGACTGTTAAATTTGTCATATATTATAAAAAAGAATAAAAAGGGTAACTATATACATTTTAAAATTAAAGGTCCTGGAAAAATCATTAAAGAACTAGAAAAAAATGAAGTGATAGATAAAAATCTATTAAGATATATGAGCATAAAAGTTAAAAAGTTTAATCTAGAAGAAAAGTATTTTTCTAAAAAAGAAGAATATGAAAAAAAAGAGTATAAAAAAGACTAATTATGCCAATAAAAAAAAGAGGTGGAAATAAAAAAAGCAAGCAAAGCAACTTTGCTAAATTAAGTATATTTCAACCAAATAAATATAAATTTAAAAAATCTTGTCCTCTTTCAGTAAAGGGTGCTCCAATTATTGATTATAAAAATATTAGATTATTAAAAAAATATATGTCAGAAAATGGAAAAATATTACCCTCAAGAGTTACTAATGTCTGTCAAAAAAAACAACGAGAACTTTCGTTATCAATTAAAAGAGCAAGAAATTTAGCACTCATATAAATGAAAGTAATTTTACTAGAAAATTTAAGAAGTATTGGATCAATAGGCGAAGTTATTGATGTAAAAAGAGGATTTGCAAGAAATTATTTAATTTCAAATAAAAAAGCACTTTATGCTTCAAAAGAAAATATAAAAGAAGTTGATAAAATTAAAGCTGATTTAGGCAAAAAAGACCTTGAAAAGAAAAAAACTGCAAAACAAATTTCAGAAAAAATAAATGGTAAAAATTATTCAATCAAAAAATTGAGTACTGAAAATAATGAACTATATGGATCAGTAAAACCTACGGAAATTTCAAAACTAATTTTAGATGATGAAAAATTAGAAATAAAACCTTCCATGATACAACTTGTGAAAGAAATTAAATCTTTAGGTGATTTTAAAGTAAAGGTAATTCTTCATTCTGAAGTTGAAGCTGAAATTAATATTAAAGTAATTGCTGCAGAAACAATTCAATAATTATACAATTTTTTCCCCAGCAAGTATTTGTCATTTTTTTTTAAATTATTTCATATAGATATTGGATATGGAAAGACTTAATTTAGTAAAAGAAAATTTTAAAGAATTACCAAATAATATTGAAGCAGAGCAAGCTGTGCTGGGATCAATATTGGTTTCCAATGAAATATTTGATGAAATCAACACAATAATTTCTAATATTAATTTTTATGACCCAATGCATCAAAAAATTTTTGGTGCTATTGAAAATCTTGTTTATAAAGGAATGCTTGCAAACCCTATTACTTTAAAAAATTATTTTGAAAATGAAAATGATGAGATAAATATTCCAGAATATTTAGTAAAAATCACAAAATTTTCTACTTCATCAAGACAAGCTATAGAATATTCAAGAATAATTTATGACACATTTGTGAGAAGAGAATTGATTAAGATTTCAGAAAACACTATTGATACAGCAAAACTAAATGATTTAAATGTTAGTGGGCAAAATATTATTGAAAATTCAGAAAGATTACTATTTGATCTGGCTGAAAAAGGCTCGTTTAACTCAACTCTAGTTAAATTTGACGAAGCTATGAAGCAAACCATAGAAATGGCTTCGGCAGCTTATAAAAATGATGAAGGTATTGTTGGCGTACCCACCGGATTAAGAGATCTAGATGACAGACTTGGAGGTTTACATCAATCAGACTTAATCATTATAGCTGGACGACCATCAATGGGTAAAACAGCCTTAGCCACAAATATTGCTTTTAATGCTGCACAAAAACTGCAAGAAAGTGGAAGAAAATCATCAATTGCTTTTTTTTCATTAGAAATGTCTTCTGAGCAACTATCTACTAGAATTTTAGCTGAACAATCCAGAATAAAATCAAATGATATACGAAGAGGAAAAATTTCAGATGAACAATTTGATAAATTTATTGAAACATCAAAAAATATTTCAGAGCTTCCACTTTATATTGATGAAACACCAGCAATTAGCATTGCTGCAATGAGTAATAGAGCAAGACGGATTAAAAGATTATTTGGTCTAGATATGATCGTTGTAGATTACATTCAATTAATGACAGGTTCACTTAATAATAGAAATGATGGTAGAGTTCAGGAAATTTCACAAATAACACAAGGTCTTAAAGCAATAGCAAAAGAACTAAAGATTCCTGTTATTGCTCTTTCTCAGTTATCTAGAGCTGTTGAACAAAGAGATGATCATAAACCTCTATTATCAGATTTAAGAGAATCTGGGTCAATTGAACAAGATGCCGATGTGGTAATGTTTGTTTATAGAGCAGCTTATTACCTGGAAAGAAAAGAACCACAAACTGCAACTGTTGAGCATGCAGAATGGCAAGCAAAAATGAGTGAGATTGCTCATTTAGCACAAATTATAATTGCCAAACAAAGGCACGGTCCTACTGGTAATATTGATTTAGAGTTTGAAGCAATGTTTACTAAATTTAAAGATAAAGATACTCAAAGTTACTAATTTAAAATATATAGTAGTACTAAATGATGTCTCATTTATACCAAAATATAGTTTTAAAAAACCCTAAATCAATTTTTTTATTATTAATTATTGCTTTATTAAGTTTTGGATATTTTTCTAAAGATTTTAGATTAGATGCTTCATCAGAAACTCTTTTAATTGATGGAGACCCAGACCTTAAATATTTAAGAGAAATTACAGAAAGATATGGCTCCAAAGATTTTCTGATCTTAACATATACTCCAGAAGTAAGAATGATATCAGAAACTTCTATAAACAACTTATTAAGTTTAAAATATAAAATTCAGAGTCTAGATTGGGTGCACAGTGTAGTTACATTATTAGATATTCCTTTATTGGACAATTCCAATTTACCTCTAAAAGAAAGATTAGAAAAATTTACGACATTAAAAGATAAAGGTACTGATAAAGAAAGAGGCTTTAATGAAATATTAAATAGTCCTGTATTTAAAAATTTTATAATTAGTGAAGATGGAAATACAAGTGGAATTATAGTTTACATAAAAAAAGATGAAACTTTAAAACGCTTACAAGGTAAAAATAAACAGGAAATAGAAAATCATAAAGATTTTTTAAAAAAAAAAAACCATAAAAATATTATTGAAATAAGAGAAATTATTAAAAGTTATGATGATGTAGGAAAAATATATTTAGGAGGAATTCCCATGATTGCCGATGACATGATGTCATTTATTAAAAGTGATATTATTATTTTTGGCCTAGGAGTTCTCTTGTTTATTATTGTTATACTTTGGTTTGTTTTTAAAAAATTGATTTGGATCATAATCCCAATAAGTAGTTGTTTCTTTTCTGTTGTAATCATGACTGGTCTTCTTGGTATTTTAGATTGGAAAGTAACGGTAATATCTTCAAATTTTATTGCTCTAATGCTAATTTTAACAATGGCGATGAACATTCATATGAGTACACGTTTTTTACAACTAAAAAATGATTTTCCAGATTTAAAAAACTTTGAAATAATCTCAATGACAGCAAGCAAAATGTTTTGGCCAATCATTTATACAGTATTAACAACTGTATGTGCTTTTCTATCTTTAATATTTAGTGGTATTAAGCCTATTATTGATTTTGGTTGGATGATGACTTTTGGACTGATCACATCTTTTATCATTACTTTTACTTTACTGCCTACTCTTTTAAGCTTTATTTCAAACAATAATGTAAAGATTAAAGAAGATAGTGAATCTAGAATCACTTCTTTTTTTGGAAAAATTTCTATTAATAATAAAAACATAATTTTTACCTGTACTGGATTGGTAATTATTTTAAGTATCATTGGTATAAATCGATTAGAAGTTGAAAATAGTTTTATAAATTATTTTAATAAAAATACAGAAATATACAAAGGAATGAGACTTATCGATGAAAAATTGGGAGGAACAACTTCTTTAGAGGTTATTTTAAAATTTCCAAATAAAAAAGAAGAAGAATTAAGTGAAGAAAATGAATTTGAAGACTGGGACGAAGATCCAAATGATGATAAATATTGGTTTACAAAAGATAAAATTGATAAAATTAAAGAAGTCCATAACTATCTTGATAGCTTAGATCCTGTAGGAAAAGTTCTATCATTTGCATCTATAATTGAAGTTGCAACACAACTAAATAATAATAAAACTTTAGATACTTTAGAAATGGGTGTTCTATATACTAAAATTCCTGAAACAATTAGAAAACAAATTATAGATCCTTATATTTCAATTAAGGACAACGAAGCTAGGATTAGCTTAAGAATTAAAGATTCTCAAGATGGTTTAAGAAGAAATGAACTTATTAAAAAAATTAATAATGACCTTAAAAATAAGCTTAAACTTGATAAAGATGAGTTTAAACTAGCTGGTGTTTTAATTTTGTTCAACAACCTTCTTCAAAGCTTATTTAAGTCTCAAATATTAACACTAGGATTGGTTATGATTGGAATATTTGCAATGTTTGTAATTTTGTTTAAAAATATTAAATTATCTTTAATCGGAGTTGTTCCAAACTTTATCGCTGCTTTTTTTATCTTAGGAATAATTGGACTATTAGGAATTCCTTTAGACATGATGACAATAACAATTGCTGCAATTACAATTGGTATTGCAGTAGATAACAGTATTCACTACATTTATAGATTTAAAGAAGAATTTGAAAAAAACAAAGATTATAACAAAACTTTAAAACTTTGCCATTCTACGGTAGGTGTTGCTATACTTAATACATCAATAACAATTATCTTTGGATTTTCAATACTAGTTTTCTCTAAATTTATACCTACTATTTATTTTGGTGTATTTACAGGTATTGCAATGTTACTAGCTATGATTTCTGTCTTGACCTTGCTTCCATCCCTTATTTTAATAAGCAAACCATTTGGAAAATAAAATTTTAATATGTTAACTACTTTAAAGGAAATTTATGAATTAGTTTCAATTATAGATTTAATATATTTAACTATAACAACTCTGTCTCTTATTAAATGTTACAGAAAAGGTTTTGTCTTAAGTTTGCTAGCAGCTTCTAAATGGCTTTTAGCATACATTCTCACTCTTATTTTATTTCCTAAAATTAAGCCTTATTTTAAAAATGTAATTGATAGCGAGTATGTGCTTGATATAACTCTTGGTATAGTAATTTTTGTTTTAGTAATTTTTATCATCTTGATGATCAACAAAGGAATTGGTAAAGCTGTTAAATATTCAGGGTTAGGTGGACTTGATTCCACTTTTGGATTTTTTTTTGGCTTTATTCGAGGTTATGTTGTCTGTGTTGTGATATTTTCGGTTATTGATATCATATATAATTATAGTAAATGGCCAATTAACATGGATAAATCATACACCTTTCCATACATAGAAAAAGGTAGTAATTATCTCATTAAAGAATTTCCAGATGAAAAAAAATATCAAGATTCTAAAGAAAAAATTGAAGATCTATAATCCAAAGTTGAAAGAAGAGTGTGGCGTATTTGGTATAAGTAATAGCGAAGATGCTGCTGCTCTTACTGCATTAGGTCTTCACGCGTTACAACATAGAGGACAAGAAGGTTGTGGAATAGTAACTTTTGATGGAGAAAAATACTATTCAGAAAAAAGATTTGGTTTAGTTGGTGATAATTTTAACAAAGAAAAAATATTAAAAAATTTACTTGGAAACCATGCTATAGGACACAACAGATATAGTACTACTGGTGAAAACACTTTAAGAAATATCCAACCTTTTTTTGCAGATACTAATGCGGGTGGTATTGGGGTTGCTCACAATGGAAATCTAACAAACTCGATTACACTTCGAAATAAGTTGGTTGAAGATGGTGCAATTTTTCACACAACATCTGACACAGAAACGATTGTTCAACTTATAGCAAAATCAAAAAGAAATAAAACAATTGACAAAGTTATTGATGCTATATTTCAAATTCAGGGTGGTTATGCTTTGGTTATGCTTACACAACATACTTTAATAGGTGTAAGAGATCCCCACGGAATTAGACCTTTGGTAATCGGAAAAATAAAAGATAGTTATGTTTTTACCTCTGAAACCTGTGCATTAGATATTATCGGAGCAAAATATATAAGAGATGTTGAAAATGGTGAGGTTGTATATGTTGAGGATAATAAATTAAAAAGTATTAAGCCCTTCCCATCTAGAAAAGTTCGTCCTTGTGTTTTTGAATATATTTATTTTGCAAGACCGGATAGTTTATTGAGTGGAAAATCTGCTTATGAATATAGAAAAAATTTTGGAATAGAGCTTGCTAAAGAAAACAAAATTGATGCTGACATAATAGTTCCTGTGCCAGACTCTGGAAATGCAGCGGCACTTGGCTTTTCACAATATTTAGGAAAAGATTTTGAATTAGGTTTAATTAGAAATCATTATGTGGGTCGAACGTTCATCGAACCAAGTCAAAAAATTAGAAGTTTGGGTGTAAAACTAAAGTTAAATGCTAATAAATCTGCAATTAAAGATAAAAAAATTATCCTAATAGATGACTCTTTAGTAAGAGGAACAACGTCTCATAAAATTGTAAGAATGCTTTATGATGCTGGAGCAAAGGAAGTTCATGTTAAAATTGCTTGTCCAGAAATAAGATACCCAGACTTTTATGGAGTAGATACACCAACTAAAAAAGAATTATTGGCTGCTAATAAAACAAATAATGAAATTTGTGATTACATTGGTGCTAAATCCTTAGATTTTTTATCAATCGATGGAATGTATAAAGCCATGGGTTTTGGGGAAAGAAATGATGCTTATCCTCAATTAACAGATCACTATTTTACAGGTGATTATCCAGTTAAACCTGTAGATAAATTGGGTGATGATAAAGTAACTCAACTATCTTTGTTAAGCACTGGTTCAAATAATTAAAATGACCTCTGTAAAATTTACAAAGATGGAAAATGGTTCTAAAGAAGATTATTTATTATTAGATAAATACGAACAAGAATATATTAATCTGACTGCTAGTCGTATACTAAATTTCATGAGTGGATTAAACACTACACTAGAAGGTTATAAAATAACCCGACTAGAACATTCGCTTCAAACAGCTACAAGGGCATTTAAAAATAAAGCAAGTGAAGAAATGATCGTTGCAGCTTTATTGCATGATATTGGAGATGAGTTGGCACCACTAAACCATGCAGAGTATGCTGCATCTATTTTAAAGCCTTATGTATCAGAAAAAACATGCTGGATAGTTGAAAAACATGGGGAGTTTCAAATGTATTATTATGCCCACCACCTTGGTAAAGATAGAAACTTAAGAGACATATATAAAAATCATAAATACTATAATGATACATTAGAATTTTGTGAAAATTGGGATCAAGCTTCATTTGACCCTAATTTTAAATCTTTATCTCTTAAAGATTTTGAACCTATTGTAAGGAAAGTATTTTCTAGGAAGCCATACTCAAGTTAAATATTCTACTTCATTTAAACCAAGGTAAGTCAGAAAATTGCCAGCCATCAAAACCATCAGAAATATTTATGCAGTTGTAATTATTTTTTTCTAACAATTCAGCAACAAACTGCGATCTTTGACCAACTTTGCACAAAGTAAACACTTCACACTCTTTACTAATTAATAGTTTGTTAAATTCCTGAATAAAATTTTCATCTTTAATTGTTAAAAAATAAGTTTTAAAGCCTAATTTTTCTCCATCAGGTTTACCAAACATGTTCCATTCTTCTTCAGTTCTCACATCAAGTAATACATTTTTTGAGTCTGTTTTTAAATATTCTTTAATTTCTTCTGATAATAGCTGTTTAATCATAAGTTATAATTGCGAATCAAAAGATTATAACATATTACTATCTTTATAAAATATGATTACTTCCAAAGAACATATTATTGAATATTTTAAATCTGGAATAAAAAAAACTGATCAATTTAAAATTGGTATTGAGCATGAGAAGTTTTTATTTTCTTTAGATACGAATAAAAGAGCTGACTATCAAACAATTCTTAAAATGTTCAAAGCATTGTACGAATTTGGCTGGAAACCAATTTTAGAAAATGAAAATATTATTGGTCTTAAAAAAGAAGGCAAGAACATTACTATAGAGCCTGGAAATCAAATCGAACTTTCAGGTGATCAATTAAATAATATACATGAAGCATGCTCTGAATCTCAAGATTATTTATTTGAACTTAATCAAGTTATAAAAAAATTTAATTTAAAAATTGTAAGCGCAGGATTTGATCCAATTTCTAAAATCTCAGAAGTTCCAAATAATCCAAAACAAAGATATGAAATAATGACAAAAGATATGCCTAAAGGTGGTGAGTTAAGCCTTGATATGATGTATCGAACTTGCGGAACTCAATTAAATATTGATTATGATTCTGAAGAAGATTTTATAAAAAAATTTAAAGTAGTTAATTCAATTGTTCCTATTTCAATTGCCTTATTTGCTAACTCATCAATCATAGAAAAAAAAAATAGTAACTATCTTTCTTATAGATCTAAAGTCTGGCAAAATACTTCAAGAGGTGGGCTACCCGAAGCTTTTTTTGATAATATGGATTTTGAAAAATATTCAGATTTTACAATCAATTTTCCAATGCTATTTATTCAAAAAGGTAAAAAATATATTTCTGGTAAAAATTATTTGTTTTCAGATTTTATGAGTGGAAAAATTAAAGAAATAGAAAATAAACTTCCTACTGAAAATGATTTAGCTACACACTTAAGTACAATCTTTACAGAAAATAGATTAAAAAAATATGTTGAACTAAGATCGATGGATGCATGTGGATGGGAATGCTTATGCTCTGGACCTGCTTTTAATACTGGAATATTATATGGAAATTTAGATGAAATTTTTGAGTTAATTTCAAAATGGGATAAAAATAAAATTATAAATGCATACCTAGATGCACCTAAAAAAGGTTTTAATACTCAACTAATGGGGAAAGATTTATTTTATTGGGCTTCTGTATTACTACAAATTTCTAAAAGAGGACTAGAGAATAGAGATATAATTGGAAAAAATAATTATAATGAGACTCACTACTTGGATCACTTAGAAAAAATAATTGATAATAGGTTAACAAGTGCAGATCATATGATTGCTAAATTTTCTAAAAGTGAAAATTTAAATGATTTATATGATAAATAAAATTGTTGCTATTCAAGGAAATCATCCTAAAGAACTTAATCCTGTAAGTGATACTAGTATATTTCTTGCGAAAGAAGTTCAAAATAAAAAATATAAAATATTTTATTATGAGCCTAAAAATTTATCTATTATAAATGATAAGGTAATTGCTAAGGGCTTTTTTATTAAATTTAATTACACTAATAAAAAATTTTTTAAAATTTTAAAATTCCAAAAATTTAATTTACTTACTTGTAAATTCATACTTATAAGACAAGATCCACCATTTAATTTAGAGTATATCTCTACTACTTATATTTTAGATAAAATAAAACATAAAGTAAAAATAATAAATAATCCTACTTCAATAAGAAATATTTCTGAGAAGCTATATTCTTCATCTTTTCAAAAATATATGCCTGAAACAATTTTTACTAAAGATTTAAAAGAAATAAAAAAATTTTATAAAGTTAATAAAAAAATGATTATTAAACCTATTCATGGATATGGCGGCAATGACATTGTTCTTATTCAAGGCAAATTTAAAAATAAAATATTAATTAAATTTATTAAAAAACATGGACATATAATGTGTCAAAAATTTTTACCTAATATAAAATATGGTGATAAAAGAGTTTTTTTAATTAATGGAAAAATTTGTGGGGCAATATCTAGGATTCCAAAAAAAGGATCCTTTCTAAGCAATATGAGCAAAGGTGCAAAACCTATTTTAACAAAACTTACAAAAAATGAGCATAAAATTTCTAATATTGTTGCAAAAAATCTTAAAAAAAAAAATATTTACTTTGCTGGTATAGATTTTATTGATGAAAAATTAAATGGAGATATAAACGTCACATCTCCTACGGGATTAAAAACTTATTATGATTTATCTAAAATAGATCTTTCAAAAATATTTTGGAAAGGATTAAAGGCTTGAATAATTTAACTTCACAGCAAAAAGGTTCACTATTAGCTTTCATTGCAGTGTTATTTATTACGCCTGACTCTCTTTTTATTAGACTTTCTAATATTGAAACCTGGGGTATGCTTTTTTATAGGGGGGCTATCCCCTTTGTTGTTGTGTTAACTGGTCTCTTATTTTTTTATAAAAAAAATTTTTTAAAAGCTCTATTTGCTATCGGTTATCCCGGTATTTTTTACATTTTCAGTTTTTCTATTTGCAATATTACTTTTATAATCTCTATTCAAAATACTAATGTTGCAAATACTTTAGTCATGATTGCTATGGCACCGATGATTTCTGCAATATTAGGAGCAATATTTTTAAAAGAAATACCAGATTTCAAAACCTGGTTGGCAATAATTATCACTTTTATTGCTGTTGCTTATATTTTTCAGGATTCAATAGAGTTAGGTAGCTTTTATGGTGATGTTTTTGGTTTAATCACTGCCTTTGGCCTTGCTTGCAATGCGGTTCTTGCACGATTTGCTAAAGATAGAGATCTTGTACCTTCTGCTGTTATTGGAAAACTTTGTGTAGCTATATTTGCACTTTTCTTTGTTGAAAGTTTCGCTCTGATTGAAAGTGATCTTATAATTGTACCTTTAATGAGCATTATGTGTGTAGCTATACCTTTTGTTTTGGTAACAATAGCACCAAGATTTATACCTGCAGAAGAAGTAAATCTCTTTTTTCTACTTGAAACAATCATTGGTCCAATTTGGGTGTGGTTAATAATTAATGAACAACCGAGTTTAGAAGCTTTACAGGGCGGTTTAATAATAATTATAACGATTGCCATTCATTCATTTTTAAAACTTAAAAAATCTTAAGCCTGTCACAATTAGGTCTTTATTTCAGAATAAATGACGATTAATTAAATACTTTTATGAACAAAATTTTAAGAAATTCTTGGGCATTATTTTTAGGGATGAGCTTTATAATGTTAGCTCATGGATACCAAGGATCATTACTTGGTGTAAGAGCTGTGCAAGAAGAATTTACCTTAATTGCAACTGGCTTTATGATGTCTGGATATTATATTGGATATTTTATTGGAGCAAAAACTATTCCAAATTTCATATTAAGAGTTGGTCACATTAGAGTCTTTGCAGCCTTTGCATCAGTAGCCTCTATAGTTATTCTACTCCATTCTATTGTCATACATCCATTTACTTGGTTTGTTCTTAGAGTAATCACGGGGATTAGTATGGTTTCTATTTATACTATTGCTGAAAGTTGGTTAAACGATAGAGCAACTAATAAAAATAGAGGAAGTGTTTTATCTATTTATATGATTGTGCTTTATGGGTCCATGGGATTTGGAATGTTTTTTCTAAATTTTAGCAAACCAGAAAATTTTCAACCTTTTATTTTAGTTTCTTTATTTATGTCTCTTGCTTTAATACCAATTTTATTAACCAAGAGAAAAGCACCAACATTTAAAAAAATCACTGGTATGAGTTTGAAAGAATTATATAAAACTTCCCCCTTAGGAATGGTGGGCTCTGTTTTTTATGGTACAGTTCAATCAGCATTATTTTCTTTACTTGCTGTTTATGCGGTATCAATGAATTTTACTATACTTGAAATTTCAATTGTAACTTTTTTATTAGCGATATCTGGTGCCGTTGCACAGTTTCCTATTGGTAAATTATCAGACAGATTTGATAGAAGATTAGTAATTGTATATACAACTTTTGGTGCAGCTTTTTTTGCACTTTGTTCAATATTTGCATCAAGTCAAATGTATTTACCTGGTAATCTGGGCACTTCAAAATTATGGTTTTATATATTTTTAATTTTATTTTCTTTTTGTAGTTTGCCAATGTTTGCAATAATTTTTGCACACACTAATGATTTTATTCCTAAAGAAAAATTTGTTGCTGCTGGGGCCAGCCTACAATTTGCATTTGGATTGGGAGCTATAAGTGGACCATTTTTATGTTCGGTATTCATGAATGTTATTGGCTCAAACGGTTACTTTGTATTTTTAATAATTTTTCATTCAATAATTGGTGTTTTTGCAATTCATAGAATGCGTATAAGAGAAACAGAAGATAATCCCGATTCACAATTTGCAGCTATGCCACAAACTATTACTCCTGCTGGGATGGAATTAAATCCATCAGCAGAACCCATTAAAGATCCTATAAAAATGGAAGCTATAGAAGAAAATAAAACTTAAAGCTTTAATTTGTATCAAGAACAGCATGTAAAAATTGCTTAGTTCTCTCATTCTGTGGATCTCCAAATAATTGTTCTGGTGGGCCCTGTTCAAAAATTTTACCTTCATTAAAAAAACAAACCCTGTCAGATATTTCTCTAGCAAAACCCATTTGGTGTGTGACCATTATCATAGTAAGGTTGTGCTCTTTATTTAAAGATCTAATTACGTTTAAAACTTCTCCAACAACTTCAGGATCTAAAGCAGAAGTAAATTCATCTAAAAGCATCACCTTTGGTCTCATTGCTAAAGCCCTAGCTATTGCAACGCGCTGTTGTCCTCCTCCCGATAATCTTGACGGATTTTCATCTTTTTTATTTGAAAGACCTACTAACTCTAATAAATCAAGAGCTCTTTCTTCAGCTTCATCTTTTGTCATGCCAAGAACTTTTATTGATTTATGAGACTTTATTGCCGACTTCAATCTTGCCACCATCTAATGCTCTTAAGTAAATACCCATATCAAAATGATCATAAGTTTTTTTTAATGATCGAAGTAAGTTTAAAGCTTTGTCATCCGTTTTTGGTTTTAAATTAATTGCAACACATCGAGGAATATTTTTTTCTACTTTAAAAGAAACATTGTTAATTTTTATAATTTTCCCAATCCAATTACGCTCCTCCCAAGCATCAATTCCATCAACATAAAAATTTCCTCTAAATCTTTCAAACTCAACTTTTACGTTAATTTTTTTTTCAAAATCATTAATGCTATTAAGATTTATTAAAGACATAGAGTTAAAAACATTATTTGAGTGTGATGTATCGTAAAAAGGAAAGTCTTTATTTTTTATCAGAGTAATAGGTTTTATTAATGAATCTTCTAATTCTATTAATTTATTAGAAAGTAAAGATAGTTGCTCTGCATCATCTGCTAATACTGATATTAACTCTTTACCATCAATTTTTAAAACTAATTTATCATCTATATAAGTAAAATTATATTTATTTAAAACAGGAGAGTTTTTTAATGTTAAAAAATTATTTAATTTACGTTCATTTGGATTTTTTTCAATCAATTTTGCTTTTTCTAAGTCAACACCTCTTGAAAAGGCAAACATTCTATCATCTAAAATACCTAGGTCTTTTTTTATCTCACATGATTCAATTCTCTGAAAAGATAGAGATTTTACAGGACAATAATTAATTGATGAAATTAAAATGCTCATATATATTTTTAAGATAAAATAATATATTTAAATTGTCTTCAAATCAACTTCAAGAATATAATGATAATGGTTATATAACTCCAATAAATATCTTTTCTAAAGATGAGGCATTCGAGATTAGAAAAGAAATAGAAAATATAGAAAATAAATGGCCCAATGAATTAAATGGAGCTGGAAGAAACTATACACATATGATTTCACCAGCGCTTGATTAGGTTTGTCATAATTCTAAAATTTTGGATGCTGTTGAAAGCATCATTGGAAAAAATATTCTTATTTGTGGAACAACTCTATTTATTAAAAACCCAAATGAAAAAGGATTTGTAAGTTTTCACCAGGATGCAACTTACATTGTTTTAGAGCCACATAATTGGGTAACCGCATGGTTGGCTATAACTGATACTAATGAAGAAAATGGTTGTATGAAAATGCGGCCAGGTTCACATAAAGCTAATGATGATCTACAAAAAATATTTTATTCTGGTTCTACAAAAACAGAGATTTTTAATCTACAAAAAAAATAACTATTTTAAATATTTTCTGTACACAAATATTACTGCAAAAACAATTATTAATGCCGCAATACCTTGCTCTCCCAAACTATCAAGCAGGTTAATTAAGTTTTTTGTAACCTGTGACCCAAAAAAAGCAACATTTGGTCCAAATAATATTTCAGCAATCACTGATACACCTAATAAAAGAACTCCTAGTTCAAGAAATTTATTTAAATACGAAGTTATTTTTGAAATCCAACTATTCATTATTATTTATCCTATTAAAAAATCCCCAACCTTCCACGTTTTTAAGATTAGGGATTTTAACTTGTTTATTAGCAATCTAAGAGGGAGTGCTAATTTTAACTATGTTTATTTATATAAGTTGAGAATGATAATAGCGGCTATTAAACCAACTATACCAGCATCACCCAAACCTTGAACTAAGTCTATAATATTGCCTGCAACTCCACCCACAAATGGAACATTTCCACCCAGTAGAGAAACAACAATGCCTAAACCAAGCAAAGCAATAACTATGTTAGTTAAGCTTGTTATTGTTCCTGTTAATCCTTGTAATATTTTCATATTAGCTCCCTTTATTGTTATCTATCGAATCAGTGCTGATAGTTACTTTAAAGTTAACAAAGTTTACGTACATTGAAAGAGGTTATTAACCTTTATTAATGTCATTTTTGGTGTCTATTTTGGGTCAAATTATTATAATAATACTTTTTCATGAACAATAACTCAGAAAAGATAAATAAAATTGTCCCTTCTAGGACCATTTGATAACATTTAGTCTTGAAAAAATTTTTATTAGTTAGGATCTGCTAAAGTTAAATTAGGATCAAAGATTTCTATTTTAATTCTTGAATACCATTCTGAAACATTTTCTATATCTTCGTCTGATAACATTTGAGCAATCATTGTCATTTGTGGGTGATTTAGTTTTGCAGATTTGTATTCTTTAAGTTTAATAATTAAATAATCTTTATCTTGTGCTGTTAAATTTGGAACAGCTCCTGAGTTTCCACCAGATTCTGCTTTACCGTTCATTCCATGGCATGCTGAGCAAATAGTTTGAACTTTTTCTTTGCCAGCTTTAAGTGACTCAGTTAAATCAACTTCAGCATTTAATTGATTAATATTAAGAAAGATTAAAGAAAAAAAAGTTAATAGGCATATTTTTTTCATATACTTAATTCATTCGTGTATGACTAATTATACTAATAGCTTCAACCAACTTAGATTCACCTTCTTTTAGTTTTCCTGCATCACATAAAGCTTTTCCTTCAACCTTAAGCGTGTTAATTTTCAGTAAACTTTTCTCTGTGTATTGATATTGTTTTTTACCATAAGGTCTTTCTGATTCTTTCCAAATGGATTTTTGATAATATTTACAAAGGTAATCTGGTGCACTTAATGATGCCTGATATTCTTTTTCAGTAATACATTTACTTCTAATAACTTTGTATTCACCATCTTCTGTCCATTTACCAAATCCTGTACATATTTTTTTTTCCTCTGCATTTGCAAAACTTGCTCCCGTACAAACTACTAAAAAAGATACAATCAATAAAATTTTTTTAAACATACTATTTTCCTTAATAAATTAATTTAAATTTTATTTAAAAAAAGGGCCAGTGTTTAACCTGGCCCCTAATTTATATTTCTAACCTTCGTATTTGATTCTGTATATTATTCCAGCTTTATCATCTGAAACTAATATTGAACCATCAAAGTATTGTTGAACATCTACTGGTCTGCCTAAGTAAGTACCCATATCAGTCATCCAACCATCAGCAAAAGGCTCCGTCTTTGTAGCATTGCCTTTGCTATCTAGGTAAGTAACCATAACTCTAGCACCTCTTGGTTTAACAGCATTCCATGAACCATGTTGTGCACTAAAGATTGCATTATGGTATTTTTTTGGAAACTGTTTGCCAGTATAGAACATCATTCCTAAGTCAGCAGCGTGTGCGATCATCTCAACTTGAGGTTTCACATATCTGTCTGCATCTTTTTTAGGAATTGTTTTTCCTTTATACTCGTTAGTTCTTACTTCTCCACCGCCAGTATAAGGGTGACCATACCACATGCCCATTTTAGGCATTCTATTAAGTTCACCAGGGGGAGTTTCGTCTCCCATACCGTCTACTTGGTTATCAGTAAACCATAAAGATCCATCTTTAGGATTAAAAGCATGTCCAACTGAGTTTCTTATTCCAGTTGCAACAACCTTTCTATCAAGGTCTCCTGGGAAACGATTAAAACTAATCATTCCACCAATTCCAGTTTCTTGATATAAAGCCAACTTATCCTCTGGAGCTACATTGTGAGGCTGACCTAAACTAACATAAAGTTTATTATCTGCTTTATTAACAACACAAACTCTTGCAGTGTGATTATAAGATTCCTCTTCAGCTGGTATCAGATTACCTTGAGCAATGATTGGTACTGCTACAGTATCAGGACTTTCCATAAAATACTCAGCAGCTGGGAACCATAAAACTCTGTTTCTTTCTGCTATATATAAGTGTCCATCATCACTGAAACAAACACCATTAGGGATATCAAACTTAACAGTTGGAGCAAATTGTTCTACTGTATCAGCGACATCATCCATATCTCTATCGGTTGCTTGCCAAACTTTATCTTTTCTTGTTCCAATCCAAACTGTTGTTTTATTTCTTGCAACAGCCATGTGTCTTGCATCGGGTACTACAGCAAACACGCTAATTGAAAACCCAGCAGGCAAATTAATATTTGGTAAAATGTTTTTCTTAACATTTGCAGCAAATTTAGTGTCTTGGGGGATCACAATCGCTTGTGTTGTATCACCTGATTTATACATGCTACTTAACTTCTTTATCGTTGCTTCATCTCCAGCAGCAAAAACAGAAGTAGCAATCGAGCTAACGAACAGAAAAGTACTTAATATTAAAAGTATTTTTTTCATTTTTTTCTCCTCTATTGTTTTATTAATGATAAAGTGTCACAATATTAAAAATCAATGTATACATAAAATCTTGCAGTAAAATTTACTTTAATGGAAATTTCAACAAAACCAATAAATAATTTCTATCTTGGATTATATTTACTTAATTTATAAAAATTAATATAAAATAATGAATAAAGAAAATGCAAGTAAACTCTGGAAAATGATTCAGGAAGCTGGTGATTATTTACGGAGTTAGCAGTACACACTAGCTCACACTAGCTCGCACTACCCTGCACTAGTTATGCGGGCCATTTAACTTAACATTAAAAATAAATCCCTTAAAGACACATTAATTTAAGTAAGAAACTAGAGGATGAACTAGAGGATTTTGAGATAAGTCAAATACCAAAACTTATAAAAAAATTTGGTATTTAACTGTTTTGATTTCTAATTTACAGGAATAACAAAGCTTGGAGGATAAATTCTAGATTTATCTGTAATAGCATCTGTAATACCTAAATCAAAAAAGAAAACACTAGCAGCAACTTTACCACCTT